>Ga0214468_1000055_pt1 | contig 31665 bp, 64 predicted proteins | sample RVTome_9_FD_187334 | JGI IMG/M metagenome (GOLD analysis project Ga0214468, IMG submission 187334) | Soil microbial communities from uranium-contaminated site in the Upper Colorado River Basin, Wyoming, United States - RVT155D38 HiSeq ...
GAGTTGGCGGTGGCGGCGTGACTGCTCGGGAGCGTGCCGCGGCGCTGGGGGAGCGGGCCGGCTGGCGTGTGGACGCCGTGTTGGCGCGGGCGGGTTGGTGCTGGCCGCGGCTGCACGCCTGGCTGCTCGCCCGTGAGGCTGCCCGCCAACCGGAGCCTGTCGTGCGGCCGGTGGAGGAAGTGCGGGACGACCGGGGGCGGCTGTGACGGCGCCGCACCTGTACCCGAAGCAGGCCCTCGTCCTGGAGGCGTCGGCGGATGGTGCGCCGCTGTCCGTTGTCGCGGTGCGTCTGGGGATGCCACGTACCCAGGTCGCCTCGCGCCTGAGTGAGACGTACCGCGTGCTCGACGTGGCGTGGTTGCCGCGGGGCGAGAAGCGTGCCGCCGCGGTCGCCGTGGCCCGCAAGCACGGGCTGATCAACGGAACGGAGAACGTCGCATGATCGACTACTGGAGTACGCGCAACGCCACCCGACGCGGCGGGGTCCTGCCCCCACGTTTCTCCCCGCTCCGGTACACCCCCGCATCGACTGCCAGCCGCCGCCACCAGTCCGCCGTCCACGACCGGCTGGCCCGCCGCGGCTACGTGCAGCTGGCGCCCGGCGTCATCGTCGTGTGGCAACGGCAGCCCTGGCGTGTTGTCAGCGTGGAGGAGCGGCCCCTGGACCTGTGGGACGAGCGGTATGAGAAGCGGTTCGCTGCCGACGTCGCACGGTGGGAGCACACACGGTTCGGCGACAAGCCCGACCGTGCCACGTGGTGGGACCGGCCCTTCGCCGTGCAACTCGTGCCCGCGACTGACCCGGACGCGGATCCGGAGCATCTGATCGGTCCGGCGTCGCACTCGTGGACGGTGCTGCCGGAGCACTACGCGGTGTGTGCCGTCTGCGGTGAACTCCCGCCCTGCCGTCACGAGCTGGCCGAGCGTGAGGCCGACGAGCAGGCCGCTCGTACCGATGTCCTTCTGGACATTCCGCCCGGCCACTGCCTGGGCTGCGGCGAGGTTGTCACTGCCCGTCAGCAGGCCGCCCGCTTCCCCGGCCCGAACCTTTGGCGCCCGGATCTTCCTGACGACTCTGCCGTGTTCCACGCCCGGCAGGACTGTGCGACGGCTGTCGACCGGTACCGCACCCAGTGGGAAGCCCGCCGCGTACAGGCCGACGCCCAGCTGCACATCGCAGACGACGACGGGAGCTGTCATGAGTGAGTTGTTGATGTCGCCGGCGGTGGGCCAGGTGTGGCGGTCTCGGAACATCGACCTGTACGTCGCGGTCCTCGAAGTCCGCGGCGGGCGGGTGCGGTTCGCTCCGGTGCAGGTGTCGATCATCGGCCAGGTGACGCGGGATGTGCGCTGTAGCCAGTCGCGGTGGGACAGCCCGGACGGGTTACGCCGCGCCTTCACCCTCACCGATCACCGGCTTGGCGGCCACGGCGAACTCCACCCGAGGGAGCCGTGATGCAGGCCGCTGTGGAGCTGGGCCAGATCTACCGCAGCCTCTTCGACGCCGAGCGCATCCGCGTATTCGAGATCGACGGCTACCGGGTCCGGGTCGCCGACGCCGGCACCCAGCGCCGTCCGCGCTGGATGTCGATCCTCCTGTTGCACGCCACCACCCACACCGTCGCCGGGGCGCCCTGGCGACACGGATACGTGAAGGAGAACCGATGAAGGTCTGCGACAACACTTCCGTCGGCGTGATCGTCACGAACGGTCGCGGCGACTACCTGATGTTCGACCGGGCGACGTTCCCGCCCGGCACCGCACCGGCTGCCGGGCACATCGACGACCACGGCCAGCCCGTCGATGCCGCCCGCGCCGAAGTCGCCGAGGAACTCGGCCTGACCGTCGTCACCCTCGAGGAAGTCGCCGGCGGCTGGCGCAACAACCGCTGCCGCCGCCTCCCCGGCCGGCGCGGGGTCGGCCACCTGTGGACCGTGTACCGGGCGACCGTGACCGGGGATCTCGACCCGTCCGTCCGCGAGACGAACAACGTGCGTTGGCTTCCCGCCGACAGCCTGCAGTCGCTGGCCGACCGCACCGCTGAACACGCCCACGGCCGGCTCACCGGCGCCGAGTTCACCGACCGGCCCGGCCTTGAGCCGGTGTGGGTGCAGTGGCTCGCCGACACCGGCGCCATCCGTCTGGACGCCGAAGACCTGACGGCCATCGACCTGTTGGCCGCCGTCGGAACCCACCTGAAGGAGAACTGATCATGCCCTATCCGCAGTTGTTGACCGCCGAGGAGAAACTCGCCGCCGCCAAGACCGGCTTGGATCTGCCGGAGACCGTGTGCATCTGCGGCAGCACGATGTTCATGGATGCCATGATCGAAGCTGACCGGGCGTTGACCGTGGCTGGCGCGATCGTGGTGCGGCCCGGCGTCAACATGAAGGCCGCACACCCCGACTGGGACGACCCCGTCGAGGCCGAAGCGCTGAAGATCCGGCTGGACGAACTTCACCGGGCGAAGATCCGCCTCGCCGACCGGGTGTTGGTGATCGGCGGCTACATCGGCGACTCGACCCGCGCCGAGATCGCCTACGCCCGCAGCCTGGGCAAGCCGGTCGACTTCACCCATCCCGAAGTCGACCCCGCCGCCGAGCAGGCCGCCGCATGATGCCCGTCCGGGTTCAGCGTCGTCGGACGAAGGGCTGGCGTGCCCCGGCCGACGCAAAGTACGTGGGCCGGGGGAGCCGCTTCGGCAACCCCTGGGCCGCCGTCGAGACCAGTACCGGTTGGGCTGTCAACTGGGCCGGCCACGCAGCCCAGCACAAGCCGCTCGGCCTCAACGACCACATCCCCGCCGACGACCAACGCGCCGCCCACTCGCTGGCCGTCGAGCTGTACGAGCTCTGGCTCCGGCAGCAGCCGTCCCTCCTCGACCGGGCGCGTCGGGAGTTGGCGGGTCGGCCGCTCATGTGCTGGTGCCCAGACGCGCTCGCCTGCCATGTGGATGTCCTCCTCCGGGTCGTCAACGAGGAGCCGCGGTGAGCGAGCAGCTGGCGTTCGACTGCGGCGAACGCTGGGTCCTCGAGTCGGATGTCCTCGACGACCCGATCGACGACGTGCCGCTGCTGCGCAACCCGCGGCCGGTCACCACACGGGCCCGCCGGACCCGTTGGCGGCCCATCAACAACCTGCCCCCACTCGACACCTACGAGGAGACCCAGCCATGAACGCAGCAGGCCGATTCGCCGCCACCTATGCGGCACTCACCGCCTCACACGAAGTCGCAGACCACTGGGTGCAGATCGACGCCCAGGCCACCGCGAAGGGCACCCCCGGAGCCGAGGGTGTTCGTGCCTGCGCCGCGCATGTGGCCACCTACACCGCCACCCAGGCGGCAGCTCTCGTCGCTGCGGACCGGCTCCTGGGCCTCCGGCTGGACTGGCGGCGCGCTGCTGCCGGGCTCGCCGTCTCCGCCGTGACGCACTACGTGGCGGACCGGCAGGGCGGTCACTGGCGCGACGAAGAGCCCCGCGGCGTCGTGAAGTTGGCGGCGTCCACCGGGAAGTCCACGTGGCTTCAGCGCGATCCGATGGCCGGCTACTTGATGGACCAGTCCTGGCACAAGGGCTGGATCTTCATTGCCGCGCTGGTCGCTGCCGCCGAGGGAGGCGCCCGCTGATGGCGACGTACACGACCCGTGAGGTCGTTACCCGCCGCCGCGAATGGATCGTCCCCGCCGCCCAGCCGTGGGGTGCCGCGTGGGAGGAGCTCGACAAGGCACTGGCGGGAGCTGCGGTCTTCTACCGGCAGCAGCACGGCCTCGACGAAGGCGCCAGTGTGCCGGGGGACTTCGCCCGGGTCCTCCCGATGGACGACGACATCGTCATCACGGTCACCGTCGAGGAGGTCCAGTCGTGAGCGAGCCCGTGGATGACCGCTGGGGTCCGACGCGTCCGGAGCGCAGCCACCGCAAGACGGGTCGCGGCGGGTTGACGGCGGAGCAGCAGGCGTTGGCTGACGACTTGCACGTGAAGGCCCTCGCGATGCGGGCCGCATCCGACGGCGAGCTGTCGATCCGGGAAGCCGTCGAACTCGCCGCCCACCAACTCGGGTTACAAACACCGCAAACCGACACAGACGAGGCAGGAGATTGACGATGCCACCCACGCACATGCCCGAACCGGCCCCAGAAAGCCGCCAGAAGGCCGCTGAGAGCCCCGGACCCCCCTCCGCGGGTGTCTCGCGACGTTCCACCCCTCCGCGAGGCGCTCAGGCGGGCGCACAGAGCCTCGACGAGGCTGAGGCCGGCACACAGGCACCGGGCACCCCCGACGGCACCCACACGGATGCGGGCCCGCGAGAGCTCGCTCGACTGCGTGCGGAGCGTGCGGTGCTGGTCGATATGTTCGCCGGCTTCGAGCGGCTCCTGGTGACGAGCGCCCGCGACTGGGGGCGGTACCGGGTGGATGCCTGGCTGTACGCCGTCCTCGTTGGCTGGGACTGCGACGACCCCAACGATCCCTGTGACAGCGGGGCCATGGACGAAATCGCGCAGGCCCATGGATGGGACACCGCAGCCGTGGCCAAGGCCCGCCGGTACCGGGACGCGGTCCGCCGCGTGCAGGCCCGCCACGGAGAGGACGCGTCGTGACCGGACGGCCGCTGCGGGTGTTGGTAACTGGTATTCGTGGCTGGACTGACGCGGGCACGATCCACGACGCCCTCCTCGCCGCTTGGACGGAAGCCGTCGAGGCCGGCGCGTCCGGCATCACCGTCGTCCACGGCGCTACGGCAGGGGCCGACACCATCGCCGCCCAGTGGGCCGACAGCCACCGCGGCGACGGCGTCCAAGTCGAAGCCCATGAAGCCGACTGGACCCGCTGCGACGCGAACTGCCTGCCCGGACACCGCCGTCGGCTTGGCCAGCGGGAGTGGTGCCCCACCGCCGGCCACCGCCGCAACCAGGCAATGGTCGACACCCAGCCCGCCCTCGTCCTCGCCTTCCAGGCGGGCCAGTCCGCCGGCACCGCCGATTGCATCCGCCGCGCACACCGCGCCCAACTCCCCGTCAGGAAGTGGATCTCATGACTGAAGCCGACCTGTGCACCGTCGAGTACCCCAACGACGACAACTTCGCCGGGCAGATCTGCGAACTCCCCGCCGGCCACAAGGAAGAACATCGCGCCGACATCCCGGCAGGCGCCCACACCATGACGCTGTGCTGGCCCAACCGCTTCCCCAACGGGGTCTGCACCTTCGGCGAGGACGCCGCCCCCGGCGCCGGCTGCATCAAACCGGCCGGGCACGACGGCGCGCACTACGTCACCCCCGGCGACACCGACGACGAGGACCTGTGGTGACCGCCCAGGATCCCCTCCAGTTTCTCGACGAGCTGGAGTCCGATTGGCAGGCGACCCAGCAGGTTGCGCCCGACCGTGACCGGCGCCTCGACGACCTGTACGACAGCGCCCTGATCGCGATCGGTATGCGGGCTGGCATGCCCCTCAACGAAGCCGTGCGCGCCGTCGCCCAAGCCCGCGCCACCCACGAACAGGAGACCCCATGACCGACGCCGTTGTAACTGATCTTCTGCGCGAGTTGTCCAAGGTCCGCGACGCACTCGCCGCAACCGAGATCCACCTCGCCCGGCACGCCGAGGCGAACGCCGCCCTGCACTGCGCCGAGCGCGTCATGTACTCCCCGCTCCACGCCAAAGTCACCAACGCCATCGCGGGCATCGACCACGCCCTGGCCCGCACCCAGCAGCCGGCGGAGACCGGCAGCGAGGCTGCGGCGACGAACCTCCTCGCCGACCTCGACCGGTGCGAACACGGCCGCCACGCCGCCGACCCCTGCATCTCCTGCCCCGACGGGCAGTCCACCGGCAACCGCCGGCTCGAACCCGGCCAGCAGGTCGGCAACGACCTGCGCGGCGACGGCATCTACGTGCCCCACCCCAACGACAAGCGCGACCCCGCCGCATGGCGCCGCCAGCCTGGAACCGAGGAGACCCCATGAACGATGACCGGCACGCCACCTGCGGCGCCTCCCCGGTAGCCGAGTTCACGTACACCGAGGGCGAGATCCTGCGTGACCGGGACGGGGTGATGCGGGTGCCGCTCACCGGGCCCGGCGGCAGCGAGGTCACGCTCGCCATCAGCCCCACCGTCGCCCGGATCCTCGCCGGGAAGCTCACCGAAACCTGCCGCATCTGCGGGGCGAGCGAGATCGTCTACCACAACTACCTTGGCCAGCCGTTCTGTCGGCCGTGTTCCGAGTGCAGTCACCGCTGCAAGTGCGGACACCACGAGGACGATCACAACCGGTACGGGTACTGCAAGCAGTGCGACTGCGGGGAGAGCACCGCTCACTATCCCGACGAGTGCCCAGCAGCCGCCGGCGGCGAGCACCAGCCTCAGGCCTGCCGGTGGCCTGGCTGTCTCGGCGAACAGCAGCAGGCGGAGCTCGCCGACGAGGTGCTGCGGCAGGACCTCGGCGAACCGGCAAGCCCGCCCGGGCCAGATCAGCGCATCATCTGCGGCTGCGACGAGGCACCTCGCGAGGGTGACGCGGCCGAACGCTACGACCGTGCGCTCCGCACTCCGCCGTCGCCGGAAGCCTGCGAGCACTTGCGTCAGCGGCTGGCCGACGGCACCGCAGCACGGCGCACCGTTCGCGCCACAGCCCCGGAGCCGGCCGGCGACGACCTCGGGGTGTGCACCGGCGGTTGTGACCCGACGACCGGGGCGTTCACGCACGCCGCCGACTGCCCCGTCCAAAAAGCCGCCGACCGGGGCGAGGCCACCGTCGCGGCGCCCGAGGCGGGTCTCGCCGACCGGATGCTCGTCGCGCAGGCTGAGCACGAACGCATGGAACACCAGTGGGATCGCGAGCAGGCGGACAGCAGCCTCGCCCAAGTTCGCCCCGGCCTCGTGGCGTTCATGTTCGCCGCCGTACAGTCCGAACTCGACCGCGCCGGCGAGGAGTTACTGGACGTCCTGCTCCGGGGCCAGAACGTGCGCTGGGGGCTGGTCGCAGAGATCGACCGGCTACGCGCGGAGTGCAGGCGACTCGAATCCGTCGGCCTCGCCGCATTCGCCGAGCGGGACACAGCCGAAGCCGCCATCACTCGCAGCGGCGCCGGCTTCCGTGCGGCGTTGAAGGCGGAGTGGGACAGCGTCGCCGGCGGCGCGACCAAAGCCCGGCATCCCGAAACCCGGCACACCCTCGACGGCATGGCCGCCGGCCTCGACATCGCCCTCCACCTACACGACCACCACGCCGGCGACGGCCCCGCGGGGGAGGCGTCGTGACCTTCGTCGAAGCCGCCATCGGTGCGGCGCTGTTGGTGGTTGGCTACCTGGCTGGCCGGTGGCGGCTCGGGGCCTGGCTCATGGACTGGACCGAGGACGCCATCACGCCGGGCTGGAGGTCCTGGCAGTTCTGGCCCGCCGCACCCATCGCCGTCGCCATCCTCGCCGGCGTGTGGATCGCACACCCGCGCCGCACCCTCGACAGGGTTCGCGCCGCCCGCGAAGACCAGCGCGCACCCGCCCTCGAACTCGACCCCAACCGGGCAGCCAACCGCCACGCCACCGAACCCGAGGAGACCTGATGGCACATTGGCGCATCCGCATGGAAGAGCACGTCAACACCGGCTGGCACGAGGTCATGCACTGGCTGTACGACCCGGCCGCGTGGGGCCGCAAGGCATACCGGGTCCGCTTCCCCTGGCTCCACATCCACCTCATCCCCGGCCGGTGGATCGAACGCACCTGCACCCGCTACGACCAGCGCCAGGAGCAGTCGTGATCGAAGCCGAAATTCAGATCACGGAGAGTACCCACCACCCTTGGCACGTCCGAGTCATCCTCGGCATGCGCTGGGACTGGTACGTCCACGTCCCCGGACACGGCGGCGACAGCGGAGATGCCCGCACCGAGGCCAGAGCCCGGCGGCGCGCCGAGAAAGCCGCCCGGAAACTCGCAGGCCTCGCACCCGAACCCGAATACGCCTACCGCTACCCCGTCGGCGACTGCCCGAACTGCGGCACCACCAACACCGAGGAGGCCACGTGACCAGCCCACTGTCCTTCGCCTGGTGCTTCAGTCACGGCCGCATGCACTTCTTCGCCGAAGACCAGGAGCCGTGGTGCACCGCCACGTGGGTGCCGCTCGCCGCCGGCAGCGAGGACAAAGCCCTCGCCGAGAAGCAACGCCGCTACGGCGACGCCCAGTTCCTCGATCAACTCCCACTCGAACAGCAGGTCGCCATCATCAACCAGCAGGAGACGCCGTGATGTTTTCCGGCTGCGTCGTCCTGCTCGGCGACTGCTGCGGCCCGGTTGTGGCCATCGTCCGGCTCGCCTCCGGACGCAGCGCCCCCTTCTGCCAGCCACACATCGACGGCTACCTCGACCAGGCCGACAACCACCCCCACCTCGAACCCCTCAACCTGTGGTGGATCAACAGGGAGGCGGCATGATTCACGTCCTCGGCGCGCTGGCCGGCGGATCGTTCGGCCTCCTCCTGCTGGTGATCGGCACCAGCTTTGCCGACCACGTCCACAACCGCCGCGTCCGCGCACACGAAGCGGTGCGGGAACGCCGCCCCTCACCGGCGACCATCGCCCAGCTGCAGCGCGACATCGACGAACCCCTCGACGACTACGTCCGCCAGCACGTCAACCGCGAACTCGGCCTCACACCGCAGCAACCGATACGCGCCGCACGCCCCGCGTGCCTCACCAAGGACTGCCAGGGCGACACCGAAGAGATCCACCTCTGGACCGGTGAACTCGCCCGCATCATCCACACCTGCCGGAACCCGCGCCCGTGACCCGTGCGTGCGCCCTCCCGTTCACCCCGCAGACGCCGATAGCGTCGAAGCACCGACGACGAGAGGAGCGCAGCCATGGGGAAACACCGCTCACCGATCGGCGACGACGGAGACCAGCCCGGCCGCCCCGTCCCGCCGCCCGAACCCCCACCCCAGCCGGACAAGAAGTGACCCAGCACGCACCGGCAGACGCCGACCGGCTCCTCACGCACGTCGCCGACACCCTCGGCCACCCGGTACCGGCCGAGTGGGAGCAGGCGATGCGCGCCGTACCGCGGCACGCCTTCCTGCCCGAGCGGCTGTGGCTACGCGACGGAGCCGGCGGCTACGAGCCGTGTGACCGCGGCACTGACCCTGCGGGCTGGTGGGCTGCCGCCTACAGCGACGCCCCGCTCGTCACCCAACTCCACGTCGACGGCGACGGCTTCCAGGAGCCCACCTCGTCAGCGTCCGCCCCGGGCACGGTGGTGCGGATGCTGGAGTACGCCGACCTGCGCGACGGACACCACGTGCTGGAGATCGGCACCGGCACCGGCTACCACGCTGGGCTGCTCTCCCACCGGCTCGGCGAGGAGCAGGTCACCAGCATCGAGGTCGACCCGGTGCTGGCGGAGCAGGCCCGCGCCAACCTGAAGACGGCCGGCTACACGCCCACCGTCATCACCGGCGACGGCGCCGCAGGGCACATCGACACAGCCCCCTACGACCGGATCATCTGCACCTGCTCCGTGCGCGCCGTCCCGACCGCGTGGCTCGCACAGGCCCGGCCCGGGGCGCGCATCGTCACCCCCTGGTCCACCTCGTGGATCACCTACGGGACCGTCACCCTCACCGCCACCGAAGACGGCACGGCCACCGGCCAGTTCGCCCCGTGGGGCGCCTACATGGTCATGCGCGGCCAGCGCGCCACCGCCGACCTCGACGACATCCACCGCCCCGAGCACCGGTACGAGCAGACCAGCACCGAACTGTCCCCCTGGGATGTTGCCGGCGCCGACTACGACACCCAACTCGCCATCGGCCTCCGCGCCCCCGACGTGTGGCACTCCTGGGACGCCCAGCCCGACGTCGACGGCGCGCAAGTGCGGCTGTGGCTCGCCGACGACGCAGCCTCCTCGTGGGCAGCCGTCGACTACGACGGCCAACAGGCGGGCACCTTCCGCGTCCGCCAGCACGGTCCCCGACACCTCTGGAACGAGATCGCCGCCGCCCACCAGGACTGGGACGCTGCGGGCCGCCCGACGGTGGAGCAACACCGCCTCCACATCAGCGCCGACGGCACTGTCACCTTGCACGCCGAAGCCTGATGAAGACGAACGGGCCCCCGCCGCGGGATGCGGCGGGGGCCTACTGCTGTCACGTCTGTTGTTTGGCGCGGAAGTTGGCCATCGCACCGTCGATCATTGCCTTGTACTCCTCGACCGGCATCGGCACGGTCAGCTCAACCTCGAGCCGGGACGCCAGCCACTTCACCGCACGCCGCCGGCCTGCCTCATCCAACGGCTCCAGGGCCTCCAACGCGGCCTGCATCGCGTCGATCTCCTCGCGCTTCTCCACCACAACCCCTCCCAGTGCTCTGCCCGGACTGTCTGCCATGAGGGTGCCGTCTACGTCGCGGCCCGGCCCGGCACCCGGCGGTCAGAAGTTGCCGTAGTTGACCTGCCATGTCGGCAGGCCCATGCGCCGCCACAGGGCCACGACCCGGTCCCGGTCATCCAGCGACACGCGCACGTGGAACCGGGCGCGGACGTGCTGGTCGAACAGCTCGGCCTTCACGATGTCGTCGCGGCGGACGTCGCCCGCTGGCCGCATCCACAGCTCCTGGTACGGCACGGCATGTTCGGCCAGCCATGCTTCGGTCTGCGGCCGGTACTCCTCACCCCGACCGGACAGCAGCACGATCATGTCGCCCTGTGCGGTGAACGCTTCCAGCGCCCGACGCACGGAGACGTTCAACAGGTCCTGCCCGCACTTCGCGAAGTCGTAGGGTCCGCGGCCGTGCATCAGTGCGAGGGTGCCGTCGATGTCGCACATCACCGCCGACGGCAGCCCTTCATCCGCTTCGTAGGCGGCGACCGGAGTCTCGTCGTTCATCCACTCATCCGTCAGCCGCCACCCCGACCGGGTCGCCTTGGCGTGGTTGGCGGCGAGCATGCGGATCACGGCCTCACCCACCATCGCTTCGCCCCGGACGGCATCCCGACGGATGCACTCCTCAACCGGCACATCCGTCAGATCGTGCACGACGAACGTCGCCAACCCCGCAGCAGCAGCCTTGATGCGCTTCGGGATACGCGGCGTCAGATGCGTGTTGTCGACCACCACATCAAACCCCGCTGACACGGCCGCTCGCACCGCACCCTCCAGCACGTCGAGAACCATCTGCTCGCTCTCCGACGACCACACCCGGCCCTGCACCGGGCCCGCCATCATCACCCGCAGATCATCCAGGTTCACCCGCCGCATCGTCCCGTCCGACCCAGCGACCAGCTTCCGCGCCACCGTCGACTTCCCCGACGCGGGCAGCCCCGACATCACATGCACCACCGGCACAGTTCAGCCCTCCTCATCCTGCGCGAACGGATCCGCCGCCTCCGGCCGCAGCGACCGCCACACATGCAGATCCGTCGACCGGCCATCCAGCCGCATGAACAGTGCGGCACGCACCATCCGGTCCTCCACCTGCTGCGCCGCCAACGCGAACGCCCGACGGTCGTCGGTGAGATGGGCCAGCGACGCGAACGCCGCATCGATCTGCAACTCCCGCGCTTCGGCCTGCTCCTCCAGGTCGGCGACCACCGTGCGCACCCAGGCGTCGAACTCGTCCGGCACCTGCCCCAACAACAGCTCCAACGGGCCCGGCCCATCGCCCAGGGAGGCAACCTCCTCGACCGGGCAGCCCACCGCCTGCGCCACCGTCTTGGCCGGACGGTCACGGAAGCGCTGCATGCCGGCGTACCGCCACAGGTCCCGCACCGTCACCCCCGTCAGCACCTTGTGCAGGCGCACGTACTCCGCCAACTTGACCTTCGCCCGCACACCCGACCGGAAGCGGATCACCCAGCCCTCCGCCGCCGTACCCGACACCTCCTCGCCGTCCGGCAGCGTGTTGGACTCCGACGCCGCCAGCAGCTCCGACAGCGGCAGCGCCGGCCACGAACGAACCACCCCGCCGACCGGCGCCCAGTCGGCCGCGAGCTCATCCAGCGGCAACTCCACACCGTCCGCGTCGAAGCCGCCCAACAGCACCATGTCGCGGCGGCCGTCGTAGTTCACAACGATCCGGTTCTCCGGATACAGAACCTCCGCCAGATACGTCACCCCCGGCCGCAACCCCGACGTGTCGCAGCCGTCCAACCACCGCTGCCCCCACGCAGCCTGCTCCGATATGAACGAGCCCTTCGACGCCACCCGCCACGCACCCGCGTAGTGGAAAACGATCGCCAACGAGCCGTCGACCTTGTCGAAGACCTCGAACCGCTCGTCCGGCAGGGCAGGCGCCCACGGCCGCCCTTGCCCGTGCTCGCCGGTGTTGAAGAACTTCGGCCACGGCCACGCGACCACCCGCCCGCCGTCATCGACGACCAGGCCGCGGCAGCGCATCGTCACCGCATCCCACGCCCCGTCGTACTGACACGCCCTCGTATACGTGTAGATCGACAACGGCAGCGTGGGATGCCGCCGCTCCGACACCAACCCCGCCTCCACCGCCGCCGCCAACGCACCAGCCGGAACAACCGCCCCCACATCCACGGGAGTTACCGCCACCATCACAGCCCCCTTCACAGACGAAACCCGAGTATGACGCCCAACACCGACAACCCACCGCGAAAAACCACAGCGCTCACCGGAGCCGCACCAACCAGGCCGGCACCCGGCCCTCGGTCAACGCGGGAACAGAGCAGAGGGCTGTCCCAGCTCCAGCAGGCGGCTATACCGACAGCCCGGAGGAAAGCGGCGCGAGTGCTCCGCCAAGTCCTCGTCGGCCCCGACGTCCGGCGGGAACTCGTCTGGCCGCAGCCGTTGCACGGCAAGCTCAGTCAGGACGTCCGGCTCTTCCACCCCGAAGTCGAACCACTCACCAGCAAGCCGGTACTCACTGAACTTGGCGTGGAGATTCTCTTCAAGGTCGTAGCTGCCGGGGTGCCACCACAGAACTGCCAGCGGAACAGGCGAGCCCGTCTGGAGGGACTTGAGCCGACTCGATACGTTCCGTGTCACGCCGATCTTCACGATGCTCGTGCCCGGCTGCCCGATCACGTACAGAACGTCGCGCCCGAAATGACGTGGCGGCAACGGTGGGAGACGCCCTTCTTGAGTCGGCGCCTGAGAGCGATCAAACAGGAGAAGATGCCCGCCGCATTGAGCCTTCCAGGCATCCCCTCGCATCAGGTAGTGGGCGCGCTCCAGCTCATCGAGAAGCTCCCGCAGCCTTCCCCAGCGGCCAGCATCCTCACCATCTCCGGAGGTATGTCCGAAGATGACGAAGAGCAACTGACGGGCCTCTGGAGTGATGCGCTCATCGTTCATAATCTCTTCGACGTTGATGTTCGAGATGGGCATCTGTATCTCCGATCAGAACGTGCGAACTCTTGGATGGCGGGCGCCACCCGGCTGTAGATGGAGACGGCCGGACGGGGCGAGACCCGTCCGGCCGTCGTCGTCTGCAGGCACCTACCGTTTTCGGTAGGTGGTCGAGCTGCTATGTGCGGGCCCGCTGGCGGGGGACGATGCGGAACACGCCGTCGCGGTCCTCGCGCACCACCATCTCGACGCCCTCGGCGCGCAGTTCTTTGACCTTGTCGTCGAGCAGGGCGAGCCGCTGTGCGAGGCGTCGCTGATCGCTACCGTCCACCGTTGGTAGGCCGGTCATCGCCGGCGCCGCGGTCACGACACGCCCCCGGGCAGCAGCCGGAGGATCGGGCCGTCCTCGTCGCGTTCGCCGCGGCGCAGTAGCAGCGCCGCCTCACCGATCTCACGCGACACCGCGAACAGCAGCTCCGCCGACACGAGGACCGGCTTGCCCAACTCCGCGTCGGGGGAGTCGGGCAGCGACACCTGCACTGCCACCACAGCATCCGGTTCGGTGCACGCCACATTCCCCGCCGACCCCAACAACTCCAGAGCCGACCTGAACCGCGCCGCCTCAAACACCGGCACCACCGAGGGGGCGCTCACGACGCAGGCCCTTCGTGCAGAGCGACGCGGAACGCAGACTGCACCGCCTCCTGGCCGTAACCCTCGCGGTGCGCCAGCAGCACCCGCACCCACCGGTCACGCTCGCCCACCGGGCGCCGCGGCGGCATCGCAAACAGCAGCCGGCCGGTGTCCCGCCGCTCGACGAACCCGCCGAACAGGCGAGGATCGTCCAGGTCCTCGTCCTCGACGACCTCGCCGTTCACCGCACCCAGCAGATCCGGCAACGGCTCCGACACGATGCGGGCCAGGGGGAGTGGGGGCGGGACGGGGACGGACGATTGTGCAAAGCCACGTGACGGCAAGTTTGCACATCCGGATACACTCTTCATGGAACTGCCTCTCTGCTACGAGTGGGGTTTCTTGATCAGCGGGCTCCATCCCGCTGGTTCCTTGGCGGCCGGGGCTCCACCCCCGGCCGCTTTGCTGTTCAGGCGTCGCGCGGCAACGCCTCGTCGAGGTGCTCCTGCACCGGCTCGTACAGGCCGTAGGGCACGTACTCCGGAATGTCGCTGTGTGCGACCCAGTCGATGGCGTCGAGTTCGTCGTCGTCCGCGACGTGCGCCTCTCCCTCCACCACGGAGCACGCGGTGTAGGACATGACTCGGCCGGTCTTCGGGTGGACCCGCTCGCCCAGCAGCTTGACCGCGTCGACCGTCAGACCTGTCTCCTCCAACGTCTCCCGCACTGCGGCCTGTTCGGCGGTCTCACCCGACTCGATCCCGCCGGCCGGGAACTGCCACATCAGCTCCCCTTCCTTGATGCGGCGGCGCACCATCAGCACCCGGCCGTGGTCGACGATGATCGCGGCGGAGATGCCGGGCTTGGGGTCGGTGTCCTGCTGGGTCATGCTTGTACCTCCAGGGCTGCCAGGATCGGCTTGTAGATCTTGTCGACGGGGATGAAGCGACCGAGAGCCGAACGTGACACCCACGCCACGTCGACGTTCTCGATCAGGTCCTTGTTGCTCGCCTCGCCGGCGAGGTAGTCGCAGAGGTAGTAGTCGCACATGACGCCCGTGACCGGATGCAGGCGCGTGCCGAGATGCTGGCGGATGGCGCAGTGCACACCGGTCTCGCCATGCGTCTCCTGCACGGTGACAGCCTCGGCAGAGACGCCCGGCTTTACGACGCCGGCAGGGAACTGCCATGTGAGGGACGTATCCCCGCGGCGGCAGACAAGGAGCACCTCGTCGCCGCGTTGCACCACCGCTATGGCAGCACGCAGAGCCTGAGCTTCTACTGCTCCTGGCGTCGGCCGTGACAGGCGGTTGAACCGTCGATGCACGGCCTCACCAGCCTTCTCGAAGATCGTGTCCAATGCCTGTTGAATCTCGGGGCGCGGAACCACGTCCGGGTTCGCGTGCCAGCTGGCGACGGTGCGCACTGCCACCCCCAATCGGCCGGCGAAGCTTTCGTTGCTCTCTCGAAGTGCTGCTTGTAGGGCGGCGGCTGAGCGTCCGTCCCACGTGTCTACGACGTCCACTGTGGAGCCCCCGAGCGGTGATCGGTGGCGTGGTGCACTGCTACTGCGCGGATCATGCACTGGTGCTGCACTGGCCGCTCATCACGATCTCGCGTGCGAGGCCGTTGACTCGGAGCCATGACGTGCCCCTCATCTCTCCCTGGCGATCTGCTCGGCACGAGAGCCGGTGACGCCGAGCAGATCGCCTACCTCCGCCCATGTCCGATCGGACTTCAGTCCGGAGGCGACTTCCTGCTGAATGAGCATCAACTGTCGGTCGCCGTGCCCAAGTTCTTCCCTGACTCGGCGTGCTGTCTCGTAGCGCTCTATCGGATCGCTGATGGCTGCCACCTGTTCGGTGACCGTCTCGATGGCGGTCGTGAGCGCGTCAGTCATGCACGAAGGGTATGGCCACGGCCAGATCACTTCAATACCCCATTGATTGCCGCCTGTTGGGCCTTGACGCCGGACCCCGGGCGGGGCTTCAATAGGGTCTTGAAACAGGGAGCCTACTCCTACCGGACCCAGTCCGAAGGCTTCCCCACAACAACAAAACGGGCCGGACACCGCGACTCCTACACCGCGGGCCGGCCCTGACCACCAGGCTCTGTGAGAGGACCCCTGATGGCTACGAACGATTCTATCCGCGTGATCTCTGACGCGGATCACCCGGGCGTCGACCCGTCCGCCGAGGCCGCCCCGCACCGCGCGTCTACTCTGACCGCGCAGTCACGTGCCGCATTCCTCGCCGAGTTCATGGGCGCCCGCGCCTCCGGGCAGATCGACCGCGTCCTCGACGTGCTCCTCGGCGCCGTCGACCACGACGAATCCAACCCCGACGAACCCCGCCTCATGGACGAGATCCGCGGCATCGCACCCCGCAAGGCGGCGGCGTGATGTCGGGCGACGAGTGGACCGAGCTGGTCGACGCGTTCGAGATGGCGCGGCGCACGTATCGGTGGAACGACGAGGAGTCCGTCATCGGTGAGGCGTTCCGCTATGACGCGGCGCATCCGGGTGGCCCGTCGCTGGTCGAGTTCCTCCGCGCCCGGCAGCAATTCGCCCCGGTTCACATCGAGCTGCAGGAGGCGGCGTGAAGGTTCTGCGGGTGTTGAGTCTGGTGTGGGCTCGTATGTGGTCTGCGCTGCAGGGGCACGGCTGGAAGGTGCCGCTGCTGTCGATGTTCGGTGGGATCGCGGCGGGTGGTGTGGTCGGCGAGTTGATGCGCGCGAAGGCGGTGCCCGGCTCGGTCGGGTTCGCTCTGTCGCTGGCCGCCTATCTCGTGTTCTACGCGGTCGTCTATGTGGCGCTGGCCCGTCGTGAGCGCCGCCTCGTCAGGGGTGGGCGCTGATGTCTCGTCGCCCCGCGCTGTGGCTGGTCCAGCTGTTGGCGCTGCTGTTGGTGTTGAAGGAGCCGTCCGTCCTCAACGTCGCGTTGAACGCGGCGGGTTGGGTGCTGACGGACCCGGCCGGCGTGTGGGTGATCGCCGCCGCTCTGGTTGTGGCCCTCGCCTGCTCCGCCGCCACCAGTCTCCGCCACCGGGCCGTGTATGTGCCGCGGAGGTGGGCGTGGTGAACGCCCTCTACCTGCTGATCGTCCGCTGACTGCGCAGTCCTTGAAGGGATTTGATCCATGGCTGCTCGCCGGAACGCGAAGGCGACGCCCCGGCCTGCCCAGAAGCCCGCTGCCGCCAAGCAGACCGCCGACAAGATGCTGGCGGAGGCGCGGGACCAGGCGGAGTCGATCCGCAGCGATGCCGAACAGCAGGCGGAGCAGCTCCTGAAAGAAGCTGCAGCTCGCGTAGAGGCCGCCGAGGCGACAGTCGCCGAGCTGGAGGGTCAGCGTGACGCGGCAGCCCGTGAACTGGACCGCGTCAAAGCCGACACCGAAGCTGAGCACGGCGCCGGGACGCGGGCCTTGGAGATGGCACGCAAGCGGGCAGAGCAGATGCTGGCCGAGGCACGGCAGCGGGTAGAGAGCGCCGAGCGGCAGGTCGGGCAGGCCCGCACGGACGCCGAGGCTGCCCGCGTGGACGCGGACGCGGTCCGTGAGCGGGCCGAACTCGAAGCCGCCCGGCTGCGGCACGCGGCCACCGTCGAGTCAGACGAGCTGCGGCAGGCCGCCCGGACCGTCGCGGTGGAGGCCGAGGAGACGCTCGCCCAGGCCCGCCGTAACGCTGACGCCGTGCAGGCGGAGGCCGAGCAGCAGCACACGCAGGCTGTCGAACAGGCTGCCCAGCTACGAGAGTTGGCGGAAGCCGAAGCCAAGCAGCACATCGAGCAGGCGAAGCAGATACGTGAAGGCGCTGGCGCGGAGACTGACGACGCGAAGCGACAGGCGAAGGTGCTGGAGGAGCGGCGCCGCGACGTGCTGGCCACGGCCCGCCGTTGGGCGATCACTGTCATCGCCATCTCGACGGTCATCACCGTGTTCGGGTCGGGCAACGCCCACGACGTCCTGAGCAAGCACCACACGCCGGAGCCGTGGGGCTGGTTCCTCTACCCGGCTCTGGAAGCGGGGCTGATCGTCGAGATTCAGATCGGCGGCGCCCTCGCCGCTCTGTCTCGGCCGGTTGCGTTCTGGGGTGCCGCTCTTCGCGTCGTCACTGCCCTGGCCGCGGTCACCGTCTGCGTATATGGGCCCGCGGAGAACGGGGATGTCGGTGGCGCTGTGCTGCACGCTATCGGGCCAATCGTCCAATTCTGGCTGGCGGAATTCCTCGCTGCCGCGCGTAAGCAATTCAAGAACGCAGCCGACGACTTGACGGAGCAGGCGGAGAGTCTTCTCCGGCCGGCGCTGGAACTGCCGGCCCAGAAGGCGTCTCAGCCGTCGCGGCAGCGTCGTGTCTCACCGCAGCCCGCGGCCCGGAAGCAGCCTGAGACCAAGCCCAAGCCGCAGGCTCCACGCCGTGAGACCGCGGCGGGTGAGACCGACGGCTCGAAGGTCTCACCCATAGGGGACACCGACCGCGCCAACGAGATCGAGCAACTGATCTCACTCATGCAGCAGCGGGGCGGGACCGACGAGGTCTCACTCGACCGCGATGTGGTGCCGCTGCTGTCTCACCTCTCCCGCGCCACATGTGATCGACGACTGAAGCGCGCTCGGGAGATGTACCGCAAGTCCGCGTAACACCTCTGTATGGAAGGAGTTGACCTATGGCAGTGAACGGAAGTGCTCCGAATGTGAACGGGCTCCCGTACATGGGGACACGCCCGCAGTCCAAACCGCGTACACAGCCGCAGTCCCAGCCTCGCGTGCAGCAGCAGTCTCCAACGCAGAAGGCACAGCGAGAGAAAGTCCGTAAGGAACGTAACCGCACGACGACGAAGACGAAGAACTACAACTTCAACGTCAATGCGGCGCCGAGTGCTGGGCAGGGTGGCGCCGGCCAGCAGCGGACCGGCCTTGGGGACTTGCAGCCGTCGGCCGGTGGGCTGCGGTCGTTCTGCGAGCGGGGCCGGAAGGTCCTCCGCGAGGCCAGCAGCGATCTCGCCTACGCCGAGGAGCTGCTGCGGAACTCGCTGCGTGAGGTTGCTCCGCCTCCCGGGCAGGGCAAGTCCGCCGCCTACATGCGGGCGAACCGGGTGGCCAGGAGCCTGAAGCGGGCGGGCAACGCCACTCAGGCCGCATCAGCGCACTGCGCCCGCACGTGGATGGCCTACACGCGGGAGTACGAGCAGGAGCTGGCCGACTTCGGCGGGCCGCGGGTGCGTCCGCACCGGGCCCACAACTTCGGAGCCTGAGGGGCGCGCTGAGCCATGGTGAAAGAGCAGCAGCAGACAGAGGTCCCGCAGGTCAGCGGGAAGATTCCCGCGGTCCTGACGTTCCTGTCCCGGAAGGTCATCCCGCACAGTCCGCCGTTCGCGGCGTGGCTGCTGGAGTGGCCGCTGTCGTATCTGGCGAACTGGCAGTGGGGCGGCTCCCTTTGGGCGGCGGTCGGGCTGACCTTGTCGTCGGTGGGGTTGACCGCGCACACCTACTGGGTGGGGCGGAACTCCAAGCGGCAGCGTCAGCTGCTGGCCACGGCGACGGTGGGGGCGGCGACCGGCTGGTTCACCGCCGCTACGCTGGCCGGCCCGACGATGCCGGAGCTGGTCAACGTGTGGCTGATGGGCGGCGGGGCGCTGTCTGTTGCCTGGTCGATCACCATGGCGATGCGTGTCAATCCGGAGAAGACAGAGTCCGTGGACGGTTCGGAGAAGGGGCTGCTGGAGAAGATCGGGCTGGCCAAGGCCATGATGAAGAAGGTCAAGGTCGAGCCCAACAAGGTCACCATCCCCGTGGAGTTCGACCGGGGCGCGCAGACCCAGGACGACGGGGCGAAGGCCCGCAAGAACCTCGCCGGGAAACTCGGCGTGCCCGAGAACGCGGTGAAGTGGCACGCCGACCCGGAAGACGCAGGCCAGGGCGCGTTCGTTGTGATCCCCCAGGACATGCTGAAGGAGCCCACCGCCTGGCCTGGCCCTTCCGCGCCCGGGGAGTCCATCGGGGATGCGCCGGTCCCGGCCGGCGTGTACGAGGACGCCGGGACCGCGGACATCTGGTTCCCCGGTGACGAGGACGACGGCCGGAACGCCGCCCACTACCAGTTCATGGGCATGACGGGGTCGGGCAAGTCGCAGGGCGGCCGCGTCATCCTCACCGACCTGATGACCCGCAACGACGTCGTGACCTGGCTGTTCGACCCCTCCAAGGGGCAGCAGACGTTCGGGCCGGTCCTGCACGGCGCGGACTGGGCGATGCTGACGATGAAGGAGTGCCAGGCAGGCATCTCGATCCTTCCCAACGTCATCACCGCCCGCGCCGACGACCTGGGCAAGCACGGCTACGACCAGTGGACCCCGGAAGCGGGCCGCGAGCTGGGCATGCCGTACATGGTGTGCTGGTTCGAGGAGGTCGCGAAGCTGTTCCGGGAGGGCGTCGACCTCGCCCCCATCGCACAAGAAGCCAGGTCAGCAGGCATCACCCTGGTGTTCTCCCTGCAACGCTCCAGCCACACGTCGATGGACACCGACGTCCGCGGCAACATCGCCGGCTCCACCGTGTTCGGCACCAACTCCGCCATCGACTCCGGCTTCGCCCTCTCCGACGAGACCATCGAGGCCGGCGCGCAGCCGGAAACGTGGCGGAACCGCAAGGCCGGCTACTGCTACATCGAAGGCCCCGGCCTGGACGAGAACCGTTACGCCACCCCGATCCGCACGTTCCTCCTCGACAAGCACATCGCCGGGAAGGTCATCGCCGACTACGAGCACGTCAGGCCCAAGGACGCCGGACGTGTCACAGCGGAGGCAGCCGGGCCTGCCTACACCAACCGGAAGCGCTACCGGGCAGGTCAGGAGGTTGTCGTGGACCGTGACGGCGACGACGTGGACTACGAGCTGGAGCCTTCGGACGTGGCGCTGCACGAGACGGACGAGGAGTACGCGGACATCCCCGTCGACATCGACAAGCCGCTGCCGGAGTGCCCGCCCGAGATGGACGTGCCCTTCGGGCAGCCCCAGAAGGACACCAAGACTCGCGAGCAGGCCTTGGTCGCCTTGAACGAGGTGCTCAACGAGTTCGCTGCCAAGAACCGGATGGAGTTCGGGCCGAAGGACATCACCCCGCACCTGGAACGCATCGGCAAGACCTCGTCGTGGGTGCGGCGGGAGCTGAGCCGGCTGCGCGACGAGGGCGTCCTCGACGACACCGACGAGGCTGGCGTGTACCGCATCAAGACCCTCGCCTCGACTGCCTGACCTGCACGAACAGTCGCGAACAGGGTCCCGAACAGGACCTGTTCGTGGCGGAACAGGCGCCGAACAGCTCCTGCACAGCACCGCACAACGAGCTGACCTGCACGAACAGCCGAACAGGCTGTGCAACGTCACGGAACAGCGCCGCTCTAGATCCCTATACGCGCGCGCGAGGAACAGCGCACCGAACAGCGACCGAACACCCCACCGAACAGCCGATCTTGGAGGTCTCTTGAAGCGGCTCGCCTACACCGTCGTCGACACCGTCATGTACCTGGTCCACGTCCTCGCGGGGCTGCTCGTGCTGTGGCTGTTCGCCGGCCACGTCGCGATCCCGGCCGCCGTGGCACTCACGGTGCTGACCCTGGCCGCCGACCTGGCGATCACGCTTCCCCTCCGCCGGCTCAGCCACAACATCCAATCCCGCACCGTTCTGTGAACGCCTGTCCCAAGGAGATCGCTATGCCGCAGATGACGTTTGATCCGCCGCGCTACGAGTGGCATGCCCAGACCGCAGAGGAGGCCAAGAACATCCTGGAGGCCGCCCGCGACATGATCGACGCGCACATCAACACGCTCGTGCCGCAGGGTGGCGCCGACCGGGTCGAGGCCCGCCGCGTCACACCGGTGCCGCTGCTCGTCTCGCTCGACCTGTCCGGCGCGGTCGCCCGCATCAACGACCAACGAACCCTCCACAGCCTGGATTCCGATCTCAGCGACCTCGACACGGACGGGGGCTGACGTCGTGGCCACCCAGCAGCAGCCCATCAAAGTGCGGCCGTGGACGGGCCGTATGCGAACCTCGTTCCTCCGCCGGAACCTGGTGCGGCCGGGAGAGTTCTCCACATGGGACGGCGCCCGCCGGTATCACGAGCGGCACGGGCGGGACCGCGGCGCGTTGGAGAAGCTGCGGGCATCGATCCCCGTCGACGGAGTCCAGGAGCCCCTGCTGGTGGGCGTCCGCCTGCGGGACTGCCACGTGTTCGTCTATGAGGGGCACCACCGCGGGGTCGTCGCCCTGGAGCTGTGGCTGCCCCATGTGCCGTTCCGCTGGTTCTGGGACCCCGACAAGCACGCTGTCGAGGGTGTGCCGTTCCCGGCCCACATCCTGCCCGGCCTGTGCACGGCGGCCGGGCGAACGGCGGTGAAGCGGTGATCGTGACGGTGGATCGTCCCGGCACCCCCCAGGGCCGCATCAAAGCCCGCATCGAAGAGGTCGGGGAAGAGGCCGGCCGCCTTGCCGCCGCGCATCTTGGCGGCCGGATGCCGCAGGTGCGGGTGCTGGTCTCAGACCGGATGGGCATGGTGCGCGCGTTCGTGCGGTCCACGCTCGACCTGGTCGAGGCCGACTCGTTCAAGCGCCGGTCGGTGGACACGGTCAAGATGTGGCGGGGCAGCCACAACACGCTCGGCGTCACCGTCCCCGACCGGCGTGGCGCACTGGTCGTCATCAACGGCGTCCCGCACGGCACCGACCGGGCGAAGCTCGACGCCACGCTGATCCACGAGCTGGGGCACACCGTGCAGGTCGGCTCGCCGCAGGCGCGGGCCCGGTACCGCACCTACGTGCGGCAGCAGTTGGGCCTCGAACCGTTCGACGAAGATGTCGTCGGCAGCTACCTGCGGCTGATGCAGATCCACGAACAGCAGGCCGCGAATCTCGAAGTGCTGGCCCGCCGGCTGGGGCGGGGGCGACGTGGAACAGCGGCCTGAACTGCGCCCGCCCGCCGATCCGCTGGAAGGGCGGCCGCTGCTGGGACGCGAGCACGGTGCGCCGCTGCCGGCGGAGGGGCGGCAGCAGGAGATGGCGCCGGTGCCCGGCCGGAGGGTGGTGGGCTACGAGCGGTACGGGGACTGGCTGCTGCCGGTGTACGAAGCGCCGCCCGTGTCCGCGCCGCCGGTTGAGCAGCCGCGGCGGGGCATGGACCCGATCGCGCAGCGGCTGTGGGCGGCGGGCGGCGGCACGCTTCTGGCCGGCGTCGGCGGGTGGCTGTTCTTCAACCCGGTGACGGCGGTGTGCCTCGTCGCGGTCGCCGTCATCGTCCTCGTGCTTCGGTCACCCCGCGGCGTCACGAACAACTACGTCACCAACAACAACCGGTGGTGGGGTACGTCCACCACCACGACCAAGTAGGAGGAGAGATGGACCGGAAGTTGGCCGACGCGATTGAGCGAGACAACGAGCTCGAAGGCCGCGGCATGCACGGCGATGACCGCAAGACGTGCTGGCCGCATCAGTGCTGGGCCGAGGACTGCGAAGACCGGCACACGCCGCGCCCGTCCCGGTACAACCCGAACCGGGGAGGCCACTGATGCCCGACACGTGGAAGGGGCGACCGCTGCCGGAGCGGCGGCCGGTCAACATCACGATCCACTACCGGCTGTATGACGCGCACACCGGCGACGTGCTCAGCATCAACTCGACAAACGCCTTTGACGGCATCGTCGAGGACGTCGTCCGCACCCAGCGCGAACACCCCAACAGCAAGATTGTGGGCCGTCAGTTCGACGGCCCCGCCTACCGGTAAAGGAGAGCAGTGATGACACGGACCCCGGAGCAACGGCAGGAGTACAACCGCAAGCGGCGCGAGAAGCGGCGGGCGGACGCCCGGTATCGGGCCTGCCGCCACGCCGCCTCCGAGCTCATCACGTGGGAGTGGGGTGACGGGCCGGTGCCGGCGGTCACTCCGGAGAAGGCCGCGGCCAAGACGAACGCCATGTACGGCAACTATCGCGACCTGTGCGGCATCACCGCGGCAGAGGCACGCCAGCCGCTGATCGACGTTCTGGAGTCGAAGGGTCTGCCGGTGTTCCTCACACGTGAGGAGCAGGAGGCGGCCCCGTCCGTCGACGCCATGGTCGTCACCAACACTGCGGCCTGACCGGGCTGTCGGTCGAGAGGAGCAGCGTGACGTCGCGTACTGAGTGCCGGATGAAGGCGGAGGCGCTGATCGGGCAGCTCTACGAAGGGGATGACCCGGAGGAGGAGCATTCGCCCGCGGAACGCATGGAGATCCTGATGGAGGCGCTGGTGCACGGCGTCCTCGCGATCAGCGCGCCGGACGTTCTCGACGAACTCGAAGACCGGACATAGCGGCAACCCGACCGGGCTGTCAGTGGAGAGGAGCATCATGAACAACATGACGGAGCAGCAGGCGTGTCCGGACTGTGGCACCCCAGTCGGGCATCTGCATGGCGAGGACTGCGATGTGGCGCGGTGTGCGCACACGGGCGGGCAGCGGCTGCAGTGCGACCACGACGACTGCAACACCACCTGGGTCGGCACGTGGCCCGGGGAAGCCGAGTGCGCCGAGTACGGCTGGTGGGCGGTCATGCAGGCGGGTGTCGGCTGGGTGCCGTGCACGCCTGACACTCCGGACGCACTGCCCGACTTGAACCGGCTCACCGACCCGCGGCACGCACGTTGGGACCAGGCCCTGCAGCGGTACGTGAGGGTGGAGGCCGCCTGATGGGTTACGCGTGCTACGAGGTGTACCGGAACGGCGAGAAGATCGACGCCGGGTACGGGGTTGAGGCCGTCTGTGAGGAGGACGGCTGCGCCGCGGGCATCGACCGGGGGCTGTATCACCTGTGCGGGAACATGCCAGGCGGTGACGAGTACGGGTGCGGCGGCTACTACTGCGGCGAGCACCTGTATCTCGGCTCCGGGGCGCCCGTCGACGAGGGCCTGTGCCGCCGATGCGACGCCCGATACAGGGCCGAGCACTGTGACTCGCTGGAGATGTCGCCGGACGCCATGGTCGTGACGTTCGCGTGAGCCCGTCCCGCCCGGGGTTAGCGGGCGGGACGGTCCGGCAACCGTACAGAAGCCTCGTCCGGATCGTCGGGCGGGGTTTCGTGCTGTGTGGCGGTGGTGGCGCGGGCCATCCACCGTTCGGCGCCGGGTGGGCGGACGGGGATGAGTGTGGGTGCGAGTCCGAGTGCGGTGCAGGCCCGGGTTAGAGCGTCGGCGCAGGCCTGCTTTGAGTCTTCGTGGATGGTGACGGTGAGAGGCATGACAGGAGTGTGGCGCGGCGGGGATCAACGGCGGGCCGAAATGCGCGAGTTGGTCGCAGGCGTACAACCAAGTGGGGAACAGATTGGTCTCACCGGTAACGGTGCGACATCTGGGGGCGTCCCTGACGATAGCCTCACGCATCACCACGCTCCGGGGGGACCCATGAACGTTCGTACCGCCTGCACAGCTCTAGCCGCCGCAGCGTGCCTCACACTCGGCGCCACTGCCTGCAGTTCGAGTAGCGACAGCGGCAGCAAGCCCAGCCCGTCGAAGGCCGGCAACGGTGGGGGAGGTTCGGCGGAGTCCGCCTGTAAGGCGGCGATGACCAAGCAGGTGGAGCGGCTCGCGACGGACCCCAACGCAGTCGAGGAGGATGCGGGTACGCCGAAGGAGTGCCGCAAGCTCCCGACCGACAGGATCAAGGCCCTGTCGGCGAAGGTCATGAAGGAGCAGACGGAGAAGGCCGCCCGGCCCAAGCCGCTCGGTACACCGCAGCTGACCGTGGGTTCCAGCGGCACCGGCAAACTGGAGGTCACCCCCACGACGGTCGTCTACACGGCCGAGGCGCAGCAGGAGACCAGCGAGAAGGGGACGTTCGCCGTGGTGACCGTGCAGGACAAGGCCACCGGCGACGTCGCAGCATCCGAGGAGCGCCTCGCCGGAGGCGGCGGGTGGCAGTGGGTCGCCAAGGACGGCACGGCGATCGAGTTCGCCAACACGTCGGCCGCACTCGGTGTGGGTACCGAGTCGTTCACCGGCGGCGGCGTCATCCAGGCCGGCACGAAGGTGTGGGATTCGCAGACGTTCGACCTGACGAAGCAGCAGGCGAAGGGCGGCACGCTGATGTACGTCGACGGCGGGGGCTCCGCCTACAAGTGGAAGATACCGTCCGACGATTCCGGTCCGCAGGCCGCGCAGGTCCGCAAGGAACTCGACTGAACCCTGTGTGCCGCGGCCCCGGTTGCGCCCCAGTGCCCGGGGCTGCTTTGCGTCTGAGCCGGGTTTGTCGGGCGGGTTGTGCACAATGGCGCTTGTACGCCCCTCACGTACCACATGCCTGCGAGGAGCCTCAGTGCCCATATCTGCCGCCTCCACTGACAGCCCCGACGGATACGAGTGGCCCACCTGCACAGGATGCGGCCGGCAACTGTGGCAGACCGAACTCGGCCGTGTCGCCTGCCGCCTGTGCGAGGAACGCGTCGACCTCGACCTGCGTGCTCTTCGCGGCCCGGACGGGCTGTACGTCCAACTCGCCTCCGCCTTGCGGCCCGGCGCCGGCGGCGACACCGGGGCGCGGGTGTCCGGCTCCCGCACCGCACCACTGCCGCTGCGCTTAGAGCCACTGTCGCTGTCGGCCCGTGGGGGAGTGGTGACCGTCCTCCAAACCTGGCTCATCGACTGGCATGAGCAGCTCGGCTACACCTACCCACGCTGGGAAGGCGGACTGCCCGAGCAGCTCGATCAGGCGACGCACCGGCTGCGGATGCTCCTGCCCTGGGCCGCGGAACGGCATCCGGCGTTCGGCGAGTTCACCACCGAGGTCGCGCACCTCACCCGCGCCTGCCGCCGACAGGTGACGGGGGAGAAACCCGAGCGCCGTATCTCCGTCGCCTGCCCGTGCGGGGCGATTCTGCGGGTCACCATCTCCACCCCCGGCGCCCGCTGCACCACATGCGGCGAACAGTACGCACGCGCCGACGTCCTCGGACTCCCCCTCGCCGAAAGGCGCATGGCCGCATGAGCGAGCTCGTCGAGTTCCTCCGAGCCCGCTACACCGAGGCGCGCGAGCGCGAAATGAGCCGACGCTCCATCCGCCCCGGCGCCTTCGGCGATATGGAAGTTGAGTTCGAGTACGAATTGGACGAACCCGAGACCATCCTCGTCGGCGGACATCCCTACCCGGCCGACAAGTTCTGGGAGCACGCCGGCGAGCCAGCAGCAGACCCCTTCGTGATCGCAGACCTCGACTCCAAACTGGCGCTCGTCGACGCGCTCGCCGAAGCCGACCCGCACAGCGGATACATCACCGCCACCTTCACCGCCGAAGACGCACTCCGCCTCCTCGCCAAACCCTTCGCCAACCACCCCGACTACAAGGCGGAATGAGGTGCTGAGGCTACGTGAGTGTCGGTGCTGGTCGGTAGAATTGGGGCATTCGAGACCCCGGCGACGGATGGTAGCCGCCCCGGGGCATGGCCGATCTACAGAGGAGATCGACATGGCCAAGCATGTCAGAGGCAGAACGATCGGGCAGAAGGCCTACAGCGTTCCGGGCATTGAGGGTCTCGGCGGTGACCGCATACCCCACTCGGACAAGGTGGCCGTGGACGACCCGGCGCGTTCAGGCATCTTGATCCTCCTGCACGAGATGGAGTCCGCGGGGGTTGAGATCGACGCCCAAGCTGTGGCTATAGCGACCAAGATGGGTCACTGGCGTCTTGCGAAGGTGTTACAGCGATGCCCCGTGCCTTCGGGAGACGTGCCCGTGCATCAGAAGAGCCCGAAGGAAGCGGGAGATCGGCAGACCTGGATCTACTACGTCCGCATCGGGAACCTGATCAAGATCGGAACGAGCATGGCGCTCGCCACTCGATTCCGCGCAATCAGGCCGAACGAAGTCCTCGCTCTCGTGCCCGGAGGAGAGCAGCGTGAGAACGAACTGCACTGGGAGTTCGCGCACTTAAGGGTGAACGGTGAGTACTTCCACCCCGGTGCCGCGCTGCAGAAGCACGTCCTTGCCCTGAGGGAAGAGTACGGGGTGCCCAGGTGGACGCAGTCCTTGGTCCCGGATGGGCTCGACTTCTTCCCGCTGGCCGTCACTTGACGTGCTGATCAGTGCGAACGTAACGTGTGTCTCACTAGAGCACTTGTGACTCACTGAGAGGCCGCCCCGCGAGGGCGGCCTTTCTGTGTATACGGGGAGGTGCAGTGCCCTTCCCGACGCTCATCACTGAGGACATGGCCGTCGCATACACCGGCCGCCCCGCCGCCACCATCCGACGGTGGGCCCACGAAGGGCGCATCCACCGGTACGGGCAAGGCCGTGGACGCGTCCGCTACAACCTGTGGGAGCTCCACTCCAAGACCGTCGACGAGTGGGACGACACCGTGACTCCTGGTGCGACGCCGGACATGCCCGAGGAACCCCGCGGCCGACTCGCCGCCTAGATACGCCCGCCTGTGGGGGCGGGTGCGGGAGGCGCCCCGCAAATGCGGTGTGGCGCCCCGCTGGTCCGCCCGGTGGATGAGGCAGACACCGGGCGGACCCACAACCATCAAACGCCCGCGCCTGATCCGCGCGGGAAGGAAGCCCCGGTCCCTCCAGGAGCCGGGGCTTCCACACATCCTGGAGACACACATGGCCGAACAAACGAGCACCCAGGTCATCGCTAGTCGCGTGAAGGAACTGCGCCAGCGCAAGGGATGGTCTCCGCGTGAGCTCGGCGAGCACCTGGCGGCAAGGACGGGTGAAACGGTCCGCTGGGACCGCTTCACCGTCGGCAACCTGGAGAACGGCAAGCGGCAGAACGTCACAGTGCAGGAACTGCTGGCGCTGGCGCGAGTGCTGGACGTCGCCCCGGTGCATCTGCTGGTGCCCGTCGATGAGGTCAGCGTGCAGATCTCCGCTGTTGAAGCTCGTCCCGCGTCCCTCGTGCGGGCCTGGGTTCGGGGCGAATACGCCCTGCCGGGAACGGATGAGCGGACGTACCGCGCTGAAGTCCCGCTGAGTGAGCTGTCGTCGCGCTCAGCGTGACCCCCAAAGTCGCACCCCCGCTTCCCCCTGAGGGGTGCTGCGGCTCGTCCTGCCACATCCCCCCGGTGGGGCGGGCCGCCCTGTTCGTTCCGCCGCCCGGTGACGTGGAAGGCCGGGATCGCTCACTCGCCTGGACTCGGGCGGCGGAACCCAACCCCACACCCGCAGGAGCCCGCGCCCATGGACAAGCAGGACACCGACAGCAACCTCATGGCGCACGCCCGCCGGGAACTCACTCTCGTCGGCGAAGACCCGTGGATCACCGACGGGCTATGCAAGGTAGTCGCAGCCTTTGCGGAGATGGGCCACAGCGGCTCGTCTGCCGCCCACGCAACCCACTACCTGAATAAGCTCCTTCGCTACGAGGCCCTAACGCCGCTCACCGACGACTCCGCTGAATGGATCGATCGGTCAGAGATCAGCGGAACCCCGCTCTGGCAGAACATCCGCGACTCGCGTGCCATGTCGACCGACGGGGGCAAGACATACACGCTTGTGGACGAGGAGCCGCTGGACAGCGAGAGCGGAAAGCCTGTGCACGTCTGTCAGCCCAAGGCGGTGGACGCCTGATGCCCCGCATCCAGATCCTCGAACTGCCTGAGCTCGTCAGAGACGACGGCCCGCCGTTCATGCTCATCATCGACCAAGTCGCGGAAGCCGACGCTGCCGAACTCAGCGAAGACCTCAACCGGCAGGCACTGGCAGCCGACGTGGGCGCCCGTACCGTCGCCGTGTTCCGCCAGACCATCGACATCCCCGACAACCAGGTCCCTGTCGACGCTGACGGCAACTACGCAGGCGGCCCGGTACAGGTGCAGGTGAAGGCCGACCTCAACGGGTTCCGCGCACAGGTCGAGCAGGCCATCGACGACGCCCGACGCCGCATCAACGCGGTACACCTCGAAGCCAACTGATCTCCCGCTGTCCGAGGGACCCGGGCCGGGCAGCGGGCCCTTCTGAATCACCGCCACTGAGCCCGCGTGGCGGGCATCCCATGCTGGAGGTCCGCCATGCCGAACATCGTTTTCAACCAGGCGTTGGGGCGCGTGGCGCACCTGGCAAGCCTGCCCGCCACCAACGACGGCCTCGTCGCCGTGCCGCTGGAAGCGACCGGGCTGGTCACCGACACGGTGATGCGCGATTACGACGACCTTGCCGCCCTCCTTGCCGGCGCCAGCAACGAGCAGACCACCATGGGCAGGAAGCCGCTGTCGGGCGTGACCGTCACCGTCGACGACACCAACGACAGGGTCGCCGTCGACTGCGCCGACATCACCTGGACTGCCGCCACCGGCAACGCTGTTGGCGCCCTGGTGATCTGCTACGACCCGGACACCACCGGCGGTACGGACGGCGACATCGTGCCGCTCACCAAACATGATCTGTCGCTCAGTCCAGACAGTTCGGACGTCACCGTGACGGTCACGGACCTCGCCCGTATGTCGAGCGCCGCCTGATGGCGTTGGATGCGACCGGGCGGGCGCGGGTTGCCGCGCAGTGGATGCGTGAGCTGCGGCTGCCGCTGTCCGGGATCACCAAGCCCGACATTGTTGCGGCGGTCGCCGCCACCGACGACTGGATCGACGCCAACCAGGCGTCGTTCAACCAGGCGTTGCCGCAGCCGTTCCGTTCCGCAGCGAACCTGGAGCTGAAGACCTTGCTCTTCTGCTACGTCGCCATGCGGCGTGCGAACCGGCTGCGGGCGGAGGAGGACGGCTGATGGCCAACGTCCGCCTCGACTTGGACCCGGAACAGGCGCAGTTCCTCGGTACGGCGTTCCCGCAGTTCGACAAGGTCAACGGCGCCAACTACCCCGTCAGCGGGCTGCGGTATGACGCCGCGGCGGATGAGGCAGCGTTCTGGAAGCTGGATTCGTTCGGCTACGGCTCCGGGAACCTGACGCTGGACATCCTGTGGCAGGCGGAGAACGCCACGAGCGGCGTGGTGCGTTGGGGCGCGTCCATCGCCGCCATCACCCCCGATGCCGACAGTCAGGACGTGACCACCGACGCGCTGACGACCGAGCAGACCGTCGACGACACCCACCTGGGCACCGTCGGCAAGCGGGTCCACAAGGCATCGATCACCATCTCCAACCTGGATGCCATCGCAGCCGAGGACGTCGTGTGGGTGCGGGTCCGCCGCATCGGCTCCAACGCCGCGGACACCCTCGCGAACGACGTGTGGATGTTGCAGGCGCGGTTGACGTACTCCGACACGTAGGAGGCCGTCGTGGCGGTCAGGTTCTCCGCGGATGACCAGGACTACACCGCCACCCTCAGCCTCGGCTCGCAGGGCGCCATGTCGGCGTGCTGCTGGATGAAGATGACCACCAGCCGGACGTGGTCGACGGCGATCTGTTTGGATGGCGGTACCAGTTCCACGCTGATCCTCCAGACCGGCGCCAGCTCCACCAACCTCGGCCTGTACGAGGATCCGACGGCAGGTTTTCGGGGCACGCAGCGCACCATCACCGTCGGCACCTGGTATTGGGCCGGCTTCTCGATCTCGGGTACGACGGGCACGTTCTACACCCGCGCCCACGCTGATGCGGCCGTCACGACCGCCGCGTTGACGGGGATCACCGCCACCCACACCATCACCACCCTCCGCCTCGGCGAGAGCGTGTGGGGCGGCGAGTGGCTCAACGGCTGCGTACAGGCCGTCAAAGTCTGGAACTCCGCGCTGTCGCAGGCTGAGTTGGAA
>Ga0214468_1000056_pt1 | contig 31606 bp, 38 predicted proteins | sample RVTome_9_FD_187334 | JGI IMG/M metagenome (GOLD analysis project Ga0214468, IMG submission 187334) | Soil microbial communities from uranium-contaminated site in the Upper Colorado River Basin, Wyoming, United States - RVT155D38 HiSeq ...
TATACGGTCGCGCTGCAGCCGATCCGCCCGACCGCGTACAATCCGTCGCCCATGACATCCCGACGTCCGATCCGAGCCGCCTCCGCCGCCGGCGCCCGCGGCCGAGGCCACCACTCCCTCGCCCCCCAGCACCTGGGCGAGGCGGCTGCGGCCGCGACGCTCGCGGTCGTGGTGGGTGGGGTGGCGCTGGCCATCACCGGCATCGGCATGATTGCGATGGGCCTCACGATCGGCTCGCGGTACGGATCCAGCCCGCCCCCGGACGTCGGCTCGATGGCCGTCGTCCCCGCGCTGGCCGGACTGCTGGTCCTCGTGCTCGGAGCGGGCCTTACCGCAGGCGGCATCGCGGTGTTCAGCGACGTCGCGCGCGCGCGACGCGTCACCGGCGTCCTGGCCGGCGTCGCCGCCGCACTCTCGGCGGCCGGCACCGTGCTGGCAATGGCGCGTCCCCCCAGCGACGCGGTCGTGGCGGTCGCATTGACCGTCACCACGCTGGTATTCGGGGTGGCGGCGATCCTGCTCCTGCGCCCCCGCCGCTGAGACGCGGGCTGAGTCGCGAGCGGTGGCGCGCGCCATCCTCGGCATCGGCGCCGCCGCCTGGTCGGTGGGCTGCATCGCCGCCGTCGTCGTGGCGATCGTCGGCGTCGAGCGTCTCATGGACCTGCTCCCACCCCTCCAGGTCGACAGCGAGGCCGTTCGGGGAGCGGTGGTTGCCGTGGCCGTCGGCCTTGCGCTGGCAGCGGCGGCCCACCTGCTCGTGCTGGCAGGGCTGCGGACGCATCGGCGCCGAGCCTGGAGCGCCGGCATCCTTCTCGCGGGCCTGCTGGCGGCCACCTTCGTCGCCCTCGCGGCAGCCGCGTTCACCAGCGCCGTGGTCGGGTCCGGCGCAGTCCTGGTGCTCGCGGTGGCGGGGGTCGCCGCGGCGACGATGGCGTTCGGCTACGCCCTGGCGACGGCCCGATTGGTGGCCGAGCTGCGCGCCGGGGCGGGCGACTGAAGGGATCGGCGGCCTGTGCTATGCTCCGCCACCGTCACTCCCGCGGGCCCGTGGTGTAGTGGCCCAACATGCCAGCCTGTCACGCTGGAGATCGCCGGTTCGAATCCGGTCGGGCCCGCCACCGAACGCCCCTGAGTGACCGATGAGCCTCCATCAGCGCGCCGTCGCCGACCTTCTCTCGTGGCGTCCGTCATCTCCGCGCCAGGCATCGCTTCGCGACGCCTTCCTCGCGCACCTGCATGCGCATCCCGACGGCACCTGGCGCACCTGCGCGCCGGCGCACGTGACGGCCAGCGCGGCGATCCTCGACCCGCCGGCGGAGCGGATCCTTCTGGTGAAGCACCGCAAGGTCAGGCGCTGGCTGCAGCCCGGCGGTCATTGCGAGCCCGGCGACCCGACCCTGGCGGACGCCGCTCTGCGTGAGGCCACCGAGGAGTCCGGTATCGCCGGGCTACGGGTGCTGCCGGGCATCCTCCAGGTCGATTGCCACCCGGCGCCCTGCAATCCCGGCGTCGTCGACGAGCACCTGGATGTCCGGTACCTGGTCCTGGCGCCCCCCGGCGCCGCGCCCCTGGTCAGCGCCGAGTCGGACGACGTCCGTTGGTTCGACTGGGAGGAACTGCCCGACGGGATCGAGCAGACCATCGTCGAGATGGTGTCCGCGGCGCGTGCCGCGCTGGCCACGGGCGGCGACCCAGCGTCCAGTACACGGGACGCCTGACGCCGGAGTGCCCAGCCAGGCGTCGCTTGTCCAGCGTATCGGTTCACCCGACGCCCGAAGACCGGTGAACGGCGTGCTCCGGTGTCCCACGGCCCCATAGGTGAGACATCCGACGCCGGAATGACCCACTCCGGTGCAGATTGACCGATACGGTGGACGCGGACGAGTCGTGCGGGGAGGGGTCAGGAGCCCTTGCCGGCGGCGGCGCCCTGCACCGCCTCGCGCGTCGCCTCCTGGCTCGCCTCCTCCCGTGCCTCCTGCTTTCGCGAGCTGCGATGGCGGGTGATCGCCTCGCAGGCCTCGTCGATGTCGCTCGTCACGGTGAGCAGCTCGAGGTCCTCCGGGCTGATCTTCTCCTCGTACAGCGGCTTCTCCCGGATCCATCGCATCATCCCGTCCCAGTACTCCTTGCCGTACAGGACCACCGGGAAGTGCTCGACCTTGCCGGTCTGGATGAGGGTGAGCGACTCGAACAGCTCGTCGAGCGTTCCGAAGCCGCCGGGGAAGATGACGAAGCCCTCGGCGTACTTCACGAACATCACCTTGCGGACGAAGAAGTAGCGGAACTCCATGCCGAGATCGACGTACTCGTTGAGGCCCTGCTCGAACGGCAGCTGGATGTTCGCGCCGATGGACAAGCCGCCGGCGTCCTTCGCGCCGCGGTTGGCGGCCTCCATGATCCCCGGACCGCCGCCGGTGATGATGGCGAAGCCCTGCTTCACGAGCTCGGCGGCGAGGCGCCGTGCCGCGCCGTAGTACCGGTTCCGGCGTCCGACGCGCGCCGATCCGAAGATGCTGACCGCGGCACCGATATCGGCCAAGGCGTCGAAGCCCTCGACGAACTCGCCCATGATGCGCAGGGTGCGCCACGTATCGGTCTCCTGGAACCCGGCCGTCCCGACCTGGGAGCGCAGGAGCTTCTGATCCTCGGTCCGCGGGTCCGCCGTCGCCGAGCCGCGCACCACTACCGCGCCACGCCGCTGCTCAGGCCCCTTTTTCTTCGGTGGCATGGGACTCCTCTCGCTCGACACGTCTCGGGACGGATGCTAGGGTGACCCCTCGCCGGAACGCCCACCGCACCCGCAGGGTGCGTGCCGGTCGGATCTCGTACTTGGATGGATTCTATTGCCGGACCTGCTGCGACGCGCCGTCGCACTGACCGTACTCAGCGCACTGGGGATCGCCCTGCTCGCGCCGCTCACCGCTCGATCCGCGCTCCCCGACGTCCCCATCGCCGTGGAGCCGCTGCTCGCCGACCTTCCCGTACCCGCCGTCACGCTGGATCGCGGCCTGACCGCTGATCGCGCCACGGCCTCGCGCCTCACGCTCGCGGTGGCCCCTGCCGCCGCCGCACCGGAGCTCGTCTCGTCTTCGGTGCTCCCCACCCCGGCCTCGGTTCCGATGCAGGCCACCCTGCTGCCGATCGCAACCCCGCCGCCCACGGCGGCCCCCGTGGTGGCGCCGCCCCCGGTCACCGGCGACACGGTCGCCGGCAGCGCCTCGTGGTACTGCCACAAGGTGGGGACCTGCCCGCTTGGCTTCACCCCGGCCGATGCGTTCGTCGCCCTCCCCGGCGCTCTCGGCGGCGCCGGCGGACGCGGAATCGTCGGGTACGTCACCGTCTGTGCCGACCGATGCGTCGAGCTGCCCGTCGTGGACTACTGCGCCTGCTACTGGGGCACCGCCTCGCAGCGCGTGGCCGACCTGTCAGCCGCCGCCTGGGCGCTCGTCACCGATCGGCCCCGAAGCGCCGGCGTCATCCAGGTCACGCTCCACCTCGGGAGCTGACGCCGATGACCCTCGTGCGCCGCATCCTGCTCCTGGCTGCCATCAGCGTGTCCGGCGTGGCGCTGCTGGCCCCCCTCGCCGCTCGTTCAGCGGTGCCCGCACCGGTCGCACTCGAGGAGCGGATGCTCGCCGTCGAGTCGGCACCCGCACCGCGCGCCGACGTGGATCGTGGAACGCTGTCCATTCGTGCCGCCTGGGGCCCGGCTCCGGCCGCGACGAGCGCGGAGGAGCTCGTTGCCGGCCCGGCCCCCACGCCCGGCGCCGCGCCGATGGAGGCCACCCTCCATGTCCTCGTCACGCCACGTCCTGTCGCCGTGGCGCCGCGGGTGGTCAACTACGACGGCGACACCGTGTGGGACGACCTCGCGCAATGTGAGTCCGGAGGCAACTGGGCGATCAACACCGGCAACGGCTACTACGGCGGCCTCCAGTTCAGCTACGACACGTGGCACGGGTACGGCGGCGGCGAGTTCGCCGAGTACCCACATCAGGCCACGCGCGAGGAGCAGATCATCGTCGCGGAGCGTCTCCACGCGGCGCGCGGCTTCCAGCCGTGGCCGGCCTGCCGCATCAAGCTCGGCCTTCCCTGACCTGGCCGATCCCCTCCCGGTCGGTCAGCCGGCAGCCAGAGCCCGATGGTGCTCCGAACCGTCGAGTAGCATCCGCCCATGCTCCAACCGGTCCGGATCGGTCACGTGGTGCTCAAGGTCCGCGACCTGGATCGGTCGCTCGCCTTCTACCGCGACCTGCTCGGATTCCGCGTCGCGAGCGAGATGAGCAACGTCATGATCTTCCTCACCGCCACCGGCGAGAACCACCACGACCTCGCGCTCCTGCGGGTGGGTGACTCCGCGCCATCGCCCCTGCCGACGGCCGTCGGGCTCTACCACGTCGCCGTGCAGCTGGCCGATTGGAAGGCCGTCAAGGCGGCACACGCGCTGCTGTCGGAACGCGGCCTGCTCAAGGGCGCGGCGGACCATGGCGTCTCGAAGAGCCTCTACACCACCGATCCCGACGGCAACGAGATCGAGCTCTACTGCGACACGCCCCGCTCCGAGTGGGAGGGGAGGGTCGATCAGGCCATGGTCGTCCGTCCGCTGGAGCTCGACTGACCCGCGCGGCACACCGATTGCTTGGTGAGCGAACGTGCCGTTCCTTCCGTTCGTCGTCCTGCTGGCGTGGCAGGCCGTCAGCCGATCCGCATCCTTCGCCCTCGGCTGGGCAACCAGCCTGTACTTCGGGCAGGTTCCCGGCCGCCAGGGCCGGATGCTCTCGGTCGTCAGCCTCGTCGCGGCGGGCTGGGTGATCCTCGTCATCGGCTTCGCCATCCCGATCTTCACCGGCGCGGCCCTCGAAGCCATCAGCGTGATCGACGACAACTTCGACGTCGCGTGGTTCCACTACCTGGGCCTGGTGGCGGCAATCGTGGTGGTGCCGCCGGTCGTCGCGGCGATCACGGTGTGGGGCGAGTTCCACGACGACCGATCGGTGCAGACCTGGCTCGGCCTGGTGCCGATGAGCTACCCGTCGACGGCGATGCTCGGCGCATCGGTCCTGCAGATGGTCGCGTTCACGCCGTACCTGCTGTTCCAGCGCTGGCGGAACAAGCGCAAGTTCGTGCAGGTCTCGCTCGTCATGCGCGAGGGGACCGATGACGACGACCTGGTCGAGGCGCTGCGGGATGCGCTGCGGTCGATCGACATCGACGACGTCGAGGTCACCGAGGCATCCGGGGTGAAGGTCTGGCCGATGCGGACCGTCGGCTTCGCCGCCGAGCACCTCCTCGGCGCCGTCGTGCGCGGCGAGCCGATGAAGCTGGAGGCGGGCGAGATCGAGATCTTCGCCTACGCCACCAACATCTCCATCCAGGGACCCAGGGAGGAGACCTATCGCGTGCGGGCCGCCGTCGAGCGCAAGCTCGGCTTCCACGAGGCGTACCTGACCTGGAACGACAACGCCCAGGAGCTCGAGGAGGCCCTGCTGGTCGCCCACCGGGAGGCCGATGGCGACGTGGAACGCCTGCGTGAGCGCCTCGATGAGATCCAGGCCGACATGGACACCGCCAGCCTGAACTCGGAGGAGTGGAACGTCCTGTATCGGCGCCGGCTGCAGATCGAGCTGGCGGCGCGGGCTGACCGTGACGAGCGGGAGGCGGCGGGCGCTAGAGGGTGAGGTCGCCCTGCATGATCACGTCGCCCTCCGTCGGGGTCTCCGAGCCTCCCTCCGGCTCGATGGTGATCATCGCCTGCCGGATCCCGCCGAGCGACACGTCGATGGCCACCGCCGCCAGTCCGCGCTCGTCCGGCTCGAACGTGCCGACCCCGACGACGGCGCCGTCGCGCTCGACCCACAGCTCGTAGGTCTGCCCCGGGGCGAGCTCGGGCAGGCCGCTCATCAGGAGCACGGCCCCGGCCGCATCGGCCTCGACGACGAGCATGAAGCTCGCTGCCGCGCCCCGCCCTTCACCGCTCATGAAGAAAGCGTCGGCGCCGGTGGCCACCGCGCGCTCGATCCACGCCTCGGCGGTGTCGAGCTCCGTGCCGATCGCTGCGAGCTGGCCTCGCGCATCAGCCAGCTGATCGCGGAGCGCGCCGTTCTCGCCGACCTGGACCGCCAGCGCCAGGCTGGCCGCCAGCGCCAGGGTCGTCGCGCCGGCCGCGATGGGCCGCCACCACGTCCGTCGGGACGCGGGGCGGCCGCCACGGTTCACGTGCGCGGATGCCTCGGAGCGCGCCGCGCTCAGCAGCCGCACCCGAAGCTGGGCCGAGGGCACGTCCTCCTCCGGCCAGGCACCGCCGATCGCCGACGCGAGCTCCACTGCGTCACCCAGCTCCGGGTGCGGTCGCGGGCATGCGGCGAGGTGCGCGCGCACGAAGGCGGCCTCGTCGGGATCGAGGGCCCCGAGCGCGGCGGCGGACGCGAGCACGGCGAGGCGGGCGCAATCGTCGTTGTTCACGCCGGGAGTACGGCCCGCGCACCGAAGCGGATCAGCCGCCGGAGGCGCGTCGCGTAGGATGCGCCGATGCGATGGCTGCGGCGGATCGGGCTGACGCTCCTCGTGGTCCTTGCGCTGACGATCGCGTGGCAGCCGGCGCGGGTGGCATACCAGACCGCCGTCATGCTGCCGAGCATGCTCGGCTCCGGGCCGCAGCCGCTGCCGCTGCTGACGCGGCCGCCCGAGCGCATGAGCCTGCCCTACCGCGCCGTCGCCGGTGGCGAGCCGGACCTCGCCGAGCTGTGGCTGCCGGACTGGGCCTCGGTCGAGCGCCCGGCGGGCGCGATCCTGATGGTCTTCGGCGTCAACAACCTCGGCCGCAACCATCCGGCCATCGAGCGCGTGGCGGAGGCGCTGGCGCGCACGGGGGTCGCGGTGCTGGTCCCCGACTCACGGACGCTGCTCGAGGGCCGCCTCGAGGTCGGCGAGATCGACGGCGTGGTGGACGCCTTCCAGCTGCTGGCGGCGCGTCCGGAGGTGGACCGTGAGCGGATCGGGATCTTCGGGTTCAGCGTCGGTGGCTCGCTGGCGCTGCTGGCGGCACGGGACCCGGCCATCGCCGGCTCGGTTCGGTGGGTGAACGCGTTCGGCGCCTTCGCCGATGCGGCGACCTACCTTGCGTCCGTATCGGCGCATGCGTATCGCGGCCCCGATGGCGACGAGGTGCCGTGGACCCCGACGCCGCTGGCTCGCGACGTCTACCTGACCTTCATGCTCGACCAGGTCGACGATGCCGGCGACCGGCAGGCCCTCGACGCCGCCTTCGGGCGGCCGATCCTCGACGGCGAGCGCCCGGCTCCCGATCGTTCGCTCCGCGCGAGGCTCGAGACGGAGGTCGCGCGCACCGTCCACGACCTGCTGACGGCCGCCTCGCTCCGCGCTGCCGCCGCTTCGATCGACGCCCTTCCGGCCGAGAGCCTCGCCTTCATCGACGCCATCTCGCCCGTGCGGCGGCTCTCCGGGCTCGAGGCCGATGTGTACCTCATGCACGAGACGGAAGACCACCACGTTCCGTTTGTCGAATCGCGGGCGCTCACGTCCGCCATGGAGGCGCGCGGCCGGCTGGTGGCCCACACCGAGTTCCGGCTGTTCGACCACGTCCAGCCCGACGACCTCGACCTCGCCGCCGCCGCGCCCGAGCTGTGGCGCCTCCTCCTCCACGTCCGGGCGCTGATGGAGGAGTCCCTCTGAGCTGCGCTACTGGGCACCGGCGAAGAGGGCGAGCGACCCGAACACGAGGATGACGCCGACCGCCACGATGATCAAACGCACCAGCCAGCGGTTCGAGCTGCGGTCGGGCAGCGGCTGGTAGGGCCGGCCCTTGCGGCGACGCGACGAGCGGCTCACGCCGGGGCCCAGCTGCGGCGGAAGAGGAACGGGACGGTGAGCGCCTCGCGGCTCGAGACGCTGCGCAGCTGCTTGCGGGTCCGCTTCAGCAGCTTGCCGTGGTACGTGCCGTCGCCGTACGGCTCCAGCAGGCGCGCCACGTCCCAGTCACGCGTGCCGGCGATCGCGGTCTCGGGGAGCCATCGGTCGAGGATCGCCTTCGCCTCGTCGATCGCCACGAATCGGCGCGCCCGCGTCGCGTTGTCCAGGGTGATCAGCGCGTTGCCGAAGCTGACGTCGACGTCCTCGACCAGCGTCGTCAGCCGCTCCATCGTGCCCGGGATGCGCTCGGGCTTGAACAGCCCGGTGAGGATGACGCGGCGCTCGTCCGGCCCGAGCCCCTCGAGATGCGGGCGCAGGCTCGGCACGCCGGCATCGGGGTCGGCGGGGCGCACGTCGTAGTCATAGAGGCGAACCATCATCGGTTCCCTGATCCTAGCCCGGTGAGCAGGTCGGCGCACTCGAACGGACCTTCGTCAGCGGCGTATACATGACCGATGAACAGCCTGCGCGGCGTCGTTCGGGCCATGGCGGTCCTGGTCGTCGTGTCCGTCGGGCTCGCGGGGTGCGCATCGCCGGATCCGGCGCCGTCGCGCGAACCGGCGGAATCGCCAGCTGGGGCACCGTCGCGCGAAAAGGCCGAATCGCCGGCCTCGGCGCCGTCGCTCGAACCGGCGGCGTCGCCGCCTCCCAGCGAACCGACGGCGGCGGGGCCGGTCGGCCTCGCGGACATCGCCTGGGTCTACACGCCGCCGCCGTCCGCGCTCGGCGGGCCGAACGGCGCGTTCACGATTCAGGCGGGTAGCCTCGCGGATGCCGAACCGATCGTGAACCTCGACGTCCCGTGGCGGGCGGAGCTGGGAGCCGGCCTGGCCCGTCAGCCGGCGATCGGTGAGCCACATGGCGGAACGGTCGTGTACGTCGCCGACGATGGGGCTGAATCCGAGGTGCACCGCGTGGAGATCGCCGCGGACGGCGCCGACGAGGTGCTCGCCACGCTGGACGACGTGGTCTGGGACATCGTCGTTGCGCCGGACGGGACGGTGGCATACGCGGCCGTCGTTGCCAGGGTCGATCCGGCGCGTGACCTGGGCATCGTGCGCATCCTCCTGGACGGATCGGGGTCGGTCGAGCCGCTCGTGCCCCCCGCCCAGCCGGCAGCCGCCGGTGCAATCCGCCGCGTCGCCACCCTCGCCTTCCAGGTGGATCTCGCTATCTCGTCCGACGGGGAGCACCTCGTCCGGCGCACCTGCCAGGAGGCCGGGACCTGCCTGGTGGAGGTGATCGAGCTGGCGAGCGGCCGGTCGATCGAGCTGCCGGACCGCGAGGTGCTCGGTGTCGCGGCGGGCGTGATCGTTTCACGACGGTGCGGCGCCCAGGTGTGCGCCGTGGAGGCCATCGACATCGAGACGCGAGCCATCGCCTCGGCGGGCATCGATGTGTCCGGGCCGGTCGTCGAGGCGGGCGGGCATCCGGTGATCGTCGCCGTGGTCAGCGACGGGAGAGGCACCATCACCGTCGACGCGGTCGACCCGGTGAGCGGGCGCCACCACGTGCTCCACCGCGTGCCCGGCGGTTCCGACGTCACCTACGGCGCCTTCCTCGACCTGCAGATGGACCTGCCCGACGGCCTCGTGCACCTCGTCCAGATGCCGATCGGCGAGGGCGGAGGCGCCGTGCGGGCCGGCGAGCAGCACCTCCTGATCGCGGTCGTGGAGGGGCGCGCCTTCGAGATCCCGCGCCCGGCATTCCGCCAACCGGAGGGGTTCGGCACCGAAGGCTGACGACGGGCCGCGAGTACAATTCGGGCCGATCGCACCGCAGGCGCGCATCAGTCCATCCCGCACGCTGGAGGCCCCGTTCGCATGCTCCTCGACGGCAAGAAGCTGCTCATCACCGGCGTCCTGACCGACGACAGCATCGCCTTCGCGGCGGCGAAGGTCGCCCAGGAGCAGGGGGCCGAGGTGCTCCTCACCAACGTCGGCCGCGGGGTGCGGCTGACCGAGAAGGTGGCGCGCAGGCTGCCGCAGACCGCCGACGTGATGCAGATGGACGTCAACAATCCCGACGACGTGGCGGCGGTCGCCGATGAGATCACGAAGCGCTGGGGACGGCTCGACGGCGCGCTCCATTCCATCGGCTTCATGCCCCAGGACGCGCTCGGTGGCCGCTTCCTCGACGCGCCGTGGGAGAGCGTGGCGTTCGGCTTCCAGACCTCGGCGTTCTCGCTGAAGGCGATGGCCGTGGGCCTGCTGGAGCCGATGAAGGTGGCCGGGGCCGATGGCGGGGCCTCGATCGTGAGCCTCACCTTCGACGGGCGCTACGCCTGGCCGATCTACGACTGGATGGGCGTCGCGAAGGCCGGTCTCGAGGCCGCGACGCGCTACCTCGCGCGCGACCTTGGCGAGCATCACATCCGGGTGAACACCGTCTCGGCAGGCCCGATCCGCACCATGGCCGGCAAGAGCATCCCGGGCTTCGACGCCATCAGTGGCGCGTGGAGCGCTCGCGCGCCCCTTGCCTGGTCACTGACCGATGCGACCCCGGTCGGCAACATGTGCGCGTTCCTGCTCTCGGACCTCGCGTCGATGACGACCGGCGAGATGATCCACGTCGACGGCGGCTACCACGCCCTGGGCGCCGACTTCAAGGCTCGCTCCGAGTAGTCGGCGGCTCAGCGGCCGCGTGCTCCGGCGGCGTCCAGTTGCGGCACTGCGCCGCGACATCGCCACTAGTGCTAGCCGGCCGCCTTTGAGGTCCGCGCCATGGCTCCGCGCGATGCCTGTCGCGCGCGCTACCACTCACACCGATGCTGGCGGCGACAAGAGCCGAATCCACCCACGCGCTACCACTCATGCCGATAGGCGCACCGGGAGGCCGCACCCGTCGCGCGCCGCTACCACTCACACCGATATGGCGGGCACGCACTGGCGCTGCTCGAGGTCGAGGAGGAAGCGCTTGGCGGGCAGGCCACCGCCGTAGCCGCCCAGACCGCCGCCGGCGGCGACGACGCGATGGCACGGCACGATGACCGCGATGCGGTTCGAGCCGTTCGCTCGCCCCACCGCTCGCGAGGCGGCCGGCACTCCGACGCGCCGCGCCAGCTCGCCATACGAGATCGTCTCCCCGTACGGGATCCGGAGCAGCTCGCCCCACACCCGCTCCTGGAACGGGGAGCCGGGGAGCTGGATCGGCAGGTCGAAGTCGACTCGCTCGCCGGCGAGAAACGCCCGCAGCTGGCGCTCGGCCCGGTCGAGGAGGGGTGACGAGCCCTCCGAAGTCGGCCCGATGCGGCGCCGCGTGGTCGCCAGCTGGACCGGCATCATCCGCCGCTCGCTGAAGTCGGCCAGGACGAGCGCGTCGTCGGTGGCGCCGAGCGTCATCGGCCCGATCGGCGTGTCGATCTCGCGCAGCGTGACCGGGCGGGCGTCATCGGGGTGACAGCGAAGACAGGGACGATAGCCAGCGGCCCGAGCGGTGGCTGCATCGGGCAGGTAGGCGACGTTGGCGGGAAGCGGCTTGCGCGCCCGGCACGAGGGGCGGCAGTAGATGCCGGTGGTCCGGACGGCGCCCACGAAGCGTCCGTCGTAGGCGGGGTCGGCGGCGTAGAACGCTCGCTCGAATGCTGCTGTGCTCATGCCGATGGAACGAGGATCGCCGCCGCGGCGTGAGATTCGGCTCAGGCGTTGCCCGGCTGCTGCCGCATGACGAGGTTCACGTTGAAGGGTGCGCTGCCGAGCAGCGCGTCGCCGGCGCGAACCTCGATGCGGTGCCGCCCGATCTCCTCGATCCGCATCCCCTTCAGATCGGCAACGATGTTCGCCGTCGTCGCGTTGGGGGGCACCTCGATGCGCAGGCGCGGCGCCTGCTGGATGGTGGGCTTGCCGGTCGGGCTCATGACCTGGAGCGTCAGCTCGTGGGGACCGGGGGAGGCCTCGAGGATGGCGACGATGAAGCATCGGCCGTGGGTCGCCGGCAGGCGGGCGACGTTGATCTGGCTGAAGACGCCGATCGCGCTGATCTTGCCGTCCTGCGCGGTGAGCGCGTAGTCGCAGAGCAGCAGGGTGTGGAGCTGGAGGTCGGCCATCGGGGAAGCCTACACCGATGGCCGCGCCGCGGCGGTCAGTGCCGATCAGGCGCGAGATGGGCGGCAACGAGACGGGTGAGCTGCTCCGGGTCGTCCGGCAGGCCGGGCGGGACCATCCCGCCACGCAGGAGCGAGGCAAGGCCGTGGACCAGCGACCAGGCCGCCAGCGCGCCGCTCACACGATCGGCCGGCTAGGGCAGCGCGGGATCACCGCTCGATAGGCAGTCCCGCCCGATGCCAGGCGGCCGTCCCCCCACGGACGTTCACCGGGCGGCTGAAGCCGTTCTTCTGAAGGTACGCCGCCGCGTTGCGGCTCCGGTGGCCGGTGGCGCAGATGAGGTAGACCGGCGCCTCGCGCGGCAGCTGGTCGAGGATGCCGGGCAGCTGGGCGAGCGGGATGTGGCGCGCGCCTCTGGCGTGTCCCACGCGCCACTCGTGCGGCTCACGCACGTCGATCAGCACCGCGCCGGGCTGCGTGGCGAGGCCGTCGGCGGTTGCCTGCACATCGGCCTCCTCCACCTTCGGTCCGAAGAGGAAGCTCATCGGCTCGCGTCCAGCAGCGTCCGATCGACGACCGGACAGAAAGTGAACCCGGTCTGCGTGTTCATCTCACCTCTGCCGGCACCGCCGGCGTATCCATGATGACCGGGAGCCCGGCGGATCGATAGGCATCCATGCCGCCGACGACGTGGGCGATCTCGTCGCGGCCCGCGGCGGCCAGCAGGCTGGCGGCGATGGCCGACCGGTAGCCGCTGCCGCAGATGACCAGCACCGGACCGGCCGGAACCTCGGCCATGCGGTTCGGCAGCTGGGCGCCGGGAATGTGGAGCGCGCCGGGTGCGTGACCCTCGCGCCACTCGTCGGCCTCGCGCACGTCGAGGACGGTGGCGTTCTCGGCCGCGACGTCGGTGACGGCGACCCGGCGCAGGGTCGCGGTCTCGCCGGTCCAGGCGTCCATGCCGCCCTGCAGCCAGCCGATGATCCGGTCGAACCCGGACCGCCGCAGCTGGGCGATCGCCGGATCGAGGTGATCCGGCTCATCGACGACGAGCACCAGCTCGCGATCGATCGGTGCCACCGCACCGGCCCACGTCCCGAAGGTGTCGCCGAGGCCGACCGAGAGCGCGCCGGGAACATGTCCCGCGGCGAACAGGTCGGGATCACGGATGTCCATGACCGTCGCGCCGTGGCCGGCGGCGTGGGCCACCTCGTCGGCGGTCATCGGCCGCGGGACCGCGAGGTCGGCCATCGGCGTGGCTCCCGCCTGGTTGATCGGCCGCATGTGGCGCCAGTGGGCCGGCACGCTCGGCTGGTCCTCGAGGATGAAGCGGATGAACGCATCGGCGTCCGGCTGCCCGAGCGCGGGGTTGTGCCGTCGCTCGAAGCCGACGGTCGACCAGCGCTTGCCGCCGATGCCGGAGCCGCACAACGATCCGGCCCCGTGGGTCGGGTAGAGCTCGATCCAGTCGGGGAGCGGCGCGATGCGGTCGCGAAGCGTCGTGTACAGGTCGCCCGCCGCGAGCCGCGCCTCGTCGGGTCCACCGAGCAGGTCGGGTCGGGCCGCGGTCCCCACCAGCAGCGCGCCGCCGGAGAGGAGGATCCAGTCCTCGTCGGTGCGCGACAGGTCGGCGACGAGGAAGGAGAGATGGTCCGGCGTGTGTCCGGGAGTGGCCAGCGCGCGGAAGCGGAGCGCGCCGATGCGCACCTCGTCGCCGTCGGCCAGCGGCGCGTGTGGACGGGTCAGGCCGGCCAGGCCCGAGACGTGGACGGTCGCACCGGTCGCGCGGCGCAGGTCGTCGGCGCCGGAGACGTAGTCGTTGTGGACGTGGGTCTCGAAAATGTCGGTGATGCGGAGGCCCTCGTCGCGCGCCATGTCGAGATAGGCGCCGATGTCGCGGCGCGGGTCGATCACCGTCGCGCTGCCACCGTCCGGGTCACCGACCAGGTAGCTGGCGTGCCCGAGGCCCTTGACGAAGAACTGGTGGAGGAACATTTCAGGCCTCCGCCACGGTGCCGATGCCGCGCGCCCGGGCGAGCCGGGTCACGGTGTCGCATGCGTCCAGGATCTCGGGCACGGCGAGGCGGTAGTGGATGGACGTCCCGTCGCGTCGCGAGGTCACCAGCCCCGCATGGCGCAGGACGGCGAGGTGCTGGCTCGCGTTGGCGAGGGTGCAGCCGAGGTCGGTGGCGAGTGCGCCGGCGGTGCGCTCGCCGTCACGAAGCTGATGGAGGAGGGCGAGCCGCTTCGGATCGGTCAGCGCGCGACAGACGTCGGCGGTCGCCCGAAAGCGCTCGACGTCGATGGTCGCGAGGGTGGCGGTGGAGCTCATGTCGCGCACCATACCGCATACTTGCGGAGTTGCGCAACTATGGAAGTAAGCCGATCAGCCGTGCGCCCGTGCTCACGAGCTCGACGATCGGCATCGTCTCGAGGTCGGCGCGGGCGATCCACGCGCAGTCGTCGCTCGATCCGTCGACCTCCATCCGCAGGTCGCCACCCGTGATGCGAACGCGGTAGAGGATTCGCACGGCGTGGAAGTCGGTGGGGATGCCGTCGCGCGGATCGACGAAGTGGCCGGTCCACGAGTCCACCCCGGCGAGCTCGACGATCTCCCCGGTCAGTCCGGTCTCCTCCTCCAGCTCGCGGAGCGCGGCCGCGCGTGGATCCTCGCCGAAGTCGACACCGCCGCCCGGCAGCGTCCACATCCCGTCCGAGCTGGCGGTTGCGCCCCGGGCGATGCGGCTGAGCAGGATCGCGTCGCCATCGGTGCACAGTGCGTAGGCCGCGACTCGCGTCACGCGCCGGGGTGCATCGGTCACTTCGCCGCGGCGTACTGGTCGGCGCCGAGAAAGTGGACGCTCACGTACGGCTCGTCGCCGATGACCACCGAGTCGTGGCCGGGGCCGATCTCGAACAGGTCGCCCGGCCCGACCTCGACCACCCGGCCATCGGTCATCTCGATGCGGTTCCGTCCCGAGAGCACGAGCCCGAGGTGCGCGACCTCGCAGACTGCCTGGCCAAGCTGGGCGCCGACGTGCTCGGACCAGCGCCAGCCGGGCTCGTATTCGGCGCGTCCGACCGTCATGCCACCGATGTCCACGAGGTCGAATTTGCCGAAAGGAAACACTCGGTGCTCGTCGGGATCAATGAAGCTGCGGATGATGGCGGCGGACTCGGGCATCGGTCAGTCTCCTTCGAGGTCCTCGGTGTACAGGTCGGGATCCAGCAGCCATGCGAGCTCGCCCCCACCGGGTTCGGGAATGCCATAGAACTCGAGACAGGCGAGGCCGCCCTTGCGCATCCGAACCGAAGCGGCGCCGGTCAGGTGGGCGACGGTGCTCGAGAGGTCTGGCTCGTGGCCAACGAACAGGACGCGGCGCGCGTCGGGATGGGCGGCCATCGCTCGCGCCAGGTCGCCCCACCCCGCACCCGGTCGCAGCCGATCGTCGACGAGCACCTCGCCGCCGATCGCCTCGGTCACCAGCTCGGCGGTCTGGCGGGCGCGCACCAGCGGGGAGCTCAGGACGACGTCGGGGCGCAGGTTGACGCGCCGCCAGAGCGGCGCGGCTCGGCGGAGGGCGTCGATTCCGGCGGCCGTGAGCTCGCGTGCGTCGTCGTTGTCGTGGGTCGGCGACTTCGCCTTCCCGTGCCGGAGGAAATAGAGGATCACGCCACGACCGTGGTGGCGCTGCTCCCGTCGCCCGGCGTCGGATCGTCCTCGTCACCGCCCCGGCTGCCGTGATGCCCGGCGGTCACGCCGCGCGCCTGCCCGGTGCGCTGGACGATCACCCGGCCGGGAGCGGTGGCCCCGGTCTTCGGGAAGGTCGCCGAGACAACGCCGTTCCCGTAGGTGACGTTCGCACGCATCGCGTCGACGGCACACGGAAGCTCAATGGTGCGCTCGTAGGGGCCGTAGGACCACTCGCGCAGCAGATAGTCGATTCGCTCCTGCCCCTCGCCGTGCATGGCGGCGCGGAGCGTGAGGTGGCCGTCATCGGTCACGTCGATGCTGATTTCCTCGGGCCCGACGCCGGGCATCGGCGCGACCACGATCAGCTCTCGCTCGTTGTCGAACATGTTGATGGGGATCGCCATCGGATCGGTCATGCGCGCGTCACTCCTGCTTGGAACCTGGCGATCGTACTGCGAGAATTGCACCAGGGGCCGACGCGGCTCACGATCGTCCCGCCCCCGGACGCTGGATCCAGCCATCGACCCACGGGAGCGACGCACATGCAGCGATCATCCACCAGCCCCGACGACTTCATCGCCTCACTGCCCGATGGCGTGCGCGATGACATCGCGATCCTCGACGCCCAGCTCTCGCAGGTCTTCGCCGGCCACGAGCGCGTGCTCTGGGAAGGGCCGATGTGGGGCGGCACCGACCAGCGCATCATCGGCTACGGCGCCTACCGCTACGAGGGTCGCAGCGGCGCCACCGGCGACTGGTTCGTGGTCGGGCTGGCCGTCCAGAAGGCGCACCTGTCGCTCTATGTCAGCGCCGCCGAGGACGGGCAGTACCTGGCGAAGCGCTACGCGGATCGGCTTGGCAGGGTGAAGGTCGGGAGCGCGAACATCACGTTCAAGCGCCTCGCCGACGTCGAGCTGCCGGTGCTGCTCGAGGTGGTAGAACGCGCCCGGGACCTGATGCTGAGCGAGGCGTGAGCCACGAGCATGCGGGGGGTGGCCGCGACGCAAGCCGTCAGGCCACGCCGTCGTAGCGGCACGCTCGGCATGAATTCACGCCCAGTGTGCATCGTTGGCCCCGGCTCCGCCTCGGAGAACCCAGATTCATACCCAGCGTGCATCGCGACGCGACGGCGCCGCTTCCAGGCCTCGCATGCACACCTGGCGTGAATAGCGACGCGACGGCGCAGGCCCCAGGGCTCGCATGCACACCTGGCGTGAATCGGGACGCGGAAACAATCGGTAGTCAGGCCGCTGGGCGATGCGTCGTCAGTCCGGGAACGCCTCCGGGCCGCGCTCGGAGAGTTCGCGGGCATGCTCGCCGGAGTCCTCCGGCGGAATCCACGAGTACGGGTAGCGATCGTCCTCCAGCTCCGACGCCTGGCGCGTCAGGTGGAGCGGGTGGAACGTGTCGATCATCACCGCGAGCTCCTCCGTCGCCTCCTTGCCGATCGAGGCCTCCACCGACCCCGGATGCGGGCCGTGCGGGATGCCGGCCGGATGGATCGTGAAGGACGAGATGTCCACCCCGCGGCGCGACATGAAGTTGCCGGCGACGTAGTAGATGACCTCGTCGCTGTTGATGTTCGAGTGGTTGTACGGCGCCGGGATGGCGAGCGGGTGGTAGTCGAACTTGCGCGGCACGAACGAGCAGATGACGTAGTTGCGCGGCTGGAAGGTGAGGTGCACCGGCGGCGGCTGGTGGACGCGTCCGGTGATCGGCTCGAAGTCGGCGATGTTGAAGGCGAACGGCCACAGGTGCCCGTCCCAGCCGACGAGGTCGAAGGGATGGTGGCGGTAGTGGTAGGCCGTGATCCGGCCGCGGGTCTTCACCTCGATGATGAAGTCGCCGTCCTCCAGGCTCGGGGCCATCTCGGCCGGCGGGCGGATGTCGCGTTCGCAGTACGGCGAGTGCTCCAGCAGCTGGCCGAAGTCGTTGCGGTACCGCTTGGGCGGCACGATGCTCGACGGCGACTCGACCCACAGCATGCGTTGGTCGTCGGATGACGGCCGGAGGCGGTACGTAGTCCCGATGGGGATGACGAGGTAGTCGCCCGGCCCGTACTCGATGGGTCCGAAGTTCGTCTCCAGCACCCCGGTGCCGGTGTGGACGAAGTACATCTCATCGGCCTCGCCGTTGCGGTAGTACCGCTCCATCGGCTCCGACGGCAGGACCACGCCGAAGATCACGTCGGCGTTGTAGAAGAGCGGGACGCGGCCGGTGATCCCGTCACCACTGGCCGGCAGGTCCTTGGTGTTCACCAGCCGATGCCGATGCGGTCCGGACGCCTCGTCGGGCGACTGCTCGATGGCGACGTCGCGCACCTTCTCGATCTGGTGCGTCTGGGTCGGCGGCGTGTGGTGGTAGAGCAGGCTCGCCCGCCCGGAGAAACCCTCGACCCCGAAGAGCTCCTCGGCGAACAGGCCGCCGTCGTCCCTGCGGAACTGGGTGTGGCGCTTGTGCGGCACCTCGCCGCGCTGGACGTAGAACACGCTGGCCGATCGTCCTCCGCTGGTGGTGGGCGAGCATTATCGCCCAGCAGCGCCCTCGGCTCGATGGTCGTCCAGCAGGCGCTCGACGGTGGTGAGCATCTCGTCGAGGCGGAACGGCTTGGCAAGGTAGGCATCGGCATCCAGCCGCTCGGCGGCGCCACCCAGGTCGCGCGCCGCCGACAGGACGAGCACGCGGGCCCCGAGCGCGGCCGCTCGCCGGCGCTGATGCTCGCGGAACTCGAAGGCGTCCATGACCGGCATCATGAGGTCGAGCACCAGCACCTCGGGCTCCCACCCGTCGAGCGTCTCGAGCGCATCGGCACCGTGTTCGGCGACGCGCACTTCGTGGCCCTCGTCGCCGAGGACCTCGAGCAGGGCCTCGCGCAGCGACTCGTCGTCCTCGACGACCAGGATCCTGCCGGGCGCGGTCATGCGGGTCGCGCCGCCGGGAGCCACAGCGTGAACTCGGAGCCGCGGCCGTCCGGCCTGGCCCGCGCAGCGATCCGCCCTCCGTGGCGCTCCACGATCTGGTGGGAGATGAACAGCCCGAGCCCGAGACCGGGGATGTGCTCCGCGTTCAACCCTCGGCCGAAGGCATCGAAGAGCCTGGCGGATGCCTCCTCGTCCAGGCCGAACCCGCGGTCCCGGACGACCAGCGTCACGCCGCCGTCCGCATCGCCGAGCTCCAGCTCCACGGGCGCATCGTGGTCGGAGTACTTGACGGCATTGTCGAGCAGGTTGGTGACGACCTGGTCGAGGCGTGACGCGTCACCCTCCACCCAGGCTGGCTCCGTCCCCACCAGGCGGATGCGATCTGCGTCGTCGGCTGCGGCGAATCGGTCGATGACGTCGCGCGCCAGCGTCGCGAGGTCGATGGGCTCAGATCGGAATTCCATGCGACCGGCGGTGAGCCGCGAGACGTCGAGCAGCTCGTCCACCAGGATCCCGAGCCGATCGGTTGCGGTGGCCAGGCGGGCGAGGCTCGACGACAGGCGATCGGCATCAAGTCGGCCGCTGGTGCTGGCGCGCTGGAGGCTCGCGACGGTGAGCGACAGGCTGGCGGCCGGGGTCTTGAGCTCGTGCGAGGCGATGCTCAGGAATCGGTCCCGTGTGCGGAGCGCCTCTTCGGCCGCCGATCGCGCCTCCCGCTCCACCAGCAGCGCCCGTTCGCGTTCCTCGGCGGCACGTCGCTCCGTCAGGTCGCGGGTGATCTTTGCGAAGGCGTACGGCTCGCCCGACTCGTCGCGGAGCGCGGTGAGGATCACGTCGGCCCAGAATCGAGTCCCGTCCTTGCGGACGCGCCAGCCTTCGTCCTCGTAGCGGCCGTACTCGGCGGCCCATCCAAGCAGCGTGGCGGGACGTCCGGCCTCCTGCTCCTCGGGGGTGTAAAAGCGGGAGAAATGCTGGCCGATGATCTCGTCGGCGGTGTAGCCCTTGATCCGCTGGGCACCCAGGTTCCAGGTGAGGATCCGCCCATCCGGTGCCAGCAGGAAGATGGCGTAATCCTCGACCGCCTCGACGAGCAGGCGGAACGCGACCTCGCCGCGCACGCCCGGGACGTCGACGAACTCGCCCGGCGATTCGGGGGCCTCTGTCATCTCCACTCCTTCGCGCCTATCACTCGTCGCTGCGCGTCAGCTCCGAGTGGCCTCCCCGAGGGTAGATGATCAAGAGTCGTGCCGGAACGTCCCCGATGGTCTCCGCGTCGTGTGGCAGGGTGCCGTCCAGGAGCACATAGTCGCCGGCACCAGCCTCGATCACGGTCTCGCCCTGGGTGATCCGGACGCGGCCCTCGAGGACGAGGTGGTGCTCGTCCCCCGGGTGCGCGTGGAAACCGGTTCGGTGGTCGACCGGCATCGCTCCCTCGAAGATCGAGATGTCCCGGGCGATCCCGCCGTCGACCTGGGACATCGCTGCCGATCCCGTGGAGATCCGGCGGCGCGGACGCTCGGCGGCGCGGACCACGCGCGGGGCGACGCTCTGGTCCAGGAGGAACCAGGCGATCGGCACGTCGAGCGCCTCCGCCAGCGCGGCCAGCGTCTCCAGCGAGGGGGATGCCTTGTCGTTCTCGACCTGCGAGAGGTAGCCGACATTGAGGCCGGTCGCCTCCGCGACCTGGGCCAGCGTCAGGCTTCGCTCGCGGCGCCGTCGCCGAATCCGCGCGCCGACCAGCGGACGCGGTCGTTGTGATGGCATGCGGGGAGTATGACCTCGAGAATACGGTATTGACAAGGGCAAACTCCTGCGGCAGAATATGGACATCAACCAAATGGACTGGATGCAGTCCAACATCACGGAAGGGATTCTCATGAAGGTCGCCATCATCGGAGCCGGCAACGTCGGCCAGGCTCTCGCCACCTCGCTCGTTCGCGCCGGACACGACGTCTCGCTCAGCGCCAGCACCCCCGAGAGCGCCCGGGCCGCGGCGCAGGCCGTCGGCGTATCGGCCGCGGAGAGCAACGCCGCCGCGGCGGCAGCGGCGGACGTCACCATCCTCGCCGTCCCGTATGTCGGTGCCGGCCGCGTCGTTGCCGAAGAGATCCGGTCGGCCGTCGCCGGCCGCACGGTCATCGATGCCACCAATCCGATCAGGCCCGACTACAGCGGTCTCACGACCGACGGCCGCTCGGGTGCCGAGGAGCTCCAGTCGAACCTTGCCGGCGCGAGCGTCATCAAGGCGTTCAACACCATCTTCGCCGCCAACCAGGCCAACCCGACCACCGACATCGACGGCTACGTGGCCGGCGACGACGCGAAGGCCAAGGCCACGGTGATGAGCCTGGTGGAGTCGATGGGCTTCTCCCCGGTCGACGTGGGCCCGCTGTCGGCCGCCCGTCACCTCGAGGGCATGGCCTGGCTGAACATCGGCCTCAATGCCGCCAACGGGTGGGGCTGGACGTCGGCCTGGCGACTGGACCGATAGGATTCCCGCCATGGCCATCACCCGTCTCAACCACGCCGTGCTGTTCGTCCGCGACGCCGATGCCGCCGCCGAGTTCTACGCGACCGCGTTCGGCTTCGAGGAGCTGAGCCGTCCGCAGGGCATGCGGGCCGTGTTCATGCGGTCGCCGGCCGGCGACAACCATCACGACCTGGGGCTGTTCGAGGTCGGGGCGCAGGCGCCCCCACCGGCCCGCGGGTCGGTGGGGCTCTATCACCTGGCCTGGCAGATCGACACGATCGAGGGGCTCGCAGAGATGGCTTCGCGTCTGCGTGACCTCGGGGCGCTCACCGGAGCCACCGACCACGGGGTGAGCAAGTCGCTCTACGGGGCCGATCCGGACGGCAACGAGTTCGAGGTCATGTGGGAGGTCCCGCACGATGCGTGGGGCCAGTTCGCGGACCAGGCGACCGTCATGCCGCTCGACCTCGAGGCCGAGGTTCGTCGCTGGGGGGCCGGGGCCTCCGTCCAGTAGGCCTGCCTCGCGCCGATGCATCGGGCACCGCGGCGCAACGGGTCGTCCTGCGCGGCCCTGTGCCCGATAGATCGGGCACCCGTGCGCACGAAGGCCGAGAGTGGCGCGTTCCCGCTCTGCCGTGCCCGATAGATCGGCCTACCAGCGTCCGAAAGGACTCCCCGGCGCTCACGCGCCCGATCTATCGGCGGATCAGGCGTCCGATGGAGCGTCCGACGCCCCATTCGCGGCGAGCAAGTCGAGCTGGTCGGCGTGCTCCTCGAGGTGGTCGACGATGAAGCGCTCCACCAGCCGCTCGATCGTCATCTCGCCCAGCGTCGGGTGCATGCCCCGCAGGCGCCAGGTCGCCGCGTCCCACGAACGGGCGGCATCGGTCACCTCCGCGAGGGAGGCGCGGACGCGCTCGAGCAGCGCCGCCGGATCAGTGTGGCGGTCGCGCTCGACGGCCTCGACGCGGCCAACGTCCGTCTTGACTCGTCCGAACGGCACCGGCGCGTGGGTCGGCTGCGAGATCACGCGCTCAGCCTGGGCAAGCCAGTAGGCCGGAAACTCGGCCAGGTGGGCCCAGATCTGCCCGGCCTCCCAGCGCTCCTCGGCGCCGGGATCCGGATCGGCGAGGCCGTCCGGCAGGGGCGCCGCGGCGTGCTCGGCGAGGCGGCGCTCGGCATCGGCCAGGCGGGCGAGGAGGGCACCGACGGAGGGGCTCATGCGGGCCGCTCTACGACCGGGGTGGTCAGCGACCCCAGCCGCTCGACCGCCAGGGTCACCGTGTCGCCGGGTTGCAGGTAGCGCCCGAGCCGCTCGTCGCGGATCTCGAGCAGGCACCCGGTGCCCACGGTCCCGGATCCGAGCAGGTCGCCCGGACGCAACCGGACATCGGCCGAGGCGCGCTCCACCATCTCGCCGAAGCTGAAGTGGGCGCTCGACCACGATCCGCGCGAGAGCTCCTGTCCGTTCACGCTGGCGGTCATTGCAAGTTCGTAACCGTTGTCCCGGCGCGCATCGGCCAGCTCGTCGGGCGTGACAAGCCACGGGCCGATGGATGAGGCGAAGTCCTTGCCCTTCGCCGGCCCCAGCCGAACGGTCGTCTCTTCGCGCTGGAGGTCGCGCGCCGACCAGTCGTTGAGGATGAGGTAGCCGCCGATCGCCTCTTCGCCCCGCCGCGCGTCGAGGTCGCGCACCGGCGTATCGACGAGTGCGGCCACCTCCAGCTCGTAGTCGAGCTCGGACGAGCCGCGCGGTGCCCAGACCGGGTCGCCGGGGCCGCGGATCTCGGAGACGTTGCTGAAGTAGAAGATCGGCAGCCGGTACCAGGCCTCGGGGATCTCCATCTCCCGCCGCTTCCACATGGTGCCGACGTGCTGCTCGAAGGCGTAGAAGTCGCGGAAGGACGGTGGCGACACCATCGGCGGTCCGAAGGCCAGCGCCGATGCGTCCATCGGCTCATCGGGCTCCGCGTCCAGCAGGTCGCCGAGGGCGTCGACGCGCATGCCCGACGCGAGGTGCGCGTCGAGGGTCGTGATCGGCTGGCGAAACAGGGCGCTGTTGTGGGCGCGCGCCGGCTGGCCCGCCACGAGCGCGCGCCGGGCTGCCTCGAGGTCGAGCCATTGGGTGCCATCGGCGTCGAGCGCAGCGGCGAGGCGCCACGGCGTTCCGGCGGGAGCGCCATGCTCCCGGACGTGGGCGATCTTCATCGCCGCCAAGTCTAGGCGCGCGGGCGATAGACTCGCTGCGCATGCCACCCCCATCACCCCTGCCGCCGACCCCGCTCATCGCGTCCGATGCTCACCTGGCCCACGCCGGCCTGGTCGAGCTGTACGCGGGCAGGGAGATTCCCTGCTTCGAGTCACCGGAGCGCGCGACCGTCATCCGCGACGCGCTGCTGGCGACGGGCGACTACCGGCTCGAGGCGCCGGAGGACCACGGGCCGGACGCGATCGCGGCGGTCCACGAGCTGGAGCTCATCGACCTGGTGGAGGGCGTCTGGGCCGATGCGATCGCCGACGGCCACGATCCCGCGCGGCCGCTCCTGCCCGACACCTTCCTGCTGCGCGAGTACGCGGCGCGCATGTGGCTCGACCAACTGCCGGTCGGCCGGCACCAGCGCCTTGGCGCGTACTGCTTCGATACCGCCACCCCGATCGTGGCCGGCACGGCGGCGGCCGCCCGCGCGGCGGTGGACATCGGGCTGACGGCGCTCGATCGGGTGCTCGAGGGCGAGCGCCTGGCGTACGGGCTGTGCCGGCCGCCCGGGCACCACGCCGGCCGGAACCTCATCGGCGGCTACTGCTTCTACAACAACGCCGCGATCGTGGCGGAGTCGCTGCTGTCGCGCGGCGCGGAGCGCGTCGCGATCCTGGACGTCGACTTCCACCACGGCAACGGGACGCAGCAGATCTTCTGGGATCGCGGCGAGGTGCTCTACGTCAGCCTCCACGGCGACCCGGGCGCCATCTATCCCTACTACTCCGGCTACGCCACCGAGCGCGGGGCCGGCGACGGAGAGGGGGCGACGTTGAACCTGCCGCTGCCGCCCGGGACCGATGGCGACGGCTACGTCGGTGCCCTGGAGGAGGGCCTTGCGGCGATCGCCGCCTTCGAGGCCGATGCACCCCTGGTGCTCTCGCTCGGCTTCGACACGTACCACGCCGACCCGATCTGCAACCTCTCCCTGGTGACCGATGACTACGCCCGCATCGGCGCGTCCATCGCGTCGCTGGGGTTCTCGGTCGTGGCGCTGCAGGAGGGCGGGTACGCGGTGGACGCGCTGGGCGCCAACGCGGTCGCCTTCCTCGGTGGCCTGCGCGACGGGCTCGCCGGCTGATCCGCCGATGGCCACCCGGGACGACGCCCGCGCCATCCTCCGCGACGAGGCGTGACCCGGCCCGATCCGCCGCCTCGGCCGCCACTGTGGCCGGCGTACCTGGCGACCTACACCTTCATGGTCGGTGGCTGGGCCGCCTCGATCGCGGTGCCGCTGCACGTCGTGCTGCTCGGCGGCACGCTGGCCGAGGCGGGGCTGCTGGCGTCGATCCGCTTCGGGCTGCAGGCGTTCCTCCAGCTTCCGTTCGGCGCCGTCACCGATGCGTGGGGGACGCGGCGCGTCCTGCTGCTCGCGACCTCCGTCAACGCCCTCGTCAACCTCGTTCCGCTGCTGGCGGTGCTCACCGGTGACCGGGTCCCGTTCTATCTGTGGGCGGTCGTGTCCGGCGTGGCGGCGTCGCTGTTCCTGCCGGCCACCGGCGCCTACGTGGCCGTCAGCGCGCCGCCGGAGTCGCGCGGCAGCGCCTTCGGCTGGATGACGCTGTTCACCCATACCGGCGTGGCATCCGGCCCGGCCATCGGCGGCCTCGTCTGGGACCTCGGCGGACCCGTGCCGACCTACCTCGTCGCGACCGCACTCGGGCTGACCGCGGTCATCGGCCCGCTGTTCGTCCCGGGGAGCGTCCGGCAGCGCCTGCGGTTCTCGCGGCTGCCGGCCATGGTGGCCGAGGTCGCCAGCCAGCGGGCGATCGTCGGGGCGTGGATCGCAGCCCTGGCGATCGGGCTGCCGTGGGGCGCGGTCGCCGGGCTCTTCCCGCTGTTTGGAACTGGCATCGGGCTCGCCGCCGGCACCGTGGGCCTGATCCTGGCCAGCCAGTCGCTGGCCAACGGTGCCTCCCGGGTGCCGCTCGGACGGCTCATCGACCGCCGGCGAATTCCGCCGGTGGTGGCCGGGTTCACAGCGGGCGGCTACGGGCTGCTGATGGCGGCGCTCGGGTTCCAGGGGGCGGTGCCGGTCATCGTCGCCATCCTGGTCGGCGGTGTGGTGATGCTCGCCTTCACGTTGATGATGGTGCAGGTGACGATCAGCGCGGTCGCGCGCCCGGAGCTGCGGGCCACCGGCCTCGGCGGCTACGGCACGTCGCTCTCGGCGGGGCTCGGACTCGGACCGTTCATCGCCGGCGGTCTCGCCGACCTCGGTGGCTTCGGGCTCGGATTCGGGGTGATCGGCCTCATCGGGCTCGCGGTGGCGGTGCTGGCGATCGTCGTCCTCGGACGCGGTTCGTAGAATGGTCGACCACCCTCATCTCCAGGAGCAATGGATCGCGTGAAGCGCATCGGTTTCCTCTCGTTCGGCCATTGGTCGGACTCTCCCCACTCGCAGGTGCGCTCCGCCTCCGACGCCCTGCTGCAGTCGATCGAGCTGGCGGTCGCTGCCGAGGAGCTCGGAGCCGATGGGGCCTACTACCGGGTCCACCACTTCGCGCGGCAGCTCGCGTCTCCGTTTCCGCTGCTCGCCGCCGTGGGGGCGCGGACCAGGCGCATCGAGACCGGCACCGCGGTGATCGACATGCGATACGAGAACCCGTACTACATGGCCGAGGACGCCGGGGCAGCCGACATCATCGCCGGCGGGCGGCTGCAGCTGGGCATCAGCCGCGGCTCGCCGGAGCAGGTCATCGATGGGTATCGGCACTTCGGACATGTGCCCACCGAAGGTGAGAGCGATGCCGACATGGCGCGCCGGCACGCGGAAACGTTCCTCCAGCTCTTGAAGGGCGAGGGCTTTGCCGAGCCGAATCCCAGGCCGATGTTTCCCAATCCGCCCGGACTGCTGCGCCTCGAACCTCACTCGCCCGGCCTGCGCGAGCGGATCTGGTGGGGTGCCGCCTCGACCGCCACGGCGGTGTGGGCCGCGCAGCTCGGGATGAACCTCCAGAGCTCGACCCTGGTCTTCGACGAGAGTGGGGAGCCGTTGCACGTCCAGCAGCGACGGCAGATCGACGCCTACCGCGAGGCGTGGAAGGCGGCCGGCCACGACCGCGAGCCGCGGGTCTCGGTGAGCCGCAGCATCTTTGCCATCGTGGATGATCGGGATCGCGCCTATTTCGGACACGGGCAGCAGAAGCACGACCAGATCGGGTACCTCGACGAGCAGACCCGGGCGATCTTCGGGCGCTCGTACGCGGCTGAGCCGGAGGTGCTCGTGAAGGAGCTGGCCGAGGACACGGCGGTCGCCGCCGCGGACACGCTGCTGCTCACGGTTCCGAACCAGCTCGGCGTGGACTACAACGCGCACGCCATCGAGAGCATCCTCCGGCACGTGGCCCCCCAGCTCGGCTGGCGGTGAGGCCATGAACGCGCCGGTCCGGCGAGTCGCCCCTCGCGGGCGACATTGCGGCCCATGACGAGCAGCCGATCGCCTCGCCGCCGCCCTCCCAGGGGATCGCAGAGCGGCGCACCTCGCGAGACGAGCTGGGAGCGCGTCGCGACCTGGTACGACGGCTGGGTGGGTGACCACGGATCGGCGTACCACCGCCAGCTCGCCATCCCCGCGACGCTCGACCTGCTCCAGCCGCAGCCGGGCGAGGAAATCCTGGACGTCGGCGGCGGCCAGGGCGTGCTGGCGCCGTACCTCGTCGAGGCGGGGACGCGGGTGACCGTGGTCGACGCATCGGCGAAGCTGATCGCCGCGGCGAAGCGTCGTCATGGACGGCTCCGCGGGGCGAGGTTCCTCGTCGGCGACGCGCGGCGCCTCCCGGCGGTGGCCGGACTCGAGGCTGCGGGCCACGACGCTGCGACGCTCGTCCTCTCCCTCCAGGACATGGATCCGCTCGAGGACGTGATGCGCGGGCTCGACTGGGCGCTGCGGCCGACGGCGCGCGCCGTCCTGCTCATCACCCACCCGGCATTCCGGCAGCCGCGGCACTCCGGCTGGGGCTACGACGAGGGCCGGAAGCTGACCTATCGGCGCGTCGACGGCTACCTGAGCGAGATGGCGGTGCCGATGAAGTCGCTCGGCGGCGGCCTGCCGACCCGCAGCTTCCATCGGCCGATCAGCGCCTACGTCAACGCCCTGGCCGATGCCGGCTTCGTGACCGATGCCATGCTCGAGCTGCCCGATCTGCCCCCCGAGCGCCGGCCAGGCAAGGTCGCGCGCGGCGATGCGCGGGCCAACGCCGAGATTCCGATCTTCCTGGGGCTGCGCGCCGTCCGAGGCTAGGCGCCGAGCGCATCGGGCCGATTCGGGCGAGAATGCCGGTCCGCGCCACTCCGCACGCAGGTTGCTCACCATGACCGTCAGCACATCGCCCCGCCGCTCGTCCGTCGCGAGCGCGGCCATCCTCGCCGCCGTGATTCTCCTGTTCGGCGCCGCCACCTTCGTCGCCGGCCTGGCCGTCGGCGGGCCGGGCGGCTTCGGCGGCGCGCCATCGGGCTCCGTGGAGCCATCGGTCAGCGTGCCGTCCGATGCGGCGACGCCGGAGGCGACGCCCGGGCCGACCCCGATCCTCGAGACGGTGACCTGCACGGCACCCTCGGAGGCGTTCGCCGTCCTGTGCGAGGTCTACGCCGATATCAAGGGCGAGTACGTCGACGAGATCAGCGACGAGGACCTCGTCGACGGTGCGGTGCGCGGCATGATCGAGTACGGGCTCGAGGACCCGTACTCCGGCTACCTGACGCCCGACCAGTACGGCTCGGCGCTCGACGACCTGTCCGGGAGCTTCAGCGGCATCGGCGCCGAGGTCGGGATGGAGAACCTGGCCGATCCGGGCGATCTCGCTTCGTGCACGGTGGTGACCGATACCTGCGCCATGGTCATCGTGGCGCCGCTCGACGACTCCCCGGCGGAGCAGGCAGGCCTGCGGCCCGGCGACCAGGTGCTGGCGGTGGACGGCACGTCCACGCAGGGCGAGACGGTCAGCTCGCTCGTGTACGAGGTGCGCGGCGAGGCCGGCACCGACGTCACGCTCACCATCCGTCGCGGTGAGACCGAGCTCGACATCACCATCACGCGCGCAGTCATCGAGTTACGCGAGGTCAACTCGGAGCTGCTCGAGGCGGGGATCGGCTACGTGCGGCTCACCTCGTTCACCGATCGGGCCACCGGCCTCTTCCGCGATGCGGTGGCGTCGCTGATCGAGCAGGGCGCCACCGGGATCGTGTTCGACCTTCGCTCGAACCCGGGCGGCTACATCGTCGCGGCGCAGGGCGTTGCCTCGCAGTTCATCCCCGAGGGCGAGCTCCTCTTCACCGTCGAGTCGGGCGATGACGTCCAGGAGTGGCGCGCGGAGTCCGGCGTGGCCCAGACCGATGCGATCCGCGTGGTGGTGCTGGTGGATGGCGGATCCGCATCGGCGTCCGAGATCGTGGCGGCGGCGCTCCAGGAGTACGGGCGGGCAACCATCGTCGGGCAGCCGACCTTCGGGAAGAACACGGTCCAGATCTGGAACGACCTGCCGAACGGCGGCGGCCTGCGGCTGACGACCGACCGCTGGTTCACGCCGAATCACAACTCGGTTGCGCCGAGCGGCATCCAGCCCGACGTGCTGGTCGAGGCGCCCGAGGACCCCGATGCTGACGCGGATCCGCAGCTCGACGAGGCGCTCGAGATCCTGCGCGGCGGCTGACCCCGACGTCTACCCGCCGCCCAGGATGCGTAGGTAGAGCTCAGGATCCACGTTCCCGCCGCTGATCACGACGACCCGCGCATCGTCGCCCTCCGTGCGCGGCGCCGAGCCCGCAAGGTGGGCGCCCATTGCCGCGGCGCCGGACGGCTCGACGACCAGCCGGGCGCGCGACGCGAGCTGGCGCATGGCCTCGGCCATCTCGTCCTCGGAGACGGTCACGATCTCGTCCATGAAGCGGCGCAGGTGCTCGAACGGGAGCGGGCCGAGCGAGTTCGTACGCAGTCCATCGGCCATCGTTCGGCCCGTCTCCTCGGCGGTCCAGGTCACCATCTCGCCGCGCTCGAGCGACTGCTTCGCATCCGCGGCCAGCTCAGGCTCGACACCGATGACGCGGGCCGCAGGCACCAGCGCCTTGACCGCCGTCGCCACGCCGGCCGAGAGGCCGCCACCCGAGACGGGGACGACGACGCTCGTCACGTCCGGCAGGTCCTCGACGATCTCGAGGCCGCAGGTCCCCTGGCCGGCGATGATCGCCGGGTCGTCGTAGGGCTCGACCAAGACGAGGCCGCGCTCCTCCACCAGCCGCAGGGCCAGCCGATGTCGCTCCTCGGAGTCGTTCCCCGTGAAGGCGATCTCGGCGCCGTCGCGCTCGACGCCGGCGATCTTGATGCGCGGCGCCTCCCGCGGCATGCAGATGACGGCGTGCGCGCCGAGCAGCCGCGCCGCTCGAGCGACCGCCTGCGCATGGTTGCCCGACGAGTACGTGACGACTCCTCGCGCCCGTTCCTGGTGGGAGAGCGAGGCGATCTTGTTGTACGCGCCGCGCATCTTGAAGGCACCGACCGGCTGGAGGGACTCGGGCTTGAGCCAGGTCGTGTCATCCCACTGGAGCAGCGGCGTCCGGGTGGCGACGCCCCGGATCCGCTCAGCGGCCTCGCGGATCTCCTGGATCGTGACGATGTGTGGCGCCGCCGAGGTACTCACAGGCCGATGCTACCGCCTGACCTCACGGTATGGGCAGCGGTTCGCAGCCCGTCTCGACGAAGACCATTGCGTCGGGGAAGGTGACATCGGGTGGGTCGCTCGCGTCCGCCACCGGGACCAGGTCGTCGCATCGGAAGCGCTCCCACTCGCCGGAGCCGTACCGATCGCGGGTCGCGTCCACGAACAGCTCGATGACGCCGTTCTCGTGGACCCGCAGGTACCGGGTGATCGGATCGCCCTCGATGCTCGTCACGGTGGTGACGAGCTCTGCGCCTCCTCCCGACTCATGGGCGGCCAGCAGGCAGGCCCGCGCATCCGCGTCATACGCGCCCTCGAGACCGAGCTCCTCGACGCCACACGAGGTCAGCGGGAGCCGGTTCGTGATCCAATCCGGGTCCGGTCCCACCACGAGACCGCACGCCACCAGGAACGCGCCGATCATCATCGTGGCGACCGGGCGCATCGGTCAGTAGGCCCGCGCCCAGGTCGCCAGCTCGGTGCCGGGCTTGCCGCAGTGCACACACGCCGCGCCCGGATCCCGCGGCTCGAGCGGCAGGAATCGGATCGAGGCCTTCGTCCTGGCGGCGATCTCCGCCTCGCAGGCGCCGTCGCCGCACCAGGCGCCGATCCAGAAGCCGCCCTGCTCCTCGACGCCGGCGGCGAATGCCTCGAACGAGCTGATCTCGTGGGTGTTCGCTTCGCGGTAGGCGACCGCATCGGCGAAGAGCTCGCGCTGGACCGATGCGAGCCGTTCCGCCATCCCCGGCGCAATGTCCGCGAGCGAGACCTGCTCCTTCTCTCCGCCCAGCCGGCTCGCGAGGGTTGCGTGCCCGGCGGCGACGTCGCGCGGCCCGAGCTCGATCCGCACGGGCACGCCCTTGAGCTCCCACTCGGCGAACTTGTAGCCCGGCCGATGCTGCTCGCGATCGTCCAGCCGCACCCGCACGCCGCCGGCGGCGAGGTCCGCGCGCAGCTGCTCCGCGACGGGAAGGACGGAGGCGCGCTCGTCATCGGTCCGGAAGATCGGCACGATCACGACCTGGATCGGCGCCACGGCCGGGGGCAGGCGGAGGCCGGCGTCGTCGCCGTTGGCCATGATCGTGCCGCCCACCATGCGGGTGCTGAAGCCCCAGGACGTCGCCCAGGGGTGGTCCAGCCGGCCATCGGGGTCGAGGAAGGTCACGTCGTAGGCCTTCGCGAAGTTCTGTCCCAGGAAGTGCGAGGTGCCGCACTGCAGGGCCTTCGCGTCGCGCATCAGCCCCTCGATGCAGTACGTCTCGACCGCGCCGGGGAATCGCTCGCCGGCCGACTTGCGCCCGGGATGCACCGGGATGCCGAGCACATCCTCGCTGACCTGCCGATAGACCTCGAGCATCTGCAACGCCTCCGCCGTCGCCTCGTCGGCCGTGGCGTGCGCCGTGTGGCCCTCCTGCCACAGGAATTCCGACGTCCGCAGGAAGAGCCGCGTCCGCATCTCCCAGCGAAGGACGTTGCCCCACTGGTTGTAGAGCAGCGGCAGGTCGCGGTAGCTCTGGATCCAGCGCTTGTAGGTGGACCAGATGATCGTCTCGCTGGTCGGCCGGATGGCGAGCGGCTCCTCGAGCTCCTCGCCGCCGCCGTGGGTTACCACCGCGACCTGGGGTGCGAAGCCCTCGAC
>Ga0214468_1000057_pt1 | contig 31477 bp, 32 predicted proteins | sample RVTome_9_FD_187334 | JGI IMG/M metagenome (GOLD analysis project Ga0214468, IMG submission 187334) | Soil microbial communities from uranium-contaminated site in the Upper Colorado River Basin, Wyoming, United States - RVT155D38 HiSeq ...
ACGCTGCGGCGACTCTGCTCACCGGTGACACGCTCCTCGTCGCGGTGAACCACGCCGGCCCGGCCTCGGGGGTCTACAGCTCGCGGGACGGCGGCCGCACCTTCGTCCACGGCGGCGCCGACCTGCCGACCGTGCTCGGCCTCGCCGTCCACGGGCCGAGCCTCTACGCGGCCACGGAGAAGGGCCTGTGGGAGCGCAGCGGCGACGCCTGGCGGCGGATCGGCGAGGTCGGCGAGGGCCGGGTCGAGCAGGTCGTCTCCGAGGGCGGCCGTCTCGTCGCCCGCGCCGCCGACGCTCTCTGGGAGCTCGACGGCCCCCGTTTCCGCAAGGTCCCCTACGCCCACGGCCCGCCGCGGAGCGCGGTGCTCGCCGGCGGCGTCGTCTGGGTCACCGACCGCGAGGCGCTCTACCGGCTGACCAGCGCCGCCAACGACACCGTCGACGCCCCCTTCCCCGACGGCGAGCTCGCGCGCTTCGCCGACGGGCTGCTCCTGTCCGGCAAGCCGGGCGCCTGGTTCCGCCCGTCAGCCGGCGCCGCCTCCTGGGTCCGCCTGGCCGACGGTCCCGCCCGCGCGCTCGCCACCGGCGACGCCCGCTACCCGGCGCTCCTGGTCACCGCCGACGGCCTCGCCCTCGCCGAGGCCGGCACCGGCCGCCTCTACCCGGTCGCCTTCCCCTTCCACACCTACATGGCCGCCTCCGCCGCCGTCCTCGGCGACCGCCTCCTCGTCGGCACCGCCGGCCAGGGCCTGGTGTGGACGGAGCTGTCGGCGGACTAGATCAGTGCATCGTGCTTGTCGTCGTGACCACAATCAGGTACTGTCGCGGACGTTCTTCAGCCTTGTCTTTCTTCGGAGGATGCAGCGATCAGGCGAGATCGGGGAGGGAGCGACGTACCGCCGCCAAGAGACCGCCTTCAGGTCTTTTTCCAGCGGCTGGCGCACGTCTTGCCTGCGTCAAATGCTGCCGAAGCGCTCGAGTTGCTCGAGCGCACGCTGAACGATGTCGAGGACGAACTCTCCGGCGTCCCGTATAATCCGACGAATTGGAAGAAAGACGGTCGGCTGTATCCACCACAAGGGGATGCCCGTCGTGAGGTACCCGGCCACCCCACGGTCGTTCGGTGGAGGACCAAAGGCCACAACGTGTTCATCGCCGCGAACGGAGCCATCGAGATCCGGGTCGCCCCGCCGCGGCGAGAGGCCGTGGTGTTCTCGCACCGAGGTGCCGATGGCAAAGGAGTTTGGGATTCATGAACGACATCCATGAGCTGGCCAGAGACCTCCAAGACACGCTCCCAGGCTCTGTCATCCACCTCGATTGCGATCCGCCGAAGGACTCGACGAGAGGCTGGCTCGACGTCGAGTCTGCCGGTCGCGTGGTCGCGGTGGAATGGCGTGCAGGTCAGGGATTCGGGATTTCGGTTCTACCGTCCTCGCCGGACTGCCTCTGTGACGGCTTGCTGGAAGGACCGGACGAAACGGTCACTTCGGTCGAGCAGGCCAAAGACTACGTCGTCGAGCTCCTCAAGGGCTCGTCCGTCCGTGGCCGTTCGGTGCACTCCGCCTAACCGGTACCAGCTGCTTCGGTCGCACTCACCCCCCCTCAGCGGTACGTCGGCCAGCGGGTAGCGCTGCCAGCCGCGGTAGTCGAAGTGCCACCACTCGGTGGGGAGCTGCTCGAAGCCCTCGGCGGCCAGCACCTCTCGGCTTCCGACGCGGCAGACCCGTTGGCAGCACTTCGTGGCTCCGCCCGCGGCGCTCGCCCCGCTCTGCCGCACCTCCGCCCTCCCCGGAGAGCCCCTCTCCTCACCAGATCTTTTCGCCGTTCTCAGTTTTCTTTAGCTCAAGACTCTTCCGTCTTCCCTTCAGTCCCCTCCTCACCACCCCCGTCGCCGGTCAGCCCGGCCTTCTTGGCGTAGTAGCGGAAGCTGCGGAAGGTCGTGCCGAGGAGCTTGGCGGCGCGGGTCTGGTGGCCGCCGGTGCGCTCGAGGGCCTGGCGCATCAGGCGGGCGCGGACGCCGTCGAGGTAGGCCTCGAGGTCGAGGCCTTCGTCGGGCAGCTCGACGTCGGAGGGGCCGGGGCGGCGGCCGGCGGCGAGGTGGGGCGGCAGGTCGTCGCGGCGGATGGTGTCGCCGGTGGCCAGGGCGAGGGTCCGCTCGACGACGTTCTCGAGCTCGCGCACGTTGCCGGGCCAGTGGTAGCTCTCGAGCACGCGCATCGCCTCGACCGAGATCCGCTTCGGCTCGACGCCGACCTCTTCGGCCGACTGGTCGAGGAAGTGGTCGACGAGCAGCGGGATGTCGTCGCGGCGCTCGCGCAGGGGCGGCAGGCGGACCGGGATGACGTTGATCCGGTAGTAGAGGTCCTCGCGGAAGCCGCCTTCGGCGATCCGCTCTTCGAGGTCCTGGTTGGTCGCCGCGATGATCCGCACGTCGACCGCCTCCTCGGAGGTGCCGCCGACCTTGCGCACGACCTTCTCCTGGAGGACGCGCAGGAGCTTCACCTGCATCGACAGCGTCGTCTCGCCGATCTCGTCGAGGAAGAGCGTGCCGCCGTCGGCCTCGTGGAACAGCCCCTTCTTCTCCTTGACCGCGCCGGTGAACGCGCCGCGCTCGTGCCCGAAGAGCTCGCTCTCGAGCAGGTTCTCGGGCATGGCGCCGCAGTTGATCGACAGGAAGCGCCGCCCGGCGCGCGGGCTGGCGAAGTGCAGGGCCCGGGCGATCAGCTCCTTGCCGGTGCCGCTCTCCCCTTCGATGAGCACCGTCGAGCCGGTCCTCGCCACCCGCTCGATCAGGGCGAAGACCGCCTGCATCCGGGCGCTCTTGCCGATGATGTTCGAGAAGGTGTACTTGCCGGCCAGCTCGCGGCGCAGGTAGACGTTCTCCTCGGCGAGCTCGGCCTGCTCGAGCGCCCGCTGGCAGGTGACCTTGAGCTCGTCGACGTCGAAGGGCTTCGAGACGTAGTCGAAGGCGCCCGCCTTCATCGCCTCGATCGCCGAGCGCGTCGAGGTGTAGGCGGTCATCATGACGACCGCGGTGTGGCCGTCGCCCGCCTTGATCTCGCGCAGCAGGTCGATGCCGTTGCCGTCCGGCATCAGGATGTCGCACAGGACGAGGTCGTAGTCGCCCGGCAGCCGCTGGCGCGCCTCGGCGGCCGACCGGGCGGTGTCGACCGACCACCCCTCCTCGCGGAAGAGCAGGTCGAGGAAGTCGAGCATCGACTGCTCGTCGTCGACGACGAGAAGCCGCGGCACGCCGGCCCGCCCCGCGGAGGCCGACCCGGGCGTCACGCCAGGCCCGCGCCCGGCCCGGCCGCCCGGGTCCCGGCCGCTTCGTCCGCGGGCGCCCCGTCCGCCGGCGCCTCGTCCCCGGGCGCGCCGGCCCGGGCGGCCGCCGGCCGCCCGCCGAGCGGCAGCTCGACGGTGATCGTCGTGCCGGCGCCCTCGGCGCTCGTCACGTCGATCCGGCCGCCGTGCTCCTGGACGATGCGGTAGACGATGGCCATCCCGATCCCGGTGCCGCTGTCGAAGAAGGACTGGAAGGGGTGGAACAGGTTCGCCCGCTGCGCCTCCGCCATGCCGCTCCCGGTGTCGCGGAACCGCATCCGGTAGACCCCGTCGCCCGCCTCCCCGAGGATGCGCAGGGTACCACCGTCGGGCATCGCCTTGAGCGCGTTGCGAACGACGTTCCAGAAGACCTGGCTCACCTGGTCGGGGTCGGCGACGAGGGACGCCTCGGGCGGGTCGAGCTCGAGCTCGATCCGGTGGCGCGCGCCGACCTCCTCGCTGTTGCGCAGCAGCTCGACGTTCTCGGCCAGGAGCGCCGCGACGTCGAACTCGGCCGCCGAGCGGTCGCGCGGCCGGGCGAAGCGGAGGAAGCCCTTGATCGTGCGGTCGAGCCGCCGGCTCTCCTTGCGCAGGATGTCGAGCAGCTTCTGCCGCTCTCCGTCCCCCGCCGCCGGGGAGGCGAGCATCTGGACGGAGCCGGAGATGGCGGCCAGCGGGTTGCCGATCTCGTGCGCCAGCCCCGCCGCGAGCTCGCCGACCGCGGCCATCCGGTCCTTCATCCGCAGCTCCTCCTCGAGCCGGCGCCAGTGGGTGAGGTCCTGGAAGATCACGTTGTAGCCGCGGTGGCTACCGGCGGCGTCGATCAGCGGCGAGACGGTGAAGCCGAGGAAGACCGGCTCGCCGGAGGCGTCGACCTCGACCTCGGAGCGGTGCGGGCCGCCGGCGGAGGGCCCGCCGGCGACGATCCCCTCCCAGCGCTCCCGCCCGACGATCTGCTGCACCGGACGGCCGACGAGGTCGGCCTCCCGCCGGCGCAGGATGTCCTCGCCGGCGCGGTTGAGGCTGGTCACCCGCCCGCCGGTGTCGGTGGTCGCCAGGCCGCTCGACATCGACTGGATGACGTCGCGGTGCTGGACCTGGAGGTCGGCGAGGTCCTCGCGCTTCGCCTCGAGCTCGCGCTCGGCCCGGGTGGCGCGCCCGGCGAGCAGGGAGGCGAGGATGGCGACGGCGTAGAAGGCGAGCAGGTGGACCGTCAGGTTGTAGAGCAGCCGGAACAGCAGATTGCCGCTGCCGCCGCCGGCCTCCGGCGCGGGCAGCCAGCCGAAGTACAGGCCGAGCAGCAGCGAGGCGTAGGCCGCGTAGGCGACGGTGGCGACGGTGAGCCCCGCCTGCCGGGTCAAGAGCGTCGAGGCGAGGGCGACGACGATCAGGTAGAAGAGCGAGAACGAGCTGGTCAGGCCGCCGGTGACGTAGACGAGCGCCGTGATCAGCACCACGTCGCCGAAGAACTGGACGTAGGCCTGCAGCGCTTCCCGGCGCTCGAGCAGCCGGAGCAGGACGAGGTAGACGAGGCTCGCCAGGTAGGTCAGCCCGGCGAGGCGGTAGAGGGTGACCGGGCGGACGACCGGCTCCGGCACCGGCTCCGGGGCGGCCAGCACCGGCTCGGCCGGCGGCCCGGTGAAGGCGTCGAGCAGGAAGTAGGGCACGACCACGCTGGTGATCACCACCAGCCGGATCGCGATCACCCACCGGAGCTGACGGGCCAGCGGCTGCATCGCGGGGCCCGGCGAGCCGCGCGGCGGGCGAGGCCGCGCGGCCGGCCGCCGGTCCTAGCCGATCTCGGAGAGCACCGAGTAGAGCGGCAGGTACATCGCCGCGACGATCACGCCGATCACCACGCCGAGGAAGACGATCAGGATCGGCTCGATCAGCTTGGTGAGGCCGGCGACCGCGGTGTCGACCTCCTCCTCGTAGAACTCGGCGATCTTCTGGAGCATCTGGTCGAGGGCGCCGGTCTGCTCGCCGACGTTGATCATCTGCACCACCATCGGCGGGAAGACCTTCGTCTCGCCGAGCGGCTCGCTGATCGACTTGCCCTCCTCGACGCTCTTGCGCACCGCCTGGATCGCGTCCTCGATGATCGCGTTGCCGGCGGTGCGGGCGGTGATGTCGAGCCCGTCGAGGATCGGCACGCCGGAGGAGGTCAGGGTGGCGAGGGTCTGGCAGAAGCGGGCGACCGCGATCTTGCGCAGCAGCCCACCGATGATCGGGATCTTGAGCAGCAGCCCGTCGATCACCCGCTTCCCGCGGTGGGTCTTGTGGTAGCGGTTGAGGGCGATCACGCCGAGCACGACGAGCAGGACGATCCACAGGGTGTAGCGGCCGAGGAAGTTGCTGGCCGTGATCACGATGGTGGTGATCAGCGGCATCGTGCCGCCGACGCTGGAGAGGAGCTGCTCGAAGACCGGGATCACCTTCCACAGGATGATCCAGACGACGAGCACGGCGACGAGGATGATCGCGCTCGGGTAGATCAGCGCCGACTTGACCTGGTTCTTCAGCTTGACGACCTTCTCGATGTAGGTCGCCAGGCGCTGGAGGATGACGTCGAGGATGCCGCCCGCCTCGCCGGCGGCGATCATGTTGACGTAGAGCTCGTCGAAGGCCTTGGGGTGCTTGCGCATCGCCTCGGCGAGCGACGAGCCCGACTCGACGTCGCTGCGCACGGTGTCGATCGCCTTGGCGAAGATCGGGTTCTCCTCCTGCTCGCCGAGGATCTCCAGGCACTGCACGAGCGGCAGGCCGGCGTCGAGCATGACCGAGAACTGGCGGGTGAACAGCGCCACCCGCTTCTGCGCGATGCCGCGGGTGAACCGCGGCAGGAAGCGGATCTCCCGCCCCTTCTCGCGGATCGAGGTGACCTGGATCTGCTGGCGGCGCAGCGTCGCCACCGCGGCGTCGCGCGAATCGGCGAGCAGGATGCCCTCCTGCGACTGCCCGGCCCGCGTCTTGCCCGACCACACGAAGCTCGGCATCGGCTCCTCCTACCTCTGGTCCCGTCGTGCCACGGCCCGCTCCACGATCGCCCGCCGCGCGCCCCTCACCCGGCGCCGGCGACCCGCGCCCCGGCCGTGCCGGTGCCGATCGGCGTGCCGGTCAGTGCCGGGTTCAGCGCCGCCGGACCGCGGGCGATGATCTCCTGCAGCTCGTCGGCGTACGACGAGCGGGCGAGGGCGGTCTGCAACGTGATCATCCGGCGGAAGTACAGCGAGGCCAGCGACTGGTTGAACGTCTGCATCCCGTGCTTGGCCTGGCCCGACTGCATCATGCCGTAGATCTGGTGGATCTTGTCCTCGCGGATCAGGTTGCGGATCGCCGAGTTCGGCACCAGCACCTCCATCGCCAGCACCCGGCCGTTGCCCGAGGCGCGCGGCAAGAGCGACTGGCAGACGATCCCCTCGAGCACGAACGACAGCTGCACCCGGATCTGCGACTGCTGGTGGGCCGGGAAGATGTCGACGATGCGGTTGATCGTCTGGGCGGCGGTGTTCGTGTGCAGGGTGGCGAAGGTCAGGTGGCCGGTCTCGGCGATGCGCAGGGCGGACTCGACCGTCTCGAAGTCGCGCATCTCGCCGATCAGCACCACGTCGGGGTCCTGCCGCAGCGCCGAGCGCAGCGCGTTGGGAAAGCTGTGCGTGTCCGAGGCGAGCTCGCGCTGGTTGACGATGCAGCTCTTGTGGGTGTGCAGGTACTCGACCGGATCCTCGATGGTGACGATGTGCTCGTGCCGTTCGCGGTTGACCTTGTCGATCATCGTCGCCAGGGTCGTCGACTTGCCCGACCCGGTCGGGCCGGTGACCAGGACCAGCCCGCGCGGCTTGTCGCACAGCTTCTCGAGCACCGGCGGCAGGCCGAGCTCGCGGAACGAGCGGATCTCGTAGGGGATCTGCCGGAATGCCGCGCCGATCGCGCCGCGCTGGTGGAAGACGTTGGCGCGGAACCGCGCCAGCCCCTTGATGCCGAACGAGAAGTCGATCTCGAGGTCCTCCTCGAGCCGGTGCTTCTGGTTGTCGGTGAGGATCGAGTAGGCGAGCTGCTTCGTCTGGGTCGGCGACAGCGACTCCTGGTCGAGCGGCCGCAGCACCCCGTCCACCCGGATCTGCGGCGGCGAGTTGGTGGTGATGTGGAGGTCCGACCCCCCCTGGTCCACCATCGCCCGCAGAAGGTCGTTGAGAGTCGCCGCCATCGCCCCCGTCCCCGGTCCCCGGGTCGTTTCCCTGTATCCGTCCGTACTTACGCGGTCCGCTGCCCGCGAGTCTACACGATCCGGCGCGCCTCTCAAGCTATAGACGAATGCGGATGGGCCAGGACTGAAATCGTTCCACGTCGTTCGACACTACGGGGATGAGGAGATGGCTGAAAGGAGAAGGTCGATGAGGACTCTGCAGATTCTGAGTGCGGTCCTGCTGGCGACGCTCACGGCATCCGCCGACGCGCCGTCGGCGCGGCGCGCCGAGCCCGCCAAGTCCGGCGCCGTCCGGGTCGACTGCGATCGCGGGAAGAAGATCGCCGAAGCCCTCGAAAAACCTGCGGACGAACTGGTGATCGAGATCACGGGAACCTGCCGCGAAGACCTCGTGATCCGCCGCGACAGGGTCTCCCTGGTCGGCGCCGGAGCCGATCCGGCGCTGGTCGGTAGCTTGTTCCTCGACGGCGCCTCGGGCATCCTGCTCGAAGGCTTCACCATCCGAGACAGCGAGACGTCGGGCGTTCACGCGCATGGCGCTCATTTCGTCGCCCGCAACGTGGTTGCCGAGGACAACGCCCGCGCCGGATTCAACGTGCTCAACGGCTCCACCGCGATCCTGGAAGAAGTGACCTCCGTGCGCAACGGCTCGTCGTCACCGAGCCGGAAGAGTAACTGACCAAGGCAAGCCGGCGAGAAGCAGCCTCCTGCTCTCAGTCGACGAGCTGACCCCCCGGCGGACGTATACTTGATTTGGGAGCTGAGATGGCGATCGTCAAAGAGCGGTACCTGACCGACGAGAGCGGCGAGCGCGTCAGCGTCGTGCTCGATCTCGCCGAGTACCGGAAGCTGCTCGACCAGATCGAGGAGCTCGAGTCGATTCGGGCCTACGACGCCGCCAAGGCGAGCGGAGAGACGCCGGTTCCCTTCGACGAAGCTCTCCTCGCCGACGAAGGCCCGTGAGGGTTGAGCTATTCGCTTTCGATCCTTCCGAGGGCCGTCAAAGAGCTGAAGCGTCTTTCGCCCGAAGTCCGTAGCCGAGTCCACGAAGGCATCCTCATGTTGCGGGGCGACCCGCGTCCGAGCCGGTGCCGCAAGCTCACCGGACGGGACGGCTACCGCCTCCGGGTCGGCGACTACCGCGTCCTCTATGAGGTAGACGACTCCGACCGAGCCGTCGTCGTGCTTCACGTCGGGCATCGCAGCAACGTGTATCGGCGCTGATTAGCCCACCGCTGCTCGCGCGCCCCCTGCGGTATCTTGCCCGCCGTGAGCGAGCCGATCGCGTACCACGAGGAGGAGGCGCTGGGGAAGGCGTACGACGCGCGCCTGATGCGGCGGCTGCTCGCCTACGTGCGCCCGTACCGCGGGATGGCTTCGGCGGCGGTCGCGCTGATCGTCGTCTCCTCGCTGCTCCAGCTCGTCGGGCCGCTGGCGACCGCGGTGGCGCTCGACCTGTTCATCGAGCCGCGGGGGGAGGCGACGGTTCTCTCGGCGCCGTCGGAGTGGGTGGTGCGGTGGATGGACGCCGCGGGCTGGGAGCCCTCGCCGGCCGAGGGGATCGCCTGGGTGGCGGCGGTCTACCTGGCGACGCTGGCGGCCACCTTCCTGGTCCTCTACGCGCAGAGCTGGCTGATGCAGCTCATGGGGCAGTACGTGATGCGCGACCTGCGGGGGCAGATCTTCGGCCACCTCCAGCGGCTCGAGCTCGCCTACTTCGACAAAAACCCGATCGGCCGGCTGGTGACCCGGGTGACGACCGACGTCGACGCGCTGAACGAGCTGTTCACCGCCGGGATCGTCTCGATTTTCGGCGACGTCGTGCTGCTCGCCGGCATCGTCGGGGTGCTCTTCTGGCTCGACTGGCGGCTGGCGCTGGTGACCTTCGCAATCCTGCCGATGCTCGCGGCGCTGACAATGTGGTTCAAGGTCCGCGCGCGCCAGAGCTACCGCGACGTGCGGGTCAAGATCGCGCGCATCAACGCCTTCCTCCAGGAGCACATCACCGGCATGTCGGTGCTCCAGCTCTTCAACCGCGAGCGCCGCGCCTACGAGGACTTCGGCGGGATCAACCGCGACCACCGCGACGCCAACGTGCGGGCGATCTTCTACTACGCGGTCTACTACCCGATGATCGAGCTGATCACCGCGCTCGGGCTCGGGCTGATCATCTGGTACGGCGGCGGCGAGGTCGTCGCCGGGGCGCTGTCGATCGGCGCGCTGGTCGCCTTCCTGCAGAACGCGGAGCGCTTCTACCAGCCGCTCGCCGACCTGTCGGACAAGTACAACATCCTGCAGGCGGCGATGGCGAGCTCGGAGCGGATCTTCCGGCTGCTCGACCGCGAGCCGGCGATCGTCTCGCCGCCCGACGCCTTCGCGCCGCGGCCCGGCGAGCCGGTGCGCGGCGAGATCGAGCTCGACCGGGTCTCGTTCCGCTACCTGCCGGACGAGCCGGTGCTCTCGGACGTCTCGTTCCGGGTCGCGCCCGGCGAGACGGTCGCGGTGGTCGGCCATACCGGGGCCGGCAAGTCGACCCTCGCCAACCTGATCCTGCGCTTCTACGACGTCGGCTCCGGGGCGGTGCGGGTCGACGGGATCGACGTCCGCCGCTGGCGGCTCGAGCGGCTGCGGCGCTCGGTCGGGCTGGTGCTCCAGGACGTCTTCCTGTTCTCGGGGACGATCGGCGGCAACGTCCGGCTCGGGGCGGGCGAGATCGGCGACGAGCGGGTGCGCTGGGCGGCGCGCGAGGTCGCGGCGCTGCCCTTCATCGAGCGGCTACCCGAGGGGTTCGCGACGCCGGTGCGCGAGCGCGGGGCGGGGCTCTCGGTCGGGCAGAAACAGCTGATCGCCTTCGCTCGCGCGCTCGCCTTCGACCCGGGCATCCTGATCCTCGACGAGGCGACCTCGTCGATCGACACCGAGACCGAGGGGCTGATCCAGCGGGCGCTCGAGCGGCTGCTCGCCGGCCGCACCAGCCTGGTCATCGCCCACCGGCTGTCGACCGTCCAGAAGGCGGACCGCATCCTGGTGATGCACAAGGGGCGGCTGCGCGAGCAGGGCACGCACCGGGAGCTGCTGGCCCTCGGCGGCATCTACCACCGCCTCTACCTGCTGCAGTACCGCGACCAGGAGCCCGCGCGGGCGACCGCCTGACGCCGTCGCGTGGCGCTCCGCCGGCCCGCCCGCCCCCTAACCTGTCCCGGTCCCGCGCCGGCCGGACACATGTAGTTACGTAGCAGCGATCGACGTTTCTGCTGTAGCTCTCCGATCAGCGGTGGGGCCCAGCGGATGGCCCGGGGCGGCGTGGACCGGGCCGGCCGCCTTCTGAGACGCGCCCGGCGACGGGCTCGCGTACGACGCGCGAGCGCCGCCGACCCGGGGCCACCCCACGCCGGCGTCCATCTCTCGAGGAGGATGCAGCATGAAGAATCGTCTCACGGCCGGTCTCTGCGTGGCGCTCGTCGTCGCCGCATTGCCGGCCGCCGCAGCGACCTTCGTCCATATGGACACCGAGGAGCTGATCGCCGGCTCCGCCGCGGTCGTCCAGGGCAAGGTCCTCGACACCCGCTCGTTCTGGAACGCCGAACGCACCGTGATCGTCACCGAGGCGCGGGTCGAGGTCGAGGATCTCGTCGCCGGGGACGCCCCCGCCGTCGTCACCGTCAAGACCTTCGGCGGCCAGGTGGGCGACTACCGGGTCGTGGCCGAAGGCTTCCCCACCTTCGCCGCCGGCGAGGAGGTGCTCCTGTTCCTCTCCGCCGACGGCGCGGACTTCCGGGTCACCGGCCACCAGCTCGGCGACTACCGGATCCGCCGGACCGCCAAGGGCATGCTGGCCGTGCCCACGCTCCCCGACGGCGTGCGCCTGTTCACCAAAGATGGCCGGCTCGGCGCCCGTCCGAAGGTCCAGGAGCTCGGCGCGCTGAAGGAGACGATCCGCCAGCGCCACGAGATCATCCACCGCCGCCCTGCGGTCCGCTGAAGGTGAGGAGGAACCGATGAGGAATCACCGTCTTTCGAAGCCCCTCGCCCTCGCCGCCGCGATCGTCCTGGTCGCCGTCGGCGCCGCCTCCGCCTACGTGCTGCTGTCGCCGGCGCGCACCTGGGACAACCCGCCGAGCTACATCGTCGACAACCGCGGCCTGACCGGGGTCAACGACGGCGACGGCGGCGCCACCCGCACCCGCAACGCGATCACCTCGTCGTCGGCCTGGAACGGCGCCGGCGCGGGCACCGTGATCAACGCCTCCGTCGGCTCGGTGTCGAGCTTCTCGCTCGGCGACGGCGTGCCGATGCTCAACTTCCGCGACCCGACGGGCGCCTGCTCGAGCAACTGCCTGGCGGCCACGTTCACCGGCTACTACAGCTCGCGCGGCGACGGCACCTACCGGATCGACGACGCGGACATCGTCACCAACACCTCGCATTCCTGGACCTCGCAGGGCGAGGACCCTGGCGGCTCCGGCTGCTCCGGCGAGTTCTACGTCGAGGGCGTCCAGGTGCACGAGATCGGCCACGGCCTCGGCCTCGGCCACACGAACGTCTCCGGGGCCACGATGTACCCGTCGGTGTCGGCCTGCAACAACGGCCCGGCGACGACCGAGGCCGACGACGACGCCGGCATCAACGCCCTCTACGGGGGCGGCGGGGGGGGAGGCGGCGGCGGTGCCCCGTGCACCGGCTGCGACCACTACACCGGCAGCCTCTCCGGCTCGGGCGACTCCGACGTCCATCCGAACGGGAACTACTACTACTCCGGCTCGGGAACCCACGAGGGCTGGCTCGAAGGCCCGTCGGGGACCGACTTCGACCTCCGCCTCTACCGGTGGAACGGCTGGAACTGGTCGCAGGTCGCGAGCTCGCTGTCGTCGAGCTCCTCGGAGCACATCGCCTACAACGGCTCGTCCGGCTACTACTACTGGCGGATCGAGTCGTGGAGCGGCAGCGGTAGCTACGACTTCTGGCTCGACCGTCCGTGAGCCGAACGCCCAGCGCGCGGCGCCGCTCGGTGAGCGAGGCCGCTCCTCGAGCCAGGCCGTTCGTACGAGCGGCGCCGTTCGCATGAGTCACGCCGCTCACGGCAGCAGCGCCGCCCACACCGGCGGCGTCCGCGGGGGAGGGTCCCCGCGGTGGAGCGCCCGCCCCGGAGCCGGGGCGGGCGCCTCCGTCTTCGATCGCCGCCGGGCCGGGTACCGGCGCTCAGGGCGCGGGCGGGCGGTCGCCCTCGCCGGGCAGGGTCCCGTCGGCCGGCGCCTCGGCGGCCGGGGCCTCCTCGGACGCGACCTCGCCGGCGGCGCCCAGCGGCTCGATCCAGCCGAAGGCCTCGAGCGCCTGGCTGCGCCGCGTCTCGGTGTCGCCGGGCGACGGCACGTAACGGTAGGTCAGCCACATCAGCCGGTCGCGGTCGGCCGGGTGCACGGTGTAGATCCGCGTCTCCTCGACCTTCTGGCCGGTCTCGTCGGTGAACCGCCCGCGCGTCGCGTACGCCGGGCCGAGCTGGCTTCCCAGCTCGAGCTGCCCGAAGAACTCGCCGTCCGGCAGCCCTTCGAGCTCGGCCTCCCGCTCCTTGACCGCCTCGACCAGGTTCGGCCCGTACTCGGGCGGCGGCCCCGAGGCGAAGACCAGCGTCCCCGGGCCGACCTCGCCCTCCGCCGCGCGGGCCAGGCGGATCGTCTCGCCCGCCGCATCCTCCACCTCCACCGGCGCGTCGCCGGGGATCACCACCGCGATCCCGAGTGCCGGGCTCTCGACCCGCACCGGCTCGGCCGGCGCGGCCTCCTCGCCCCCGCAGCCGGCCGTCAGGGCCGCCCCTGCGAGCAGGACGGCGGCGAGGAGGGGCGCGGCGGGACGGAGGCGGGACGGAGGCGTGGGACGGGGTGCCGGGGGCATGGAGGATCTCCTGGTCGTGGACGGCGGGAACTGGCGTATTGTACCGGCCTCTGGACATGGAGCATCTGACGTCGACGCAACGCCGCCGCAGCCGACCCCGGGCGTTCCGGGGCACGCGGCGGTTCCACCGGTAACGGGAAGAAGGAGGAAGTACCGAATGAAGAGAGCTCTCGCACTCTGTCTGTTCGCCCTGATCGCGGCCGCCGCCGTCCCGGCGTCCGGCTCGATCTTCGTGGCGATGGACCGGGCCGAGCTGATCGCCGCCTCGCAGGCGGTGGTCGTCGGCCACGTGACCGACGTCCGCTCGTTCTGGAACGACGACGCCACGGCGATCCTCACCGAGGCGGTCGTCCGGGTCGACGAGACCGTCGCCGGCGACGCGCCGCGGTTCGTCACCGTGCGCACCTTCGGCGGCACCGTCGGCAGCCTGCGTATCGAGGCGCACGGCTTCCCGACCTTCCGCGAAGGGCAGCGGACGCTGCTCTTCCTCGACGGCGTCGGCGGCACGGCCGAGGTCGTCGGCTACCAGCAGGGGCAGTTCCGCATCGTCACCCGGGTGAGCGACGGCATGGACGTCGCGATCCCGGCGCTCGACGGCGGCGCCACGCTGGTGCGGATGGACGGCTCGCGGGCCGAGCGCCCGCGCGCGATGCCGCTCTCGGCCCTGGTCGAGAGCATCCGGGAGACCGCCGGCGAGCTTCGCTCCGGCCGTGACCAGGCCTACCGGGCCATCCGCTAGGAGGCGACGATCATGAAGATCATGAAGAACACGGTCCCCCGCGTCCTGGCCCTCACCCTCTTCGCCACCCTCGTCGCCGGCTCCGCGTCGGCCTTCGTGCTGCTCAGCCCGGCGCGCACCTGGGACTGCGCGCCGAACATCATCGTCGACAACCGCGGTCAGTCGTCGATCACCGACTCCGACGGCGGCGTCGCGGCGACGGTCGCCGCGATCACCTCGAACCAGGCCTGGAACGGAGCGGTCAACGGCGTGCTCACCGCCCAGGCCGGCTCGATGTCGAGCTACGCCCTGGGCGACGGCGTGCCGATGCTCAACTTCCAGGACCCGATCAACGCCTGCAAGGGGAGCTGCCTGGCGGCGACGTTCATCGGCTACTACGAGCAGCGCTCCGACGGCTCGTATCGCATCTTCGACGCCGACATCGTGACCAACGGCCGCTACTCCTGGACCACCCAGAGCGAGCCCGACGGCTGCTCGTCGGAGTTCTACATGGAGGGCGTCCAGGTGCACGAGGTCGGGCACGTTCTCGGTCTCGGCCACACGAACGTCACCGGGGCGACGATGTACCCGTCGGTCTCCTCGTGCAACAACGGCCCGGCGACGACCGAGAACGACGACGACGACGGCCTCCAGGCGCTCTACGGCAACGGCAGCTTCCCGTACTGCGGCGGCGAGCCGCCGCCGCCACCGGACGGCTGCGACCTGCTGCCTTCGGGTGCGTCGTGCACCGAGAACTCCGAGTGCTGCTCGGGCAACTGCAAGGGCAGGCCGGGGTCGCGGACCTGCAAGTGAGCTGAACGGTCCGGTCCGCTGCACACGCGGCGGGACGGTTCGTCCGAGGGGGGCCCCGGCCCCCCTTTTTCTTTCCTCCTCTGTCCCGCGCCTCAGGTGGCGGCGGCCGGCTTCGGCGGCAGCCAGCAGGTGACCACCGTCCCCTCGCCCGGGCTCGACTGGAGGCTCAGCTTGCCGCCGTGGGCCTCGAGGATCTCGCGGCAGAGCGGCAGCCCCACGCCGCTGCCGCCCGGCTTCGTCGTGTAGAACGGCAGGAGCGCCTTGCGCAGGGTCTCCTCGTCCATCCCGCGGCCGCGGTCGGAGACCTGGATCCAGGCGCCGCCGTCGCGGCTCGACTCGATCCGCAGGCTCGTTTCGCCGGGGCCGCCGTCGGCCGCCTCGGCGGCGTTCTTCAGCAGGTTGACCAGCACCTGCTGCATCTGCGAGCGGTCGAACCAGCCGGGCACCGGCGGCAGCGGGCCGGCGAGCCGGAAGGGGAAGTCGGCGAAGGCGCGCAGGAACTCGGCCCAGGCCACCTCCTCGAGGTGCGGTCGGGGGAGCCGGGCGAACCGGGCGTAGCCGTCGATGAACCGCTGGAGGTGGTCGAGCCGCTCGCGGATGGCGGCGAAGATCTCGCCGGCGCGCACGGCGTGCCGCGGGTCGCCGACCGCGACCTCGGCCGAGTGGACCAGCGAGGAGACCGGCGCCAGCGAGTTGTTCAGCTCGTGGGAGAGGACCCGGATCACCTTCTTCCAGATCTCGGCCTCCTGGCGGCCGAGCTCGCCGGTGAGCCGGCGCAGGAGCACCAGGGTGAAGCGGCGGTGGGTGAGCCGGAAGGTGCGCTGCGACAGGTGGTAGGTCTCGCTCGCCCCCGCCTCCTCGTCGTCCGCCCCCTCCTGCCGCACGGCGAACAGGCCGTCCGCGGAGGCAGCCAGGAGCTCCTGCATCTCCGGCGGGCAGCCGGCGCGGATCTCGGCGAAGCTGCGCCCTTCGAGCCGGCCGCCGCCGAGGAGCAGCCGGCGGGCCTCCGGGTTGCCGTAGAGGACGTGGTCCGTCTGGTCGACGAGGACGATCGCCGCCGGCGAGCGGTCGAGCGCGGTGGCGAGCAGCAGCTCCCGTTCGCGCAAGGCGCGCCGCTCCTCCTGGAGCACGTCGCCCACCCGGTTGTACAGCCGCACCAGGTCGCCGAGCTCGTCGTCGCGGCGGTAGGCGAGGCGGACCGAGAAGTCGCGGTCGCGGAACGAGCGGATGCCGTCGGAGACGCCGCGGACGACGCGCTCGAGGGGCCTGAGGAGCCGCGCGACGAGCCACGCCCCGAGCGGCACGCCGACGGCGAGCGCGGCGAGGAAGGCGCCCCACGCGTCGAGGCCGAGCCGGGTGGCGGCGGCGGCGATGCCGGCCTGCAGGACCAGGACGCCGAGGAGGGCGGCGGTCAGCCGGCCGGCGAGCGACGTGCGGCGACGGGCCTTCACCCTCGGGGGCGGCGCTCGATCTCGATGCCGAGACGCGCCATCTTGCGATAGACCGCTTGCCGCGAGAGCCCGAGCTCGGCGGCGACCTTGCTCACGTTGCCCTCCTCGGCGTGGAGCCGCCGCAGCAGCCGCGCGCGCTCGGCCTCCTCGTCGCCCGTCAGCGGCCGGGCGGGGCCGCCGTCCTCGGCGTCGTCGCCCGCGCGACGGTCGAGCCCGAGGTCCGCCGGCGAGATCTCCCGCCGGCCGGCGACCAGGCAGGCGCGGCGCACCCGGTTCTCGAGCTCGCGGACGTTGCCCGGCCAGTCGTTGGCCAGGAGCGCTCCCTGGGCCGCGGCCGACAGCTCGAGCGGCTCGCCGCGCTCGGCGGCGAAGCGGGCGAGGAAGTGGCGGGCGAGCGGCAGCAGGTCCTCGGGGCGGTCGGCCAGGGCGGGCACCCGGACCTCGACGACGTTGAGCCGGAAGTAGAGGTCCTGGCGGAAGGTTCCGGCCCGGAGCGCCTCGTCGAGGCGGGCGTTGGTCGCCGAGACCACCCGCACGTCGACCCGCTGCAGCCGCGGCGAGCCGAGCCGCTGGACCTCGCCGCTCTGCAGCGCCCGCAGGAGCTTGACCTGGCCGGCGAGCGGCAGCGCGTCGATCTCGTCGAGGAAGAGCGTGCCGCCGGCCGCCGCCTCGAAGTGGCCGACCCGCCGCCCGCGCAGCCCGGTGTAGGCGCCGGCCTCGGCACCGAACAGCTCGGCCTCCATCAGCGTCTCGGGGATGGCGCCGACGTTGACCGGCACGAACGGCCCGCCCCGCCGCGGCGAGTTCGCGTGCAGGATCTCGGCGATCCGCTCCTTGCCCGCGCCGGAGGGGCCGCTGACGAGGACCGGGGCGTCCGACGCGGCGACGTCGATCGCCAGGGCGACCGCGCGGTGCATCGCCGGGCTCGCATAGACGATGCCGCGCAGGTCGTGCTCGTCGGCCAGCCGCCGGCGCGAGGCGGCGAGCTCCTCGCCGGCCCGCCGCTCGACCAGCCCGCGCCGCCGCGCCTCGACGAGCCCGCGCACGGTGGCGACGAGCTTCGCGTCGTCCCAGGGCTTCTCGACGTAGTCCGCCGCGCCCTGTCGCACCAGCTCGACCGCGGTCTCGAGCGACGCCCAGGCGGTGACCAGGAAGACCGGCAGGTCGGGATCGGCCTCGCGCAGCGCGTGGAACAGCTCGACGCCGGCCTCGCCGGAGGTCTCCTCCGGGGCGAAGTTCATGTCCTGGACGACGGCGGCCAGGGTCTCGCGGCCGGCGGCCGCCAGCGCCTCCTCCGGCGTGGCGGCGCCGACCCACGGGATGTCGTGGAGGTCGAAGAGCACGCCGAGGGCGGCGACCACGGCCGGCTGGTCGTCGACGATCAGCACCCGCAGCGGCTCGTCCGGCATCGCGCCGTCGATTCTACGTGCCCTCCGCCGGCCTCCCTCGGCGCACGGTCAGACCGTCCGCGTGGCGACGACCGGCGCCACGCGCGCCGCCCGCAGGGCCGGCCACAGGGCCGCGGCGAGCCCGGCCGCCCAGAGCACGACGGCGCCGCCGGCGAGGAGCTCCCAGCCGAGCTTCGGCGCCGCCGCCGCCTCGGCCAGGGCGTAGTTGAGCCCGTAGGTCAGGCCGACGCCGAGGGCGAGGCCGAGGCCGATGACCAGCCAGTTCTCGACCAGGAAGTAGCGGAGGATCGCCCCCTGGGTGGCGCCGAGCGCCCGGCGGGTGCCGATCTGCCGCCGCCGCTGGGTCACCGAGAAGGAGGTCAGCCCGACGACCCCGAGCCCGGTGACGAAGACGAGCAGGGCGATGATCGCCGAGAGGATCTTGACCAGCGCCAGGTTCGCGGCGAAGGTCTCCCGCTTCTGGTCGAGCAGGGTGCGGACCTCGACGATCCGCCGCGGCTCGACCCCGAGGACCGCCTCGTCGAGCATCGGGAAGACGGCGTCGAGGGCGCCGGGCTCGGCGCGCACCATGTAGTAGGCGCGCCGATGGTCGCCGGGGCGGCCCGACATCAGCACCGACAGCTCGGCGGCCTCCTCGTAGTCCGGCCACGAGTTCGGCATCCGGTCGACCACCCCGACGACGTACTCGCTGCTGTCCGCCTCCGAGCTCTCCATCACCATGCCGATCGGGTCCGGCCGCCCGAACACCTTCTCGGCGTAGGCGCGGCTGACGACGGCCGGGGTGGTCTCGCCCTCGAAGTCCTCGGTGCGCATCGCCAGCTCGGCCGCGGTGAAGTCGCGGCCGGCGACGAGCTCGACGCCGAGGGTCTCGACCGCACCCGAGGAGACGACGAAATACGGCGTCGTGGACGGCTCGTCCTCGGTGCCGCGCGCCCGGCGGCCCGTCGCGCTGCCGCCGCCCGACAGCGGGATCGCGGAGATCGCGGTCGCGGCCTCGACGCCGGGCAGCGCCCGCAAGGCCTCGAGGTCGCGCTCGCGCACGACGTCGCGGTAGTCCTCGTCGGCCAGCTCCTCCGTGTACGGCTCGACCTGGACGGTGATCAGCTCCTCTTCGGCCAGCCCGGTCGGACGGTCGTACTTCCCCCGCAGGTCGAGCGCGAGGTTGACGCAGTTGACGACGATGGCGAGGGTGATCGCGACCTCGAGGGCGACCAGCCAGAATCGCCCCTTCTGGTGCATCACGGCGCGGAAGATGGGTCCGAGCTCCATGGTTCGACTCCTCGGTTCAGAGAGGTGCGGGATCGGTCTACTGCTGCTTGAGATAGGTCGCCGGCGCGACGCGGCAGATCCGCCACGCCGGGTAGGCGCCGGCGACGATCCCCGCCGCCAGCGCCAGCGCCACGCCGGCGCCGAGCATCGTCAGGTCGAGGGTGAAGAGCTCGCGCTCCGCCCCCTCGGTGAACAGCCGGTTGAGCACCCGCAGCGTCACCGTCGACAGCGCCAGCCCCACGGCCCCGCCGAGGAGCGCCACGACCTCGCACTCGACCAGGTGCTGGGCGAAGACCGAACCGCGGCTGGCGCCGAGCGCCCGCCGCACGCCGACCTCCGGCGCCCGCCCGAGGAACTTGCCGAGCAGGATGCCGATCAGGTTGATCGAGCAGACGAGCAGGAAGAGCAGGCCGATGATCAGCATCGTCTTCGCCTCCGGCGGCACGACCTCGGAGACCGTCATCCACTCGCGGACGTCGCGCAGCCGGTTGTTCACCGGCCGGGTCAGCCGGCCGACCTGCTGCTGCTCGTGGACGTAGGCGGCGAGGAAGTCCTCGTACTCCTGCCGCGCCTGGGCGGTCGGCAGCTCGACCCACATCTGGAGCCACACCGACTCCGACTCCAGGAAGTCGGCGAACTCGCCGTCCCACGGCTTCCAGTTGCTCGTGTTGCCGGCGCTCCGGATCTCCATCTCCAGGGTCAGCGACAGCGGGACGTAGAGCTCCTCGGGGTCCTGGAGCGCGCCGTTCGTCACGTCGTAGAACTTCGGCCGCGGCGCCCACGGGGCGACGACACCGAGGACGGTGAACGGGCGGTCCTCGATGCGCACCGTCCGCCCGACGCTGTCGTCGCCGCCGAAGAGCCGGCGGTTCGTCGCCTCGCCGAGCACGACCACCGGGCTGCGCGCGGCCTCGGCCGCCGCGTCCCACGGGCCGCCGTAGAGGAACGGCACCTCGAACATCTCGAAGAAGTCGGGCCGGGTGACGCGGGTCAGGGCGCGGAAGGGGCGCTCCTCGCGGCTCTCCGGGTGCACCGTCAGGTTCGCCTTGAAGCTGGCGGCCTGGCGGGCCGGGAGGTCGCTCGCCAGGAGGTTCTGGACCTCGCGCCACGAGAGCTGGTCGGGCGGCTCCTCGGGGCGGTCGCGGTCCCAGGGGCGGTCGGGCGTCCAGTTGTCGACCTGGACGTAGAAGAGCTGGCGGCTCTTGCCCGGGATCGGGTCGGACGCCATGACGTGGAAGGTGGTGACGAAGGTCGTCGCCACCGCCACGCCGAGGGCGATGCCGGCGACGAGCAGGGCCGAGAGCACCGGCGTCCGGCGCAGGCTGTTCGCGGCGATGCGGAGCTGGTAGGCGAGCATGGTCGGGTCTCCCTGGGCGGTCCGCGTCTAGACGGAGAGCACCGGGTCGAGGCGCGGCCTCGACGGGTCGAACAGCGGCGCCGGCACGTCGCGCGAGAAGTCCATCAGCCGCCCGTCGAGCATGTGGATCTGCCGCGGCGCGCGGGCGGCGAGCTCGGGGTCGTGGGTGACCATCACCACCGTCGTGCCGGCGGCGTTGATCTCCTCGAGCAGGGTGAGGATCTCGGTCGCCATCGCCGAGTCGAGGTTGCCGGTCGGCTCGTCGGCGAGGATCAGCTTCGGCTTGCCGACGATCGCCCGGGCCACCGCCACCCGCTGCTGCTGGCCGCCCGAGAGCTGGGCCGGCCGGTGCTTGAGGCGCGACGACAGGCCGACCGTCGCCACCGCCTCCTCGATCAGGCTCTTGCGCTCCCGGGCGCCCACCCCGCGGTAGCGCAGCGGCACGTCGACGTTGTCGAACACGTCGAGGTCGGGGATCAGGTTGAAGCTCTGGAAGATGAAGCCGATCTTCTCGTTGCGGATGCGCGACATCGCGCGGTCCGACAGCCGCGAGACGTCCTCGCCGTCGAGCCGGTAGCTGCCGCCGTCGAAGACGTCGAGCAGCCCGGCGACGTTGAGGAAGGTCGTCTTGCCCGAGCCCGACGGCCCCATCACCGCGACGAACTCCCCCGACTCGACCGACACCGTGAAGGTCGACAGCGCGTGCGTCTCCACGTGCTCGGTCCGGTAGATCTTCGAAACCCCATCCATGTCGATCATCGCTTCGGCTCCTTCTTCCAGGGTCAGTCGTCCATATCCAAGGTCAGTCGCGCAGCAGCACCCGTTGCGCGCCGTCGAACCGCGAGACGTCGGAGAGGACGATCTCCTCCCCCTCGTCGAGGCCGGAGACGATCTCCACCTCGGAGACGCTCACCGCGCCGGTCGCCACCGCGCGCAGGGTCGCCGTGCCGTCCTCGACCACGTAGACCTGCCGCCCGCCGCCGCTCTCGAGGAACGGCCCGCGCGGCACCTTGAGCACGTCCGGCCGGGTCTCGAGCAGCAGGCGCGCCGGCAGCCGCTGCCCCTGCTTGAGCCCCGGCGGCGGCGCGCCGGCGAACTCCACCACCCCGCGCACCCGGCTCCCCTCGACCTCGGGCGACAGGCTCTTCACCCGCCCCGGCCAGCGCTCGCCGTCGAAGGCGACCACCGCCTCGACCCCGGGGCCGATGTCCGCCGCGTACGCCTCCGGCACCTGGATCTCGAGCTCGAGCCCCGACAGGTCGACCACCCCGACGAGCGGCTGCCCGGCGGTCACCGAGTCACGGTCCGCCACCTCGACGCGCGAGACCAGCCCGTCGACCGGCGAGCGCACCGTGAGCTCGCCCACCTGCCGCTCCACCTCGGCGACCACCAGCCGCTGCCGCTCGAGCCGCGACGCCCGGTCGCGCACCTCGAACTCGACCGTCTCCTCCTGGAGCCCGGCCTCCTGCCGAGCCAGCTCGAGCCGCATCCGCGCCACCTCGAGCTCGTCGTGCGCCGTCTCGTACTCGACCTCGTTCGTCAGCCCCATCTCGCGCGTGCGCTCGGCCCGCGCCATCGCCCGCTCCGCCGCCTCGAGCGCCACCTCGAGCCGCCGCACCTCCTGGGCCGCCCGCACCCGCTCCTGCCGCGCCCGGAGCCGCTCGCGGTCGAGCTCCGCCCCGAGCGAGGCGAGCGCCGAGCGCTCCTGCGCCAGCCGGCTGTCGACCTCCGGGCTCTCGACCCGCACCAGCACCTGCCCGCGCTCGACGGTCTCGCCGGGCCGCACCGCGACCCGCGCCACCCCCGACGCCGGGCTGGTCAGCGTCGGCCGGAACGCCGCCACAACGCTCCCCTGGACGTCGACGTCCCGCACCAGGTCGCCGCGGGTCACCGTCCCGATCCTCAGCCGCGACGCGTCGACCACCTGGTCCGACGACATCCAGCGCCGGAGGCCGGGTGCGGCGACGGCGGCCGCGGCCACGGCGGCGAGCAGCGCCCCGGCGAGCCACAGGTTCCGCCGCCCCCCCCACCACGGCCTCTCCACCGGCCGGTCCATCGTCGAGCTGTCACGGATCATCCAGGGTTCTCCTCGTCGGACTACGCAGGGTGGATAGCGCAAGGGGTGTGCCAGCGGCGAGGGAAAGTTCAACTAGAAGAAAACAAATGGCTTACGGCGTCGACCGAGGAACGGCCTTCGCTTCTGACCGGACACCTGTCCGGCGTCCGGCGCGGACAGGTGTCCGGCGAGACGGGCGCTGATCAAGTACACTCGAATCGGATGCCGACCGCTCTTCGAGTCGGGCCATACCGGTTCTTCCTCTACTCCGGCCACCGCACCGAGCCGCCTCACGTCCACGTCGAGCGCGACGACGAGGTCGCGAAGCTCTGGCTCGAGCCGGACGCGCCCGGCGACGGTGCCGACAGAAGGACTACGAGGAGAGAAACTCGTCGCTGAACTGACGGGGTCGGAGTACGCGCACACCTCGCCAGCCGGATCGATCGAGCAGGTCTTTGTCGCCTGAGACGATGACCGCGGCGCCGGCTGTGAGGGCGCACGCGAGGAACTTGTCGTCGTCTGGGTCGGGCGAGACCGGCTCAGGTAGTGCCGGTGCGTCGACGATCTCGGCCTGAGTCGTGAGCATCGACGACCACCCTCAACGCCGCGACCGAACCTCCGCAATGGCTCGTCGGACGTCGGCCGGCTTCATCCCGGCCTCACGCGCGGCAGCCCTGGCGCGTCGCACCAGATCGTCGAACTGGTCGATCGAAGGTGCCGAAAGCGACTTCAGGATGACGACGTCGCCTTCGCCCATCACGACGAACTGCGCTCCGGCCTCCAGCCCGAGGCGCCGGCGGATCTCCTCGGGGATGACGACTTGACCCTTCGACGAGAGCTTGGTGGTGGCAGGAGTTCCCATGGCGTCTCCATTCTTACCAGTAAGATCCTAGGGCCTCGGAAGGCTTCTGTCAACAGCAGTGCTTGGCGACTCCCGTACTCGCCAGTTCGCTGGACCTACCCCGCCAGCAGCTCCTCGAGCAGCTGCCCGGCGACGTTCATGAAGTCGCGCTCGGTGACGATGCCGACGAGGCGGCCGTCCTCGCAGATGGGCAGGCAGCCGATCTTGTGCTTCTTCATCACGTCGATCGCCTCGAGGGTCGGGGTGTGGGGGGGGACGGTGATCGGGTGCTTCTGCATGACCTCGGAGACGGGGATCGGGCGGCGGCGCTCCTCGCCGCTCGAGCGGGCGAGGAGGCGGAGCAGCGTGCGGTGGGTGACCAGGCCGACGAGGCGGTGGTCGCCGTCCTCGACCGGGACGTGGCGGATGTGCTCCCAGTCCATGAGACACGCGACGAGGTCGACGAGCTCGTCCTGGTTGACGGTGAAGAGGTCCGTCGTCATGAACTGCTCGATGCGGCTGTAGTGCTTGTGCCAGCCGCCGGCCTCGTCGAGCCGGGCGGGCTCCCACTCGTGGCCGGGGAGGCCGGAGCGCTGGCGCTCGAGGGAGGCGGCGGTCAGCGCGCCGAGACGCTCGGCCTTGGTGCCGCGCCCGGCCAGGCCTTCGAGAGAGTCGAGCAGCCACTGCGAGCCGGTGCGGCCGGTGGCGACCCGCTCCTCGACGGTGCCGAGGTAGTGGTCGACGTCGCCGGCGGGGATGCCGAGGGCGGCGAGGCCCTCGCGAGCCCTCGGCAGCATCTCGCCGGGGATCAGCTCGCGGGCGGGGACGCTCTTGCGGTCGATCCAGGCGATCTGGGCGTTGAGGCCGTGGCGGGCGGCGGCGAAGAAGCTTTCCTTCACGTCGTCGAAGGAGAGGACGCGGGTCACGTCGCCGAACTCCTCGTCCATCGCCTTCATCAGGCCGAACCAGAAGGCGGCGTTGGCGACCTCGTCGCGCGGGGTGGGTCCGGCCGGGAGGACGCGGTTCTCGATCCGCAGGTGCGGCCTGCCGTCGAGGACGCCGTAGCAGGGGCGCATCCAGCGGTAGACGGTCGAGTTGTGGAGGCGCAGGGCGGCGAGCTTCGGCGCCCGGCCCTCGGCGAGGGCCGCGAACGGGTCCTCTTCGATCTCGGCGCCGATCAGCACCCGGAAACGGGCGATGTCCTCCTGGAAGATTTCGACGACGGAGTCGCGCACCCAGCTCCGGCCGAACGAGACCCGCGGGCTCTGCTCGCGCACGTGGGTCGTCGGCGAGCGGGTGTCGATCGACTGCTGGAACAGAGCGATCCGCGTCTCGCGCCACAGCCGCTTGCCGAAGAGCAGCGGCGAGTTCGTCGCCGCGGCGAGCACCGGCGCAGCGGTCGCCTGGGCGATGTTGTAGAGGCGCGCGAACTCGTCGGCCCCGACCTGGAAGTGGACCTGGAAGCTCGTGTTGCACGCCTCGAGCATCACGTTGTCGTGGCTGATGTGGAGCTCGTCGGGACCCTTGAAGTGGAACTCGAAGTGCTGCCCGCGCAGCCGCTTGATCGCGTCGTTGAGCGCCCGGTAGCGGGGGCGCGGCGCCATGTTCTCGAGGGTGAGATCCGACTTGTCCAGCGTCGGCAGGATGCCGGTCAGCAAGACCTGTGCACCGTGGTGGGCGGCGACCTCGCGCACCTGCTGCAGCAGCGTCTCGACCTGCCGCTCCATCCGCCGCAGGCAGTCGCCCTCGAGCGTCAGCGGGTCGAGGTTGAACTCGAGGTTGAACCGCCCGAGCTCGGTCGTGACGTGCGGGTCGCCGAGCTCCTCGAGCACCTCCATCGCCACCGGCGCCGCCCCGAAGCTCGGCCCGACGAGGAACACCTCCTGCTCGGCCCCGATCCGCCGCACCCCGCTCTCGAACCGGTCCTCGGCCAGCATCTGCTCGAGCGCCCGCAGGTCGACCAGCAGCTTCTGCATGAACCGCCGAAGCTCGACCGTGTCGGTCTCCTGCCGCACCCGCTGCTCGCCCATGGCGGGCCGATTATGGCAGGCGGAGTGGAGCGGAACGCCGCCCGCAGGGGTGGGTGCGCATCGCGGAAGTGGCAGGACGCTTCGGCAACCGCCTGGAGTTGACGAGGCGCGAGCGCGATGCGTAGACTCAATGTAGATACCCAGTAGCCGAAGCCCCAGGAGACGAAGCCATGGTCGCAAAGATCCAGCGGTGGGGAAACAGCCTCGCGGTGAGGATCCCGAAAGCCTTCGCCAACGAGGTGGGAATCGAGGAAGGTTCGTCGATCGACCTCGCAATCGAAAACGGAGACCTGGTGCTGACGCCACGCCGATCCCCGGACCTGCGAGCCCTGCTGGACGCGATCACCGACGACAACCTCCACGCCGAGGTCGAATGGGGATCGGCGGAAGGCAGCGAGGTCTGGTGAGTACCTACGTCCCGGGGAGAGGAGATGTCGTCTGGCTCTCGTTCAGCCCCCAGGCGGGCCGCGAGCAGGCGGGGCGACGACCGGCCGTCATCCTCTCCCCCGAGGGGTACAACGATCGCGTCAGCATGGCGCTGTGTTGCCCGGTGACCTCGAAGCGAAAGGGCTACCCCTTCGAGGTCCCGATCCCCGGCGGCTTCGAGGTCCACGGCGTCATCCTGGCCGACCAAGTCAGGAACCTCGACTGGCGTGCCCGCCGAGCCGAGCTATTGGCCCGCCTGCCCGCATCGACGATTTCAGAGGTCATCTCTAAAGTGTGGGCGCTCATATCGGACCCACCTGGGTGAGGACATCCTCCTACACCGACTGGGCGTCGTTCCGAACAGGCGGCGGAAGGTGCGGGTGAGGTGGGGCTGGTCGGCGAAGCCGCACTCGAGGGCGACCTCGGCCAGGGGGCGGTCGCCGTGGCGGAGGAGGTCGGCGGCGTGGCGGACGCGGGCGCGGCGGACGAGCTCGCCGAAGGTGCAGCCGCGGTGGCGGCGGGTCCCCGCGGCGAGGGTGGCGCGGTGGACGCCGACGGCCCGCGCGACCGCCGAGAGGCCGAGCGGCCGGTCGAGACGGCGGCGGACGACGGCCTCGGCGGCGACGAGCCAAGGCGGCGCGGGCGCGGGCTCGACCCCCTCGACCCGGGTCAGCAGGAGCGTCGAGAGGTCCTCGAGCAGGCCGTCGTTGCCGCGCGCCGCGCCGAGAAGCGGCTCGATCTCGCGGTGAAGGGGGCCGACCGCCCAGGGAGGCAGCCGCTGCGGACCGGCGTCTGCGAGGGCGGCCAGACGCCGGGGAGCCGCCGAGACGAGGAGCGTGGTCACCCCGTCGTCGAACCGGTTCGCGTGCGGGAAGCCGGGCGGGCGATAGAAGAGGTCACCCGCGAGCAGCCGCTGCGGTCGGCCGTCCCATAGCTCCTCGTAGCTGCCCTTCAAGACGAAACAGAGCTGCCCCCAGTCGTGCCGGTGGCGGGCGAGCCGGGTGGCCGCGGCCATCTCCACCTCGCCGACCCGCAGGCCGTCGATCTCCGCCGATCGCAGCTCGCGGCCGGCGGTCAGCTCGGAGTGAAGCGCCACGGTCCCAGTCTACGCGGCGGTCTCCGGCTGGACTCGCGAAAGGGCGCGCTCAGGCGTTGCCGCGGAACCGTCCCGGCGAGGCGACCCTGGTGCAAGACGGGATCGCCGCGCAGCGATCAGATGGTCAGGAAGAGGTTCCGGCGAAGGAGACGACGATGGCTCGATGGAGACAGATCCTGCGGGAAGGGCTGGCGGCGGTGGTCGGCTATGCGGTGATCGTGGCGCTGACCACGCTCGGGCTCGAGGTGTGGATGGAGGGAGTGGAGCTGTGGGGCGCCAGCCTGGCGACGCAGCTCCAGGCGACCTTCGTGGCCGTGGTCTCCGGCCTGGCCGGCGGCGCCGTGGCCGCGTGGGTCGGCGGCCGGCCGCTACGCGACGCGGCGCTCGTCCTGATCTTTCTGGTGCTCGATACCGCCTACGTCGTGCTCGTCTTCGAGTCGCCGGCGCCGGCCTGGTTCCGGCTGATGGGAAGCCTCACGCTCATGGCGGCGACGCTCGCCGGGGGGCTCGCGGTCGCGCTCGGCCGCCGTTCCCGGCTCAGGCCGCGGCCTGCTTGAGCTCGGCGACGAGCTCCTGGAGGACCTGCTTGGCGTCGCCGAAGACCATGATGTTGTTCTCGTTCTCGAAGAGCGAGTTCTTGATGCCGGCGAAGCCGGGGGAGAGGGAACGCTTGATCACGATCGTGGTGCCGGCCTCCCAGACCTTGAGGACGGGCATGCCGGCGATCGGCGAGCCGGGGACGTTCTCGGCCGCGGGGTTGACGACGTCGTTGGCGCCGACGACGAGGACGACGTCGGTCTCCTTGAACTCGGGGTTGATGCGCTCCATCTCCTGGAGCTGCTCGTAGGGGACGTCGGCCTCGGCGAGGAGCACGTTCATGTGGCCGGGCATCCGGCCGGCGACCGGGTGGATGCCGTAGAGGACCCGGCAGCCGCGCGACTCGAGGAGGTCGGCGAGCTCGCGGACGACGTGCTGCGCCTGGGCGACGGCGAGGCCGTAGCCGGGCACGACCACGACCTTCTCCGCGCTCTCGAGCACCATCGCCGCCTCCTCGGCGCTGTAGGAGCGGACCGTGCCGTACTCGTCGGCCGCGCCGCCGGCCGGCGCCGCCTCGTCCTGGATGCCGAAGCCGCCGAAGAGCACGTTGGCCAGGGTGCGGTTCATCGCCACGCACATGATCTGGGTGAGGATCAGGCCGGAGGCGCCGACCAGGGCGCCGGAGATGATCAGCAGGTTGTTGTTCAGCACGAACCCGGTGGCCGAGGCGGCGAGGCCGGAGTAGGAGTTGAGCAGCGAGATCACGACCGGCATGTCGGCGCCGCCGATCGGCAGGACCAGCATCACGCCGAGGACGAGGGCGGCCAGCGCGACGACGACGGCGCCCGCGCCGATCGCCGCTTCCGAGGCGGTGGCGAAGGCGAACCAGCCGCCGACCGCGAGCGCGCCGAGGACGAGTACGAGGTTGACCAGGTGGCGGCCGGGCAGCAGGATCGGCTGCGACAGGCGCTTGCCGGCGATCTTCGTCTTGTCGCGCAGCTTGAGGAAGGCGACCAGGCTGCCCGAGAAGGTGACGCCGCCGATCAGGATGCCGAGCACGGCGGACACCGCCGAGTCGGGACCGAGGGCGACGGCCGCGGTGGCGCCGGGGGCCTCGGGCTCCTCGATCATCTGGAGCCAGAGGACCGAGATCGCGACGAGGACCGAGGCGCCGCCACCCGAGCCGTTGAACAGCGCGACCATCTCGGGCATCGCCGTCATCTCGACCCGCAGCGCGACGACCGCACCGACCAGGCCGCCGACGGCGAGACCGGCGAGGATCCAGCGGTAGTCGATCGTCCCCAGGTCGACGAGGGTGGCGAGGATGGCGAGCAGCATCGCGCCGGCCGCCAGCAGGTTGCCGCGGCGCGCGGTGCGCACCTTGGTCAGCCCCTTGATCCCGAAGATGAACAGCACCGCCGACAGCAGGTAGAGGAGCGGCACGAGGACGCCGCCGACGAAGGTGGTCTCGGCGGCGCTCACGGCTTCGTCTTCTTCGTCTTCCGCCCGAACATGCCGAGCATGCGGTCGGTGACCAGGAAGCCGCCGACCACGTTGATCGTCGCCAGGACGATCGCCGCCGTGCCGAGGACGTTCGACACGGTGACGGTCCCCGTCTGCGCCGCGTAGAGGGCGCCGACGATGGTGATGCCCGAGATCGCGTTGGCACCCGACATCAGCGGCGTGTGGATCGTCGGCGGGACCTTGGTGATGATCTCGAAACCGACGAACATCGCCAGGACGAAGACGTAGACGCTGATCAGCAGCGGGCCCATCATGAGGTGCGGGCCTCCTCTGCGCCGGCCGGCGCCGGCTCTTCGGCCTCGCCGGTCTCGCCGGGGCCGGGCCGCGGAGATTCCTCGCCGGGGCTCGGAATGACGGGGGCCGCCTCCGGCGCCGCCATCCCCAGCCGCTCGGCGGTCGGCGCGTGCCGGACCGTGCCGTCGTGGGTGAGGAGCGCCCCGTCGACCACCTCGTCGGCGAGGTCGAGCTCGATCTTCCCGTCGGCGAGCAGCGGCTTGACCAGGGCGAGGACGTTGCGGGCGTAGAGCAGCGAGGCGTCGTGGGGCATCTCGGCCGGCAGGTTCCGCGGCCCGAGGATGAGCACGCCGCCCTCGTCGACCTCCTCGCCGGCCAGGGAGAGCTCGCAGTTGCCCCCCTGCTCGACCGCCAGGTCGACGATCACCGCCCCCGGCTTCATCCCGGCGACCATCTCGCGGGTGACCAGCTTCGGCGCCGGCTTGCCGGGCACGAGCGCGGTGGTGATCACCGCGTCGGCCGCGGCGAGCCGCTCGGCGACGATCTCCCGCTGCCGGCGCAGGAAGTCCTCGCCCATCTCGCGCGCGTAGCCGCCGGCGCCCTCGCCGCTCTCCGCCATCGGCAGCTCGATGAACTTGCCGCCGAGCGACTCGACCTGCTCCTTGACCGCCTCGCGGATGTCGGAGACCTCGACCTGGGCGCCGAGCCGCTTCGCGGTGGCGACCGCCTGGAGGCCGGCGACGCCGGCGCCCATGACCACGACCTTGGCCGGCGGCACGGTGCCGGCGGCGGTCATCAGCAGCGGGAAGTAGCGGGGCAGCCGGTGGGCGGCGAGGAGCACCGCCTTGTAGCCGGCGATCGAGGCCTGCGACGACAGGGCGTCCATCGACTGGGCGCGGCTGATCCGGGGCACCAGCTCCATCGCCAGGGCGCTCACCCCGCGCTCGGCCAGCACCCGGACCAGCTCGTCCTCCGCGTGCGGGGCGAGCAGGCCGACGAGCACCGCCCCCGCCTTCATCCGGCGCGCGCTCTCCGCCGGCGGCGCGGTCACCGTGGCGACCAGGTCGGCCTCGGCCCAGGCGGCGCCGTCCGCGCCGACGAGGGTCGCGCCCGCCGCCTCGTACTCCCCGTCCGGGAAGTACGCGGCCGCGCCGGCGCCGCGCTCGACGACGACCTCGAGCCCCTCCTTGATCAGCTTCTTGACCGTCTCGGGCGTCGCCGCGACCCGGGTCTCGCCCGGCCGCCGCTCGCGCGGTACGAAGACCTTCACCGCGCCGGCCTCGCCGGGCGGCGCCGCGGGCGGTCGTCGGTCGGGACGTTCGAGGGTCTCGTCGTCACGGTACGGTCTCTTCGCGCTCGGCTTCGTAGGGCCGACGCGATCCTACCGGGGCGCCGGAAGGCGGCGCAACGTCGGCGGGCGCCACGACCTCCGCGGGAGGCGCGACCTCCGTCGGCGGCGCGGTGTCCCCGGGCGCCGCGCCCGGCGGCGCCGCCGGTACGGGCTCCGCGCGCTGCGTCCCCTCCAGCCGCCGCCGGCCGCCGGCCCGCTCGAGTCCGGAGACCTTCGCCAAGACGCCGAGCAGCAGGCCGGCCACCGTGTAGAGGACGAACCACCGGAAGGAGAGCTGCCACCAGGGGCGGCGGGCGAGCCCGCCGAAGCCGACGACCGTCATCACCAGGAGGGGACCGCGGAACACCCAGGCGATCCAGCCGGTGAGCAGCCCGTTGAACCAGCGCCAGCCGCCGCGGCCGTCGATCAGCAGGAACAGCGCGGTCAGGGCCAGCGCCTCGAGGCACCAGGTGGCGACGATCGTGCCCCCCGGCAGGCCGGACGCGCCGTCCCGCCAGCCGACGAGCGGGCCGAGGTCGGGCTGCAGCCCGAGCAGCTCGAGCGCCAGGTTGTAGAGCGCCGCGAGGACGACCAGCAGGGGGAGGGCGAGGAGCAGGAAGCGCGGCAAGGTGAGGGGAGGATACCGTAGGGTCCGGGTCCGGCTCCGCCCGCCGGCGGGAGGGCGGCGCGCGTCCTCGCGCCTCGGCTAAGATCCGGCACCACCTCTATCTCCACGGAGCCGGCTCCCGCGATCCCCGGCGATCCGCACGTCGGCCGGCTCCCGTACGTGGTGGATGGAGCCGGAGCGCCCGCCGAGCCGGCGCCCCTGGAGGACGCATGACCACGACCGCAGAGACCGCCGTCCCATCCCGCCTCGCCATCCTCGGCGCCGGCCCGGTCGGCCTCGAGGCGGCGCTCGCCGCGGCCGAGGCCGGGCTGCTGTTCACCGTCTACGAAGCGGCC
>Ga0214468_1000059_pt1 | contig 30699 bp, 27 predicted proteins | sample RVTome_9_FD_187334 | JGI IMG/M metagenome (GOLD analysis project Ga0214468, IMG submission 187334) | Soil microbial communities from uranium-contaminated site in the Upper Colorado River Basin, Wyoming, United States - RVT155D38 HiSeq ...
CGTGGTGTGGCTCGCCGTGACGTACCCCTTGTGCGTCGCGAAGTCGTAGACCGGGTAGACCGCGTGGAGATCCTCCATGATCCGGTCCCGGGTGACCTTGGCGATGACCGAGGCAGCCGCGATGCACGCCGCGACGCGGTCACCCTTCCACACCGCGAGGCCCGGCACCTCCAGCCCGTCCACCGGGAAGCCGTCGGTGAGGACGTACGACGGACGTACCTCGAGGCGCGCGAGCGCCCGACGCAGGGCCTCCACGTTGGCGACGTGCATACCGAGACGGTCGCACTCGTCGGGCTCCACGACGACCACCGCCCACGACAGCGCGCGACGGAGCACCTGCTCGTAGCACCGCTCGCGGGCCTTGGGGGTGAGCAGCTTCGAGTCCGCGAGCCCCGGTACCTCACCGCGGCGGCCCTCCGGCAGGATCACCGCGGCCGCCACGAGCGGTCCGGCGCAGGCCCCCCGTCCCGCCTCGTCGACGCCCGCGACCGGCGCCATGCCGGCACGTCGCAACGCCCTTTCGTACCCGTAGAGGCCGGCGTCGCGGCGCACGGTGGCCCCCCTGGGAAGCACGCTCACGGTGAAGCAGCCCCCACCGCGTCGAAGGTAGCCGGGCGCTCGACCATGGTCGCGTGGCTCCACGGCCACACGACCATGAACACCTTGCCCACGACGTCGTCGACGGGGATGAACCCCCCACCGGGGTCACCGAGGTGCACGCGTGAGTCGGCGGAGTGGGACCGGTTGTCGCCCTGCACCCAGAGGAAGTCGTCGGCGACCTCGACGTCGAACCGGATCAACGAGGGCTTCTCGCCGGCGGCGAGGTAGGACTGCTCGTGGAGCGCGACGCCGTTGACGGTGATCCTGCCCTGCTTGTCGCAGCAGACGACTCGGTCACCTCCCACGCCGATGACCCGCTTCACGAGGTGGCCGCCGGTGGGGAAGAGCCCGAACGTCTCCATGCCACGCGCGACGGGGTTGTCGGCCGTCCGCAGCTCCCCCGGCCCGAGCCACCCACCGGGGTCGGAGAAGACGACGATGTCGCCGCGCTGGGGGTCCCCCTGCCAGTAGGACACCTTCTGCACCAGGATCCGGTCGTCGAGCACGAGCGTGTCGTTCATGGACCCCGACGGGATGTAGAACGCCTGCATGAACAGAGCCTTGATCACGACGGCCAGCACGAGCGCGATGCCGAGCAGCAGGAGCATCTCCTGCCAGAGCGGAAGCTGCGTGTGCTCCTTGCGTCGCCCACCTGACCGCGCCCGCCGCGAGGGCCGCTCGACCGCGCGCGCAGGCGCCTCAGATGCAGAGGACCGCGCCCCTGCGCCGGGGTCGCGGTCCACGTTCTGCACGGGGTCGTCGGTCACGCAGTGAGCCTAACCAACGAAGGGTCAGCTGGCGGGCGTAGCCTCGCGCTTCTCCTTGATCTTCGCGGCCTTCCCGCGAAGATTGCGCAGGTAGTACAGCTTCGCGCGGCGCACGTCACCGCGGGTGACGACCTCGACCTGGTCGAAGATCGGGGAGTGCAACGGGAAGGTGCGCTCGACGCCGACGCCGAAGGACACCTTGCGCACCGTGAACGTGCGGCCGACCCCGGAGCCCTGGATCCGGATGCAGACACCCTGGAAGACCTGGATGCGGGAGCGGTTGCCCTCGACGACCTTGACGTGCACCTTGAGGGTGTCACCAGGACGGAAGGCGGGGATGTCGTCGCGCTTGACCGAGGCGGCGAGCGTGTCGATGACGTTGGTCATGGGAGTCTCCTCGTCGATGCCACAGGTCAGCGACGGTTCGTGTGTGTGCGAGAGTCGGTGGCCCTGTGTGGTTCATCGTGCGGTGCTCCCCCTGTGGCAGGTGGACCGCCGGCTCACGACGCCACGAGGGCGCACGAGCAGCCGCGATGCGCAGGACCGAGGGTCAAGTCTGCCACAGCGCTCAGTCGAGGGGGAAATCGGCGATCGCCTCACGGTCGCGCTCGCTCAGCGCGCCCTCGGGCATCCGTGCCACCACGTCGGGGCGACGCTCCGCCGTACGCCTCAGCGCCCGGTCCCGTCGCCACCGCGCGATCTGGCCGTGATGACCGCTGAGCAGCACCTCGGGCACGTCGAGGCCGCGCCAGGACGCGGGCTTGGTGTAGACAGGGTACTCCAGGAGCCCGTCCCCGCCGTGTGACTCCTCCGACAGGGACTCCGGGTTCCCCAGGAACCCCGGGAGCAGGCGCACGACCGACTCCACGACGACGAGCGCCGCGGCCTCGCCCCCGTTGAGGACGTAGTCCCCGATCGAGACCTCGACCACCCGCATGCGGGACCGGGCGTGGTCCATCACTCGCTCGTCGATGCCCTCGTAACGGCCGCAGGCGAACACCAGCCACGACTCGCGGCTGAGCTCGTGAGCCATCTGCTGGGTGAGCAGCCGACCGGACGGCGTGGGCACGATCAACAGCGGCTCCCCCGCTGCCGTGGAGGTCACGTGGTCGAGTGCCTCGCCCCAGGGCTCGGGTTTCATGACCATCCCTGCGCCACCGCCGTAGGGCGTGTCGTCGACGGTGTGATGACGGTCGTGGGCCCACCCTCGGAGGTCGTGCACGTGCACGTCGAGCAGTCCACTCTCCTGCGCCTTGCCCGCGAGCGAGAGCCCCAGCGGCGAGAGGTAGTCCGGGAAGATCGAGATCACGTCGATGCGCATGCTCACGCTCCTCCCTCCTCGTCCTCACCGGCTGGCGAAAGGAGCCCCGGGACGTCTTCGACGAGGACCCGACCGCCCGGTACGTCGACCACGGGCACGAACCTGTGGACGAAGGGCACCAGGATCTCATCCGGCCCCTCGCCCTGGATCGAGAGCAGGTCCTGGGCAGGACTGTGGAGCACCTCGGTCACCTCTCCGACGTGCGTGCCCCCGACCGTCTCGACCCGCAGGCCGACGAGCTGGTGGTCGTAGTACTCCTCAGGGTCCGCAGGGGACTCGGTGGGGTCGACCTCGACCGCAAGCAGCAGCCCGCGGACCGCGTCCGCCTGCGTCCTGTCACGCACCTCCTCGAAGGTGACCAGCAGGCGGGACTGGTGCCGGCGCGTAGCGCGGACGGTCAGGGTGCGGGGTGCCGCCGGTGGCGGAGTGCCGGACACCGTGCGCGTCACCAGCACGGCACCGCGCGCAAACCTCCGCTCGGGCTCGTCCGTGCGGGGCTCGACCGACACCTCACCCTTGACGCCGTGTGCGCGGCCGATCCGGCCGACCACGACCTCCGTACCGCTCATGTCACTCCTTGCACGGGTTCGCGGCGACCGCGGTCATCCCGGTCGTGGTGGTGTCCGGACGCACGAGTGGGGAGGCCATCACTGGCCCCCCCACTCGTGTGAGATCTGCTGCTGCGCTCAGCGTCGGCGGTCCACGTCGACGAAGTCGACCCGCACGCCTCCCCGGCCCGCGAGGGCACCCATCACGGTGCGGATCGCGGTGGCGGTGCGCCCGCCGCGACCGATCACCTTGCCCAGGTCCTCGGGGTGCACACGCACCTCGAGGAGGGATCCGCGACGCAGCTGCTTGTCGCGGACAGTCACGTCATCGGGGTTGTCCACGATCCCGCGGACCAGGTGCTCGAGCGCGTCGGTCAGCACGTCGATCAGGCCTCGGCGGGCTTCTCGTCGGGCTTCTCCTCGGCCGGCTTCGCCTCAGCTGGCTTCGCCTCAGCCGGCTTCGCCTCGGCTGGCTTCGCCTCGGCCTCGGGCTCCGCCGCTGCAGCCTCCGCGGGCGCCTCGTCGCCGACCGCCTCGGTCTCCTTGGGGGCCTCGGACTTCTTGGCCTTCTTGGTGACCGCCTCGGCCTTCGGCTCGCTGCCGGCCTCCTTGAGCGCCTCGTTGAAGACCTCGGACTTGTCCCGCTTGGGCTCGGCCACCCTCAGCGTGCCTTCGGCACCGGGCTCGCCCCTGAACTTCTGCCAGTCGCCGGTGACCTTGAGGATCGCGGCGACGGCCTCGCTCGGCTGCGCGCCGACACCGAGCCAGTACTGCGCCCGCTCGGACTCGACCTCGATGAACGAGGGCTCCTCCTTGGGGTGGTACTTTCCGATCTCCTCGATCACTCGGCCGTCACGCTTCTTGCGGGAGTCGACGACGACGACACGGTAGTGCGGCGCACGGATCTTGCCCATGCGCTTCAGACGGATCTTGACTGCCACGAGTGTGGTGTCTCCTTGGATGCTTGTGAGTGGGTGAGCGTCTCCGACCAGGTGGGGCCAGGTGAAGAACGCTGCGCTGTGTCGCACGGGCCGGCTGAGAGGGTCCGGTCCCGAGAGACTCAGCAGGTCATTGTGCCAGAGGTCCCCGCGAAGTCTCCAATCGCAGGGTCGACCGTGACCTCAGGAGACACCCTCTTGCGCGAGGATCGCGTCGCGCTCGACGCGGCGTGCGCGCTGCTCCTCCGGGTCGGGCACCGGGACCGCCGCGACGAGGCGCCGGGTGTAGGCGTCCTGCGGGTCGAAGACGATCTGCTCGCGCGGGCCGACCTCGACGAGCCTGCCGTGGTGCATCACCGCGATCCGGCTCGCCAGCATCTCCACGACGGCCAGGTCGTGACTGATGAACAGGCACCCGAAGCCGTGCTCACGCTGGAGCTCCTGGAAGAGGTCGAGGACGCGCGCCTGGACGGAGACGTCGAGCGCGGACGTGGGCTCGTCCGCCACGAGCAGCTCCGGCTCGAGCGCCAGCGCGCGCGCGATGCCCACGCGCTGCCGTTGGCCTCCTGAGAGCTCGTGGGGGTACCTGTTCCGCATGGCGCGCGGCAGCTGGACGTCGTCGAGCAGCTTCTCGATCGCGGTTGCGAGCTCCTTGCCCCGGAGCTTCTCGTGCAGGTAGAGGGGCTCCCCGATCGACTCCCCGATCGGGAGCCGCGGGTTGAGCGAGGACCCGGGGTCCTGGAAGACGATGCCTACCTTGCGGCGCAGCGGACGCAGCTCCTTGGCCTTCGCCTTGGCCATGTCCACCCCGGCAACCCGGAGGGTGCCCGACTTGACCGGCAGCAGCCCCACCGCGGCACGACCGATCGTGGTCTTCCCGGAGCCGGACTCGCCCACCAGGCCGACCACCTCTCCGCGGGCGATGGTGAGATCGACACCGTCGACGGCCCGGAAGGCTGGCTGCGATCCCCGCTTGGGGTACTCCAGCACCAGGTCCTTGATCTCGAGCACCGGCTCCGCCTCCCGCCCGGGGTAGGCGGCTGCCTCGGCAGCTGCCGCCTCCTCGATCGCGGTGGCAGCACGCTGGGCGTGCGTGCCGAAGTGGGGCACGGCCGCCAGCAGCTGCTGGGTGTAGGGGTGCTGGGGGTTATGGAAGATCTGCTGGCAGTCACCGTGCTCGACGACCCTGCCGTCCTTCATCACGATGATCCGGTCGGCCATGTCTGCCACGACACCCATGTCGTGGGTGATCAGCACGATGCCGGAGTCGATCCGGTCGCGCAGGTCACGGATGAGCTTGAGGATCTCGGCCTGGACGGTCACGTCCAGGGCGGTCGTCGGCTCGTCGGCCAACAGCAGCCTCGGCTCACAGGCAAGCGACTGGGCGATCATCGCCCGCTGTCGCTGGCCGCCGGACAGCTGGTGCGGGAACGCGTTGAAGCGTCGCTCGGGCTCGGGGATCTCCACCATCCGCAGCAGCTCGAGGGCTCGCTCACGGGCCTCCTTGGGTGCCATCGTGAAGTGCGAGCGGAGCGTCTCCATGATCTGGAAACCGATCGTGTACACCGGGTTGAGCGCAGTCATCGGCTCCTGGAAGATGACCGCGATCTCCTTGCCGCGGATCCTGCGGGCTGCTGCGCCGCGCAGGCCCAGGAGCTCTTGCCCGTCGAGCTTCGCACTCCCGGTCGCCCTGCCGTTGGGCGGAAGGAGTCCCAGGAGCGACATCGAGGACTGGGTCTTGCCCGAGCCGGACTCGCCGACGATGGCCAGGACCTCACCCGGCTTCACCTCGTAGTTGACGTCGATCGCGGCGGGATACCAGTCCCCGTCGACGTAGAAGGAGACGTTGAGACCTCTGACCTCGAGCACGGGGGCGCCGTCTGCAGTGCGTCGGCTGGGCTCGGTCGTGGGGGTGGTGTTCACCGCTCACCTTCCTCGGTGGTGCAGGAGTCTGAAAGGGTGACCGCATGTCCTACACGCAGGTCTACCGGTCGAGCACGACGCGCGCTCTCGGCGCAGTCACCGTCCTGATCTGTGCAGCCGGCCTGGTCACCGTGGGGATGCGAGGCAACGAGCGCGAGCTGCTCCGTTTCGGGGGGCCGCTGCTGCTCGTCCTGTGGCTGGCGTGGGTTGCCTACTGGCGGCCGCACGTGAGACTCGACGAGAGCGGCGTCACCATGCACAACGTCTTCCGCGTGGTCCACGTGCCCTGGGCCCGCGTGGTGGAGATCCACAGCAGGTACGGCTTGCGCGTGGACACCGAGCAGGGGTCGTACGCCGCCTGGGCGGTCGCCGCACCCGTGGGACGCGACCGTCTGCGCGGCGGTGACACCGAGGCCTCGCTGATGACCCGCCAGCGGCTCGAACGCCTCCGTGGCCTCGGGGAACTGACTCCGGGCACCGGTGCCCCGGAGACCCAGGTCCGCTGGGACGTCCCTGCCCTCGCCACCACGGCCGCGGTGGCAGCGGTGGCGCTCGTCGGCGCCGCACGTGCGGCGCTGTGAGGGGCCGCCCCGACACGTCGACCTCATCGTCCTCACACCCCCGCTGCGGCGTCGCGACGGGATGCCTTCTCCATGGCACGAGCCGACGGGACCCGCTTCTGGCGGGGGTCGAACGCGTCGCGGAGCCCGTCACCGATGAAGTTGATCGACAAGGCGATGATGATGATGAACAGACCCGGCCACCAGAACAGCCACGGCCGGGTGCTGAACGCTGACTGGTACTGCGAGATCATCAGGCCCAGCGAGACGTCGGGGGCGCGGACGCCGAAGCCGAGGAAGCTCAACGCTGCCTCGAGGAGCACCGCGGCCGACATCAACAGGGTGGTGTTGACGATGATGACACCCATCGCGTTGGGCAGCATGTGCTTGCGGATGATCCGGAAGTTGCTGGCGCCGGCCACCCGGGCCGCGTCGACGAACTCACGCTCGCGCAGGGAGAGGAAGTCACCGCGGACCAGACGGGCCAGCCCCGTCCACGCGATGGCACCGAGCACGACGGCCAGCCAGATGGTTCCACCCGAGCCGGCGAGCTTGCCGAGCACCGCACCGATGACCAGCACCGGGAAGGTGATGATCAGGTCGGTGAAGCGCATGAGGAGCTGGTCGACCCAGCCACGGTAGAAGCCGGAGACCGCCCCGATGATGATGCCGAAGAACGCCGACAACGCACCGATGATGAACATCACGTTCAGGGACGTCTGCACGCCCTTCATCGTCCTCGCGAAGATGTCCCGGCCGATCTCGTCCTGCCCGAACGGAGCGTCGCCGATGGCGAAGCCGCTGCCTCCGAGCCACGTGGGGACACCGAGCGTCGGGGTGCCCCCGGGGTTGATCACGTCGTTGGGGGAGAAGTGGTTGAACTTCCACCAGCCAGGGACGGGGCCGACGCCGATCGAGGTGTAGGCGAGGACCGCCACCGACGCGATCGCGAAGAGTCCCCCGATCGCTCCGCGATGCCGGATGAAACGACGGAAGACGATCTGGCCCTGCGAGAGCCCCTCGACCTCCTTGAGCTCGATCGCGTTCTCGTTGACCTCGGCTCCGGAGCCGGGGTCGGAGGGAGGCGTTTCGATGGTCATCTGAGGTCACCTCGGACGAGAGGGCGGATCGGGGGGCGGCGACGGCAGCTCATGCGTTCACCCGGATCCGTGGGTCGAGGACGGCGTAGACGAGGTCGGCGACGAAGTTCGCAACGACCGCGAGGATGGCGACGATCAGGAGGTATGCCATCACCGGATCGATCACGTTACCCCCGAGCGCCTGGACGAAGAGTCGTCCCATGCCGAACCAGCTGAAGATCGTCTCGGTGATCACCGCTCCACCCACCAGCGTGATGATGTCGACCGGGACGATGGAGGCCAGCGGAATCAGCGCGTTGCGGAAGGCGTGCCGCATGACGACGGTGCGCTCGGTCAGGCCCTTGGCTCGCGCCGTGCGGATGTAGTCCTGGTTCAGGACCTCGAGCATGCTGCCACGGGAGTAGCGCGTGTAGGCGGCGAACGAGATCAGGATCAGGGTGAGCGTGGGCAGGACGAGATGCGTGAACAGGTCGAGGGTGTTCAGCCAGAAGCCCATGTCGAAGTTCGGCGTGCGGGACCCGAACGTCGCGATCGGGCGCCCCTTGATCAGGCCGGAGCTCGTGTACGTCGCCCAGCTGCTCATCAGCTGGTCGATGAAGAGCAAGAAGGAGACCGGGATCGCTGTCAGGGCTGCAGTCCGGGCGTTGCGCCACCGGTCGGGCCCACCCCACAGGTGGCCGACTACGACACCCACGAAGACCGCCAGCGCACCCAGACCGAGAATCAACGGCCACGACTCGTCGAGGTAGTACCAGGCGTACTGCATCGGGTAGTACAGCGCGATGCCGATACCGGCGACGGTGAGCGACGCGTACAGGGACCGCCGGTCGCCGATGCCCGTCGACAGCGTGGTCACCACGAAGGCCCAGGCGACGGCCGACACTGCCACCACGACGATGCCCAGCCCCGGATCGGCGAGCCACTGAGTGCGATCGATGTAGAAGAGGGCGGCGAAGGTCGCCAGCGCGGCAAAGCCGAAGACTTTCATCCGCGTGACAAGGGGGCCGCCGACGGCGGCCATCAGCGTCACCCCCACGAGCACGATCGAGCCCACGTAGAACCAGGTCGGTATCGCGGGGTCGGCGAGAAACGTGTTGAACTCGATGGCACCGAACTGCTTGAGCAGCACCGCCACCCAGAAGATCGGCAGCGAGTAGAGCAGGAACGAGACGAAGGTGATCGAGTAGTCGAACCCGGTGTACTGGCGCAGCGCGCTGACGATGCCGACCATGATGCCGAGCAGGATGGCGACGACCGTGGAGAAGGTGATCAGCTGAAGTGTGGTCAGGACCGCGCCCGAGAGCATGCTGGTCACCGTCTGACCGGTGCGCCAGTTCGTGCCCAGCTGGCAGTCACCGACGAAGCAGCTGCCGACGCCTCCGAGCCAGTCGAAGTACCGGACCAGCACCGGGTCGTTCAGGCTGAGCAGCGCGATTCGCGAGTCGATCAGCTGCTGCTTGTTCGGCGCTGTACTGAGTCTCAGGTCCTCGAGCGGGTCGATGGCCAGGTCGACCATGACGTACATGAAGAGTGTCGAGACCAAGACGACCAGGCTCGAGGTGAGCAGGCGTCTGACGAAGAACATGATCATCGGAGATTTGTGACCTCACGAGTCGATGTGGTGTGAGCCAGGCGACATGGTACTCACCGGTCTCCTCTGCGTTGCCCCCGCACGGGTTGGGGTGCTCCCGCCGGTCTGGCGGGAGCACCCCAACCCTGTTCACTGCTGGTGGAACTGTGCTGCTGTGCCGCTGTGACCCAGGCGTTCAGCCCGGAGCATCAGCTGCTCGGAACCTCCCACTCCCAGAACCCGTAGAAGATGGTCGGGGAGAGCGGGGCGGGCTGGACGTTCTCGATCCGGGCCGTGTTCCAGGCAGCGACTGCCGGGAACTGGAAGATCGTGATGCCGACCGCGTCCTCGAAGAGGAGCTTCTCGATCTCGGTCTGGATCCGGAGCTGCTCGTCCGGGTCGGTGGTGACGTCCAGCTCGTCGAACAGCGCGTCCACGTCCGGGTTGCTGTAACCGATGAGGTTGTTGCCGCCGCCGGTGGCGAAGGTCGCCCGGTCGGCGGTCACAGCGGTGGAGGTGGACTGCCAGCCGAAGAAGACGGCGTCGTACGTGCCGTCACCGAGCTTGGAGCCCCAGTCGACGTTGCGTCGGTCGATGAGGTTGAAGCCGGCCTCCTTGAGCGCGGGCTGCATGAGCGCGAACTCGTTCTCACGACGCACGTTGTCCTCGGCGAACATCATGCGGACGTCGATCGGACCCTCGACGCCGGCCTCCTGGAGCAGCTCCTGCGAGCGCTGCGGGTCGACCTCGGCGTACTCGTCGGAGCCGTTCTCGGCGACGACCTCGTCGTAGCCGGGAGCACCGTCGGTGAGCATGAACGAGTTGCGAACCTCGGAACCGGGTGCCAGGGGCTCGATGAGCTTGTCCACGATCTCCTGGCGCGGGACGGCGTGCAGGAAGGCCTTACGCACGAGGCGCGCGGTCTCCTCGTCGCCACCGTAGGAGGCGGGGTCGAACGGACCGCCGTTGTTGAACACCAGGTCGACGTGCTCGTAGGTGCCCTCGACGCCGGCCTTGACCTCGACGCCGTCGATGGCCTCGACGGCCTGCAGGACGTCGGTGGTCGCCTGCGGCGCGAAGAGGTCGAGCTCGCCGTTGGCGAGGGCCTGGGCCTGGGCCAGCGGGTCCTCGTTCCAGCGGACGGTCACGGTCTCGAACTGCGCAGCGCGGTCACCGGTGTAGTCCGGGTTCGCCTTGAGGGTGATGTTCTGGTTCTCCTGGAAGTCCTCCATGAGGTACGCGCCGTTGGAGAGGGCGAGCCTCTCGTTGTCGGGCATCGACGAGTAGTCGTAGCCGGAGTTCCAGAAGGCCGCGATCTTCGACAGCGCCTCCTCGTCCTCCTCCTCGACTGCGGTGAGGAACGCGTCCTTGGCCTCCTGGGCGTCCTCGATGCCGAGGGCCTCACCGGCGGTGGCGTGGGCCGGGACACCGATACCGAAGGCGACCTCCCAGTCGGCGTAGGGCTCGTCGTAGACCAGGGTCAGGGAGCGGCCGTCCTCACCGATCTCGGGCACCTGGGTGGCCAGGTCGAGGCTGGAGGAAACGCCGTCGAAGAAGACGCCCTGTCCCTCGACGGGGACGTTGGTGTCGGGGTCGCGCTCCACGGACTCGGCGTCGACGGTGTTGAGGTGCTTGCCCTGGGAGACCCAGAACAGCATCATGTCGGCCGCGTCGACGGGGGTCCCGTCGGACCAGGTGACGTCCTCGTTCACCGTGTAGGTGACGGTCAGCGGGTCGTCCGAGGTTTTCTCGTAGGTGCCGAACGACTCGTCCGGGACCAGCTCGAGGTCAGGGTTATAGTAGTTGAACCCCGAGTTCATCATGTACAGGATGATGGCGTTCGCGGTCGCGTTGCCGTTCGAGGTGTCGGAGTTGTAGGAGTAGAACGGCTGGTTCCACCCCACGGTCACCGAGCTACCGGCCTGGGGCCCGGACTCACTCCCGTTGCCGTCGCCGCCGTTCTCCTCTTCCTCAGCCGGCGGCGAGCAAGCTGCAACCCCCAGCGCGAGTGCTGCTGCCGCGGTGGCGGCAGTAAGCCTTCTCATCTTCACGTGTCCTCCATGGACGATCCGTCGACACCGGCTGCGCAAGAACGGCGCCGGTCTTCCCGCAAACCGTGCGGGCTGGAGTGACCCTATGCACGAAGCACACCTGGTGGTACGTCCCGTATGCGTACCTGAACCGCATCGTTACCCAAGTGAGATGTCTCTCACGCGACGACCTTGCCACGCAGGACGATCCGCGCCGGGCTAACCAAGGCCCGCAGGTCCTCGAGGGGGTCCCGGTCGAAGAGCACGAAGTCCGCGGACGTGCCCTCAGCGAGGGAACCGCTCAGGCCCAGCCACTCCCGCGCCCGCCACGAGGCCGCCCCCAGCGCGTCGGCGGGCGTGAGGCCGTACGACGCCAGCTCGACCACCTCCTCGGCGATCAGACCGTGCGGCAGCACTCCACCGGCATCGGTGCCGGCGTAGATCGCGACGCCGGCCTCGTGGGCGGCACCGATCGTCTCGCGGCGCCTGGCGAACAGGTCACGCATGTGCCGCGCGTAGGCCGGGAACTTCTCCTCCCCCGCCTCGGCGTAGCTCGGGAAGTTCTGCAGCTGCTTCACGGTCGGCACGAGGGCGACACCGTTGGCGACCATCGCGTCGACCAGGTCCGGGCTGAGACCGGTGCCGTGCTCGAGGCAGTCGATCCCCGACCCGATGAGGTCGGGCAGCGCGTGCTCGCCGAACACGTGCGCGGTAACTCGGGCGCCGTGTGCGTGGGCCACCCGCATGGCCTCGTCGAGGGCCTCACGCGGCCACAGCGGTCGGAGGTCACCGGCGTCCCGCTCGATCCAGTCGCCCACGAGCTTGACCCAGCCGTCCCCGCGCCGGGCCTCCTGAGCGACGTAGGACGGAAGGTCCTCGGGCTCGATCTCGTGGGCGTAGTTGCGGATGTAGCGCCGTGGGCGGGCCAGGTGACGGCCGGCCCGGATCAGCCGCGGGAGGTCCTCACGTTGGTGGATCCACGAGGTGTCTGCCGCGGACCCGCAGTCGCGGATGAGCAGCGTCCCGGCGTCCCGGTCGGTCAGCGCCTGCTTCTCCTGGACGTCCTCGGGGACCGCGCCGTTCTCGTCGAGACCGATGTGGCAGTGAGCGTCGACCAGGCCAGGCACGATCCACCCTTCCGCCACGAGCTCGGCAGAGGCTACGGGTTCATAGGTGACGCGGCCGTCGACGACGTAGAGGTCACGCGCCTCCCCCTGGGGGAGGACGGGACCACGGAACTTCAGTGCACTCATGCCTCCCGAACCTACCGGCTCGGCGGGCCTACTGCTTGGGCAGGAACTTGGAGAACTCGGCCGGCAGCTCGAAGTCCTCGGGGACCGCGTCCTCCTGTCCGGCGGGCAGCCCGAACGGGTTCTGGGCCTGTCCCCCGGTCTTCTGCGTGCCCGCCTTCTGCTGCTCTGCTCGCTTCGCCGGGTTGCCCGAGACGCGCTTGCCCTTGCCCTTCTTCGGCGCCGGCTTCCCCTTGCGCTTGGCGCCGCCCATGCCCGGCATCCCGGGCATGCCCGGCATCCCCGGGACGCCGCCGCCCTTCGCCATCGACATCATCATCTTGCGCGCGTCGAAGAAGCGGTCCACGAGCTGGTTGACGTCCGACACCTGGGAGCCGGAGCCCTTGGCGATGCGGGCGCGCCTGGAGCCGTCGATCAGCTTCGGGTTCTCGCGTTCGGTGGGCGTCATCGACTGGATGATCGCCTGCACGCGGTCGATCTCCCGCTCGTCGAAGTTCTCGAGCTGGTCGCGGAACTGCCCCATCCCGGGCAGCATCCCCATGATCTTGGTGAGGGAGCCCATCTTGCGGATCTGCTGCATCTGCTCGAGGAAGTCGGTGAGCGTGAAGTCGCCGCCCTGACCGGTGAGCTTCGCCGCAGCCTTCGCCGCCTGCTCCTGGTCGAAGGTCTTCTCCGCCTGCTCGATGAGCGTCATCATGTCGCCCATGTCGAGAATGCGCGACGCCATCCGGTCGGGGTGGAACAGGTCGAAGTCGGTGAGCTTCTCCCCCGCCGAGGCGAACATCACCGGTTTCCCCGTGACGGAGGCGACCGACAGGGCGGCGCCACCACGCGCATCGCCGTCGAGCTTGGTGAGGACCACACCGTCGTAGCCGACGCCGTCGAGGAAGGCACGCGCGGTGGTGACGGCGTCCTGCCCGATCATCGCGTCGACGACGAACAGGATCTCGTCGGGGGTGACCGCGTCGCGGATCCCACGGGCCTGCTCCATCATGTCCTCGTCGACGCCGAGGCGACCCGCAGTGTCGACGATGACCACGTCGTGCAGGGTCCGCTTCGCCTCGGCGACACCGGCGCGTGCGACGGCGACCGGGTCACCGACACCGTTGCCGGGTTCGGGGGCGAAGACCTTCACCCCGGCGCGCTCACCGTTGACCTGGAGCTGGCCTACCGCGTTGGGTCGCTGCAGGTCGGCCGCGACCAGCAACGGGCTGTTGCCCTGCTCCTTGAGCCACAGCGCGAGCTTCGCCGCCAGCGTCGTCTTTCCGGCGCCCTGGAGACCGGCGAGCATGATCACCGTCGGCGGGGTCTTGGCGAACCGGAGCCGGCGGGTCTCGCCACCGAGGATCGTGACGAGCTCCTCGTTGACGATCTTGATGACCTGCTGGGCGGGGTTGAGCGCCTGGCTGACCTCCTCCCCGCGGGCGCGGTCCTTGACCGCGGTGACGAACTCCTTGACCACGGGCAGGGCGACGTCGGCCTCGAGGAGGGCGACCCGGATCTCGCGCGCGGTCGCGTCGATGTCGGCTTCCGAGAGCCGGCCCTTGCCGCGGAGGTTCTTGAACGTGTCGGCAAGCCGGTCAGAGAGAGTCGCAAACAATGGTGGTCAGTCCTCGTGTCGACGTCGCGTGCGTGGCGCGACCGGCCCGGGCGCGGAACACTCCGGGGGGTCAGGCGTCAAGGGTAGCCGGGCCGGTGAGCGCCCGTCGTACGGCGTGGGCGGCAGCGGCCGCACGCTCGTCACCGAGCGCTCCTGCGCTCTCCTCCTGCACGTAGAACACGTCGACGGCCTGCGGCCCCACGGTGCTCAGGTGGGCCGAGCGCACCGCCACGCCGATGTCGGCCAGTGCCTGGCACACGAGGTAGACCACGCCCGGACGGTCCTCCACGCGTACCTCGAGCACGGTTGCCTGGCGTGAGGCGTCGGGGTGGACCGCGACCGACGGCGCCAGCTCGCGGGCCACCTGGCGCCGCAACCGGTCGCCCGGCTCGGTCCGTCTCTCGAGGATCGCCTCGAGCCGCTGCCGCACGGCGGCGGCGACCAGGTGCTCGTCGGCCACGTGCCAGCGGGACACGGCGTACTGTTCCTGGGTCCACGCCCGGGCGGCACGCACCGTCACCCGGTCCAGCGCGAGGCTGGCCGCGACGGAGGCGAGCAGCCCGGTCCGGTCGCGGGAGGTCACGGTCAGCACGGCGCCGCCGCCCTCCACTGCGACGTCCACATCGACCAACGCCCGGCCTGCGCGGATCGATGCGGGAACCTCGAAGATCTCCTCCTCGTCCACGCCCATGGCATCCCCGTCGCCGGGCTCCAGCACGGCGCTGGTGCGGCTCACGAGCTCCCCGACGAGTGCCGCGCGCCAGGTCGTCCACGCCTTCGGCGAGGTCGCCCGTGCATCCGCCTCCGTGAGCACCGCCAGGAGATCCAGCGTCTCCAGCCCTTCGACCCTCCGGGCGACCGAGGCGACCGTGGTGGGATCCTCCAGGTCACGCGTCGTCGCCACCTCGGGCAGCAACAGGTGCCAGCGCACGAGCGACGACACGACGGCGACGTCCCGTTCGCCGAACCCCATCCTCCGGGTGATTCCCGCGGCGATCGGTTCACCCGCCGCGCTGTGCTCCTGCAGCCCGCCCTTTCCGATGTCGTGCAGGAGCGCCCCCACGAGCAGGAGGTCGGGTCGCGCGACCCGTCGGATCAGGCGGGACGCCTCGATGCACGTCTCCACGAGGTGCCGGTCGACGGTGAAGCGGTGCACGACCGAGGCGTGCGGGAGCAGTCGGACACGCTCCCACTCGGGCAGCAGCCGCAGGAGCGCGCCGGTCTCGTCGAGCGTCTCCCAGACCGGCAGCAGACCGGGACCGGCGGCGAGCAGCCGCACCAGGAGGTGGCGCGCGTCCGCGGGCCACGGGTCCGGCAGCTCGGGACACTCCCGCACCAGCCGCGCCGCCGTGGCCGGGGAGAGGATCAGGTCACGCTCCGCGGCCTCGGCCGCGGCACGCAGGAGCAGCACCGGGTCGTCCAGCGCGGTGGTGCCGGGTAGCAGCACCACCTCACCCGCCGCGACCGCGAGCCCGCGTCCCACCGGCTGCATGTCGGGTCCTGGCCGTGCTGCCCGTGGACGCGGGCGCGGGCGCGGGGCGAGCACCCCGTCCACGCGACGCCAGGTCAGACGGGAGATGTGGGTGATCCGGCGCCCTATCTCGCGGACGTGACGCTGGGTGTGCCCGGCGTCGCCGTGCCCGAGCTCCAGAGCGAGGTCCTGCCACACGTCAGGGGCGATACGGTCCGAGGCGCGCCCGACGACTGCGTGCAGGGCGTCGCGTGCGTCGAGCAGCTGCTGCCGGCTCCGCTCGAGGTCGGCGTGGGGGACGTCGACCAACCAACTGGCGACGAGAGCGTTGAGGATCGTGGCGTCGCGCAGGCCTCCTCCCGACTCCTTCAGGTCAGGCACTGTCGCATGGGCGAGCTCCCCGAGCCGGTCGACGCGTCGTGCCACGAGATCGCGGAGCTCAGGGAGGCGCTCGCGCGCGTCCCGCCGCCACTGGGCCAGGAGTGCCGACCTCAGGCGGAGGGTCAACGACGTGTCCCCCGCCAGGTGTCGTGCGTCCAGAAGCCCGAGCGCCACACGCACGTCCTGCTTCGCGGCGGTGGTCACCTCGGGAAGGGACCGCACCGCATGGTCGACGGCTGCGCCGGAGTCCCAGAGCGGGTACCACACGTCGGACGCCACCGCACCCGGCTCGACCTCGTCGCTGTGCACCAGGACCACGTCGAGGTCGGAGCAGGGTGCCAGCTCACGACGCCCGTAGCCGCCGACCGCCACCAGCGCCATGCCTGGTTCGTCCTCACGCCCGTCAGCCTTCAGCGCACGCACGAACGCCGCCGCGCACAGGGCGTCGGCAGCGTCCGCACGTGTCACTCGCTCAGCGGCGGTCACGGTCGGCTACAGGGCCGCCTCGTCGCGCTCCCCGGTGCGGACACGGACGGCGGTCTCCACGGGGACCACCCAGACCTTGCCGTCCCCGATCCGTCCCGTCGCGGCACTCTTCACGACGATCCCGACGACGTCGTCGGTGTCGGCATCCTCCACCACGATCTCGATCCGGATCTTCGGCACCAGCGCGATGTCGTACTCCGCGCCGCGATAGACCTCGGTGTGACCCTTCTGCCGGCCGTACCCGCTGACCTCGCTCACGGTCATCCCGGTGACGCCGAAGGTCTCGAGGGCCTCGCGGACCTCTTCCCACTTGTGCGGCTTGATCACTGCGGTCACGAGCTTCATGCGTTGACTCCTTCGCTCTTCGAGGACGTGGCCAGGACGCTTGCCGGCGAGCGAGAGCTGCCGGAGCGCGAGGCGAACTCGTAGGCCGTCTCCCCGTGCTCCACGAAGTCGATGCCCTCGACCTCGTCCTCGTCCTCGATCCTCCAGCCCATCGTGTACTTGAGGACCAGCGCGACGATCAGCGTGAACACACCGGACCAGAGCATGGCGAACAGTGCGATGACGACCTGGATCACCAGCTGTCCCACACCGTCACCGTAGAACAGGCCACCGGAGGTGGCGAGGAAACCGACGCCGACCGTCCCGACGAGTCCCGCGACGAGGTGGACCCCCACGACGTCGAGCGAGTCGTCGTACCCGAACTTGTACTTCAGGCCCACCGCCAGGGCTGCGGCACCGCCCGCGACCGCGCCCAGGATGAGCGAACCGACGGGGCTGAGGGAACCACAGGCCGGCGTGATCGCCACCAGGCCGGCGACGACACCGGAGGCGCCGCCGAGGCTGGTCCCCTTCCCGTCCCGGATCTTCTCCACCAGGAGCCAGCCGAGCATCGCCGCGGCGGTAGCAGCCGCGGTGTTCACCCACACGAGACCGGTCTCGCCCACGAAGTTCGTGGCGAACTGGACCGAGCTGTCGAAGAAGGCTCCGCTCTCGCCGGCAACGCCAGGGTCCACGGCCGGAACGAACGAGCCGACGTTGAAGCCGAACCAGCCGAACCAGAGGAGCCCCGCGCCGAGCATCGTGAACGGGAGGTTGTGCGGACGCATCGTCTCCTTGCCGAAGCCGCGGCGGACGCCGATGACCAGGGCGAGGACGAGTGCGGCCATACCGGCGTTGATGTGGACCACGGTGCCACCGGCATAGTCGACCGGGGCGACGTCGTCGAAGAACCAGGTGGCGAGAGCGCCGGGCTCACCGCTGAGGAAGCCGCCACCCCACACCATGTGGGCCAACGGGAAGTACGAGAGAGTGACCCAGATCGGGACGAAGACCATCCAGGTCGAGAACTTGACGCGATCTGCGATCGCGCCGCTGATCAGCGCGGCGGTGATGATCGCGAAGGTGAGCTGGAACGCGACGAAGATGTAGTCGCCGTCCGCGATGCCGTTCAGCCCGAACAGCTCGAACGGGTTGGCGAAGAGGCCAGCTGTCCCGTCCCCGAAGGCGTCGGTGCCGTAGGACATCGACCAGCCCCAGAGGATGTAGACGACCGTCACCACGCCCATGGCGCCGAAGGACATCATCATCATGTTCAGGACGGACTTGGAACGCGTCATGCCGCCGTAGAAGAACGCCAACCCGGGCGTCATCAACAGGACCAGCGACGCTGAAGTGAGAACCCAGGCTGCGTGGCCGGTGTCCATGGAACCTCCAGAAGTTGTTCTCAGGAAGAGGGCCCCGGAGTCCGACCACGCCGTCGGGCGGAGCACCTCGATGACGAGAACTGTGCTGCGGCCACGTTTCGCACATGGTCAGCCCATGTTGCGACCAGGTGACGTCTCCCTGCGCTGTGTTACAGGCTCATGTCGTAATGTGTGACGCGCATCCCACACGAGTTTCGATTCTGCCGGTATCGTTGGTCGCCATGATCTCTCCTCAGCCTGATCCCGCCGGGGCCGAGCCCGTACGACGTGGCCGCGGCAGACCACGTGACCCCCGCACCGACGCCAAGATCATCGAGGCCGCTGCCGAGCTCATGCGACGCCGTGGCTTCGAGAAGATGACGGTTGACCACGTCGCCGCGGCGGCCGGTGTCGGCAAGGCGACCGTCTACCGCCGCTGGCCGAGCAAGGAGGATCTCGCGGTGGCCGCGATGGAGCGGCTGTACTCCGCGGAGTTCCCGGCCCCGGACACCGGCTCGGTCAGGGGTGACCTGACGCAGGTGTTCCGGTCGGTGGTGAGCTTCGTCGGGTCACCCGAGGGTTACGCGTACCTGAAGATGTCGATCGCCGAGTCCGTGCGGGACGACCGCATCGCCGCGCTCTACCGCGCCGCCACCGAGCAGGCCGAGGACGAGGGTCGCAGTATCTACCTGCGGGGAATCGACCGGGGCGAGCTCCGTCCCGACATCGACGTGACTGCCTGCGTGCAGTGGCTCAGCGGACTGCTCGCGGTCCGCGCGATCACGAACCGGCCGATGCCGACGCTCGACGACGTCGACGGGCTCGTCGAGCTGGCGCTCCACGGCATCGTCGCCGACTGACAGACCTCCCCAGGCGGCAGAGGCCGCCTGCGCGGGCCTCAGTTGCCGCGGCCCAGCAGGGCTTCGACGAACGTCTCGGGGTCGAACGGCGCCAGGTCGTCCGCGCCTTCGCCGAGCCCGACGAGCTTGACCGGAACGCCCAGCTCACGCTGCACCGCGACGACGATGCCCCCCTTGGCGGAGCCGTCGAGCTTGGTGAGCACGATCCCGGTGACGTCGACGACCTCGCCGAAGACACGCGCCTGCGTCATGCCGTTCTGCCCGGTGGTCGCGTCGAGCACGAGCAGCACCTCGGTCACGGCTGCCTGCTTCTCCACGACGCGCTTCACCTTGCCGAGCTCATCCATCAGCCCGGCCTTGTTCTGCAGTCGGCCGGCGGTGTCGACGATCACCACGTCGACCTCCTGCTCGATCCCCGCGCGGACCGCCTCGAAGGCGACGCTGGCCGGGTCACCCCCCTCCGGCCCCCGGACGGTGGGAACTCCGACACGCTCGCCCCACGTGCTCAGCTGCTCCGTGGCGGCGGCCCGGAACGTGTCCGCCGCCCCGAGGATCACGTCCTTGTCCTCTGCGACGAGGACGCGGGCGAGCTTGCCGACCGTGGTCGTCTTGCCGGTCCCGTTGACACCCACGACGAGTACGACGGCAGGCACGCCGTCGCGCCGGTCGACCGCGAGCGAGCGGTCCATCGACGGGTCCACCAGCGTGACCAGCTCCTCGCGGAGGATGTCCTCCGCGTCGGCCGAGGTCTTCCCCTCGACCTTCATCCGGGTGCGGAGCCGGGCGACCAGCTCCTGCGTGGCCGTGACCCCGACGTCTGCGGTGATCAGGGTGTCCTCGATCTCCTCCCAGGTGTCCTCGTCGACCACGTCCCGCGAGAGGAGGGCGAGCAACCCCCGTCCCAGGGGCCCCTGGGAGCGTGAGAGCCGCTCCCGGAGCCGGACCAGGCGACTGGCTGCGGACTCAGGACGCTCCAGGGTGGGGGCGGACCCACGGGGGGACCCAGGGGCGGGCTCGGGGAGCTCGGCATCCTCGATCGTCCGGGTCGGGGTGTCCCGAGGGGTCTCGGCGTCCTCCCCCACCCGCGGTTCGGCGAGCACGTCGGGGTCCGACGGACGTCGCGAGACCTCCGGCCCACGGGAGCGTGTCCGAGTCGTCACCAGCCCCACGACCAGGGCCAGGGCAGCGACGGCGATGCCGATGATCAGAAAGATGTAGTCACCCACGGGGACCATCCAACCAGACGCTCTCACGCCGCACGGAGGGCGTCAGCGGCGCTGCTCGTCGCGCTCCCACGAGCGCTGGTTGTCCAAGGTCGGCAACCGGTCGACACCCTTGCGCAGCGTGTCGCCGATCCACGGCGTGTGGGGTACGTCCTCCCCGCGGTGGGGGAAGGCGACGTAGAGGACGACCACACCGGCCAGCAACATGATGGCGGTCATCGCGAAGACGATGGAGAGCATTGTCGAACCGCTTTCCCGAGAGGAACGTGTCGCCGAGTGCGACGGGGCCAGGGTGCCCGGTTCGGCCGTTGCCAAACCCGGAGTCCCCTACACGGACCAGTCTGGTCAGTCCGGTCACCCGCCGGGTGACGTCCCGGATGGTGGGCGTGTCCGCAGCCGCTCCACGCTCTCCCGGATCACGTCCGGGAGAGGTCGCACCGGCCGGCTACCCGCGCTGCGGGTGTTGTCGACGTACACGTGCACGAAGCGTCCCTCGGCCGCCGCCCGGTCGGAGTCCCCTTGGAACAGACCGATGCGGTAGATCACCGACGAGGTTCCGACGTGCTCGACGGCCAGCCCGATGTCGATGGGATCGGGGAACCCGAGCTCGCGGAAGTAACGGCAGGACGTCTCGGCGACCACCCCGATGGCCGCGAGCGTGCGCACGTTGGTGCCCGTGGCCTCGAACAGGAAGGCGTTCACGGCAGTGTCGAACAGCTCGTAGTAGCGCGCATTGTTCATGTGGCCGTAGGCGTCGTCATCTGCCCACCGCGTGGTGGCCTGGCGCCAGGCCGCGTAGTCACCACGCCCCGGGGGCGCCGCTCGCTCCCCCATCGGTCAGGACGCCGCGTTCTCGCGGAGACGTTGGGAGATCACCGCGGAGACGCCGTCGCCCCGCATCGTCACGCCGTACAGCGCGTCGCCGACCTCCATGGTGCGCTTCTGGTGGGTGATCACCAGCAGCTGGGACTGGGCACGCAGCTCCTCGTAGATCTCCAGCAGCCGTCCCAGGTTGGTGTCGTCGAGCGCCGCCTCCACCTCGTCGAGGATGTAGAACGGCGAGGGCCGTGCCTTGAAGAGCGAGACGAGGAACGCCACCGCCACGAGCGAACGCTCGCCGCCCGAGAGCAACGAGAGGCGTTTGACCTTCTTGCCCGCCGGCCGTGCCTCCACCTCGATGCCGGTGTTCAACATGTCGGAGGGCTCCGTGAGGACCAGCTTCCCCTCGCCGCCCGGGAAGAGCCGCTTGAACACGTGGTCGAAGGCCTCCTGCACGTCGAGCCAGGCCTCGGTGAACACCTGCTCCACGCGCTCGTCGACCTCACGCACGATGTCGAGCAGGTCACGGCGGGTCCGCTTGAGGTCCTCGAGCTGCTCGGTCAGGAACTTGTGGCGCTCCTCGAGCGCGGAGAACTCCTCGAGCGCCAGCGGGTTGACCTTGCCGAGCATCGCCAGTGCCCGTTCAGCCGAGCGCAGCCGCTTCTGCTGCTCCTCCCGGACGTAGGGGACGGGCGCAGCAGGCTCTGCGTCCTCCTCCGCGGGAGGAGACGCCGGCACCAGGCATTCCGGGCCGTACTCGGCGACGAGCACCTCGATGTCCAGCCCGAGCTCCTCGACCGCACGCTCCTCGAGCTGCTCGATCCTCATCCGCTGCTGGGTGCGCGCCATCTCGTCACGGTGCACGGTGTTGACCAGCTCGTCGTGCTCCTTGAGGAGGTCACGGGACTTCGCCCGGACCGCCATCAGCTCCTCCTCGCGCCCGCGCCGAGCCTGCTCGACGGCGGTCCGCGCACCCGCGGCCCGCTCGATGGAGACCTCGAGATGGCGGAGCACCACGGTGACCGCGCGTCCCACCGCCCCGGCCACCCGTCCCTCACGGATCACCCGCGCGCGCCGTGCCGCGGCCCTGGCCCGCGCCTCGCGCTCGGCCTGGGCCGCCCTGACCAGCCCCTCGGCACGTCCGGAGAGCGCGCGGGCGCGCTCCTCCGCGGTGCGCAGCCCGAGGCGGGCATCCATCTCCCGCTGCCGGGCAGCGCGGGCGGACTCCGCGAGCCGCTCACGCTCGGCGACGTCAGGCTCCTCGTCCGGGGACTCCTCGGCCGCGAGGAGCCGCTGCTCGAGGTCGGCGAGACCGGCGAGGTCCTTGTCGCGGGCCGCGCGTGCCGCCTCGATGGCCTGGACGAGGCGCTCGGCCTCGCCACGGGCCGAGCGCACCTGCGAGCCGTACTGGCCCAGCTCCTCCGCGACCGCCGCAAGGGTCGCGTCGGACTCATGGAGCTTGGCCAGAGCGACGTCGACACGACGGTGGGCGTCGGCCCGCTCCTCCTCGAGCCGGGCGAGATCGAAGCCGAGCCGCTCGCACGCGTGATGGGCGGCGGTGAGCTTCTCTGTGGCGTCGTCGACGGCGGCCTGGACCTCGATCAGGCTCGGCTGCGCCGACGAGCCACCTGCCGCGAAGTGCGCGCCGACCAGGTCCCCTTCACGCGTCACCGCGCTGACGTCGGGCAGGTCCGCGACGAGACGACGTGCTGTCGGCAGGTCGTCGACGACCGCAACCTTGAACAGGACCCGGCTCAGTGCGGGGCGCAGCGGCTCTGGTGCGTCGACGACGTCGGTGGCGTAGACCGTGCCGGGAGGCAGACCCGGCCACGCCGCGTCGTCGACGACCGCACCGCCGAGGAGGATCCCGGCCCGCCCCAGGTCGTCGGCCTTCAGGTGCGCGATCGCACCGAGCGCCGCGTCGACGTCCTCGACCGCCACCGCGTCCGCGGCACTGCCGAGGGCACCGGCGATCGCCGTCTCGTAGCCGGCGCGGACCGAGAGCAGCGCGGCGACGGAGCCCAGCAGACCGGACACCGAGTCGGTGGCCGCGAGCAGGGCACCGGCACCGTCCTTGCGGTTGAGCCCGAGCTCGAGGGCCTCCTTGCGCGCTGTCAGGGCTCCGCGCTCACGCTCGGCCGCCTGGGCCTCCTCGCGGGTCTTGGCGAGCCGGTCCTCGAGGTCGGCCAAGGTGGCGGCCGCACCCTCGTGCTCGGCGTCGAGCCCCTCCTCGCCCGCGTCGAGTCCGGCCACCCGGGTCTCCAGCGCGGTGAAGTCGTGCTGGGCACGCTCGGCTCGCGCGACCGCCTCCTCCCGTGCCGCGGTGAGACGTCCGATCTCGTCGTCCGCGGCCGCTGCCCTGCTCTTGAGCGCGTTGACCTGCCCGTGCAGGCGGGCGAGACCCTCCCTGCGGTCGGCCGCCGCGCGCAGCAGACCCGCGACCCGCCGGTCCTCCTCGGTGTGCTCGGCCTCGGCCGCCTGTCGTGCCTCGAGCGCCTCCTCGAGCGTGGTGCGGTTGCGCTCCACGTCCTGGGTGATCTCGGCCTCCTGGGCCCGGACCCGCTCGGCCTCGGCGAGCAGCTGGTCGGGGTCGCGCCCCGACGTGCTCGCCGGCTCGTCGGCCGTCTCGGCCGCGTTGCGGGCGCGTTCGTCCGCGAGGCCGGCGGTGCCCTTGAGGCGCTCACGGAGCCCTGACAGTGCGAACCACGTCTCCTGCGCCTGGGCCAGCGCCGGCAGGTCCTCGCGCAGCGCCGCCTCGAGCGTGGACTCCGTCTGCCGGGCGGTCTCGATCGCGGCCTCGAGCTGCGTACGTCGCTCGACCAGCACCGACTCGTCGGCGAGCTCCTGCTCGAGCGCCGTGCGGGCGGTGACCAGGTCGTCGGCGAGGAGGCGCGCGCGGGCGTCCCTCACGTCGGCCTGCACGACCGCGGCGCGGCGGGCGACCTCGGCCTGGCGACCGAGCGGCTTGAGCTGGCGCCGGATCTCGGTGAGCAGGTCGTTCAACCGGGTGAGGTTGCCCTCGGTGGAGTCCAGCTTGCGGAGCGCCTTCTCCTTGCGCTTGCGGTGCTTGAGGACCCCTGCCGCCTCCTCGATGAACCCCCTGCGGTCCTCGGGCGTGGCGTGGAGGATCGTGTCGAGCTGCCCCTGGCCGACGATCACGTGCATCTCCCGGCCGATGCCGGAGTCCGACAGGAGCTCCTGCACGTCGAGCAGCCGGCAGGACTGGCCGTTGATGGCGTACTCCGAGCCACCGTTGCGAAACATCGTCCGGCTGATCGTCACCTCGGCGTACTCGATCGGCAGCGCGCCGTCGGCGTTGTCGATGGTCAGTGCCACCTCGGCGCGCCCGAGCGGCGGGCGGCCCGACGTACCGGCGAAGATGACGTCCTCCATCTTGCCGCCGCGCAGCGACTTGGCACCCTGCTCGCCCATCACCCACGCAAGGGCGTCCACGACGTTGGACTTGCCCGACCCGTTGGGGCCCACGATGCAGGTGATGCCCGGCTCCAGCTGGAGGGTCGTTGCCGAGGCGAACGACTTGAACCCGCGGAGCGTGAGGCTCTTGAGGTACACGTGCGTGGCTCCTCACGGTGGCCGGACAGTCAGTTTCGGGATAGATCATGCCGCGGGGAAGTCAGCACGCAGCAGCCTACCCGTTGCGTGTCCCGGTTCCGCGCAGGCCACCGCAGTGCCGGGACCCCGGCAGATCTGCGTCGCGTGAAGCGACTCTGTCCTCCAGTGGCCCTTCCGGCAGCGGAACTGCTTCACGCGACAGGGCCGCGCGGGTTCAGTACCCGCGCGGCCCTGTCGTGGCCTTCCGTGCTCCGGCTCAGCGCCTGACCCGCACCGGAACCCGGGCCGTACGACGCCGGACCAGCACGAAGCCGGCGAGGCCGAGCACCACCAGTGAGATGGGCAGGGCGTCCTCCGGCCAGGAGAACACCGCGAACGGGTTCGTCGAGCCGAGCGAGATCGTGCTGGTCAGCTCGGTCCCGCCGGGCATGTCCACGGCGTACACGTCGAGGCCGCGGACCAGGTCGACGGAGTAGGCGAGGTTCGTCTTCTTGCCTGTCGCGACGCCGTTCTTGTTGTAGACCGGCATCCAGTAGCTGTCCCAGACCTCCGAGACACCCCAGGTGGCGTGACCGTAGGACGTGATCTTCTCCGGGTTGCGGACGTCGACGAACTGCGTGCCACCGCCGTAGAAGCCGACCGCCACGATGCCGGACTGGTGGTAGTCGAACCAGTGCGCGGAGCAGAAGGCGTACTGCGGGACCGGGAAGGTCCCCAGGTCGGACAGCTCGACCTTGTCCAGGGGCACGATCGAGCCCTCGGAGCCGTCCAGGCTCTTGACGTGCCAGGTCTGGAACGAGCCTGCCTTGGTGCAGTCGGTCTGCTCGTAGTCCTCCTCGGTGACGAGCAGGATGTTGCCGTTCTCCAGCGCCGGCGGTGCGCCTTCCTGGAAGGCGTTCGCGTTGGGCCGGAACGAGTTGTGGTGGATGAAGTCGTTGTAGCCGCCCTCGCCGTCGGGGTCGACGGCCTCGGCGGCCATGCCGGTGCCCGCGACGAGCTGGGGGTCGGTCGGGTTGCTCACGTCGAAGATCGCGGCCCCGTCGTACCCGGTGTTCGTGCCGTACCCGGCGTTGTCGAAGTTCCACTTGTGTCCCGCTGCGGGGGACTTGTAGGGCTGGACTCCTGCCGTGGCGGCGTCGGAGTCCACCTCAACCGGGTTGTCGAGGTCGGTCAGGTCGATGATCGAGAAGGTGCCGGCCGACCCGTTGCCCGAGGAGTAGGCGTAGTCGCAGTCGGTCTCGGCGATGCACGCCACGGTGTGCGTGCCGGTCGTCGTCGGGGCGCTCGAGCGCAGGTAGGGGTTGGCCGGGTCGGTGACGTCGACGACGATCATCTCCTTGCCCAACGCCGAGCTGCTGGTGTGGTTGATGTCGGTGGACACGTCGTACAGGTCCACCCCGATCAGCGCGAACCGCTCGGTGCCCGACCCGCCCTTCCGCTCGCCGCAGTTGATCGCCTCGTTCTCGAACACGAGGTTCGGCAGGACCCCGACCAGCTCGGGCTTCAGCGGGTCGCTGACGTCGAAGACCCGGATGGAGTCGAGGTTCGACATCACGAAGATCGGCGCGGACTTCATGAAGCAACCGGAGATTCCCGTCGCCCCGGGCTGGGTGGCGACGAGGTTGACGTTGGGGCTGCTGATCAGGGGGATGTTGGTGCCGGCGGAGTACTCCGACTGCATCTTGTCGATGCGCTCCTTGTCGGCGTGCGCGGTGGCCGGCGCTGCGGTGCCGACACTGACGGCCGCGGTCACGGCCAAGGCTGTCGCGACGCGGGTTGCGCGAGCGAGACGGGGCAGGGTCATTGCATTCCTCCACGGGGACACGCCGCTTGCGGTGGGCGGCGTCACACCTCCAACGAGTTACCCCCCACCCGGGTCACGCAAACCGTGGGTGCAGCCGGTCCGGACCACCTCAGTGGTCTGCCGTGGCGTGCTCGCAGAAGTCCCAGAGCCGCCGGACCTGGTCACCGGTGGGCTCGGTCCGGCGCAGGTACGACGTGGGCCGCGGCGCACGGTCGTGCCAGAGGAGTCCGGTGGTCTCGCGCGCCTCGGCCGCGGCCAGCAGCCACACCGCGGTGTCGGCACCGGAGTCCGCCGAGCGCAGCAACGGCCGGGTGAGCCTGCTGAACCCCGGCAGCGAGTCGGTGAGTCCCGGAGTGCCCGCCCAGCCCGGGTGGGTGCTGTGCACACGCACCCCGTCATCCCGCAGGCGACGAGCCCACTCCTCGGCGAGGTGAACCTGCATGCGCTTGGTGCGTGCGTAGGCCTCGGTGCCCGAGTATGCCCCCTGGGTGTACTCGGGGTCGTCCACGTCGAGCCCCCGGGTGTACATCCCCCCGGAGGTCACGAACACCACCCGAGCGTCACCGTCCGCGGCGAGCGGGTCGTGGAGGGCGCGGGTGAGCAGGTGCGGTCCCAGCACGTGGGTCGCCAGGCTGAGCTCGTGCCCGTCCGCGGTCTCGGTGCGACGGGGTGGGAGGACGCCCGCGTTGTGAACCAGCCCGTGCAGCCGGGGGACCTTCGCCGCGAGGCTCCTGGCCGTTGCGGGCAGGGCTTCGAGGTCGCTCACGTCGCAGGCATGCACGTGGACGGTCGCGTCGGCGACCCTGTCGAGGATCTCCGCACGTGCGGCTGCGCCGCGTTCGACGTCCCGACAGAGCATCCACACCTCGGCGCCGAGGCGGGCGGCGCCGAGCGCTGTGGCCTTGCCGAGGCCCGAGTTCGCCCCGGTCACCGCGACCGCGCGTCCTGCGAGGGCGTCTGGTGCGGGGTCTGCGGGCCACCAGCGGCGCCTGAGCGCGGCCCCGACGCGGGTGTACCCGAGGACGACCGAGCGGTCGAGGGCGCGGTCCAACGTCCGTGCGGCCCGCGGGGTCAGCGGCATGGGGCGAGCCTACGGGGGCCGTGGTCGCCGCCGGGCGGGGAAGCGATCAGGCAGGCTGCATGGACTCGTCGAGCGAGAGCAGCGGCGTTTCGGACGTGGCCGCGGCCAGGCGGTCGTTCTCTGCCTGCAGTCGTAGGACGAGCGCTTCCAGGTCGGCGACCTGGCGCTTCAGGCGGCGGTTGTCCGCCATGAGCTGAGCGAGAGCTCGGGGGTCGGTGCTGCTCATGTAACCGAGGAGCGCCTTGGCCATAGATGTCCTCCGGAGGAGAGGTCTGGTCGCACCGCGAGGCCGGCAGGGATGTCGCCGGGAGGGGTGGAGGTTTGTACACCTAGAATCCCACTGACCGGCGCCGGGGTCAATCCCGCCGCTTGCTGCCCGCTAGCGGCCTCCCGATGCGGGGCGACGGGCCCGTCGAGGCGGTGGCTGGCACCGGCTGCAGAAGTACGACGAACGGTTCATGAACGGCACCCGGACGATCGGCGTGCCGCAGCGCGAGCAGGGACGGTCTGCCTGGCCGTAGACCTCGAGGGAACGGTCGAAGTAGCCGCTCTCGCCGTTGACGTTGACGTACAACGCGTCGAACGAGGTCCCGCCCTCGGCGAGCGCAGCGGCCATCACGGTCCGCACCGCAGCGAGCAGAGTCACCGCCTCGGTGCGCCGCAGCCGGTCTCCGGGACGGTCCCCGTGGAGCCGCGCGAGCCACAGCGCCTCGTCGGCGTAGATGTTGCCGACCCCCGAGACCAGCGTCTGGTCGAGCAGGAGGCGCTTCACGCCCGACGTCCGCCTGCGGAGACGGTCGACGAACGCGCCGTCGTCGAAGCCAGGGTCCATCGGGTCACGGGCGATGTGGGCGATCTCCGGCGGGAGGGCAGCACCACCCACGGAGACCGCGAGACCGCCGAACATCCGCTGGTCGACGAACCGCAGCTCGAGGGCGTCGCCACCGGAGAGCCCGAACCTCACCCTCAGGTGCCGCTCCGCGGGAGCGGCCGCGGGCTGGACGAGCATCTGGCCGCTCATGCCGAGGTGGGCCAGCACGGCGTCTCCGGAGTCGAGCGGGAGCCAGAGGTACTTCCCGCGCCTGCGCGCCCCCTCGACCGTGCGACCGGTGAGCGTCTGCGCGAAGCTCTCCGGTCCGGCGAGGTGGCGTCGTACCGGACGGGGATGGAGCACCTCGACCGCGGTCAGGGTGCGCCCGACGACGTGCGCCTCGAGCCCTGCCCGGACCACCTCGACCTCGGGGAGCTCGGGCACCGCTCAGTCGTCGGTCTGCGTGGGGGCAGCGTCGACGGAGGTCCGGCGCGCGGCGCCACGGGCGGTCGCGATGGCGCGGTAGGCGGTCTCGGCCGCCTGCTGCTCGGCCTCCTTCTTCGACCGTCCAGTTCCCTGCCCGTAGAGCTCCTCGCCCACCTGGACCTGGGCGGTGAACGTCTTCTCGTGGTCGGGCCCGTCGTCCTCGATCACGTACTCGGGCACGCCGAGGGAGTGCTCGGCGGACAGCTCCTGGAGGCTGGTCTTCCAGTCCAGGCCGGCCCCGAGACCGGCTGCGGTCTCCATGAGGGGGTCGAAGAGCAGGTGCACGACCCGGTCGGCCGCGGGGAAGCCGCCGCTGAGGTAGACGGCCCCGATCACCGCCTCGACGGTGTCGGAGAGGATCGAGGACTTGTCGCGTCCTCCGGTGGCCTCCTCGCCGCGTCCGAGCTTGATGTGCTCGCCCAGGCCGACCGTGCGCGCGACCTCGGCGAGGGCGCGTGCGTTCACGACGGCTGCCCGCAGCTTCGCCAGTCGCCCTTCGGAGAGGTCGGGGTGGGCGCGGTACAGCGTGTCGGTCACCACGACCCCGAGCACGGAGTCCCCGAGGAACTCCAGTCGCTCGTTGGTCGGGAGGCCCCCGTTCTCGTAGGCGTACGAGCGGTGCGTGAGGGCGCGGTCCAGCAACCCGGCGTCCAGGTCAGGGTCGCCGAGCGCGGCGCGCAAGTCGTCGTACGACGGCTCGCTCACGGCCGGGTCCGTCAGAGGACCTGGCGACGGTCCGCCCGGGCGCCGTACTGACCGCAGTCAGGGCAGGCGCGGTGGGGCAGGTGCTTCGAGCCGCACGCGGGGTTGCTGCAGGTCACCAGGGAGGGCGCAACAGCCTTCCACTGCGAGCGACGGTGACGCGTGTTGCTCCGCGACATCTTCCGCTTCGGGACTGCCACTTAACTCACTCCTCTGTCGGGCCGTGGGTCCGGCCGAGCTGTTCTTCGGTCTGGTCGGTCAGTGCGTGGAGCGCCGCCCACCGGGGGTCGATCGCCTCGTCGTGCTGGTGGTCCGGGTCGTCCGCGAGCCGTGCACCACACTCGATGCACAGGCCCGGACAGTCGTCCCGGCACAGCGGCTGGAAGGGCAGTGAGAGCACTACCGCGTCCCGCAGCAATGGTTCGAGGTCGAGCAGGTCGCCCTCCAACCGGCTGACATCGTCGTCCCCCGAGTCCGTCGCGGTGTCGCTCCCCTCGTAGGCGAAGAGCTCCTGCAGGTCGACCACGACGTCGTCGCGGAGCACCTCCAGGCACCGTGCACACTCACCTGTCAGGTCGGCACTCGCGGTGCCGCTGACCAGGACGCCCTCCATGACCGCCTCGAGTCGCAGGTCGAACTCGACCGGCGACCCCTCGGGGACACGAAGAACCTCGATGCCAAGATCTGCCGGCGCCGGTGCCGAGAATGACACCTCACGCTGCGACCCCGGGCGGCGGCCGAGCTCGCGGGTGTCGAGCACGAGCGGCGCTCTCGGGTCGAGAGACACAGGTCAGTCACTTCCGTCATCGGGCACAACAGATCGTGGTCCTCGCTGACGGTCCCCGGTCAGGGACCAGGGACCGCAGGACGACCGTCGACAAGGGTAACCGCTGAGTCCGCCGCCGACCAAAACGCGCGGTCAGCCCTCGAGGTGCTCGGGGAGCTTGATCTTGTCGGCCTCGTCCGATGTGAGCGAGTCGAGTGCCGAGCGCCCCGCGAGCCGCTCCCGTCCCCGCTTGACGGCCTCGATGGTCCGCTCGAGCGTGATCTCGAAGTTGGCGAGCTTCTCGTCGACGTAGTGGTCAGTCTCCTCGCGCAGCCCGTCCG
>Ga0214468_1000061_pt1 | contig 30347 bp, 29 predicted proteins | sample RVTome_9_FD_187334 | JGI IMG/M metagenome (GOLD analysis project Ga0214468, IMG submission 187334) | Soil microbial communities from uranium-contaminated site in the Upper Colorado River Basin, Wyoming, United States - RVT155D38 HiSeq ...
CGATCTCTACATCCAGAGCAAACGTGACCCACCGCATCTGCTCCAACACGGCCTGCTTGTCACTGATGGCAGCCGCCCCTCCAGGTTCGTTCCAGACGACACCATCAGCTAGGAGCGGCGCAACCGCATCGATGTCGCCTCTCAGGAACCTCTCCACGTATTCCCGGTAGACCGCCGCATCGGGGTGATCAGCCATGTCGCCAACTCCGAGTCTCGAACAGTCAGATTACTCGGCTGTCCAACCCCGAAGCTAGCGCAGAACAACTGATCCCGGGTGATAACACGCATCTCAGGATGTGCACGACATCGGCACGATTGCGCTCGGGTTCCTCCAGACTTTCGGGGTGGTTCGTGGTGGCGAGGCGAGCAGATCCGCTGCCACCCCCGGGCGTTGACAAAAGGACATGCATACAGAGCGGCTGTTTGATGGGCTTCGGCGCCGAGAGTATGGAGTGATCCTTTGACGGGACATCACGCGAACCGCAGGCGGGCGCCTACCGCAGGGAAGTTGGGGCGTGACCTCGTCAGAGAAGCTCCTCGACGGCGGTCTGGAGTGGATCACCACCTGACATGTCAGTCCGACAGGCGACCCGGCTGTCTCAGCGCCCCAGCGGTCAAGCTCCCCGCGTCTCATCCAGGCGAGCGAGCCAGCGATCCGCTAGAAGATGAGCACCGACAAGCACAATCCAGGTGAAGTGCACGAAGAGGAGCCCCCCGCTGCACGAGTCCGGTGTTTGCAGCATCCCTTCGGAACGCCTAGCTGTCCAGAGAGTCATACCGAGACCAGCTACCGCCGTGGCCAATGTGTACCACTGCCAGAAAGCGTCCAGTTGAAGCGCCACAGCCAGGCACGCCCCAAGACTGCCAGGAAAGCGACCGGACCACTCACGTAGTGGATCCGCGCACCGGTGCCCGTGTCACGGACGGCTGCACCTCGACGATGCCGCGCCGGTACCGGACCCACGCGAGGATCAGCACGAAGCCCAGGGCGAACATCGCCGTGGCGACCAGCCCGCCCTCGAACCCGCTAGGCCATCCTGTCCACAGCCTCGCTTCGGCGTCCCCTTCCTCCACGAGTAGGAACGTCCCCAGCGCTGACGGGTCCGGGCTGCGCCCGAAGCCGAACCCCTGGGTGAAGTCCCAGGCGAAATGCAGGCCAAGCGGAAGAGCCAGCTCGCCGGTCAGCACGTACGCGACACCGAACAGGATCCCGAAGAGAGCGATGTTGACGACGCTCAGCACCGTGGCGTTCGCGTTGCTGGCATGAATCCACCCGAAGAACGCCGCGGGAACGAGCACCGCGACCACCGTCCCCCACCTCGTGCCGAGGACTCCGCCGGAGAGACCCTCAGCGACATTCTTGACGAGGTAGCCGCGGAAGACCATCTCCTCCCAGCCGGCGATGCCCACGACGATGAGCACGTCGATGAGCATCGCCGCGATGAATGGAAGCCCTTCGGGGCTGACGAACGTCTCGGTGAACCTGAGCCAGCCCGTCCCAAGCAGGAGGGCGTACGCGCCGCCCACGAGCACCAGGCCCAGGAGGAGCCCGAACGCCATGTCGAGCCACCATTCGCGGCCCAGGTGGAAGCCGTAGTCAGCGAACCTGCGTCGGTCCAGCCACCTCGCCGCGAGCCACAGGATCACCGCCACGAGCACCACGAGAGCGAGCGACTCGATGAGCGAGGCGTAGATGTAGGGGAGCCGCTCGGTCAGCAGGCGACGCCCCGGACCGCTCAGCGTCGTGCTGACCACGCCCGCAGCGACGACGATCAAGAGCACCCGCCAACCAGCGCGGAGACGGGCTTCCTGGTGATTCCAGAAGGTGCGCTTCATGGCGATCCCTCCCGGGACCATTGTCGTTGTGCCGGATTGCCCTCGGCCAGGTTGGAAAACAGCGCCATCAGCAGGTACGGCAAGACCAATGTGAGCAGCAGCGGCCAATTGTCCCCCAACGCCTCCAGGGGAGCTGTGCCCAATAGGGCGGTAGCTGTCATCACCGACGCGACAGGTACGAAAAAGATTGCAATCAAGTACCAGCGGACCCCGACCCGCCACCGCAGGGTTCGGCGGGCCAGGTCCCGCACGCCGGCCCGACCGTGGACGGCTGCCACCACCAGGAAAGCAGGGAGAGCAGACCCAACGTAATGGCCCAACAGGTCGTATGGGGCGAAACCGAACGGCAGCAGGTCTCGTCGGGTCAGAATCGACGGCAACACCACTGCAATATTGACCCCGTAGACCATGACCAGGAACGCCGCCACGGGATGGCGGACGACCAAACTGCGGATAGAACCACTCATGGCTGGCTCCGGAGCCAAATCTCCGTTGTGACGGGCTGGATGGTTCGATCGAGGACCAGACGGGGGCCGGAGGCCACCGCCCCCAGGCCCACCTGGTTTCGAAGCCCTCCCGCAAATTCCTCGATCACCCGCTCGGCGTCGTAGTAGCTGCGGTCCAAGCGGTGGTCGACCACTCTTTGGATCGGACGGCGCAGCGAGGTAAGCAATCCGGCCGCCCCCAGGGTGGAGGCCGCCATCGCTAGGCCGGTCTGTTCTCCGGGGAGAATCAACTGGACGCCAAACACTCTGGGAACGTAAACCAGCCCCAGCAGCCATCCGATCGGCTTTCTCGGCTGGCGGCGGGCGATCACGAACCAGATTCCGACGAATCCGATGGCCCACCATCCCCCGATGGCCGGCAGTCCCCAGATGCTCGACCGTGGGTCGGCGACCGGTGCCACGAGAGCCACTACGGCCGGTGCCCTCGAAATCGACAGCAAGGTGATCCGGCCCACTGAGGGGAATCTCACGACGGCGTCTCCCGCAGCCACAGCGACACCGATCCGGGCTGCATGGCGGCACTGGCCGTGTGAAGCAAATCACGGGCCAGGTCGTCGATCCCCGCTTCGAACCGGAGCCGGGCGGCGAACGCGTCCACGACCTGGACGGCGTCGTAGTGACTTCGGTTGAACCGTCGATCCACCGAGGTCTGAATTCGACGACGGAGGGGGTTGAAGAGCGCCGCCACCGCTAGGGTCGATCCGGCCACGGCCAACCCACCTTGAGCGGGGAGGAGTCTCCTCAACACGAAGACAGCCCCGACAAACGCGGCGAGAAGCACGGCCGAGACCAATCCATACCCGACGGTGCGAGAGATGATCTGGTCGATGGCGTAGAGCCGGTAGCGGAGGATGGCGACTGCAATCGTGATTGGGATGAAGGTCAGAAACAGTCCGAAGGGGAGGACTGAACCACCCAGAACGTCGTCGTGTCCTAAGACGGACACCCAGATGACCTCCCCCACCAGGGTCCAGGCCAACATCAAACCCACCGCGTAGCTGAACCATTTGAGCTGGAGTCTCTCCACTCCTTGCGACCTCCGGAACCGCACCGCCATGGAGGCAACCGCGCCGACAAACGCAGCCAGCAAGGAATAAGCCGACAACTCGTAGAGGACGCTCACCTCGACATTGGTCAACCCTTCGATTCCCAACGGGTTCTCGACCGAGGGGATCTCACCGAGGATGGTGGCCTCGTAGCGCTCCTGGACGGCTGATGTCAAGACCAAACCGAGAATCGCCACCACGCCCACAACCGCCACCCACCGCCAGCGGGCGGTCAGCGACCGTCCATCCGGGAAGAGGAGCGGCAAGAGGACAAAGACCCCACCGACCACCGGCCACCAGAACCAGTTGGACAGCCACACGAGCCAGGCCACCAAGTCACTTGCGGAGCCTCCAGCCCGGGTGACGGCCAGGACATACTCGTTTGCCGATCCCCCGACCAGGGCCAATACCCCAATTCCGGTCAGCAACCAACCGAGACGGTGGCCGGGACGCCTGTAGAGAAGCAGTGCCCCCACGAACCCGAAGGCGGCGATGCCGAGCCCGATCGCCCGCTGGCCAAGAAGATCAGGCTCGCCTCGGGAAAACTGCATCCACTCGGCATAGACCGAGGCGGCCACCACCAGGATCAGGACACCCACCGCTGCCAGAGTCGAGATCCAGGTTCTACGTGCCGTTGCTGTTTCTCCCGTCCGGCGTTAACTAACCGGCGGCCGCTCCGAAATCGTTACGAGATACCCGATCGAGCGATCCCTTACCCATTTTGGGACGGGCCCTCGGAGTGCACCGTTGAGGCGGTCTCCCAGTATCTGCTTGAGGGGACCCTCCCGAAGGCACGATCTGCTCCGCCGACTTCGGGCCATTCGAGCTCCCTGACTGAGGCCCCACGCCCGCCAGTATCTCTGACGCCGTGAGTGTCCCGAGCGGGCTTGGGCTGAACGGCTCAAGCACCGCGGGCGTGGCCGCTCGTTATAGTCCATGGGACCACGACCCGGACCGGAGGACGAGCGGTGCAGCTGGCCGTCTTCGGCAATCAAAGGGGAACCCTGCCACCGGACTGGACCAGGGAAACCGCTGTGTCGATTCTGGGCGACGTTCGCCTCGACGCGTCGGCCGGCGCCGGATCGGACGCAAAGCTCACCTTCATCGGGATCTTCGGGGATCTGATGGTTACGGTCCCCGCCGGCAGCAAGGTGCGGACGAGCGGGTTCACCATCTTCGGTGACCCTCGCGTCGAGGTTTCCCAAGGAGAGGGACCGGAGGTCAGCGTCCAGAGCTACAGCCTATTCGGCGACGTGACGATCACCGACCAATCTGTATGACCGCGTCCCCACCGTTACCAGCCACATCTCCGCGCCGAGACGGCGTCCGACATGCCCCGAACTCACCGAGCGGGAACGACAGATCCTCACCCTCGTCGCCGACCATCACACCAACCCGGAGATCGCGAGGCGCCTCCTACTCCGCCCCAAGACCGTCCGCAACCACGTCTCCAACATCTTCACCAAGCTGCAGGTGAGCGACCGAGCCCAGGCGATCATCCGAGCACGAGAGGCCGGAATGGGGCAGGACCGACAGTGACGCCCTGCGTTGACCGCGCAAAGAACCCGCTGCGGTGAGGAGGTGACATGGAAGCCAGACCTCACGGACCCAACCTGATAGCCGCCATCGCATGCTTCACATTGTCGGCGGCCCTCGCCGTTGCCTCCGTCCTCTTCGTGATCGTCACCATGCGGGAGTACGGGCCCGGCGAGGGCTTCGCCGACGTGGCCGGTCAAAGCTTGCCATTCGCCGCCGCGGGGTTAGTCGTGGCGGTGGTCCTGGTCTGGGTGGGAAGGCGCTTTCTCAGAGCTGCCCGGCAACCGGAGGGGAGGTGATTGAGCATGGCCGCCCCCCCAGCCACCACCAACTCGTAGTCGTTGATCACAACCAGCCGGACCCAGCCGTCACAGAGACCTTTTTCCCACAATCCGCACTGCGAAACCGACGAACCACGTGCACCGGTTGATGTGCCACCACCCGCTTGACCTCTCGCCCGGCATCGGCTCCCGCCCAAAGGGACAGGCCCACCTCGAGCTGGTCCACCGACGACGAGACCACGTCCCTGCCTCACCCTGGCTGACCGAAGTATCTGACGCGGGATCACGTCGTGGGAGGAAAGCCAATCATCATAAGGGATCTCCAAGAGCAGCGCCCTCGGGAGGACTCGAACCTCCGACACCCGATTTAGGAAACTGGTGCCGCCATCCCCTGGCCTCTAGACGCGCTAGAAGAGGACGAGACAGCAGGACGCACAACGCGGTCGCCAAGGAAAACCAGATCGCGCTCGATCTGATCATCCAGGCCATCACCCCACGACTGGATCGACCAACCCGCGTTCGTTCGCTGAGGCCCACCTCGACCAGCACGTGCCCTCGAAACGAACCCCCTGTTTGGGCCACATTTGGGCCACATCCGGGCCACAAGACACGAAGAAATGGTGCGAAACGACGTAAGACGCCGAGAGGTGCCAGAGGGCGGTGGCGAGCCGTTTCCCCTGGTAGTAGTTGGCGAAACCTATGTGATTCTTGGAGCCGGGTGCCGGAATCGAACCGACGACCTGCTGTTTACAAGACAGCTGCTCTGCCAACTGAGCTAACCCGGCTGCCCGGCCAACAGTAGTGAGCCGGCGGGCGAAATCACCCGGTCCCAGCGGCTCAGGGAAGTTGCTCCGGGGCCGAGGCGCGGACCCGCATCACCTCGAAACAGGCCAGGGCGGCGGACACCGACGCATTGAGACTCTCGGATCCGGCGGCCATCGGAATCGACGCCAGAACGTCGCACCTCTTGGCGGCGAGGACGCTCAGGCCTGAGCCCTCGGCGCCGACCACGATCGCCACCGACTCGGTGAGGATCTCGAGACCGAACAGCTCGGACTCGGATCCCGCGTCGAGCCCGACGATCCAGACTCCACCACCTTTGAGCCGGTTCAGCGCCTCGGGGATCGAGCCCACCACCGAAACCGGGATCTTCTCCAACGCCCCGGCAGCAGCCTTGAAGGCAGCCGCTGACAGAGGCGCGGCCCGCTTCGACGACATCACCAGGCCGGTCATCCCCGCCGCCAGGGCGCTGCGGGCGACGGCGCCCACATTGTGCGGGTCCTCGACGTGGTCGAGCACCACGAGGGCTGCCCCCGGTCGGGCCAGGTCGTCGATCGGCGTCGGCATGATCGGGACACACTCGGCGACGACTCCCTGGGGGGCCTCGGTCTCGGCCCAAGAGCGCACATCGGAGACCAGCGAGGTCCGGCCCTTCCCGATCAGGTCGAGGATCGACCCGATCTCGGACCGATCGGCCCGCCGCTTCTCGACCCAGAGTCTTCGCACCCGGCCCGCCGCAGCAGCTGCGGCGACGGCGTGCAGCCCTTCGACCCTATTTCCGTACCCAGCGGGTGCCACGCGGGCCGTCCTCCAGACTGACGCCGGCCCGCTCCAAACCGTCCCGAATCGCGTCGGCGTCGTCGAATCTCTTGTCCGCCCGGGCCCGGGCGCGAAGTTGGACCAGCCTGTCGACGAGGGCGTCGCCATCGCCTTCGACTCCGAAGCGGCTGGCAAGATCGCCCAGGTCGAGGACGCTCTCCTCGGGCATCGAGGCATCGTCGAGCCCGAGCACCGCGACGATCTCCTCCACCGCCCCGGCGACCGCCGAGGCCTCCTCCCCCTCGTCGAGGGCGCGATTCCCTTCACGAACCAATTCGAACAAGAGGGAAACGACCTGCGGCGTGCCGAAGTCGTCGTCCATGGCCTCCTGAAACGCGGTCATCGCGTCCGGGTCGGGCTGACCGGGGGTGGCTCTTTCCCGGAACCTCTGGAGGCGGTCCACCGCGTCTTCGGCCTCGGCGATCAGCTCGTCTGAGAACTCGATGGGCGACCGATAGTGGGCCCTGACCATGAGGAGACGCAGCGGTCGCCCTCCGTGCTTGGCGGTGATGGAAGCGAGGTCGACGAGATGGCCGGTCGATTTGGCCATCTTCTCCCCGCCCAGGTTCACCATCCCGTTGTGCAGCCAGTAGTGGGCGAATGTGGTCCCCGAGGCTCCTTCGCTCTGAGCGATCTCGTTCTCGTGGTGGGGGAAGATCAGGTCACTGCCCCCACCGTGGATGTCGAACCCTTCGCCCAGGTATTTGGTGGCCATGGCCGAGCATTCGATGTGCCATCCCGGTCTCCCCGGCCCCCACGGCGAGTCCCACCACGGCTCACCCGGCTTGGCTCCCTTCCACAAGGCGAAGTCCAGTGGGTCGTGCTTCGACTCCCCCACCTCGATGCGGTATCCCGAACGGAGCTCGTCGGGGTTACGACCGGAGAGCTTGCCGTAATCCTCCTTGGCCCGAACCGAGAAGTAGACGTCACCGTCGGACGGGTAGGCCAGTCCCCGCTCGACGAGAGTCTGGATCAGCTCGATGATCTCGGCGATGTGCTCGGTCGCCTTGGGCTCGAGATCGGGGGGAAGTACACCGAGCGCCGAGTAGCCCTCGCTGAAACGGGCCGTCATCGTCTCGGCGAGCGTCTCCACGCTCTCGCCGCTCTCGGCGGCGGCGGCGATGATCTTGTCCTCGATATCGGTGATGTTGCGGACATAGGTGACGTCGAGCCCGCTCCACATCAGGTAGCGACGTATCACGTCGAAGGCGACCGCAGAGCGCCCGTGACCGATGTGAGGGGCACCCTGGACCGTGGGCCCGCAGACATACATCGACACCTTCCCCTCATCCCTGGGCTCGAAGGGAACGACGGCGCGGTGCAGCGTGCTGTTGAGACGGAGCATCGGGGAATGTTACGGCAGGGCGGTCACCGTGACCACAGCCACTGCGGAGAGCCCTTCCCCACGTCCGATGAATCCGAGCCCGTCGGTGGTGGTCGCCTTGACCGACACCGAATCTGAGCCGATACCGAGGGCAGCAGCCAGGTTGGCCCGAACCAGGTCTCGGTGAGGGGCGATGCGAACCTCCTCTATCAACACCGTCGCGTCGACATGGGCGGTCTGCCAGCCGGCGGTCCGGGCCAGACCCGCGGCCCGGCGGAGGAGTTGCATCGAATCCGTCCCGGCCATGGCGGCATCATCGGATGGGAAGTGCTCCCCGATATCGGCCAACACGCAGGCACCGAACACCGCATCGGTGACGGCGTGGGCCAGGACGTCACCGTCGGACGTCGCACTAACCCCGGCCGTTTCGGAGACGATGACCCCGCCGATGATCAGTGGGGGGTCACCGCCGAAGGCGTGGGCGTCGTAACCCCAGCCAACACGGATGTCGGCCGCCGGCAACTCACTCCTCGTCCGGCTCGACCTTGGGTAGGGCGCGGTCCAGCCGCTTGATCGCCTCTTCCTCGTCGATTTCGAGGCTGAACGCCAACTCCGAGCTGAGCGTGAGCCGGGCCTTGGACAACATCCGCTTCAGTGCCGGGCTTATCCCTTTGGTCTGTTGTGCGAAGGAGAGGTCGCGCACTACCTCGGCCACCTGGAAGATGTCCCCCGAGGTCATCTTCTCGTTCAGAACCTTGTACCACCGGCTCCAGTTCGACCCCGCCTCTTCCGGCTCGCCCTTCAGAGACTTGAGGACGTCTCGTGACTTGGTCTTGGAGATCACGGGGCGAATCAGGTCGTCGACCTTGTCGAGGGGAACCATGACGGTCAGTTGCTCGGTGGCGATGTCGAGGACGAAGTAGTCCTGCTTCTTCCCTCCGAACGCTTGTTTGACCCTCTTCTGGATAGTGGCCGCCCCGTGTTGGGGATGCACCACTTTGTCGCCTACCGAGTATTTGGACGCTGCTAAAGCCATATGCGGTGGCGGAGTGTACCGGTGCCGATTTTCAATCCAGCACCGGCTCCCATTCGTCCACCTTGTCCAGCAGGCGATCGAAATAGGCGCGCAGCTGTCCGGCGCGGGTCTCCCCGACGCCCTCCACAATGAGTAATTCCTCGACGCGGGAGCGGAGGAGCCGGGAGGCCGACCCGAAGTGACGGACGATGTCGTCACGGACCGAATCGGGGAGGCGCCCGACCTGGGAGAGAATGCGGTAACCCCTCGGGTCGGCTGGGTCGTCGAGGTCGGGGAAACCCAACTCCTTCCCGACCCGACTCGGGTCTTCCAGGTCGTTGGCGGTCAGGGCGCTCAAGTCCTCCATGCCCTGGCGGACGGCGCTCGATCGGAGCGGTTTCAGATAGTCGCGCAACACTGCGCGTTTGGTGAAGTCGACGCCGGAGAGGAGGTCGTTCAACTGCAGATAGACGATCCGGCCCTCCTCGCCGAGAGTGAGGGTCCGGGCCTCGACCACCCGCCCGAGACGCTCGACCAGCTCGGCACGTTGCAGCACGGTCACCGCCGGCCGATAGGAAGCCAGGCCGGCCACTTCGAGACGGGTCAGCTTCGTCTCCGCACCGTCGAGACGGCTGCGCAGCCGGTCCAGGCTCTGCAACTCCTGGTTGACATGGGCCGCCACCTCGGTCGGCGAGGCGAGCTCGATCTTCTTCGGGCCGTAGAACAGGGTCGCCACTTTGCGGCCCTCGCTCACCGCCACGACCGGTTTGCCGGTTTGGACCGCCATCCTCTCCGCAGTGCGATGACGGGCCCCGGTCTCGTCGGTCGGAATCGAGCCGTCGGGGATGAAGTGGACTCCGGCCTCGAGGATCGTCGACCACGAGTCGTCGAGGACGATTCCCCCGTCCATCTTGGACAGCTCGGCGAGCCGGGCCGGGCTGAAGGTGGCAGAGCTCAGGGAGAATCCCCCTGAGCTCGCCGCTTCCACCTCGGGTCCGTTGCCGAGGACCACCAGCCCTCCTTTGCCCTGCTGGATGATTCGCTCCAGGGCGCGGCGCAGCGGAGTACCTGGTGCCAGACGCTCCAGAGTCTCGTTGATCGAAGGACCACCCACATGCCCAGGCTACCTCAAGAACCGCAAATCCGATCAGGTCGATCCGACCTTTTCACCCGAAAGAGCGGTCGCCCACGAGCCCGGCCTGCTCCATTGCATCCCGGAGCCGCAACGGCCCTCCACCGAGCGGGGCGATCCGACGTTCGAGACCCATCCTGTCGAGCTCTTCGATACGCCGGGTCTCCATCGGGATGCCACGGACCTCCCCGGCAAGGCCGATCTCGCCCCAGGCGGAGAGACGTCCCAACGGATGGTCGGCATGAGACGAGGCAACCGCCAAAGCCACAGCCAGGTCGCATCCGGGCTCGTCGATCCGCCACCCTCCGACCACATTGACGTAGACCTCCTGATCGTGGAGGGAGACCGAGCTGTGCCGATCGAGCACCGCCAGCACCTGGTTGACCCGAGTCGGGTCGAGACCCCGTATCGACCGTCTCGGCTGGGCCTGCCTGGTCGGCGAGACGAGGGCCTGGATCTCGACCAGGACCGAGCGTCGGCCCTCGACGGCGGGATAGATCACGGTGCCGGGTACGTCTGGCTCCCACCCGTCGAGAAACACCTTCGAGGGGTCGTCGACCTCGGTGAGCCCCTCGCTCCTCATGTCGAACATCCCCGAGACGTGGGTGGCGCCGAACCGGTTCTTGATGCTGCGCAGGACCCGGAAACCACGATCGGGATCCCCTTCGAGATAGAGGACCACGTCGACCATGTGCTCGAGCATCTTGGGCCCGGCCAAACCCCCGTCCTTGGTGACATGACCAACCAGGACGACGGCCACACCGGTGGTCTTGGCCAGCCGGACCAGTCTCGCCGCGCTCTCCCGGACCTGGGCCACTCCCCCCGGCGCCGCAGATATCTCGGGGACACCGACAGTCTGGATCGAATCGATGATCAGAAGTCCGGGTCGCTCCCGCTCGGCAAGGGCAACGATCGCGTCGACATCGTCATCAGAGACCAGGCTGATCAGGTCGTCGATGATGCCCAGCCTGCCGGCGCGCATCGCCACCTGATCCGCCGACTCCTCGGCGCTGGCAATGATCACCGACTCACCGGAGCCGGCAAGGGAACCAGCCATCTGCAGGAGCAGCGTCGACTTCCCCACGCCGGGCTCGCCACCCAGGAGCAGCACGGAACCGGCGACGACGCCTCCACCGAGGACCCGGTCGATCTCCCCCCACGAGGTCGGTCTGCGATCGAACGAACGCTCCGAAGCGGCCTTGAGACCGACCGGCTCGGCGGCGCGGGACGCCGATCGTGTCGTTCCGGCCTCCTCTACGAGCGGTTCCGTCACCCCGCATTGGGGGCAGAAACCCATCCACTTTCCCGACTTGTGACCGCAATTCTCGCATCTGAACGCCATTCCATCTCCTCGGACGTTTAACGATTGCGCCGGCGAACGACGAAGATCAAGACACCCACCAATGCCATGAAAACGATTGTCGTGGTCAGGATTGAGGCGATCGTCCAGGGCTCGTGACTTCTAATCGCCCACAGAAACATCCCGTGGCACAATAACTGCGAAGGAGGGATGTGGCCTCTCGTAGATGTGATCAATGCGGCGCGACCGTTGCGGCCGACGAACAATTCTGCCCCAACTGCGGCTCGTTCATCGATCCGTTGGAGCCGGGCCGGGGCCGGGACAACGTCATATCGGTGAACTCCGACGGAAACTACGAGGAGTTCGAACTGAGCTCGCCCCCACCCGTCTCGGAGGTCCGCAATCCAGAGCCGAGCGGGAGCGGCGAGATCACGTGTCCCTCCTGCGGTGCGGTCAATCCCTCGAACAACCGCCATTGCCAGGAGTGCGGGGCCAGGCTGAGCCAGGGGCCGCTGCCAACCGCGCCGCGTCCCGCCGTCCAGGCGACAGCCGGAGTGCGTGCGGCCCTGGCCATCAGCGCCCTGCTCTTTGGCGTAGTCGTGATCGCACTCCTCTTCAACGTGTTCAACGGCGACCCCCAGGCGGCGACCACGTCGACGGCGTCGAGCACCACCACCACCGCCACGGCGGAACTGGCGCCGATCGACATCCTCGACGTCGAGTGCAGTCAGGAGGGGATCGGTTCCTTCGTCTGCGACAACCTGATATCCAACACCGACGCCGAGTACCAGTTCACTTACGAAGACGTGCCCGACGGTCAGCCGATAACGATCCGACTGATCTTCGACCAGGCGATGGTGGTGCACAGGATCGACTGGTTGAACCTGGAGGATGCCACCCGGCTCAAGCGGAACTATCGGGCCCAAGGGATCGTCATCAACGCCCAAACCTCGCTGCAACCCGTCCTGTTCCAGCTGGAGGACCTGGCCGGGAGCCAGCCCGTCGCATATGCGGCCCTCGACACCAACTGGATCGAGATCACCATCGAGAGCGCCTACCAGGCAGAGGTCGTGGACGGCAACTCATTCCGGGAGCTGGCCATCCAGGAGATCAGGGTGATCGGCCGCCCCGGCACGGTGACCAACGGGACAACGGGAACGACCGGGACCACCGCCGTCCCCGGCTCGACGACGACCGTTCCCGGACCGAGCACTACGGCTACGCCGTAGTGCGCTACAGCTACGAGCTACGAGCAACGGGCCAGAGCGCGTTCTGGCTCGTCGCTCGTCGCTCGTCGCTCAGAGCCGTGAAGGAGTGACCCTTTGGGTCACTCCTTCACGTAGGGCTGCCCGTCGGCGGCGGGGGGTCGAGCCGCTCCCACGACGCCGGCCACGACCACGATGGTGACCAGGTAGGGAGCCATGAGCAAGAACTCGGAGGGGATCCCCGAGTCGAGGATGGCCAGCTTGACCTGGAGCGAGTCGGCAAAGCCGAACACCAGCGCCGCGGCCAGGGCGCCGACCGGATGCCAGCGGCCGAAGATCATCGCAGCCAGCCCGATATAGCCGCGGCCCGCGGTCATGTTCTCGTTGAAGGCCCCCACCGAGCCGAGGGTGAAATAGGCCCCGCCCAGCCCGGCGATCATCCCGCCGAGGATCACGTTGACATAACGGGTGCGGAACACGTTGATTCCGAGCGTGTCTGCCGCCTTGGGGTGCTCCCCCACCGCCCGGGATCGAAGGCCCCATCGGGTCTTGAACAAGCCGTAGCTCAGAACCGCCACGATGACGAACATGGCGTAGACGAAGATGTTCTGCTCGAAGAGGATCCGGCCCAGCACGGGGATGTCGCTCAGGAGCGGGAGCGGGATCGGTCGCAGCACGCCTGGGCTGTTGAAGGCGGTCGAGTTCTCGACCAGGAGCTGGGCACTCAGGAACGAGGTCAGCCCGAGAGCGAAGATGTTGATCACCACCCCGGCGATGATCTGATCCACCCGGTACTTGATCGCGAGGACAGCGAGACCAGCTGCCATCACCCCTCCGGCGAGCGCCGCTCCGATCACGCCGACCACCGGCCCGACGATGGTGCCCATCACGGCACCCATGAAGGCACCGGTGAGCAGCATCCCCTCGATCCCGATGTTGATCACCGCGACCCTTTCGCACATGACCCCGGAGAGGGCGCCGAAGGCAATCGGAGTGGCCGCCTTGACCGATCCGTCCAGCATCCCGACCAGGCTCAGCGACTTGCCGGCTGCGGCGAAGCCGAGGAAAGCGAAGGCGAATATGCCCAATGCGATGGCCAGGGCGACGTTGCTCCAACGTCCCACCCCCCTGGTCACCTCCCAGCCGCCGAGAAACCCGAACACGGCTGCCGAGAAAGTCGCCAGGCCCTTCGACGACACCGCCCAGTCCAGGTCGCCGGCGACCTCACCCAGCCTGAAGATGACGTCCCCCTCGGTGCCTGAGGCGAGCAGACCGTATGTGCCCACCGCCAGGATCAGGTAAATGATCCCCCTGACACGGGCGCGCCGCACCTCGGCCGGAGCACGAACCAGAGTGGCGGCGTCCACGACTGCCGTCATGTCGACCAACCCCGGGTCAACTGACCTGTCTCCTTGCCACCCCTGACCCGGTATATCGCCCGGACCAACTCGGGTGCGGCGATGAAGACGATGATCAGGGCCTGGATGATCACGATGAGGTCGATGCCCACCTCACTCTGCACCTGCATGGTCCGACCGCCTGCTCGGAGCGCACCGAAGAGGACTGCGGAGAGGACCACGCCTCCGGGGTGTGACCTTCCGAGAAGGGCGAGGGCGATGGCGTCGAAGCCGATCGCCGCGGTGAACCCGGGGGAGGCGCGACCGAGGACACCCAATGTCTCGTTGCCGCCGGCCATGCCGGCGAGGGCCCCGGACAGTGTCATCACCAGGATGATGGCCACGGTCACACTCATCCCGCCGTACTTGGCGGCGTGAGGGTTGGCCCCCACCGCCCGGAACTCGAATCCCCAGGTGGTCTTGAACAGCAGCCAGTACACCACCCAGGCCATGGCCAATGCGACGAGGAAGCCGACATGGAGACGAAGGCCACCGGCGCCGTCGATGGGGAGCCAGGCGAGAATCCGGGGAAGACGGGAGCTGGGCAACACCGGCTGGGAGATGGGGTCGAACCTGCCCTCGGCCTGGATCCCAGGGAGTTTGAGGATGTAGTCGAGGCTGCGGAAAGCGATGAAGTTGAGCATGATCGTCGTGATCACCTCGTGAGCACCGGTCTTGGCTCGAAGCAGCCCCGGGATGAACCCCCACAGGGCACCACCGAGGAAACCGGCGAGCAGAGCCAGAGGGATGTGCACAATCGCCGGCAGACCATCGAAAGAGAACCCTGCGATCACCGCGATGAGGCCGCCGACGGTCATCTGACCCTCGGCTCCGATGTTGAACAGGCCGGCCCTGAACCCGAGCGCCACCGCAAGACCGGCCAGGATCAGAGGTGTCGCCACGAGGAGCGTCTCCGATATCGAGCTCCAACCCAGGAATGCCCCGGAGAAGAGGGCCCGGTAGGCGGGGAGGATGGCGTCGAGGCCCTCGGTGAAGACTATGAACACGGCTCCGACGATCAGGGCGCTGAGCACGGCGAGCGACGGGATGATGACCAGTGATCGCCAATCGATGTCTCGGGGCGCGACACGCTCCAACCAGGAGGGCGGGCCCTCTCCCTCGGGTTTCTCGACCACTTCCGGTGCCTGGGTCATACCCCGGCGCCCGCCATGAAGAGACCCAAATCGGTGGCGGTTGCCTCCGAGCCGGGCACCTCGGCGACGATCCTGCCCCGGTACATGACCAGGATTCGGTCGGCGAGAGCCAGCACCTCGTCGAGCTCACTGGACACTATGAGAACGGCTGCGCCCTCGTCACGCTCCTCCACGATGCGCTGGTGGATGTACTCGATGGACCCGACGTCGATGCCCCGGGTCGGCTGGGAGGCGATGATCAACCTCGTGTCGCGGGCGAACTCCCTGGCGACGATCAGCTTCTGCTGGTTGCCACCTGAGAGGGAGCTCGCGGTCAACAGAGCCGAAGGGGTGCGAATGTCGTATTGCTCGATCAACTCGTCGGCATGACGGCGCGCCTCGTCCCAGTCCATGACGATGCCCTTGCTGTAGGGCTTGGCGTAATAGGAGTCGAGGACGAGATTCTCGACCAGGTCGAAGGAGAGGACTAGACCATCTCTTTGCCGGTCCTCGGGAACGTGGGCCACGTCCAGCTGATGAAGCTTTCGGGGCGAGGCGAGGGTGATGTCCTGATCCCCGATCATCACCGAGCCGGCCAGCGGCAGGATCAGACCGGTGATCGCCTCCACCAATTCGGTCTGCCCGTTGCCCTGCACGCCGGCGATCCCGACGATTTCTCCTGAGCGGACTTCGAAACTGACGTCGTTCACCGCGTTGTGGAGACGCTCGTCCTGGACTACGAGGTTCTTCACCGAGAGGACGACCTCCTTGGGTTGGGCAGGAGACTTGTCGACGACCAGATCCACCGGACGTCCCACCATCATCTCGGCCAGGTTTTCTTTGGTCGCCGAGCCAGGCTCTGCCTCGCCGACGATCTTGCCCCGGCGCAGCACTGCGATCCGGTCGGCGATCTCCAGCATCTCGCCCAGCTTGTGGGTTATGAAGATGATCCCCTTGCCCGCCTCCTTGAGACCACGGACGATCGCGAAGAAGTCCTCCACCTCTTGAGGGGTGAGCACCGAGGTCGGCTCGTCGAAGACGATGATCTCGGCCTCCCGGAACAGGACCTTGATGATCTCGATGCGCTGTTGAACCCCGACCGGAAGGTCTTCGACCACGGCGTCGGGGTCGACGGCAAGCCCGTACTTCGACGAGATCTCCCGCACATCGTCCCGCGCCTGGTCGATGTCGATGTGACCGAGCGGGCCGCGGGTGGGCTCCACCCCGAGCACCACGTTCTCGGTGACGTCGAACACGGGGACCAACATGAAGTGCTGGTGCACCATCCCTATCCCGGCGGCGATCGCATCCCCAGGCCCGGCGAACCTCACCTGTCTCCCGTCGATCAGGAGCTCTCCCTCGTCCGCCTCGTAGAGACCGTAGAGGATGTTCATCAAGGTGGTCTTGCCCGCCCCGTTCTCGCCGAGCAGTCCGACTATCTCCCCGGAGTTGACAGTGAGATCGACCGAGTCGTTGGCCACCACGCCGGGAAAGCGCTTGGTGACGTTCTTCAACTCCAGCCTCACGTATCTCCCTCGTCCGGCGGCGGTGCGAGCTTACACAGGCTCCCCTTCACCACCCTGTACGAAAGAGCCCCCGACTCGCGGGGGCTCTCTCTATCGGATCGGGTCGGGTCAACCGGCCTCAGCCATGTCGGCTGCGACGATGCTGCCGTCGACCAAACCGTCGCGAATCGCCTCGACCTGGGCCTGGAGCTCGGCATCAACTGTCTCGTTGATCGGGCCGATGCCCACGCCGTCCTCGGCGATGGTGTAGAGACGGGTCCCGCCTTCGAAGGTCCCCTCGGCGACGTCCTGGATCGTGTCGAACACGGCCACGTCGAGCCCCTTGAGCACGGAGGTCAGGATTACGTCGCTGTACTCGGGAAGGGTCTCGAACCAGTCGGCGTCGACGCCGATCACCCAGACGTTGCCAAGCTCCTGGGCGAGGGCGGCCGAGCCCACACCCACAGGACCTGCCACGGGCAGGATCACGTCGGCGCCTTCGTCGACGAAGGACTGGGTGAGGTTGCGCCCGTTGTCGGCGTTCTCGAAGTCACCGGTGAAGGCGCCCTCCTGAGTCTCGGGGTTCCAGCCCAGCACCTGGACGTCGGCCCCGTTCTCCTGGTTGTAATAGCGGACGCCATAGACGAATCCGTCCATGAAGCAGGTGACGCCACAGGGGATCTGTATCCCGCCATACGTGGCAACCACCCCGGTCTGCGAGACTCCTGCAGCCAGGTAACCAGCCAGGAAGGCGGCGTCGGTGGTGCCGAAGACGGCGCCACGAACGTTCGGGATCTCCGGGTCGTAGGCGAAGTCGATGATCTCGAACGCCTGGTCCGGGTTGGCCGCGGCGGCCTCCTGGGTGGCAGTGCCGAGCAGGAACCCGACCGTGATGATCAGGTCACAACCCTCGTCCAGCCATGACTGGATGTTTGGCCCATAGTCGGTCTCCGCCTGGGACTCCAAGTAGTCCGATGCCGGATCGGCGATGCCGGCGTCGACCGCATCGGTGATGCCCTTGAAGGCGGTCTGGTTGAACGACTTGTCGTCGATGCCACCAGTGTCGGTCACCTGACAGGCGAGTACCAGATCGCCCGACGGCTCCTCACCGGCGGTCGTGGTCGTCGCCTCGCCGGCCGTGGTCGTGGGTTCTTCGGCGGCGGTCGTGGTTGGCTCCGCGCCCGCCGTTGTGGTGGTATCTCCACCCTCGCCGTCGCCACAGGCCGCAAGGACCAGTGCCAGGACGGCGATGAGGCCGAGATACCGCAGATAGCGTTTCACGCTGTTTTTCCTCCGTGTATTTGGAAGCGACAAGGGGAACCCTTGCCAATCGGTCACATTAACGGGCAAATCGGGTCTAGGTCGTCGCCACGGGCTCGGGTCGCACCCAGTAGATCCACGGGATCGAGATCATCGTGACGACTCCCTTCAACACCACGTTGACCCAGAAGATCGTCATGGCCACGGCGGGGGGGAAGATCCCGAACAGCGTGGCCAGCCCCACGAAGACGGCGGAGTCGACCGGGATGGCCACGGCATTGCTGGCCAGAACCCGGCCCCATTGGTGCCGTTGGCCGAAGCGGAGCTCCCAGCGCCGATAGGCCTCGGTGTCGATGAGCTCGGAGAGGACTTCGGCCACGATCGAGGCGACCACGATGCCCCAAACCGGGGAGAGGACCGATCCGAACTCGAGTTGGGAGCCGGTCAGCGGGTCGGCGGGGAGCTGCGCCACCAGCCAGAAGAACCCGGCCATGAGCACATTGATCCCCGCGGCGAGAACGATCACCGTCCGTGCCGCGCTCGTCCCCGCGATCTTGTGCACCAGGTCGCGCAGGGTGAAGGTGAAGGGGTAGATCAGCGTCCCGGCGTCGACGGCATAGCCGGCCACGGAGATGATGCGGAGACTGGCGATGTCGGCCATCATCTGGGCTGCGATATAGGCGCCGCCGACGATCAGCAGCGACCGAATCGGCCTTTTCATCTGGCGTTTTCCATCCCAGGTGAGGAAGTTAGAGCGAGAATGACGGTCGTGGGCTTTGTGACCTCGATCAGACGCATCGCCGATGGCACTCCTCCCGAGCGCAATCGTGTGGCAGACCTGCTCCGGGCCGCCTCGATCCTCGTCGTGATGTTCGGGCATTGGTTGATGGCAGCCGTGACTGTTGACGACGGTGAGCTGGTGGCAGGGCATCTCCTCGTGCTCGCCGACTGGACCCATCCGTTGACCTGGGTGTTCCAGGTGATGCCAGTCTTCTTCCTGGTGGGTGGTTACGCCAACGGCCTCTCCTGGCGCTCGGCCAGACGTCGCGAGGAGGCCTATGGGAGCTGGCTCCGCTCCCGGCTGCGCCGGCTCACCCTGCCGGTGGTGCCCCTACTTCTCTTCTGGACGGCCGGGGGGTGGGTTGGCCTCAGGCTCGGTCTGGAGTGGGAAGTGCTCCAACTCGCCTCGCAGGTGGCACTGGTCCCGACCTGGTTCCTTGCCGCGTACGTGGTGATCGTCACCATCGCCCCACTCGGTCTGTGGATCTGGGAGCGGTGGGGGTGGTGGTCGATCGTGGCTGGGATCGGCCTGTCCGGTCTGTGCGACTGGCTCTCGATATCCGTCGGCCTCGTGCCGGTGGGGTTCCTCAACTACATCTTCGTCTGGGGGACCGTCCACCAGCTCGGCTATGCCTGGCTCGACGGGACCCTCGAAGGTAGCTGGAAGCGTGCGGTCATGGCCGGGGTAGGCGGGGCCGGCACACTGCTTCTGGTGGGTTTGGGGCCTTACCCCGTCGCCATGGTGGGGCTCGACACGACCGAGCTCACCAACTCCTATCCGCCCCGAGTCACCCTCGCCCTTCTCGGTATGTTCCAATCGGGCCTCGCCCTTCTCGTCGAGCCCTTGTTGCAGCGGCTCATGCAGCGGCGACTCGCCTGGACCCTGGTGGTCGGCATCAGTGCCCGGATCATGACCCTCTACCTGTGGCATCTGACCGCGATGGTGACCGTGATCGGGATCTCATTGGCGACAGGCGGCTTCGGGCTGGGGATCGAGCCGCTCACCGCCGGATGGTGGTTGAGCCGCCCCCTGTGGTTCGTCGTAGTCGGTCTGGTGACCGTTGGGATGGTCGCCGTCTTCGGTCGCTTCGAGAGCCCGGTCGACGATCCCCGGTCGGCGCCGGTCTGGTGGCGACCGGTTCTGGCGGTGGTCGGGATCTGCGCCGGCCTCGGCCTCCTCGCCGCCATCGGGATCGCCGACGACGACGGACTCAACGGCCTCGTCCTCAGCCTCCCCATCATCGGCGTGGTCATCGGGGGCGTGTCCCGCCTCCCGCGCCGGCTTGGGCGAACCTGAGGTTCCACGTAACGGATATGCGACGAACTCTCTCGAGTTCACGGACATCGCTCTAGAACCCTGGGCCTCAACGTGGCATGTTTGTTCCCGGGATGGGAAACAAAACGCCCGAGGTCATCGAGCATGCCCGCGCCAACGGAGGGATCATCACCACCGGGGAAGCACAGGCACTCGGCATGGACCGGAGCACGTTGGCCCGAAAGGTGGACGCCGGCATCTTCACCAGAGTGGGCCGGGGCACGTTTGCGTTGGCAGGCGCGGAAATGGCTCACGAGCTCGACCTGCAGGCTGCGTGTCGGCGTCTCAATGCGGTGGTCTCCCATCAATCGGCCGGTCGGCTGCACGACTTCGACGGCCTCCCCTGGTCGATCCCCACCGTGACCGTCCCCCACCGTCTCACCCATGAGCACCCTGGCGCGTATGTCCATCAGTCGACGGACATCTCGGATGACCAGGTGGTCGAGATCCGAGGTCTTCCGGTGACGAACCCGGAGCGCACCATCTACGACCTGGCGGCAGTCCTCTCCGAACGACGCCTCGACTGGATCCTCGACCGAGCGATGTCCGCCGGTTCGGTCGACTTGGACAGGCTCGCTGAGCTGTTCACGAGCCTGGCTCGCCGCGGGAAGCCGGGCACGGCCAGACTTCGTCGTCTTCTCGAGACAAGAGACAAGGAGTGGGTCCCGCCTGACAGTGCCCTCGAGAATCGGCTCCTGCGTTTGATCGAGGAAGCCGAGCTCCCGATGCCGACCCGTCAGTTCCACGCACCCTGGCTGGGCCCAACCAATGGCAGAGTCGACTTCGCATATCCCGAGCAGCGCCTCGTGATCGAAGGCGACAGCCGAAGATGGCATCTGCTCATGAAGTCTTTCGACGTGGATCGCCAGCGAGACAACCAGGCTCAACTCGCCGGCTGGCGAATCCTACGGTTCACGTGGGATGACATCATCGCCAGGCCGGAGATGGTGGCGGACGCGATTCGGTCAGCGCTGAGGGCTTGAGGAGCGACAGCCTGACGCCCTGGGAGCTCATGGAAACGGTGAACTCGAGGCGATTTGTTGCATATATGCAACGGGGAACCTCAGGTTCGGGTGATGGCGCTACTCGATGAGTTTGAGCAGGTCCGGGTTCAGCTGGCCCTGGCTGACTTGGAGGGGGTCGGTGACGCCGGCGTACTCCCAGTGCCAGGGCTCCTGGGTGCTCTTGCCACATTCGGCCCATTGCGGATGGACCCATCCGAAGCGATAGGCGTTTCCCTGCATCCAAAGAAACGCCTCGTCGGCGCACCCGAGGACACCCCGCCCGTCGGTGAAGTCCACGGCCCGACCCCAACCGTGGTTCGAGGATCCGGCCTTGGCGATAGGAGGGCCCGAGCACACACGGGCCGACGAGAGCCCAACTTCGACAGTGAGCCCGGTCAATGGGTCGACCCCGAAGATGGGGGTATCGACCACGGGGCAGCGTCTGTCGTACGAGGACTTCTGGCTGTTGTAGGTGCGGTAGCAGTCCTCGAAGCCGAGTCGCACACCGTCGCGCTCCGCCGCCTCCATCAGCAACGCGTACATGTAGGCGGCATCACGCTCCAAGGTGCATCCGTTGAAGGTCATCAGCCTGTCGCTGGGCATGCGCCCATTGCGATACCCGTCGACCTCCAGGTCGAGCGTGTAGGCCTCTTTGCCCGCGGGTACGTACTCGGGGGTGGAGAGTGGGGCTAATGCCGTTGTGATGACCAGGAGAATTGTGAATATGGGCATACGGATGCCCGTATTTGATCGGCATTTGAGACGCCGGCTTTAGCGGTCAGTCCTGCGCAGCCATCTCCGGCTGAGGCGTCGCCGAGGCGTCCGGAGTGGCAACAGCCTCGAAGGTGAGCTCATCGTTCTCGGCGTCGAGACCGACCAGGATGGTGATCCCGGCCTTGAACTCGCCGAGGAGGACGCGCTCGCTGAGGGGGTCTTCCAGCAGACGCTGGATGGCACGCCGCAATGGCCGGGCCCCGAGCTCGGGGTCGTAGCCCCGGGTACCCAGGAACTCCTTGGCATCGTCGGTGAGCACCAGGTCGAGATGCTGGGCGTCGAGCTGGTCGCGGACACGCTCCAGCATGAGGTCGACGATCTGCTTGAGCTCGTCCATGGTCAGCTCGTGGAAGACGATTATCTCATCGAGCCGGTTGATGAACTCGGGGCGGAAGCTCTTCTTCAGCTCTTCGGTGACCCGCCCCTTCATGTGCTCGTAGTTCATCTCCTCGTCCCCGGCATGGAACCCGACCGCCTTCTTGTGTAGGTCGCGGGTGCCGAGGTTGGAGGTCATGATGATGACCGTGTTCTTGAAGTCGACGGTACGGCCCTGGGCGTCGGTGAGCCGCCCCTCCTCCAAGATCTGGAGCAGTGTGTTGAACACGTCAGGGTGGGCCTTTTCGATCTCGTCGAACAGCACCACCGAGAAAGGCTTGCGCCGAACCGCCTCGGTCAGCTGACCGCCCTCGTCGTAGCCGACGTACCCGGGAGGGGAGCCGACCAGACGACTGACCGTGTGCTTCTCCATGTACTCGGACATGTCGAGCTGGATGAGGGCGTCTTCCTGACCGAAGAGGAACTGAGCCAAGGCCTTGGCCGTTTCGGTCTTCCCGACACCTGAGGGTCCGAGGAAGATGAACGAGCCGGAGGGGCGACGGGGGTCCTTGAGCCCGGCCCGGGTGCGGCGGATCGCCTTGGACACGGCCGTGATCGCATCGTGCTGCCCGATGATCCGCTTGTGCAGCTCGGCTTCCATCTGGACCAGCCTGGAGGTCTCCTCCTCGGTGAGCCGGTGAACCGGGATCCCGGTCCATTGGGCCAGCACCTCGGCGATCTCCTCCTCGTCGATCACCCAGCCGGTGTCGCCCTCGCTGGCCTCTTGGACGGCGCGATCGCTGAGCAAACCCTGCTCCTCGTCGCGGAGATGGGCGGCCCGCTCGTAGTTCTCCCGGGCGACTGCGTCTTGCTTGTCCTGACGCAGATTGGACAGCTTCTGGTCGATGGCAGTGATCTCGGGAACATCACTGGTCCGATGGATCCGTTGCCGGCTCCCCGCCTCATCGATGAGGTCGATGGCCTTGTCGGGAAGGAAGCGATCGGAGAGGTATCGATCGGCGAGGTTGGCGGCGGAGACGATGGCCTGGTCGGTGAAGCGAACCGAATGGTGGGCCTCGTAGCGGTCCTTGAGACCCATCAGGATCTGGATTGTCTCGCTCACCGACGGCTCGTCGACCTGGATCGGCTGGAATCGCCTCTCCAGGGCCGAGTCCTTCTCCAGGTACTTGCGGTATTCCTCGAGCGTGGTGGCGCCGACGGTCTGCAGCTCACCACGGGCGAGCATCGGCTTGAGGATCGAGGCGGCGTCGATCGCCCCCTCGGCCGCGCCCGCGCCGACCAGGGTGTGGATCTCGTCGATGAAGAGGATGATGTCGCCCCGGCTCTTGATCTCCTTCAGCACCTTCTTCAGGCGCTCTTCGAAGTCACCGCGATAGCGGGAGCCGGCAACGAGTGCCCCCAAGTCGAGCGAGTAGAGGTTCTTGCCCTGGAGATTGTCGGGGACGTCCTTGGCCACGATTCGCTGGGCCAGGCCTTCCACGATCGCGGTTTTGCCGACGCCGGGCTCCCCGATGAGGACCGGGTTGTTCTTGGTTCGGCGGGAGAGGATCTGCATGACCCGCTCGATCTCGCGCAGGCGCCCGATGACGGGGTCCAGCTTCCGCTCCCGCGCCAGCTGGGTGTAGTTGCGCCCGAACTGGTCGAGGACGGTCGACCCGCCCGCCGAGGCCTCCCGGCCACCGGCGCTGCTCGGCTCGGATGATTGCTGCTCCCCGCCCCCGGGGCCGGAGAGGAGCTGGATGACGGTCTGACGAACCTTCTGCAGCTCGGCCCCGAGCTGCTGCAGCACCTGGGCGGCGACCCCTTCGCCCTCCCGGATCAGCCCGAGGAGGATGTGCTCGGTGCCGATGTAGTTGTGACCGAGCTGCAGCGCCTCGCGCAGGCTGAGCTCGAGGACCTTCTTCGCCCGGGGGGTGAAGGGAATGTGGCCGGAAGGCGATTGCTGGCCCTGGCCGATGATCTTGACCACCTCTTCGCGGACCGAGGCGAGGTCGATGTCGAGGCTCTCCAATGCCTGAGCGGCGATCCCCTCGCCCTCGTTCAGCAGGCCGAGAAGGATGTGCTCCGTGCCGATGTAGTTGTGGTTCAGAAGACGTGCCTCTTCCTGAGCCAGGACGACTACCCGGCGGGCACGATCTGTGAAGCGCTCAAACACTCTTGACTCCCAAGCCTGACATCTGCGAGTTTACCACCGGGGCGTCTCTTGACCTTCGAGCCTGACTCCGAGGCTCCCGCACGTAATACCATCGTCACCAATGGAGGACCTCCAAAGTCTCATTCGCATCCCCGGTGTCTGGGGCTCGCTGGCCCGGGTCGAAGAGCGGCTGCTCGATGCGGCGGCGGCGGACGACCCCTATCTCACCAAGATCGCACAACATCTGCTTCTCGCCGGCGGGAAACGGTTCAGACCGCTGCTCGCGCTCCTCGCCGCCGAGTTCGGACCGAGCCGGGACCATCGCCCCGTCGAAGCCGGAGTCTCCGTCGAGCTGATCCATGTCGGATCTCTCTACCACGACGACGTCATCGACGAGGCCGATGTCAGACGTGGCGCGGCATCGGTCAACGCCAATTGGAGCAACACCGTCGCCATCCTCGCCGGTGACTACCTCATGGCCCGGGCATCGGAGGTCGCCGCCACCCACCTCAGCCAGGAGTCGGTCCGACTGCTGGCAGCCACGTACGCCGAGCTGGTCGAAGGCCAGACCCGCGAGCTTCAGCTCGACTTCGACCTCGACCACGGAGTCGCCGAATACGAGCAGGTGATAGCAGGCAAAACGGCGTCGTTGATCCGCACCTCGGCCCGGCTCGGGGCGATTGCCGCCGACGCCGACGACGACGTGGTCGAGTCCCTGTCCCTTTGGGCTTGGGAGCTGGGAATGGTGTTCCAGATAGCCGATGATGCCCTCGACCTCGTCGCCGACGAGGAGACGATCGGCAAGCCGGCGGGATCGGACATCCGGGAGGGGAAGTTCACCATGCCGGTGCTGGAGGCTCTGGCCCGGGAGAACAGCAGCCGGGTCCGTGAGCTGCTGGCCGGCGCCCGCCCCTACTCCGATCAGATAGTCATCGAGGTGATCGACATCGTGCGCTCGGGCGGTCATGTCGACAGCGCCCTGGCCGAGGCGACTCGGCGACTCGAAGTCGCCTCCGATGCGCTGCGAGGCGTCCCCGACGGCGAGCCGAAGCAGATCCTGCAGACCCTGGGCGCCTATCTGCTGGGCCGGGTCGACGCTGCTCGCACCTGATCGGCCTCGCCTTCTCCGCTGGACCGGCTCATGCTTCGGGTCTGAGCGTTGGGAACAGGATCACTTCCCGGATGTGGGCCTGGTCGGTGAGCAGCATCACCAGGCGGTCGACTCCGATCCCCAACCCCCCGGTCGGGGGGAGCCCGTACTCCAGGGCGAGCAGATAGTCCTCGTCGACGGGGTGAGCTTCCTCGTCGCCTGCGGCCCGGGCCGCGGCCTGGGCGTCGAACCTCGCCCTCTGATCGTCGGCATCGTTGAGCTCGCTGAAGGCATTGGCATACTCAGAACCGGCGATCACCAGCTCGAAGCGGTCGGCCAGACGGGGTTCGTCCCGGTTGCGCCTGGCCAGTGGTGAGACCTCGATCGGTTGGTGAGTGACGAAGACCGGGTCCCATATCCCGGGCTCGACCGCCTCCTCGTAGACCTCGGAGATGATCAGCGCGGGGCTCCACCCTTCATCCGCCTCGACGCCCACGCCCAGGGCGAGTGCGGCCAGCTCCGGCGTCGGAGTGTCCAGGCCCACGGCACGGCCGAGCTTCTCGGACACCAGGTCGACCATGGTGGCCCGGCGGAATGGGGCGGTGAGATCGACCTCCTTGCCCTGATATGAGAACCTCGGCTCGCCAAGCACGACCCGGGTCACTTCGGTGAAAACCTGCTCGATCAGGTCCATCATGTCGTTGTAGTCGGCCAGTGCCTGATAGGCCTCGAGCATCGTGAACTCGGGGTTGTGGGTCGAGTCGATGCCCTCATTGCGGAAGATGCGCCCGATCTCGAAGACCTTCTCCATTCCGCCCACGACCAGCCGCTTCAGGTGCAGTTCCGTAGCGATGCGGAGAGACATCTCCATGTCGAGCGCATGGTGCTCGGTGACAAAAGGTCGCGCGTTGGCCCCGGTCGCCTGTGACAGCAGCATCGGGGTCTCCACCTCGACGAATCCCCTGGACTCGAACTGGCGGCGCAGCTCGCCGACCACCGCGATCCGGGCTTCGGCGATCCGTCTCGCCTCCTCGTTGACCATGAGATCGAGGTAGCGCCGCCGGCTGCGCAGCTCGATATCGGCCAGCCCGTGCCACTTGTCGGGAAGGGGACGGAGGCTCTTTTGGAGAATGACGAAGTCGTCGATCCTCACACTCAGCTCTCCTTTTCGGGTGGTCATGATCGTCCCCGAGGCCCCCACCCAATCCCCGAGATCCACCTTGGCGAAGCTGTCGGCGAGCTCGTCGCCGAGTGTGGCCCGGTCCACGAACAGCTGAATCGCGCCCCACCCGTCCTGAACCGTGGCGAACTCCAGCTTGCCGAAGGACCGGTGCAGCATCACGCGACCCGCCACCGAGACCCGGGCCTCCGTCTCCGCGCCCGGCTCCAGGTCGGCGAACTCCTCGTGGAGCTCCCCAGCCGTGTGGCTTCGCTGGTATCGATCGGGGTATCCGCCCGACTCCAGTAGCTCCCGGTGATGTTCTCGTCGTCCGGCAACGAGGTGGTCCGGGCCCTGATCGGATGACTCGGTCATGTCACTCGGTGGCCGGTTCGTGGGCGGCGCTCAGCCGGCTCGGCTCGGCGAGGAGCAGGCCGCGGTCGGGAACGGGCCGGCCATCTCTCCAGTCAAGGGTGATGTTGTCGATGAGCCGGACCCCACCCACGTGAGCAGCGACGGCCAGAACGGCAGGCTGGTCGAGCTCGGGTATCGGAACCATCGTCTCCTGCGACGCCAATGTGGCGTAGTCGACCTCCAGCCCCTTGAGGGACCGGCGCACGGTCGCCTCGAGGCGCTCGCCCCGACGCTCGCCGGCATCGACCTGCTCCGCCGCCTGGAACAGACCGCGGCTGATGGCCAGGGCTCGCTCCCGATCCTGCCGGGACAGTCTCACGTTTCGACTGGACAGCGCAAGACCGTCGGGCTCGCGGACCAGGGGTGCATCGATCACCGTCACCGGGAAACGGAGGTCCCGGACCATCGCCTTGAGCACGGCCAGCTGCTGGGCGTCCTTGCGCCCGAACATGGCGATGTCGGGCTGGAGGCCGGCGAAGAGCTTGGCCACGACGGTCGCCACCCCGGTGAAATGCCCGGCCCGATAGCGTCCTTCCATCTCCTGGGAAACCCCGCCAACCTCGACGATGGTGGTCTGCCCGACGGGGTAGACCTCCTCCAACTCGGGCGCGAAGAGGATGTTCGCCGAGTGCTGTTGCGCCAGCGCTGCGTCCCGCTCAGTGTCCCTGGGATAGGCGTCGAAGTCGTTCTTGTCGTCGAACTGGGTCGGGTTCACGAAGAGGGAGACGACGAGAGTGTCGCATTGCCGACGCAACAGATCCATGAGAGCCAGGTGCCCCTCATGGAGAAACCCGAGGGTGGGGAGGAGGCCCACCTTGCCCTGGTAACGCTTGCGGGTCCCGGCGAAGGTTTGGGTCAGCTCCACTTGGCGACGTCGCCCTTCCGTCCCGCCCGGATGGCTGTTGCCTCGGCCATCAGCCTGTACTGCTCCCCGACCCCCTCGGAGACTTGACTGGCCGCGGCGAGCTGTCCCACCACCGTCGAGATGTCGCCGCGGGCGATGGGGCCGGTGAGCGACGAGCCCGGGCCGCTCTCGTACAGATTGGACACGGCCCGCTCCACCAGAGGACGGGTGACCACCGGATCGACCATGGCTCCACGCATCAGGTCACCTGCCGTCGCCAGGGCCGTTATGACGAAGTTGGCCGCGGCAGCCGCACCGGCGTGATACCCGGGCCTCGAGTCGTCGGACAGAGCGAACGGGGTCATCCCGAGCGAGACGCCGAACCGCGATAGCGCCTCCACCGCTCTTGGGTCTCCACCAACCCCGACGTAGGAACCGGTCAGGGCGGCGGCGCCCCGCTCCGGGTCGGGCAGGGTCTGGAGGGGATGGAAACCGCCTGTTGCGACCCCGCCGCGGGCGAGATCGTCCAGTGCGGTCACCCGGGTGAAGCCGGAGAGATGGGCGGCTACCGGGACCGACCGGGAATGCGGCGCGATACGGGCAGAGACCTCCTCGATCGCATCGTCTCGCACCGCGATGAGGACCAGATCGGAGACGGGAAGGGGGTCGTCCCATCCCAGCGAGGGGCCGTACCTGGTGTCGCCGGTTCGAGAGAGCACGCCGGCGATGTCGTGGCCGGCGCGGGCCGCGGCTAGGGCGATGGCGCCCCCGGCCCTACCCGGGCCGACGATGATCAATCTCACAGGTCTTCCTCTGCCGACGTGGCGGCGAGGGTAGCCAAGGGCTCCTAGGCGATAACCGGCTTCACACCTGGTCCTGCTCGAGCTGGTTGGCTGTGATGACTGGCCAATTGGAGTCCAACTCCGACTTCATCGTGTGGTAGTCGTCCCGCCTCTTCCAGAACTTGGTCTTCCATACCCGGAATCTGCGGCGCTTCGAATCGTGTGGCTCGGCGGGCTGGAGCTCATGGTTGTCCCCTGTTCCCCGTACCTCGGGGACGACGACCTCGTCCGGGTCGTCGGCGATGTGCAGCATTTGGTGGGTGTGATGCCGTACCGCCCGATGCTGCTTCTTTCGCTCCTGGCGTGTGGGGCGACCCTCGTTGTATCCGGGGATCTCCTGGCGATGCTCTCGCGACCGTTTGGCCATCTAGATCGTTCCTCCTGTCCTGACTCGTGCTCGTTTCACGGTTCCAGGAGGGGGGCCGCGGCCGCTTCCCATAGCGGCAACCTAGCACGGAGGCGGGTCTGAGGGGAAGGGTCGAAAGACCCGACTCCGCCGTGGTCAGAGCAGATAGGGGATCATCCGGCGCCTGACCCGGCTCCGATACGCCGTGTACCACGGGTAGGCGATGCGAAGACGACGCTCTTCGTAGACCGACTTCGCCCAGAAGAAAGCGAACAGAACGATGCTCAACGATGCGCCCACCGGGCTGGCCAGGAGCAGGGAGACCCCGAGCATCCCCAGCACCACCCCTCCGTACATCGGATGACGGGCACGGGCGTAGACACCGCTCTCGACCAGGACCCCGCCAGGGACCGGCTGCGGCATGATGGTCAGTCCCCGGCCGAGGGACCGGGCAGCAGCAAGTACGAGGGCGCCGCCCAGGATCAGCACGAGTCCTCCCCCGAGCCTCAGCGGCTCCAGGCCGATGCCGGGGAGTGACCCGTCGTAGGCGAGACCGAGGGCAATCGCTACCAGCAGCGCAAGCTGAGCTCCCACCCACACCCGGCCACGTCCCACCTCTTCGACCCATGTCGGGAGCAGTAGATCGACCTCCTGGTCGCCAACCAGCTCCCGGGCGTCGCGTCCTGTCATGCCATCTGCAACCGGCGCATCGGGCCACACATCGGACAGAGGCTCGAGCACGAATCGCCTCCCCGCCGCCCTGGGATGGGGGATCTGCAACTCTTCGGTGTCGACCGGGTCGCCGTCTGTGGCGACGATGTCGAGATCCAGTGTCCGCGGTCCCCAGCGAACAGTGCGCTCCCGACCATGATCCGACTCGATGGCCTGGAGCCGACCCAGCATCTCCTGCGGAGCGAGACTCGCTTCGACGACCACGACCGCGTTGAGATAGGGACCCTGGTCCGGCCCGCCGACCGGGGCCGTCTCGTATAGCCCGGAAACCGCCAGGAGAGACCCCAGCCGGCCGATTTCGTCGACCGCCATCCGGAGATGTCGCACCCGGTCTCCCTGGTTGGAGCCGAGGGCGACTGCATATCTGGTCATCGAGCTCGATCGACGGTGACGGCCACGTCCCCGTAGGTCAGGGCGATGGGAGCGTTTGGCTTGTGGACCGTGACCGAGACGCGGTCGACACGTGGATCTTCGAGGATCCGTCCCGCCAACCGATGGGCGA
>Ga0214468_1000063_pt1 | contig 30028 bp, 26 predicted proteins | sample RVTome_9_FD_187334 | JGI IMG/M metagenome (GOLD analysis project Ga0214468, IMG submission 187334) | Soil microbial communities from uranium-contaminated site in the Upper Colorado River Basin, Wyoming, United States - RVT155D38 HiSeq ...
GTCGACTACCCCCACGTCCGCGCCACTGCGTACCCCGAGCCGGCCGAGGCGCGCATCGCCGCCGCCGCGATCGAGCTGCCGCCGCTCGAGAGGATCGGCTACGTCCGCGGCGCCTCCGACCGAGTCCCCGAGCTCCTCGCCGAGATCGGCGCCCCGGTCGAGCTGCTCGCCGCCGTCGACCTCCTCGAAGGCGACCTCTCCGCCTACGACGCGATCGTCGTCGGCAGCCGCGCCTACGAGACCGACCCGGCGCTCGCCCGCGCCAACGGCCGGCTGATCCGCTACGCCGAGGGCGGCGGGCTGGTCGTCGTCCAGTACCAGCAGTACCAGTTCGTCGAGGGCGGCTTCGCCCCCTATCCGCTCGACATCGCCCGCCCCCACGGCCGGGTGACCGACGAGACCGCCCCGGTGCGCCTGCTCGACCCGGCGCACCCGGTCTTCCACCGGCCCAACGAGATCGGCGCCGCCGACTGGCAGGGCTGGGTCCAGGAGCGCGGCCTCTACTTCCCGGCCACCTGGGACCAGGCCTACACCCCGCTCCTCGCCCTCGCCGACCCCGGCCAGGACGAGCAGCGCGGCGCCCTCCTCGTCGCCCCGCTCGGCCGCGGCACCTGGGTCTACACCGGCCTCGCGTTCTTCCGCCAGCTCCCCGCCGGCGTCCCCGGCGCCTACCGCCTGTTCGCCAACCTCCTGGCGCTGTGAGCGAAAAGAGCTAGGTACACACTCAATAGGTTCGATTGGCAGCTAAAGTCAAAGCGATTCTTCGCACCAACTTCCCAGCAACTTCTGCAACCGCAGATGGAACTAAGTCTTCGTTTGGTATTCGCACCTCGTCCTCATGAGATGAAACCGTCAAAATGCGATTCTCTCTGATATCGATCACCCTCGCGGAAATCCCGACATCCACATCATACCCAGCACGTGTTACTGTCAGTGTACCCAAGACTTGGCGCTTATACTTGTCGCTAGCGTCCTCGACATTAATCTTGTTTATGCTCAGCACGAGGAAGTGCGTAGCGTTCAACAAACGGCCAGCCTCCACTAAGTCTCTATCGCTGAATCCGGACCGTTGAAACTCCAGCTCATCGAGTATCGAAACAGTATCTGAACGTGCCGGAACTCGAAATCCCTCTTCTAAAAGCTGCCGGATAGCTTCGTCCTCGACCTGACGGAGAGAATCTCTCCATAGATCCCTTGTTAGATCTTCGACTGCGATTACAAACCTATCCGACGATTGAAAGGGACCGCGTGGAGTTGACACCTGTTCCGCCTCAGCTGGCCTGCGACTACGTGCTGACGGAAGCGTGCTGGACAATGATTCCGCAACATGTATCGCCATTGCATCCTGTTCATCCGCCAGACCCGATCTAGAAAATGTTCCCAGCCACAAAACCTCTGAGGTTCGGACGCTTAGTAACCTTCCGGAGATCTTGGCGGACGCCTCATAGAGGTGTTGCAGTAGTGCTCGGTCGCTACGTTCGCTGCCGGCATAATCGATGGTGACAAGCAAGACTGCTCGGACATTCAACATCCTCCCAATATCGACCGCGTCTCGATCTGTCCAGCCAGACCGCTGAAACTCCAGTTCCTCTATCAGTCTGTCGCGGTCGCTTACAGAGGCTACAGAAAAGCCATGCCGGATCGCTGCTGAAACGAACTTATCCTGGATCTGTTGGATCAGGCCGCGATCAATTCGGCCCGGCGACTGGTCGCGCACTAAGACCGCCAGTGAATCGAAAGCTTCGCTATAGAATGCTGATGCTGTGGTTACGATTGGTCTAGGTTGGATCGACTGAGTTGAAGTCGCACACGCGGCTGCGCAAAGGAGTAGTGCCACCGAAGCTTGTCTGTGTATCGGCATTTTAGTCCACCCTCACTAAGAGAATTTGGTCCTTAAGGTTCTCGACGGCCTTCTTCTTTGCGACGTCGATAGCCTCATCGGCGGAGAAGCCCGCCCCAAAAGCTGACGTTCGAAATCGCCTTATGCTATCGGGAAACTCTCGGAAAGTAGCTGCGAGAACGGCTTCAGCTCGAAAACGGCCTAGGGCGGCACTCTCGACGCGAGCACTGGACCGTATGATGAGCACTTGAGTCGGGAGTTCGCGTGCCCAGATTTCTGGATCTCGTGTAAGCCGGTCCACCTCATCCGCTGATAGGTCTGAGAGTTTTCCATTAACAAAAGCAGCCCTGAGAGCGTGGTCGATACTGAAATCGGGATCGCCTGAGTCAGTTCGGGTCACGAAAGCTAGTCCATCTTTGGGTTGTGCGCGGGCAGAAGGACTTGAAGCTAAACTTTCGAGTTCAAGCTGCGCTGTTGCGGATTCCGCCACGTTTTCTTCCACAACGCCCGATTCTGGGTCATTCTGACGCCAAATTCGGCTGTGGTCTGTCGGAGGCACCGGGGGCTCTGTGGACCTTTCCGGTCTACCTGGTCGCGGCGAGTCCATTTCTGACTGTTCCCGAGGCAAGGCGACTGACGACCGAGCTTTATCTCTCCACGTGTCGTAGATAATGGCTGCGATCAGACTGGCGACGACGCCGATGAGGAGTCCGGATAGACAGCCACCTATGCGAAGCTGGATCGAACGATTGTCAGCGGGCATGCTGTAGGAGGCGCTGATGGACGTAGTCTGCCTCTGTGTGACGGGCCTACGAGACTCGTCTGCGATTCTACCTTCATCCGCGAAACTACCCTAGTAGCCTGAGTGAGACGACCCGCGGGCGAAGTATGGTACAGTGTATGGCATGGTGAAGACAACGATCTATCTCCCCGAGGAGCTGAAGGACTCGCTCGAGCGCATGGCTGCCGAGGAGGGTCGCACGGAGGCGCAGATCATACGCGAGGCGGTCCGCTCCGTGGTTGACCGACGCCGTCGGCCGCAGCCTCGAGTCCCTCTCACCGGCCAAAGTCTGGGAGACCCGACTGCCGCGCTCCGGGTCGACGAGCTCCTAGCAGGCTTCGGGCGCGATTGATCCTCGTCGACACCAGCGGCCTGCTGGCCGCCTTGTTCCCCGATCAAGCGTTTCACGCGGCGTGTGCGCGGGTCCTGGGAGAGGCCGAAGGCCGACCCCTCGTGCTGTCCCCGTTCATACTCGCCGAGCTGGATTACCTGATCGGCGAGATCGGCGGCGTGGAACCGGAGCTGGCCCTGCTCGACGAGGTCCGGCGCGGCGTGTACGACCTGGAGCCGTTCGACGGCGAGGACGTGGGCGAAGCGCACGAGCTCGTGGGCTCGTATCGCGACCTCGGGATCGGGCTGGCCGACGCGTCGCTGGTGGTGCTCGCCCGCCGGTGGCAGACCAACGATCTTCTGACGCTGGATCAGCGTCACTTCCGGACCCTCCCCGGATACCGCGGCCGGTCGTTTCGCCTGCTGCCGTTCGACCAAGAGCTATCCTAGCCAGCCACCTCCGGAGAGCTTTCGCCGTGATTCGTCTGCCACTGATCGAAAGAGCCTTCCGCGCGCCGTGGACCGCCTTCTTCTTCGCCGCCGCCCTGTTCGCCGTCCTCCTCCTGACCCCCGCCTGCCGGGGCGGGGCGGACACGCTGGTGCTGTACTCGCCGCACGGGCGGGACCTGCTCGCGCTGGTCGAGCGGGTGTACGAGGAGGAGCACCCCGGGGTCGACGTGCGCTGGCTCGACATGGGGTCGCAGGAGGTGTACGACCGGGTGCGCTCGGAGCGGGCGAACCCGCAAGCGGACGTGTGGTTCGGCGGGCCGTCGACGATCTTCGCGCGCGGCGCGGAGGAGGGGCTGCTCGCGCCCTACCGGCCGGAGTGGGCGGACGCGGTCGGCGGCGAGGAGGCCGACCCGGAGGACCGCTGGTTCCCGCTCTACCGCACGGCCCCGGTGATCCTCTACAACGACCGCGCGGTCACCGGCGGGGAGGTGCCCGAGGACTGGGACGACCTGCTCGACGAGCGCTTCGCCGACGAGATCCTGATCCGCGACCCGCTGGCGAGCGGCACCATGCGCACCTTCTACGGGATGGTCGTCGCCCGCGCCGTCCAGCGCGACGGCGACCCGCGGCAGGGCTTCCGGTGGCTCGCCCGCCTCGACGCGCAGACCAAGGAGTACGTGCTCAACCCGGCGCTGATGATCGAGAAGCTGGTCCGCCAGGAGGGCGACGTCACCGTGTGGGAGCTGACCGACGCCCTCTGGCAGCAGAAGCGCGGCCAGCCGCTCGACTACGTCTTCCCGCGCAGCGGCACGCCGATCATCGTCGACTCCGTCGGCCTCGTCGCCGGCGCGCCGCACCCCGAGGCGGCGAAGCGGTTCATCGACTGGGTCGGCGGGCGCGAGGCGCAGCTCCTGACCGCGCGCGAGGCGCTCCGCATCCCGGCCCGCGACGACCTGCCGCGCGAGGAGCTGCCGGAGTGGGCGGTCGAGGTGATGGACGCGATCGTCCCGGCGAACGTCGACCGCGAGCTGATCGAGCGCTTCGGGGACGACTGGATGCGCACCTGGGACCGCGAGATCCGCGGCCGCGGCGAGGCGTACCTGGCGCGGCCCGCCGCCCGACCGGATAGGTAGTCCGAGATCTCCGATGCGCCGTCACGGAGCGCGTAGCGTGCGATCCGCGCTCTCGTATCTCGTTGTCGAGGAGCTCGACAAGCGCTTCGGCGACCTGCACGTCCTCGACCGGGTGTCGCTCGCCGTGGCCGAGGGCGAGGTCGTGGCCCTGCTCGGCCCGTCGGGGAGCGGCAAGACGACCCTGCTGCGGCTTCTCGCCGGCTTCGAGGCCCCGGACGCGGGCGGCATCCGCCTCGCCGGCGAGGACGTCGCCGGCCTGCCCCCGGCCCGGCGGCGGTTCGGCATGGTCTTCCAGCACTACGCCCTCTTCCCGCACCTCACCGTCGGCGAGAACGTCGCCTTCGGCCTCGAGGCGCAGGGCTGGCCAGCCGAGCGCACCGCCGAACGGGTGCGCGAGGTCCTCGCCCTCGTCGACCTCGCCGGCTTCGAGGGGCGGCGTCCCGGCACGATCTCCGGCGGCCAGCAGCAGCGGGTCGCCGTGGCCCGGGCGCTCGCCCCCGAGCCGCGGGTGCTGCTGCTCGACGAGCCGCTCTCGAACCTCGACCCGGCGCTCCGCGAGCGCACCCGCCGCGAGCTGCGCCGCGCGATCGAGCGGGTGGGCATCACCACCGTCCTCGTCACCCACGAGCAGGAGGAGGCCTTCGACCTCGGCGACCGTGTCGCGGTCCTCCACCGCGGCCGCCTCGAGCAGGTCGGCCTCCCCGAAGAGCTCTACGAGACCCCCGCCTCCCGCTTCGTCGCCACCTTCGTCGGCCGCGCCTCCGTCCTCCCCGGCGAAGCGGACGGCCCCTTCACCGAGGACGACACCGTGGAGGCGAGGCTCGACGCCGGCGCCCGCTGGCCCGCGGCCGCCGCCTTCCCGGCGGGCGACGGCCCGCAGCGGGTGGAGCTGGCGGTCCGGCCTGAAGCCCTGGCGATCCGCACCGAACCGCTCGGTGAAGGCAAGGAGGCCGGGCTCGCCGGCGAAGTACTCGGCCGCCGCTACGCCGGCCCGGTGACCCTCTACCGCGTCGCACTCGACGGCGGCGGCGAGCTCGAGGTCCAGTCCGAGGAGCGCGGCCTGACCCGCTCCACGGTCCCCGCAACACCCCTCGACCCGGGCGCCCGCGTCCACGTCATCCTCCGCCCCGACGCCGCACCTCAGCCCCGTCTCTTCCCACCGGAAGGGCGCCCGAGATGACCGGTTCCGAACCCGGCGGCCGAGCACCAAGACCGGCCCCACCCCACGGAGGCCGCCGTTGACTCCCGCGCAACCGCCCGCCGCGCGCTCGCGTACGAGGAGTGCCGTGCCCCGCCTCCGCCGTACCCTCCCGTGGGCGCTCCTCGCCGCCCTGCTCGCCTGGCTCGTCGGCTACCCGCTGGCGATCACCTTCGTCGAGTCGCTGACCGCGCCCGCCGCCGGGGCCGCCCCGGGGGTGCCCGCCGGCTGGAGCGTCGCCGGCTTCGCCGAGTTCGCCGGCCGCCCCGACGAGTGGCTAGCCCTCTGGCGCACCCTGTGGATCAGCGCCGCCACCGTCGTGCTCGCGGCCGCCGTCGGCGTACCCCTCGGCTTCGTCTTCGAGCGCGCCGAGTTCCCCGGCCGCCACCTCCTCGGGGCGCTGGTCGCCCTCCCCGTCGCCCTGCCGCCGCTCGTCGGCGTCATCGCCTTCCTCTTCCTCTACGGCGAGAGCGGCTTCGTCTCGCGCGGCGTCCAGGCCGCGCTCGGCCTCGACGAGCCGCCGTGGCGGCTGATCGGCGCCGGCGCGATCCTGCTCGTCCACGCCTACTCGATGTACGTCTACTTCTACCTGTTCACCCGCGCCGCCCTCGCCCGGCTCGACGCCGCCCTCGGCGAGGCCGCGGCGTCCCTCGGCGCCTCGCCGCGCCGGACCCTGCTACGGGTCACCCTGCCACTCCTGCGGCCGGCCCTCGGCGGGGCGGCGATCCTCACCTTCATGACCTCGCTCGCCTCGTTCTCGGCGCCCTACATCTTCGGCGGCGGCTTCCGGGTGATGACGACGCAGATCGTCTCCTCGAAGCTCAACGGCGACCTGCGGATGGCGCAGGTCGAGACCGTGGTGCTCGCGGCGGTGGCGCTGGCCGGGCTCGGACTGCTGCAGCGGACGAACCGGCCGGTCGGGATCGCCGGCGCCGTGCGCGGGGTGGCGCCGGCGCGGCGGCGGATCGCGAGCCGGAGCGCACGGACGGTCGCCGCCACGGCCGGCTGGGGGCTGGCGGTCCTCCTGCTCCTGCCGCACGCGACGGTGGCGCTCATCTCCCTCGTCCCGCCCGGCACCTGGACGACCGAGGCGCTGCCCCCGGAGCTCTCCCTCGGCAACTACTGGGCGGTCTTCTCCGAGCCGGAGCGGCTGCGGCCGGTCGGCAACTCGCTGTGGATGGCGATCGTCGCGACCGTCGCCGCGGTGGGGCTCGGCTTCGCGGCGGCGCGCGGCGCGCTCGTCCGCGGCGGGCGGCTCGGCAAGCTGCTGGAGAGCCTGGTCTCGCTCCCCTGGGCGATCCCCGGGACCGTCTTCGCCGTCGCCCTGGCCGCGACCTTCAGCGTCGACCGCCCGCTCGCCTTGCGCTTCCTCTTGATCGGCACGCCGGTCATCCTGCCGCTGGCCTACCTGCTGCGCGACCTGCCGCTGACCGGCCGCGCCGCCCTCTCCGGCCTCGGACAGCTCGATCCGGCGCTGGAGGAGGCCGCCGCCTCGCTCGGCGCCTCGCGGTGGCGGGCGCTCTCGCGGGTCGTCGTACCGCTGGTGCGACCGGCGCTCGCCGCCGGCGCGGCGCTCGCCTTCATCACCGCGCTCGGCGACTTCGTCACCTCGATCGTCCTCTACACCTTCGAGACCCGTCCGATCTCGATGGAGATCGTCGCCGCGCTCCGCCTCCAGGAGCTCGGGGTGGCCGGCGTCTACGGGGTGCTGCTGACCGCCGCGGGCGCGGCCGCCTTCGCGCTCTACGGCCGGGGCGAGGTGGCGGCGTGACGCGGGCGCGGAGCGCGGGGGCGCGCAGGCGGCGGCGGACCGGGCGGACGGCCGAGAGGAGCGCCGGGCGATGAGCGGCTTCGCGTTCATGCGCCGGATCTGGGTGCTGATGACCACGGTCTTCGTCGACATGATCGGCTTCCTGATCGTCCTGCCGCTGCTGCCCTACTACGGCGAACGGTTCGGCGCCACCGAGTCGACCATCGGCCTGCTGATCTCGACCTTCGCCTTCGCCCAGCTCGCCAGCTCGCCGCTCTGGGGGCGGCTGTCGGACCGGGTGGGGCGGCGGCCGGTGATCCTCGGCAGCCTCCTGGTCTCGGCCGGCGCGTTCATCCTCTTCGGGCTCGCCGAGTCGGTGTGGGTGCTCTTCTTCTCCCGCTTCGTCCAGGGGATCGGCGGCGGCACCACCGGCGTGCTCCAGGCCTACGTCTCCGACTCGGCGCCGCCCGAGCAGCGGACCAAGGCGCTCGGCTGGGTGACCGCGGCGACCAGCGCCGGCGTGATGGTCGGCCCGCTCATCGGCTCGCAGGCGACCAAGCTCGGCGAGGAGTGGCCCGGGTTCATCGCCGCCGGGCTCTGCCTGCTCAACTTCGCCTTCGCCTGGCGCCTCCTGCCCGAGTCGATCGACGACGAGGACACCGCGCCCGCGGAGGGCACCGCTGCGGCGGGCGGCCGGGCCGACCCGCGCCCGGCCGACGTGGCCGCCTACGGCGAGTCGTCGCCGACGGGCGCCTCGCTACGGCGGACGATCCTCGACGTCCTCGTCCACCCGGCCGCCGAGCGCTCGCGGCTGATCTGGATCTACGCCGTCGCGATGATGGCCTTCATGGCGATGAACGGCGTCATCGTGCTCTACCTCGACCGGGTGTTCGACGTCAGCGAGGAGAACATCGGCTGGTTCTACACCTACGTCGGCGGAGTGTCGCTGCTCATGCGCGCGCTGATCCTCGGCCCGGTCAACGAGCGGCTCGGCGACGTCAAGACGATGCGGCTCGGCGCCCTCTGCCTGGCCCTCGGCCTCGGCGCCGCGCCCTGGCCGGAGCACCTCGCCGGCCTCGCCGCGGTGATCCTGCTCGTGCCCGTCGGCACCGCGCTGCTCTTCCCGGCGACCACCTCGCTCGTCTCCCGCCACTCGGTGCGCCGCGAAACCGGCCAGAACCTCGGCGTCCAGCAGGCCTTCGGCGGCGTCATGCGGATGGTCGGCCCGATCTGGTCGACCGCCGTCTTCGAGCACGTCGGCTGGGACGCCCCGTTCTGGCTGGCGAGCGGCCTGATGGTGGGCGTGCTGGCGATCTCCCTCGGCCTGCACGGGCCGCCGCGGCGCGAGGAGGCGTCGGCGGCCGCGGTCGCCGAGGCGCCGCCGGTCGAGCCGGCCTGAGCGGCGGGGCGGCGGGGTAGGATCGCCGGCCGAAAGGAACCGATCGATGCCCCGAGCCCGAACCCCTCGCCGTCGCCGCGCCGCTCGCCTCGGCCCCGTCGCGGCCCTCCTCGCCCTCCTCGTCCCGGCCGCCCTCGCCCCAGCCCCGGCGGCCGCCGACGAGGGGATGTGGCTGCTCAACGAGTTCCCGGCCGAGCTGTTCCGCGAGCGCTACGGCTTCGTCCCGACCGAGGCGTTCCTCGAGCGGGTGCGCGAGTCGGCGGTGCGGTTCAACAACGGCGGGTCGGGCTCGTTCGTCTCGCCCGAAGGGCTGACCCTGACCAACCACCACGTCGGCTTCGACTGCATCCAGAAGCTGTCGAGCGCGGAGCGCGACCTGGTGGCCGACGGCTTCGTCGCCGCCACCCGCGCCCACGAGCTGCCCTGCCCCGACCTCGAGCTCAACGTCCTCGACTCGATCGAGCGGGTCACCGCCCGGGTGCGCGGCGCGGTGCCGGCGGGTGCCGACGCCCAGAAGGCGGCCGACGCCCGGCGGGCCGAGACCGCGCGCATCGAGGCCGAGTGCCAGGAGGCCACCGGCCTGCGCTGCGACGTCGTCCAGCTCTACGAGGGCGGCGAGTACGACCTCTACCGGTACCACCGCTACACCGACGTGCGGCTGGTCTGGGCGCCCGAAGCCCGCTTCGCCAGCTTCGGCGGCGACCCGGACAACTTCGAGTTCCCGCGCTTCTGCCTGGACGCGGCGATCTTCCGGGTGTGGGAGGGCGGCGAGCCGCTGCGCCCGGCGAGCTGGCTGCCCTTCGACCCCTCCGGCCCGCAGCAGGGCGAGGTCACCTTCCTCGCCGGCAACCCCGGCTCGACCGGCCGGCTCGCCCCGGTGGCCGAGCTCGAGTGGCTGCGCGACGTCGCCTACCCGCTGATTCTGGCGCGCCACCAGCGGCTGCGCGGCGAGCTCGAGGCCTTCTCGGCCCGCGGCGAGGAGCAGGCCCGGATCGCCCTGGACGACCTGCTCTACGTCGAGAACTCGCTCAAGGCCGTCTCGGGTTACCTGGCGGGGCTGCTCGACGAGGAGCTGCTGGCGGCCAAGACCCGCCAGGAGGCCGAGCTGCGGCGGGCGGTGGCCGCCGACCCGGCGCTGCTCGAGCGGATCGGCGACCCGTGGAGCGAGTACGCCCGGGCGATCGACACCTACCGGACCGTCTTCGCCCGCCACCAGGCGCTCGGCAGCCTGACCCACGGCATGCTCCCCGGCCTGGCGATGGAGATCGTCCGCCTCGCCGGGGAGCGGCGGAAGCCGAACACCGAGCGGCTGCCGCCCTACCGCGAGACCGCCCTGCCGTCGCTGCTCCAGAAGCTCTACTCCGAAGCTCCGGTCTACCCCGGCTACGAGGAGGCGCGCCTCGCCGGCGAGCTGGGCGAGATCGTCTACCAGTACGGGCCGACCCACCCGCTGGTCGTCGAGCTCGTCGGCGACTCGACACCCGAAGCGGTGGCGAGGGCGGCGATCGCCGGCACGAAGCTCGCCGACGTCGCCGTCCGCAAGCGGCTGGTCGAGGGCGGCCGCGAGGCGGTGGAGGCCTCCGACGACCCGCTGATCCGCCTGATGCGCCGGGTCGAGCCCTACGACCGGGAGCTCGAGGAGCTGGTGCGCGAGCGGGTCGAGGCGGTCGAGACCCGCGCCGGCGAGCGGATCGCCGAGGCCTACTTCGCCGTCCACCGCGACGACACCTACCCCGACGCCACCTTCACCCTCCGTCTCTCCTTCGGCCGCGCCGTCCCCTACGAGGCCGGCGGCGAGGAGGTCCCCTGGCACACCACGATCGGCGGCCTCTTCGAGCGCGCGGAGCGCTTCGGGAACGAGCCGCCGTTCGAGGTGCCGCCGGCCCTCGCCGCGGCGAAGGAGCGGGTGGAGCTGTCGACACCGCTCGACTTCCTGTCCACCAACGACATCATCGGCGGCAACTCGGGCAGCCCGGTCATCGACCGCGACGGCAACTTCCTGGGCGTCGTCTTCGACGGCAACCTGTGGATGCTGCCCAACCGCTTCGTCTACTCCGAGGAGAAAGCCCGCTCGATCTCGGTCGACGCCCGCGCCATCCTCGAAGCCCTGACCGAGGTCTACCCGGCGGGCCACGTGGCGAAGGAGCTGCTCGGAGCCGGGGCGCCGCCGGTGGAAATCATGGACGCGGCCGGGACCGGCCGCTGAAACCGAGTCGGTGCATCAACCGCGAGTCTCGAGGTTGACAAACCGCAACCCGTAGGGCATACTTCGCTAAAGGACTGGGAAGTCCCGGTCGGCAGCTGGCCCTCGGTGAAGATCGAGGGCCTTTTGCTTTTCAGGGGAAGACCTTGAGCCCGAACCCCCTGAGAGCTCCCTTGGGGCTCCGATCCCACTTGGTGTGGACGATCTCGTACGCTCGATTCGGTTGTGCCGGATCCATGATGTGGCGACCGATCGGTCGGGCGATCATGTCCGCGATCTGCAGGCCGGCGGAGTTGCAGCTCTTGGGGGCCATCACGATGCTGAGCGGCAATCTTTTGTTGGCGTAGTTGTCTCCATCGACCACACGGCGGAAGGCCAGCTCGAGCTCGTGATCTTCCTTCCTGCCCCGCCTCTCGAAGACGCAATGGGTTACGCTTTCGCCCCCTTCCTCGACAGACACGCGTCGACCCGTTCGAGACCGAAGGCCATCGCTAGCGTGTAGGGATTCACGGGATCGATGTACCTGGTCCTGTGTTTCTCCTTGTCGATCACCACTGCGATCAGCGTGAACGGCGCATCCTCGACAAGCCTGTCCAGGTCGTGCATGAGCTTGTTTCGAATCTCCTCCACCTGGAGGATCCGGAAAGCGCCCTTGGATTTCCGGATGTCTCTCTCGTGGAGGATCACCATGTCGTGGCCGAAGTGCTTGAACTTGAGCCGCTGGAGAGCAGGAACGGCCACCTCGGTGTAGGCCGTCTTTTCGAAGATGCAGAAGGCGAGCACGAACACTGGATAGGCAGGATCGGGGTTGTCGAGGTTGTGATCGCCCGACTCGTCGACGTACACGATGTAGTCGCTGTAGATCATCGCGCGTGCAGTGGATCCTTCGGATGAGGCCTACTTGGACCCGCAGGTGAAGATCCCGAGCTGTCGAGTCCGCGAGGAGTGCATACCGCGGTGGCTCCCCTGTCGCGGTGAGAGCTGTCCGGAGGTCCCCGCCGAATAGCTACGAGGGAACCTGAGCCGCGTCGTACGCCCGAGCTGCCGAACGGAGCCGGTCGGCGTGGTGGTAGAGGTCGCGGAGACTGGCGACTGGAACCCGCTCAGAGTTCTTGTTGGCATCGAAGAGAGTGACGTGCCACTGGGACCTGTCGAAGTGGAGGCGGCACAGCGGCTTACGGTTGTTGTCGTCGAGAAGGATGCCGCAATAGCTCTTGGTGTCTCGCATGACGACTCGGTCGGGGTCGACGACCTCCGCGACGATCGCCCGGACGATCTCCAGACCCTGCTGCTCTTGCTCGGTCGTGACGACGCCGGAGTCTTCCTCCTTGGCGGGTGCCTCTGCCGCGGCTTCTACTTCGCTCTCCTGGTGGAGTGCCGAGCGGAGTCGGTCGCTGACTCGGTCGCTGATGTATTGGTTGAGGGCTCGGCGGACGACGTCGGTAAACTGGTCGAGGACCTTCTGGGTGAGGCGACCCGAGTAGACCTCGGCCGCGAAGAGGCGAACGAGCTCCTCTGTCGGGTTGCCGAGTAGCTCTCCGAACAGCTTCTTGATCTCGCGGGTGTACTTGAGCTCGCTCGCTACGGACAGCATCTCGTCGAGGTCGAAAGACGACTTCCGGAGACGCTTGAGGTTCTGGATCGCCGAGTCGTCAAGGTCGAGCATGTCGACCTCGAGGAAAGGCTTCTCGTCCATGCGGTTCGGCTCTTCGAGGTCTGAGAAGAACCGATAGACGACACCATTGGAGACGACCCCGATTCGGGCGGGCGTGACCGAGAAGTAGCGGTAGAGCTGGGAAGCGTGGCACTTGGCCAGGTCGGCTCGACAGTCCTTGCACTCGAGGAGGATGATCGGTTGCCCGTCCTTCAGGATTGCGTAGTCGACCTTCTCGCCCCGCTTGATTCCGACATCGGCATGGAGCTCCGGTGTGACCTCGGTGGGGTCGAAGACGTTGTAGCCGAGGGCGCTGATGAAGGGCAGGATGAAGGAGGTCTTGGTAGCCTCCTCGGTCTGGATCGTGTCCTTCTGGCGGGCAATTCGCGTCGATAGCGCAGCGAGCTCGTCTGCGAAGTCCATGGCCTTTCCTCCGTGCTTGATGATTCACGGGAAAGTCTAGCACCGGGAGGGGCTAGGTCCTGGGCTTTTCCGCCTAGAATGCCGAAAGGGGACCTGGCCGCCGTGGCCAGATCCCCTTTCGCGATCGGACTTTAGGTTGGTTGCGGGGGCAGGATTTGAACCTGCGACCTTTGGGTTATGAGCCCAACGAGCTACCAGACTGCTCCACCCCGCGTCAGGAAGTATACCGCGTCGCCGCGTCGTGTCCACCCCCGGGCGCGCCTCGTGCGGCGCGGCGGGGAGGCCGCGGCGGGCCGAGGGGATCGATTCCCGCGGCCGGATATTCGTCAACCACAGGAGGGAGGGCCGCATTTCCCATGACCGCCGATCACAGCTCCGCAGGCAGCTCGCGTACGCCTCGGCGCCGGAGAGGTTCCTCGCCGGCGCTCGGAAGAAGGGGAGGGGCGCTCCACCGGACGGGGACGGCGCTGCCGCTCGTCCTCGCCCTCCTCGTCGCGGGCTGTGCGACCGCCACGGCCCCCGCGCCCGAGCCACCTCCGCGGGCGCCGGCGCCGGCCCAGGCGCCCGCGCCCGTGGCCCCCGCCCCACAGGATCCGGCCGCCGCGGCGGCAGAGGTCGCGCAGCCGGCCTCGCTCCACTGGGCGCGGACGGCGGCCGAGCACCGGGCGGTCTACCTCCAGACCTTCCGCGCCGCCGGCGACCGGCTCGAGGAGATCGTCGCCGGGCGCGACCCGTGGACCTGGGCGGTGGCGCTCGACGCGGACGAGACGCTGATCGACAACTCGACCTACCAGAAGGAGCGGGCGGCGCAGGGGCTCGGGTACAGCCGAGAGTCGTGGGCCGAGTGGGTCGGCCGGCGGGCGGCGACGGCGCTTCCGGGCGGGCGCGACTTCCTCGAGGACGTGCGGCGGCTCGGCGGGCGGATCGCGGTGGTCACCAACCGCACCGATGCGGAGTGCACGGCGACCGAGGACAACCTGCGCGCCGAGCGGCTGCCCTACGACGTCGTCCTCTGCCGTCCGAACGCCGGGCCCTCGGACAAGGAGCCGCGGTGGGAGGCCGTCGAGCGCGGCACCGCGTCGCCCAACCTGCCGCCGGTCGAGATCGTCATGTGGCTCGGCGACAACGTCGGCGACTTCCCCGGCGGCACCCAGGCGCTGCGCGATGCGCCCGAGAGCGAGCTCGACCCGTTCGGCGACACCTGGTGGGTGCTGCCGAACCCGATGTACGGCTCGTGGGAGCGCAACCCGCCTCGGTAGTGCCCGAGCAAGGCTCTGCTAGGCTCCACCTGTGGAGGCACATATGGAGCTTTCGAAGAAGACCACGATCCTCTTTCCGCCTCGGCTGCATGACCATCTGAGCCGGGTCGCCGAGGAGCGCGGGACCAGCCTCGGTGCTCTGGTGCGAGACGCCTGCCGCTCGGTGTACGGCGAGGTCTCGACCGAGGATCGCCTGGAAGCGGTCCGCGAGCTGGCGAAGCTACGCCTGCCGGTCGGGCCGGTCGAGGAGATGGAGCGCGAGTCGGTCCCCCCGGTCGATTCTCGCCTGCCGTGATTCTGATCGACGCCAACGTCTTCATGTACGCGGCGGGGAAAGACCATCCGCACAAGGAGCCGAGCATCGCGTTCCTCGACCGGGCGGCACGCGACGAGATCGAGGCGGCGGTCGACGCCGAGGTGCTCCAGGAGATCCTCCACCGCTATCGAGCCATGGGCCGATGGGCCGACGGTCGGAACGTCTTCCGGCTCGCGCGTCGCAGCGTGCCCCTGACCCTTCCGATCACCGCGGACGTACTCGACCGCGCGGCCGACCTCCTCGATCGCCACGACTCGCTGTCGGCTCGCGACGCCCTACACGCCGCGGTGGCCCTCGAGGCGGACGCGGAGGCGATCTGCAGCTTCGACCATCACTTCGACTCGGTCCCCGGCCTCCGAAGGATCCAGCCCTGAGATCGCGTCGCTTTCGAGAGCGAACTTCACTCGTCGGGTACGTGGCTCGTGGCGTAGTGGTCGGCGAGCGGGTCGCCGCCGAAGTCGCGGCGGGGGTCGCGGAGGACGGTGTGGGCGTGATTCGCACCGTCCTGGACGTTGTCGTACTCGATGAGGAGCTCCGGGCCCGAGATCCGATAGTAGTGCCCTTCGCCGGCCTCGGTCCCGCCGGCCCAGGCGAAGCGGTGCTCCCCGAGGGTGGGCTCGAGCCGCCGCCGCCAGGGCTCGGCGACCGCCGGGGCGAGGCGGCCGAGGTAGCGCTCGACGAGCCGCTCGACCAGGGCGCGCTGCTCGGGCCGGAGCGCCGAGATCGGCATGCCGGGCGGGCCGTCCGGGGCGCGGATGTCGCGGCCGGTCCCGGTCAGGATGTCGCGCGGCGCGCGGTCGGCGACGACCGCCCGCTCGCGCTGCGCGGGCGAGAGTGACCGCACCAGCTCCTTGGGCAGGTCCTCCTCGTCGCCCAGCAGCCGCCAGCCGGCGCGCGGTCCCTCGGCCACCCGCGCCGGCTCGGCGCCGAAGAAGAGCGGGGTCGCCGAGGGCGGGCCGTCCGGCAGCTCGGTGGCGTTGACCGACAGGTGGTGGCCCTCGAAGCGCCAGCCCCAGCGCGCGTCGCCGACCGGCCGGCCGAAGAGCGCCAGGTGGTAGCGGCCCGGGTCGCGCCGGATGATCCCCTCGAGCTCGACGACGCCGCGGGCCGCCGCGTGGCCCTCCTCGCCGAGGAGCGCGGTGAGCAGCGCGGCGGTGGCCTCGCGCTCGGCCGCGGTCATGTCCCCGAGGGCGAGGCCGGGTCGCCGCCGCGGGACGTAGTGCCAGTCGAACCGCGCCTCGTCGCCGAAGGGAAGCAGCAGCTCGTCGTGCCGTCCGGCATCGGCGAGGAGGACCTCGGCCGCCGCGTCCGCGCCGGCGCCGGCGGCCATCGCCGCCGCGGGATCGGCGAGCGCCGAGGGCGGCTCGCCCTTCGGAGCGCCCGGGGACGAGGGCGGGGGAAGCGGGACCTCTGCCACCCGGGCGGAGTCGCCTTCCGCCCGGCAGGCCGCGGCGGAGAGGATCGCCGAGATGGCGACGGCGGCGGCGAGGAGAGCTCGGCCGACCGGCGCCGTCGTTCGGCTCAAGGCTCGCCCTGCACGAGCCACTTCCCCGCCACCGTCACGCGCACCACGACCTGCGGGTTCTCGATGTGCACCCCGGGGGCCTGGCCGGCGACGGCGATCTCCTCGAACGCTTGCCCGCCGCGGAAGACCGCCGGGTTGGTGGTCAGCTCGACGAGCGGCCCGAGCCGCCCGTCGGCCGCCCGGGCCAGCACCTCGGCGTCCCGCGCGGCCTGCCGGTAGGCGACCGTCAGCGCCCGGTCGCGCGCCTCGCGCTCGCGGCTGGAGGTGAACTGCGGCGAACCGAGGTCGTCGGCGTTGCCGGCGAGCGCCGCGTCGATCACCTCGCCGAGCCGCTCGAGGTCCCGGACCACGACCTCGAGCCCGGAGTGCGCGGAGTAGCCGACGAGCCGCCGCTCCTCGCCGTCCTCGTCCCAGCGCCAGTCCGGCGACACGCTGTAGCCGGAGGAGACGGGTTTCTCGATCGCGTCGCCGAGCGGCTCGAGCGCGCCGAGCAGCGTCCTCAACCGCCGCGCCGCCGTCGCCGAGGCCTCGGCGGCGCTCTCTCCGGCTCCCCGCACCGCCAGCCGCACGGTCGCGCCGTCGGCCGGGACGGTCACCTCCCCGGCCCCGTCGGTCGAGATCGTCGGTCCCGCGACCGGCCCCTCGGCGAGGGCGGGGGACGCGAGGAACCCGAGGACGAGGAGGAGCGCGAACCGCGGAAGGAGTCGTTTCGTCGGCATGCGGCCGCGCTCAGTTCTTCCGCGACGCCGCGCTCTTCTCGAGCCCCTCGAAGGCGTCGGCGACGGCGTCGAAGGGGAGCCAGAAGGGAGCGCGCTCGAGGTTGACCGGCAGGCCCGGCTCCTCGGCGGCGAGCAGCTTGATGCGGTCCCACGTGGCCGGGCCGGCGGCCTTCCCCTCGCGGGCGTAGTACCAGGCCGGGGTGCGGTCGCCGGAGCGGGCGCGGTCGGCCCACTGGAAGACGGCGTCGATCGCCGCCTCGATCTCGTCCTTCTGCAGCCGGCCGTCCCGGTTGGTGTCGAGCTGGCGGAGGATCTCGGGGTGGGTGGCGAGGACCTCGCGGACGCGGCGGCGGACGGGCTCGGGAACCCGCTCGGCGGCGGCGCGGGCCATACCCTGGAGCCAGGCCGGCGCACCGAAGATCGTCGGCGCGGACGGGTCGGCCGGCGGCGACGCCGGGGCGGCCGGCGAGGCGGCGAGGCTCGTCGGCGGGGTCGCCTCCGTGCGGCGCGCAGGCTCGGGGCGGGAAGGCTCGCCGGCGGCCGGCAGCCCGGACCGCGCCTCGGTCCCGGTTCCGGTCTCGGCCTCGGCCCTGGCAGCGGGGGCCGCGGGCTCGTCGTCGTCCTCCTCGTCTGCCGCGGCGCGCGGGGCCGAGCCTCTCGCCGACCGCGCGGCGCCCGATGCGCCCCGGCCCGCCGATCCCGCGCCCCCGGCCGGCGCCGAGCCGCCTCCGCCGGACCCCTCGCCCCCGGCCCCGCCACCGCGCGGCGCCCCGCCGCCCTCGGGCCCGGACCGCCCGCCGCCACCCTCCCGGCCACCCTCCTCCCGCCGCCGCATCCGGCCGAGGTACTCGGGCAGCTCGATGCCGACGTTCTTGGTCAGCTCGTGGAGCGGCGGCAGCGAGCCGACCAGACCGGAGAGGAAGTCGGCGGTCGCCGTCTTGCCGTCGCCGCCGTTGCGGCCGCCCTCCCACACGGTGACGTGGTCGATCTTGAGGTTCGAGATCGCCTTGACCTGCTCCTCGACGAGCTTGGGGAGCTGCTCGGTGACCAGCAGCAGAGCCGCCAGCTCGGGCAGGCCGCGGGCGGCGCCGACGACGCGCTCGAAGCCCTCGGCCTTCTTCGACAGGATCGCCTGGAGGCCCGCGGCCTCGGCCTCCATCACCGCGCGCAGGCCGTCCGCCTCGCCCTGCCGGGTGCGGCGGACGCGCTCGGCCTCGGCCTCGGCGAGGGTCTCGATCTCGCGCTTCTTGATCTCGGCGGGGACCAGGATGTTCGCCGCCTGGCTCGCCTCCTCGCGCTTGGCCCGCTGGCGCTCGGCCTCCTCCTCGGCGACGTAGGCCTCGCGCAGCGCCTCGGCGGTGCGGACCTTCTCCGCGGCGACCGCCTGGCGCTCGGCCTCGGCCTCGGCCTCGCGTCGGTTCGCGTTCGACTGGGCGACCTTGATCGAGGCCGTGTTCTCGCCCTCGACCGCGGTCGCCCCGGCGTTGGCCACCTGCACGCGGCGGTCGCGCTCGGCGTTGGCCGAGCCGATCGCGCCGTCGCGCTCCTTCTCGGCGACCTGGACCTTGGCCTCGTTGATCGCCCGCGCCGCCGCCTCCTTGCCGAGCGCGTCGATGTAGCCCGACTCGTCGGTGATGTCCTGGATGTTGACGTTGATCAGCCGCAGGCCGACCTTCTTGAGCTCGACCTCGACGCCCTGCGAGATGTTCTCGATCAGCTTGTCGCGGTCGGCGTTGATCTCCTCGATGGGCATCGTCGCGAGCACGACGCGCATCTGGCCGAAGATGATGTCCCGCGCCAGCTCGGCGACCTGCTTCATGTCCATCCCGAGCAGGCGCTCGGCGGCGTTCTCCATCACCCCCGGCTCGGTCGAGATGCCGACGGTGAAGGTCGAGGGAGTGTTGACGCGGATGTTCTGCATCGACAGCGCGCCCTCGAGCTTGATGTCGATCGCCAGCGGGTGGAGGTCCAGGAAGGCGTAGTCCTGGAGCAGCGGCACGATGAAGGTGGCGCCGCCGTGGTAGCACTTCGCCGACATCCCCTGCCGCCCGGCCTTGCCGATCTTGCCGTAGACGACCAGGATGCGGTCCGAGGGGCAGCGCTTGTAGCGCCGAGCCATCGCGATGACGACGAGGAAGACGACGACCGCGGCGACGACGAGACCGAGCAGGGTGTCCATGGTCAGCTCTCCTGGGGGTTCGGGGCGGCGGGGCCCGCCGTCCCGGCGGAGCCCGCGGCCGGGGCGGGCGGCGCGGCCGCCGGCGGCGGGTCGAGCGGCTCGACGAGGAGCGTCTGCTGGTCGAGCGCCTCGACGACCTTGACCCGCGCGTGGTTCGGGATGCGGGCGGCGGAGCGGGTGAAGGCGCGGACGACCTTGAGCCGCCCCTGGACCAGCACCTCGATCTGCCCCGGCCCCTGCATGCTCGGCGGGATCGGCAGGTAGACGTTGCCCATCGCGCCGACCGCGTTGCGGTAGTCGAGGGTGCCGCTGTCGCGCATCGAGTAGAAGCCGCGCATGATGAGCACCACCGTGCCCATCAGCGCGCCGCCGGCGGCGAGCGCCGCGACCGTGGAGGCGCCGAGGCCGAGGCCGTTGCGCAGAGCGATCACCCCGCCCCAGCCGAAGCCGGTGAAGAAGGCGGTCACCGAGCGGATCGACAGCACGCCCATGCCGGTGTCGTGGACGTCGGCGTCGAAGTCGTCGACGCCGTCCCCGTCGAACCCGAACACCAGCAGCACGAGCTGCAGGGCGAGCAGCACCGAGGTGACGATGGCGATCCCGTAGTAGACCTGGAGCGCCGTGTCGAGCGAGCTCCACCAGGCTTCGATCATCGCGACTCCGTCCAGGGCGGCGGGGGCGCCGCCGCGTGGTCGTCGATCTCATGCCGCCCCGGGGCACGCCGCCCCGGGCGCCGCCTCTTCGGTACGGCGGACCGGCGAAAGGATTCCGAAACGCTGGAGGCAGTCTACAACGGGGGCGGGCGTAGGATCAGCCCGATGGCCGCCGTCCTCGCCCTCCAGCCGAAGATCGACCGCTGGGAGGGGCTGCTCGACTACAACCCCGCCTCCCACGCGATCTGGGAGGTGGCGACCGTCCTCTTCGTGATCCTCGGGCTGATCGCGCTCGTCGAGGGCTGGGACTGGCTGCGCGGCGCGATCCGGCGGCGGGCGCGCCGCCGCCGCGGCGAGCCGGAGCTCGACGCGCGCTACTGGCTCTACCGCGAGCCGGACACCGAGCTGCGCCGGCGCCACCATCGGCGGCTCGAGGCCCGCCGCCGCGCGTGGAGCGAGGAGCGGCCAAACGAGCCGGTCGAGCCGTCGGAGCCGCGCGCCCGCCGCCGCTCCTGACCGCGCGGATCGCCGTCTCCGGTATCGTTCGGCGCGTGCAGGTCATCCTCGCGGTCGCCAGCCAGAAGGGCGGGGTCGGCAAGACGACCGTCGCCCTGAACCTCGCGCACGCCCTGTCGCGCCGCGGGTGGCGGACGCTGCTCGTCGACGCCGATCCGCAGGGAGCGGTCGGCTGGTCGGTCGAGGGGGCGCGGGCGGACAGGCGGGGGCTGGTGCGCTGGCTGCGGGGCGAGCTGGCGCTCGAGGAGGCGGCGCTCGCGACCCGCGAGGAGGGGCTGCGGCTCCTCCCCTTCGGCGGCGACGACGACGACCGCGACTGGGAGAGCGCCCGCTCGCTCCTCGCCGAGGGCGCCCTGCGCTGGGGGCTGGCCGAGGACGCGCCCGGTACCGACGTCGTCGTGGTCGACACGCCGTCCGGCGTCTGGGGGCCGACCCGCGAGGTCCTGCGCCAGTCCGACGCGGTGCTCGTGCCGCTCCAGGCCGAGCCGCTCGCCTGGCGCTCGCTCCACCAGGCGGTCGACGCGATCGAGGCGGTGCGCGGCGAGGGCCGGCCGCTCGAGCTGGCCGGCGTGCTGCTGACCATGGTGGCGACCCGCGAGGAGGCGTCGCTCGCCGTCGCCCAGGAGAGCTGGGGCTCGCTGCCGGTCGAGCTGGTGCTCGAGGCGTTCGTGCCGCGCGACCCGGTCTTCCTGCGCGCCGCGGCGCGCGGCGTGCCCGTCGCGCTCCTCGAGCGGCGGCCGCCGCCGGTGGCCGCGGTCTTCGACCGGGTCGCCGCCGAGGTCGAGCCGCGGCTCGGGCTGGAGCCCGGCGGCGCGTCGCCCGCCGAGCCGCCGGCCGGCCTGCTCGGCTGACGCCTGCCGCCGCCGCGGCCCCGGGACGAGGCTCGGGTCGGGCGCCGGCCGCGGCACGTCGCTTGCTCGCCGCCCCGGCATGCGGGTGCGATCCGGGAGCGCGTTCTGGCGGCGGGTGCGGCCGGGCGACCGGCGCGGCCGGCGGATCGCGCTGGCGGCCGCCGCGGCGCTGGTCTTGGTCGCGGCGCTCGCCCTCTGGGTGCTCTGGCCCTACGCCCGCGCCCTCGGGCGGATCGGGGCCGATGCCGACCGAGCGCCCTCGCGGCTCTACGCGCGGCCCGAGGTGCTCCACGTCGGCGAGCGGCTGGCGCCCGCCCGCACGGGCGCCGACGTCGAGGCGGCCGGCTACCGGCCGGTCGACGACGGTGCCGAGGACATCGCCCCGGGCCGCTATCGGCTGGGCGGCGGGCGGTTCGCCGTCCGCCTGCGCCATCGTCGGACGCCGCGCGGCGAGGCCGGCTCCGAGCTGGTCGAGGTCTTCTTCGCCGACGGCCGGGTGACCCGCCTGCGGGTCGACGGCCGCGAGGTGCGGCGGGCCGAGCTCGAGGCGCCGCTGCTCGCCTCGTACTACGGCGAGCAGGTGCGCGAGGTGTGGCCGGCACCGGTCGGCGAGCTGCCGCCCCACGTGGTGCGTGCGGTGCTCGCCGCGGAGGACGCGGGCTTCTACCGCCACCTCGGCATGTCGATCACCGGCACGCTCCGCGCCGCCTGGGTGAACCTGCGCAGCGGCGAGATCGAGCAGGGCGGCTCGACCCTCACCCAGCAGCTGGTCAAGAACGTCTTCCTCTCCCCCGAGCGCTCGCTGGTCCGCAAGGCGCGCGAGGCCGCCCTGGCGATCGTCGTCGACCTGTTCCACTCGAAGCGCGAGATCCTCCAGGCCTACCTCGACCGGATCTACCTCGGCACCGGCGGCGGGGTGAACTACCACGGGATCGGGGCGGCGGCGCGGGCCTACTTCTCGAAGGACCCGCGCGAGCTCACCGTGGCCGAGGCGGCGACCCTGGCCGGGATGATCCGCGCGCCGGCCCACCTCTCGCCGGTCGACCACCCCGAGGCGGCGCGCGAGCGGCGGGACGAGGTGCTGGCCCGCATGGAGGAGCTCGGCTGGCTCTCCCGCGACGAGCTGGCGGCGGCGCGGGCCGAGCCGCTGTCGACCTCCACGTCGGAGCTCGGGCGGCGGCGGGCGCCCCACTTCGCGGTCGCCGCGGCGGCGGAGGCCCGGGAGCGGTTCGGCGTCCGCCGGCTCGGCGACCGCGGCTACACGCTCTTCGCCACGCTCTCGGCCGGCGAGCAGGAGCTCGCCCAGCGCGCGGTGCGCGAGGGGACGGCGGCGCTCGGCGGCGGACTGGAGGGGGCGCTTGTCTCCGTCGAGCCGCATACGGGGGCGGTCCGCGCCTGGGTCGGCGGGCGCGACTTCCGCGACAGCCAGTTCGACCGCGTGCGGCAGGCGCGGCGGCAGGCGGGGAGCGCGGCGAAGCCGATCGTGCTCGCTGCGGCACTGGCGAGCGGCGCCGTCTCGCCGGCCAGCCGCCTCGAGGACGCGCCGCTCGCGCTCGAGACCGGCGGCCGGACCTGGCGGCCGAGGAACGCCGACGGGCGGTTCCGCGGGCCGGTGACCGTGCGCACCGCGGTCGAGCAGAGCCTGAACGTGCCGATGGTGCGGCTGGCGATGACGGTGGGGCTCGACGAGGTCGCGGCGGCGGCGCGGGCGCTCGGCGTCGCCGGCGAGGTCCCCGAGCTGCCGTCGAGCGCCCTCGGCGCCTTCGAGGTCAGCCCGTACGAGATGGCGGGCACCTACGCGACGTTCGCCGCCGGCGGCCGGCGGCCGGCGATCCACGGGCTGCGCGCGGTGTTCGACGCCCGCGGCCGGCGGCTCGGGGACGGCACGCCGCCGCGCCCGGAGCAGGTCCTCGACCCCGCGGTGGCCTACGTCGTGACCTCGGTGCTCGAGGGGGTCGTCGCGCGCGGCACCGGCCGGGGCGCGCGGCGGTTCCAGCCCGCCGGACCGCTCGCCGCGAAGACCGGCACCTCGAACCGCGCCCGCGACTGCTGGTTCGCCGCCTACACCCCCGAGCGGGTCACCGTGGTCTGGGTCGGCCGCGACGACTTCGAGCCCACCGGCGGGTCGGGCGCCCGCGCCGCGCTCCCGGTGTGGGGCCGCTACACCGCGGCCGCGACCCCGCCCCGGCGGCAGGACGCCTTCCGGGTACCTCCCGGGATCGAGCGGCGGACCGTCTGCACCACCTCCGGCCGCCTGCCGAACCGCTGGTGTCCGACCCGGCTCGACGAGGTCTTCCTGCGCGGCCAGGCGCCGGAGGGGTCGTGCGACCTCCACCGGGCGCCGGCCCGGCCCCGGCGCCCGCCCGACCCGGGCCCGCGCGTCCGCCGCTGGCTGCGCGGCGTGCTCGACGACATCTTCGGCTGAGCCGGCGCCCGGCGGGTCGCGGAAGCTCCCCGTGGCACTCCGGTTGCAGCTCCCGGCGGCCATGAGACCGCAAGCCAGCCTCCCCACCCCGCTCCGCGCCGCACTGTCGGCGGCGCTCGTCCTCGCCGCCGCCGGCCTCTCCAGCTGCGCGACGAGCGGCGTGAACCAGGGGGACGTCAACCTCGTCTCGCTCGAGGAGGAGTGGGCCCTCGGCCAGAAGCTCGAGGCCGACATCGCGCGGCAGGTCCGCCTGGTCGACGACCGCTCGATCGTCGGCTACGTCGACGCGCTCGGCCAGCGGATCGTGCGGCAGACCGAGCTCGGCCGGCTCCCCTGGGAGTTCCACGTCGTCGCCGACGGCGAGGTCAACGCCTTCAACATCCCCGGCGGCCACGTCTACGTGAACACCGGGCTGATCGCCGCCGCCGGCGACGTCGGCGAGCTCGCCGGCGTCCTCGCCCACGAGATCTCGCACGGCGTCGCGCGCCACGGCACCGAGCAGCTCACCCGGGTCTACGGGCTCAACATCGTCGCCGGCGTGCTCCTCGGCAACGACCCGCAGACCTACGAGCGGATCCTGGCGCAGATCCTCGGCACCGGCGCGATCGCCCGCTTCTCGCGCTCGGCCGAGCGCGAGGCCGACGACCTCGGCGTGCGTTTCATGTGGGAGGCCGGCTACGACCCGAACGGCATGGTGCGGATGTTCGAGGGCCTGCTCAGCCGCCGCCGCGGTCAGCCGTCGAGCGTCGACAAGTTCTTCGCCACCCACCCGCTGACCGAGGAGCGCATCCGCGCCACCCGCGCGGAGATCGCGAAGCTGCCCGCGAAGAGCGGCCTGATCTCCCGCGACGCGGCCTACCAGTCGGTGCGCGGCGAGGTCGGCCGGTACAACTGACGGACGGCTCGCGGTAGTCTCCCCACTGCGCGCGGCCCCGCCCTCCCCGGGCGTCCGACCCCGCGCAGGAGCGGTCATGACGTATCTCCCCACCGATCCCCCCCGGGCGCGCCTCGCAGCCCGCTCGGCCGCGCTCGGCGTCGTGCTCGCCCTCGCCGTCGCGATGCCGGCCCGCGCCGGGCTCCAGCCCGTCGGTCACGAGGTCGAGGCCAGCCCCGACGGGGCGACCTACCACAACCCGCTCCACCACTCCGCGAGCGTCGGCGACACCGGAGCCTTCGAGCCATGACCCGACGCCCCGCCCTTCCGACCGCCCGTCTGATGCTCGGAGGGCTGCTGCTCGCCGCCTCGACGGCGACCGCGGCGACCCCGTTGCCGATCCCCGAGCCGCCGAAGCCGACCGGCCTCGAGATTCCGCTGCAACTGGGAGTCCGACCCGCGATCGCCGCCCTCGACGACGGGTTCCTCGTCGCCTTCGTGCTCGGGGACGGGCCGCGCCGGGTCGTCGCCTCGGCTCGCGACAGTCTCGGCGAGAGCGGCCAGGCACCGATCGACCTCGGACCCTACGAAGACGGCCCGGGCGGGCTCGGCGGCGGGATCTCGGTCGCGGCGCTGAGGGACGGCTACGTCGTCGTCTGGACCGGCCCGCGTCCCGACGCCGGAGTGGTCGGCGTCTATGCACGCAGGCTCTTCCGCAGCGGCCTGCCGGCCGGCCCGGCCGAGCTCGTCTCGGGGCCGGGACCGCGTGCCCGCTTCGACCCGGACGTCGCGGCCGACGCAGCGGGTCGCTATGCGATCTCGTGGACGACCGACCGCTCGCCGGAGAGCGCCCTCGACGTCTTCGCCCGGCGCTTCGAGGCCGACGGCTCGCCGGACGGCTCGGCGTTCTTGATCCACGAGGACGTCCACAACTCCCAGCGCGCCGGCCGGCTCGCGTTCCTGCCGGACGGCACGCTCGTCGCGGTGTGGGAGAGCTTCGAGGGGGAGGCGCGGCTCCACGACGTGCTCATGCGGAGCTTCGGTCCCGCCGGCGCGCCCCTCGGCGGCGAGGAGGTCGTCCACACCGACCCCGACACCGCCGCGGCGGGCCAGACGGTCCCGGAGGTCGCCCCTCTCGCGGACGGCGGCTTCGTCGTCGCCTGGAACGGCTACTTCGCGCGCCTGTTCACCGCCGCCGGCGCGCCGCGCTCCGACGACCTCGTCCTCGGCGAGGGCGCGGTCGGACCCTCGCCCCCGGCCCTGGCCGGCATGCCGGGCGGCGGATTCGTCATCCTGTGGGAGACCGACTGCGGACCGGCGTGCGGCCACACCGACGTCGTCGGCCGGGGCGTCGGCGCCGACGGCATACCGTTGGCCGACGTCTTCCGGCTCGCCATCCACGACATCGGTGCACAGACGGGGCCCGCCGTCGCCGTCGTACCGGCTCCCGGCATCGCCTTCGCGGTCTGGGAGACCCACGAGGAGAGGGTCGGCAGGCTGATCGTCGAGCGCCGGATCTCGCTGCCTTGCCTCGCAGACGGACGCTCGCTCTGCCTGGGCGGGAGCCGCTTCCGTGCGTCCGTCCTCGCGCTCGGCCACCATTTCCCGCAGCGGCCCGCGATACCGGTACAGCGCGGAGACCGCTGGGGCACCTTCTGGTTCTTCCGCCCGGAGAACGTGGAGATCGCGATCAAGGTCCTCGACGGCCGGCCGGTGAACGACCACTTCTGGGTGTTCTACGGCTCGCTGACCAACCTCGACTTCACGCTCTGGGTCGAGGACCTCCTGCTCGGTACGCTCGTGCGCTACGAGAACCCCCTCGGCACGCTCGCGTCCCGCGGCGACACGGCCGCCCTGCCGTCGCCGCCCGCCGCGCTCGGCGCGTACGGCGCCGTCGTGACCGCGCCGTACGCCGCCCGCGCCGGCGGCCTGGGGTCGCCGCTCACGCCGGCCGGCACGCCGTGCGTGGCCGGCACGACCCGGGCCTGCCTGCAGGGCGAGCGCTTCGCCGTCGAGATCGAGTGGGCGGACTTCTTCGGCAACCGCGGGACGGCTCGGCACGGCGACCTGACGGCCGACACGGCGTACTTCTGGTTCTTCCACGAGAGCAACCCCGAGATCGTGGTCAAGGTGCTCGACGGGCGGCCGGTCAACGGCCGGTTCTGGGTCTTCTTCGCCTCGCTGACCAACGTCGAGTTCACCCTGCGGGTCACCGACACCGAGACCGGGCAGACGGCGACCTACCACAACCCGCTCCACCATTTCGCGAGCGTCGGCGACACCGCGGCCTTCCCCAGATAGTCGGCGCTCGACGGCGGGTGAAATATCTCCCCGGGGCGGGGAGTTGGCTCGGACGGACCGCACGTCCTCCCGCCGAGCCTGCCGATGAGCGAGCCCCTCCCCGCCGTAGCCGCACCGCGCGCCGAGCACCCCGTGTGCCCGCGGGCGCGGTTCGTCGAGCTCGTCGCCCGGCCCGAGGGCGAGATCGACCTGGCGGAGGCGGCGTTGTGGATCAGCGCCGAGGAGAGCCCCGGGCTCGACGTCGACGGCTGGCTGGCGCGGATCGACGCGCTGGCGGCCGAGGCGCGGCGGCGGCTCGCCGCGATCCCCGACGGCCCCGGCGCCGAGCTCGCCCGGCTCGAGGGGCTGTGCGGCCTGCTGTTCGCCGAGCTCGGCTTCGGCGGCGACCGCGACGACTACTACGACCCGGCGAACAGCTTCCTCGACCGGGTGCTCGAGCGCCGCCGCGGCATCCCGATCACCCTCGCCGTCGTGCTGCTCGCGATCGGGCGGCGGGCCGGCGTGCCGCTCGTCGGCGTCGGCTTCCCCTGCCACTTCCTGGTGCGCTGCGCGCGCCAGCCTCAGGTGCTCCTCGACCCGTTCGAGGGAACGCTGTTGACCGCCGACGACTGCCGGCGGCTGCTCGCGCGGGTCTGCGGCGGCCACATCCCCTTCCACCCGCGCCTGCTCGCGCCGGTCGGCACCCGGGCGATCCTCCACCGGATGCTCAACAACCTGCGGGCGGTCTACCTGGCGCGCGGTGACGAGGAGCGTGCCCTGGCCGCCCTCGACCGGATGCTGCTCCTCCAGCCCGACGACGCCGTCCACCTGCGCGAGCGGGGGCTGCTGCGGCTCGGCCGCGGCGAGGTCGCCGCCGCCGTCGACGACCTGGCGCGTTACGTCGCGGTCGAGCCCGAGGCCCCGGACCGCGCCGCGGTCGAGGAGCTCCTCGCCCGCGGGCCCTCCCCGGCGACGACCGTCCACTGACCACCGGCCGGAGCCGGCGCGCTCCGGGCACCGTCGCTCCGGCGCCGGCGGACGCCGCCCTCCGGGACCGCCCGGTTTATCTCGGCGCGGCCGGCCGGTCCGCCGTCCAGTACAGGTTCTCGAGCACGACGCTACGCGCGCCGGACGTGCCCGTCAGGGTCAACCGGTAGTTCGGGTCGAAGCGGATCTCGCAGTCGGCATCGGCCGGCACGGCGAGGTCGACCCGGTGGCTGCCGGTGCCGGTGACCATCGTCTCGCTGGCGTCGCACGTCGAGGCGACCCGCAGGGCCGGTCCGATCCCCCCCGCCTCGAGCGTGCGCTCGATCCCCTGCGAGAGCTCGGGGACGACGACGGAGAGACTCAGCCGGCCGGCGGTGCCGGATCCGGTGACCTCGATCGTGCCTTCGGCGCCGAGCCAGCGGCGGCCGAGGATCTGCCGGTCGGCCCCCGGCTCCGGGGCGAGCCAGCCCTCCGAGAAGGCCAGGTCCGGGAAGTCGGCCGGCGCGACGTCGGGCACGCGGACGGCGGCGAGCCGGTACTCGTGGCGCCCGACCTCGGCGCCGGTCGTCTCGAGCGGCCACCGGCGGTCCGCGTCGTGGAGGCCGAGGGTCAGCTCGTACTCGCCGGCGGGGAGCGGCTCGCCGAGCGCCGACTGGTAGAGATCGAGCGGGTAGCTCAGCGGCCTGCCCACCTCCCACCCGTCGGGGAACGGGTGGTCGAAGGTGCGGACGAGCTCGCCCTCGGCATCCAGCAGGTGGACGAAGACGCGCAGCTCGCCGTCGACGGCGCCGAGCGGGGCGATCGGCTCCCACGAGACCTCGGCCTGCGCCGTCGCCGGGTAGGGGAGGGTCATCGTCTGCGGCTCGAGGTCGACGCGGCCCACCGGCACCGGCTCGCCGGCGCAGGCGGCGAGGAGCGCGAGGCCGCCGAGGGCGGCAGCGGCGCAACGGGCGGTGCGGAGGCGCGAGGACGTGGGCACCATGGCCCGAAGAGTCTAGCTCGGTCTAGCCCCCATCGGAGCCCGGGTCGCGCTCCCCACCGCGGGCGAGCGCGGCGCGGATCGACGCCTCGTAGGGCGGCTCGAGGACGCCGGCGTCGGTGACGATCGCGGTGATCAGCTCCGCCGGCGTGACGTCGAAGGCGAGGTTGAGGGCGATGGCGCCGGCCGGCGCCACCGCCGCGCCGGCCAGGGTGGTGACCTCGTCCCCCTCGCGCTCCTCGATCGGGATCGCGTCGCCGGACACGGTGTCGGGGTCGATCGTCGACAGGGGGGCGGCGACGTAGAAGGGGACGCCGTGCCGGCGAGCGAGGACGGCGAGCGGGTAGGTGCCGATCTTGTTCGCCGTGTCGCCGTTGGCGGCGATCCGGTCGGCGCCGACGACGATCCGGTCGACCAGCCCGCGGGCCATCAGCGCCCCGGCCGACGAGTCGGTCACCAGCCGGTGCGGGATGCCGAGGCGGCCGAGCTCCCAGGCGGTCAGCCGGGCGCCCTGGAGCAGCGGCCTGGTTTCGTCCACCCAGACGCTGGCCAGCCGCCCGGCGTCGAACGAGGCGCGGATCACGCCGAGCGCGGTGCCGTAGCCGGCGGTCGCCAGCGCGCCGGTGTTGCAGTGGGTCAGCGCCCGGTCGCCGGCGGCGAACAGGCGGGCACCGTGGGCGCCGATGCGGCGGTTCGTCTCGACGTCGTCGGCGTGGAGACGCTCGGCCCAGGCGAGGAGCGCGGCGTGCGCCGCCGCGGCGCCGCCCCCTTCCGCGACGGCGCGCCGGAAGACCTCGCGCCCGCGGGCGAGCGCCCAGCGCAGGTTGACCGCGGTGGGGCGGGTGCCGGCGAGGAGGTCCGACACCTCGGCGAAGCGGCGGGCCGTCTCCTCGGGGCCGGCGCCCGAGCCGGGGTCGATCCCGAGCACCAGCCCGTACGCGGCGGCCACCCCGATCGCCGGCGCGCCGCGCACCGAGAGCCGGCGGATCGCGGCGGCGACGTCCTCCGGCCGGCGGCACTCGAGCCACGCCTCCTCGCCGGGCAAGCGAGTCTGGTCGAGCAGACGGAGATGGTCGCCCGCCCAGGCGATCGGCGAGAAGCGGTCGGCGTCGGCGCTCACCCCCCGATGCTACCCGGGCCGGCGCAGTCGTGCGCGGTGTCCCCGGCGGCGGGAATCGACCGGCCGCGATAGGATGATCTTCCCTTTCGGCGGCGCCGAGCTTGCACGACTCGCTCCGCAGGCCGCGACGACGCCGCCCCGAAGAAACCGTCCCGCCACCAAGGAGCTTCGCCGTGAAGGGAGA
>Ga0214468_1000064_pt1 | contig 29906 bp, 22 predicted proteins | sample RVTome_9_FD_187334 | JGI IMG/M metagenome (GOLD analysis project Ga0214468, IMG submission 187334) | Soil microbial communities from uranium-contaminated site in the Upper Colorado River Basin, Wyoming, United States - RVT155D38 HiSeq ...
ATTGTTTCATACGCCGGTGGTTGCGGAAGTAGAGCAAGTATTCCTGACTGTGCCCTCCAGCGACCGGAAACACGGACTTCTGGACCGGTCGGTGCGTGCTCCCTCCCGGAGCGCACCGGTTCAAGGCGTCGACCGTTTTCGAGCCCCCGGCGTGCGTACTGTCGAGTCATGCCCGACAGCCGCCACGAGGGGTACCGGCGGGACGCCGTTTCCGAGCTCGCCGCCTCGCCTCGCAAGGCGGCGGGCGGCCGGCGCCGGGGTCCCGAGGAGCTCCAGGTGTTCGCCGGCCTGGGAGCCGTCCTCCGCCAGCTCCGCCGCCGCGCCCGCCTGACGCAGGGCGACCTGGCCGCGGCCACGGCCCTGACGCGGGCGATGATCTCCGCCTACGAGAACGCGCGGACCCTGCCCTCGCTCCCGACCCTGGACCGGATCCTCGCCGCCCTCGGCGTCTCGCTCACCGACCTCGGCCGCGAGCTGGAGGTCGAGCGGCGCGTCGCGTCGAGCGGGATCCTCGGTTAGCCGCGAGTGAACACTCGAGCCCGGCCCGGATCTCGCGGCGATCCGGCGGCGATGCTGCCGAGGCTGATTTGCCTATCGCCATTCGTCGATGTATCTTCGCTCGGGAACGAGCCACTCATGGCTGACGACCCTGGAGAGCGACCTCGATGAAGACCATGGCGAGCGACACCCCGATCCCGTGGAGGTACCTGCTGACGATCCTCGGCATCGCGGCTCTGCTGAGCGTTCCCGCGACGGCCCAGGCGGCCCTGGACGGCTACGGCCGGGTGACCGACGCGTCGCACAACGACAAGCACAACCCGAATCCGAACGACGACGAGGAAGAGGACGACACGCCCGGCAAGGACGAGAACGCGGGCCCGCCCGGCCGGGCCGGCTCGCTGATCAAGTGGGACCAGCGTACCTTCACCGTCTTCGAGTCGGCCGGTGAGGTCGTCCTGAGCGTCGAGCGGTTCCACGGCGACGAGGGTCAGGTGGTGGTCGAGTACTGGACCGAGGACGGCACCGCGGTCGAGGGCGAGGACTACGTCGGCGTCTCCGGCAGCCTGACCTGGGAGGACGGCGAGGACGACCGCCGGACGGTGGCCCTGTCGATCCTCGACGACGAGGAGTTCGAGGTACGCGAGACGGTGGAGCTTCACCTCGCGGTGGTGGACGGCGACGCCCAGCTCCACCCGGGTCACGGTTTCGCCATCCTCCAGATCATGGACGCATCCGAGGACGACGGGGAGCCGGGCGAAGAGGATCCGACCGACCCGGGCCGGGTCGAGTTCTCCGACGACGAGCTCCAGGCGCTGGAGGGTGAGACGGCACGGATCGCCGTCGAGCGCAAAGGTGGCGGCTTCGGCGCCGTCTCCGTCGCCTTCGCCACGGTCGACGGCAGCGCCGTGGCCGGGGACGACTACGAGGAGACCTCCGGCGTGCTGATGTGGGACGACGGCGAGAAGGGTGTGCGCACCTTCGAGGTCCCGGTCCTCGAGGACGACCTGGAGGAGGGCAACGAGAGCCTCCTCCTCGAGCTGTCCGACCCGACCGGCGGCGTGGCCCTCGAGGGCGACGGAGGCGTCGCCGAGCTGGTCGTCCTGGACGACGACGGCAGCACCGCCGCCTGCGTCGCGGACGCCGACACCTTGTGCCTGTCGAGCGAGCGCTTCCAGATCGAGGTCGACTGGCGGGCCAACGGCAAGTCGGGCTTCGGCACCGTCGAGGAGGTCTCCGACGACTCCGGCCTGGTGTGGTTCTTCCGCCGGGGGAACAAGGAGATGCTGATCAAGGTGCTCGACGCCTGCGACGACTTCGGCACCTACTGGGTGTTCTTCGCGGCGACGACCAACGTCGACTTCACGGTCACGGTGACCGACACGGCGACAGGCATCGTCAAGGAGTACACCAACACCGCCGGCCGTCCGGCGGAGCCGGTCCAGGACACCTTCACCTTCAAGACCTGCGGCGGCGACTGACCGGGGCTCCCGCTCCTGGCCGAGACCGCCGCAGCGGCGGGCGGCTCAGGAGCGGGGGCGGGCCGTGCCCAGTCGGCGGAGGACCTCGGCCTCCGGCAGCGCGTCGATCTCGACCTCCTTGCGGGGCGAGGAGCCGCCGCGGACGATGCGGACGGAGGATCGGGGCACGCCGAGCGCGGCGGCGAGGAGCGCCTCGACCGCCGCGTTCGCCTTCCCCGCCTCGGCCGGCGCGCTCACGCGCACCTTCAGGGCGTCCCCGAGCCAGCCCGCCAGGCCGTCGCGGGACGCCCCGGGAACGACCTTGATCTTCAAACGCAAGGGCAGCCCTTTCCTCGACCGGTGTGGTAAGCCTTGACTTACGGTTAGCGGTAGCTTACCATGCCGGCCGATGGACGCCGACGCCCTCGGTCCGCTGGCCGCGCTCGCCGATCCCACCCGGCGCTCGATCTTCGAGCGGCTGGCGGCCGAGGGGCCGCAGGCGGTCGGGGAGCTCGCGGACCGGCTGCCGGTGACCCGGCCGGCGGTCTCGCAGCACCTCAAGGCGCTCGCCGCCGCCGGCCTGGTCGCCGCGACCGCCGCGGGCACCCGCCGCATCTACGCCGTCGACCCCGCCGGTCTCGAGGCCATCCGGAGCTGGCTCGACGCCCGTTGGGACTCGCTTCTCGACCGCTTCGAGAGCGCTGCACACAAGGAGGCTCATGCCATGACCGTCGACACGAAGATCCCGCCCGTCGTCAAGACCCGCACCCTGCCCTTGCCGCCCGAGGCGGCGTTCGCCCTGTTCACCGAGAGGATCGCCGAGTGGTGGCCCACCTCGACCCACTCGATCGGCGGCGACGCGGTCGCCGGCCTCCGCTTCGAGGGCCGGGTGGGCGGCCGGGTCGTCGAGGTCCACGCCGACGGCAGCGAGCACGCCTGGGCCGACGTCCTCGCCTGGGACCCGCCCCGCCGGCTCGTCCTCTCCTGGCACCCGAGCGACGAGCCGGTCGCCGCCTCGCGCCTCGAGGTGCGCTTCCGCGCCGCCGCCGCCGGCACCGAGCTCCTGCTCGAGCACGGCGGCTGGGAGGAGCTCGGGGCGCGCGGCGGCGAGCTGCGCGAGAGCTACGACACGGGATGGGAGCCGGTCCTCGGCCGCCTCGACGACGCCGCCGCGTCCTCCTGAGGCCGGGATCAGGCGCGCTGGCCGACGAGGCCCTTCAGCGCCGGGATCAGCTCGTCGATCAACGGGATCAGGAAGATTCCGACGAGCAAGATGAGCTTGTCCCACCATTCGGGGAACCCGAAGACGTCCTGGCCGACGGTGCTGGTGCCGATGGCCCAGGCCACGAAGGCCACGGCCGCGAGGGCGTAGAAGTACCAGCGGGGCGGCGTCTTGGGATCGCGCCGGACGACCAGGTAGCCGAGGACGCCGACGATGCTGATGATCAGCACGAAGGCCAGAGGCAACGGGGCGAGCACGGCGGGGTCGGCCGGATCCCCGACGTTGCTCTTCACGTAGGCGTAGATCGGCGTGTAGAAGGCGATCACCTCGGCCGGGATGTACTTGAGCAGCTTGTCGGCGTACTTGTCCGCGGCCGCGGCGTCGGGATCGGTGGCCGGCGGAGGCTCACCCTCGAGCAGCGCGTCCCGCGGCACGGCGGTGGACGGCGCGGGCGTGTAGACGACGGTTCGGATCATCGCGTGCCTCCTCTGTCGATGGCCTGGGTGGCGCGTCGCCCCCTTCGGCGGCCGGGCAGGCCCGGCCCGGGCCGCGGCGAGACCTCGCGACGCACATCCCCGGACGCCGTGACGGCTTACGTCTGTCGGTTCCTGGTGACTCGACTCTGGCCGCCCGAAGGCGGATGGTCAAATCGAAATATGTTTGTCGGGCCGACCTGCGGCCTTGACCCGCGACTGTTCTACTGATATAGAACTTAGGTGCAACTGCCGCTCGATCGGGACAGCCCGGTGCCGCTGTACCACCAGCTCGCCGAGGCGCTCCGCTGGAAGATCTCGACCGGCGGGCTGAAGAAGGGAGCGAGGCTGCCGGCGGTCCGCGAGGCGGCACGCGAGCTGGCCGTCAACATGCACACGGTCCGTCGCGCCTACGCGGCCCTCGCCGAGGACGGCCTGGTGCGGTCGGACGGCGGCCGCGGGACCTTCGTCCTCGGCCGGGCGAAGGACGGCGCCCCAGCGCGCGCCGCGGGCGATCGGGCGGTCGACGAGGTCGTCCGCTTCGTCGACGGCGTCCTGCAGGAGGCCGTGGAACGCTTCGGCCTCGCTCCGGCGGAGCTCGGTCGGCTCGTGGCGTCGCGCCCCGGCGGGCGCGGCAGCGGAGCGCTGCCGGTCGTCCACGTGCTCGAATGCAGCGAGTCGCAGTGCGCCGATCACGCGGCGGAGCTCGCCGCCGCCTGGGCGGTCGACGCCCGGCCGTGGTCGCTCGAGGGCGCGGGCGATCCGCCGGGCGGGCCGCTCGTCGCCACCTACTTCCATTACGCGGAGATCCTGCGCCGCTGGCCCCACCGCCGCAGCGACCTCCACTTCGTACCGATTCACGTCGATCCCGACCTGCCGCACCGCCTGGCGACCGCCGCCCGGCTCCTGGCCTGCGAGACGGACGACGACCGCGCCCGCAACCTCCAGGCGGACGTCGAGGCGCTGTTCCCGCCCGGGGCGGTACCCGTGGAGGCGCGGGTCGCCCCCGAGCCCGGCGACGCCCTGACCGGCGTCGCGGACGACACCCTGTGCTGCTTCGCCCCCCGGGCGTGGTCGCGGCTCGGCGCCGAGCTGCAGGGGCACCCGAGGGCGCGCAAGGTCCGCTACGTCGTCGAGCCGGAGGCCCTCGACGCGCTGGGCCGACGGCTCGGCTGGAGCCCCGCCGCGGACCGGCCCGGACCGCTCGCATCGTGAAGGGGACCCCCGTGACCCACCGACCGCCCGCATCCCGAGCCCGCCGCGCCGTCGTCTGCTCCCTGGTCCTCGCCGCCTGCGCGGCGCCGGCCGTCGCCGCCGAGCGCTCCGCCAGCCCGCACGCCGGCCTCCTCCGCGACCCCGACGTCTCGGCGACCCACGTCGCCTTCCGCTACGCCGACGACCTGTGGCTGGTCCCCCGTGAGGGCGGCCTGGCGACGCCGCTGGCGAGCCCCCTCGGCGAGGAGCTCAACCCGCGCTTCAGCCCCGACGGCTCGACCCTCGCCTTCGTCGCCAACTACGACGGCGACATGGACCTCTACACCGTGCCGGCGGCGGGCGGTGTGCCCTTCCGCGTCACCCACGAGCCCGGCTGGCAGGTGCTGTCCGACTGGACGCCGGACGGCCGACTGCTCTACTCGGCCGGCTCGCGCCACGGGCTCGGGGCGCGTAGCGAGCTCTATACGGTGGCCGCCGGCGGCGGCATGCCCGAGCCGCTGCCGGTGCCCTACGGCACGGACGGTGCGATCAGCCCGGACGGCCGCTGGCTCGCCTACGTGCCGAACACGACCCGCTACTACCGCGACTGGAAGCGCTACGTCGGCGGTACCGCAGCCGACATCTGGCTGTCCGGGCTCGACGACCACACGTGGCACACCGCTACCGACTGGCCGGGGACCGACGCCTACCCGATGTGGCACGGCGACCGGCTCTACTTCCTCTCCGACGCCGGTCCGGCGCACCGGCTCAACCTGTGGTCCTACGACCCGGCGAGCGGCGAGCGGCGCCAGCTCACCCGCTACGCTGAGATCGACGTCCGCACGCCGGCGGTGGGGCCCGGCCCGGCCGGCGGCGGGGAGATCGTCTTCACGGTCGGCTCGGAGCTGCACCTGCTCGACCTCGCGACGCTCGAGGACCGGATCGTCGAGGTGCGGGTGCCGGGCGCGAGGCCGCGCCTGCGCCTGGCGCCGGTCGACGTCGCCGACCGGATCGGCGCCTTCTCGCTCGCCCCCGACGGCGCGCGGGTGGCGGTCGAGGCGCGGGGCGACGTGTGGACCCTGCCCGCCGAGCACGGCACGCCGCGCAACCTCACCCGCACGAGCGGCGTCGGCGAGCGCGACCCGGCATGGAGCCCCGACGGGCGCTGGATCGCCTTCTTCTCCGACCGCTCCGGCGAGTACCAGCTCCACGTGACGCCGGCCGACGGGAGCGGCGAGGAGCGCCAGCTCACCGAGCGGAGCTCGGGTTTCCTCTACCGGCCGCAGTGGTCTCCCGACTCGCGCCACGTGCTGTTCCAGGACCAGGCCGGGGCGCTGTGGCTCCAGGAGGTCGCCGGCGGCGCGGCGCGGAAGGTGGCCACCGACCCGTGGGCGCGCGGGCCGGCCGGCGCCTCGTGGTCGCCGGACGGCCGCTGGATCGCCTTCGACCTCGCCGAGCCGGTCGGCGCCGACGTGCGCTCGATCTGGCTCTACGACGTCGCGGGCGGCGCGCTCCACCGCGCCACGAGCGCGCTCGCCGACGAGCGGCTGCCGGCCTTCGACCGCGCCGGCGACCACCTCTTCTACGTCGCCCGCCGCGCGCTCGAGCCGACCCTGAGCGACCTCGAGTTCTCCTTCGTCCACGAGGACACCCAGGTGCTCGCCGGCCTGCCGCTGCGGCGCGACGTGGAGTCGCCGTACCGCCCGCGCAGCGACGAGGCGGAGGCCGAGGGCGGCGAGGACGACGGGGACGACGATCGCGGCGGCGACGGCGGCGAGGACGACGAAGGGGGCGGCGACGCGGACGACGGGGGCGGCGGCTCGGGCGGCGCGCCCGAGGTGAGAATCGATCTCGAGGGCCTCGAGCGGCGCGCCTTCCGGCTCCCGGTGGCGCCGGGCGGCTTCGCCGGGCTGGCGGTGAACGACAAGAGCCAGCTCCTCTACCTCCGCACCTCCGGCGGCGAGGCCGGCGACGAGCCGCTGCTCCAGCTCTTCGACCCCGAGAACGAGGAGCGCGAGGAGAAGACGGTGGCGAAGGGGGTGCGGCAGGCCGACCTCGCGGCGGGCGGGGCGAAACTCGCCGCACGCTCCGGCGACCGCGGCGTGCCGGCGATCCACGAGGCCCGCCCCGGGGCCGAGGGGAAGCCGGCGGTCGGCGCGCCGATGATCGCCACGATCGAGCCGCGGGCCGAGTGGCGGCAGCTCTTCGACGACGCCTGGCGGCTGTTCCGCGACTTCTTCTACGACCCGGACATGCACGGGCTCGACTGGGCGGCGGTCGGCGACCGCTATCGCGAGTGGCTGCCCGACGTCGCCTCCCGCGACGACCTCACCTTCGTCGTCAGCGAGATGATCTCAGAGCTCAACGTCGGCCACGCCCACCTCGGCGGCGGCGCGCCGGAGGAGCCCACGCCGGATCTGCCGGCGGGCCTCCTCGGCGCCGACCTCGAGCTCGACGGCGGCGCCTACCGCGTGGCGCGCATCTACCGCGGCCCGGCCTGGCAGCTCGAGCCCCGCTCCCCGCTCGCCGCGCCGGGCGTCGAGGTGGTCCAGAGCGACTACCTGCTGGCGGTCGACGGCGTGCCTGTCGACCCGGCCGTGGACCCGTGGGCGCCCTTCGTCGGTATGGCGGGCCACGAGGTCGTGCTCACCGTCGGCCCCCGCCCGGGCGGCCCCGACGGCGGCGCGACCCGCGACGTGGTCGTCGAGCCCCTCGACCTCCGCGCCGACACCCGGCTGCGCTACTTCGACTGGGTCGAGGGCAACCGGCGCCGGGTGGCCGAGGCGACCGGCGGCCGGGTCGGCTACCTGCACATCCCCGACTACGGCCCCTTCGGCCTCAGCTTCACGCTCCAGCAGCTCCTCGCCCAGCGCGACGCCGCGGCGCTCGTCGTCGACCAGCGCTTCAACGGGGGCGGCTGGACGCCCGACCGCTTCCTCGAGCTCCTCGACCGGCCGCCACTGATGTACCGGGCGCGCCGCCACGGGCTCGACTCCCCGGTACCCTACTTCGCCCACTTCGGCCCGAAGTGCCTGCTGATGAACGAGCTGTCCGGCTCGAGCGCCGACATGTTCCCGTGGATGTTCCGCGAGGCGGGCCTCGGCCCGCTGATCGGCACCCGCACCTGGGGCGGCGTCGTCGGGCTGTCCGGCAACCCCGCCCTGATCGACGGCCAGACGCTGCGCATCCCGAACCACGGCACCTACTCGGCGGACGGCCGCTGGATCATCGAGGGCTGGGGCGTCGAGCCCGACGTCGAGGTCCGCGAGGACCCGTCGCGGATGCTCGCCGGCGAGGACCCCCAGCTCGAGGCCGCGATCGCCGAGATGCTGCGCGCCCTCGACGCCCCGCACTACACCAGGCCGCCCCGGCCGCCCGGCCCCGACCGCACCGGCCTCGGCGTGCCTGTCGGGGAGCGCTGAGGCGAGAGAGCTCGCCGGCCGCGGGCCTCAACGGTATCCGCTTCCTCGCCGGCGGCGCGCTGCACGTCGAGAACTGCACCATCCACAACTTCGCGCAGAAGGGGATCGACTTCGAGCCGAACAGTGCGAGCGAGCTCTACGTCGTCGACACGGTCGTGCGCAACAACCAGATCAACGCCGTCACGGCCGGCGGCATCTTCGTCAAGCCCACGGCCACCGGGTCGGCGCTGGTGGCGCTCGACAACGTGCAACTGCTCAACAACCAGTTCGGCCTGCGCATCGAGGGTGGCACGCGCGCCACCGTCGTCGACAGCGTCGCGACCGGCAAGGTCACCAACGGGTTCATCGCCGTCGGCACAGCGGTCGGAACGGCCGAGCTCAACGTCGAGTCGAGCACGGCGGCCACAACGGGACGAACGGCATACGGGCCGACCAGGCCGGCGCGATCATCCGCCTCTCCTACATGATCATCAACAACAACGTCCAGGACGGGTTGTCGGTCAACGGCGGGACCATCATCTCGTTCGACAACAACAGCGTCGACGGCAACGGCGTGAACGGCAGCCCGACCTCGACGGTGCCGCAGATCTAGCCCGGGACCTAGCGACCCGTGCTAGCCGGGTGCCGGTCGCCGCGGGGCCGGCGTCGCCCGCCCGGGCTGCCGTGGATCGCGCCTGCCGTCCGGCTCGCCGCCGGTCGGCAGGTATCCGAACCGCTCGAGGGCGGGCCCCGCGATCGACTCGAGCCGCGCCACCAGCGCCGGATCGGCGTGCCGCCAGCGGCCCAGCGTCTCTGGCGGCACGACCAGCCGCGCCGCCCGGCGAGGGTCGCCGGGCAGGTCGAGGAACCGGAAGACCCGTCGGGTGACCGCCACCGGCCGGGCGCAGAGGTCCTCCCAGCGCACGCGCAGGTAGGCGCCGCCGAGCCGCTCGCCCACCTCGGCGGCCCACAGGTTGATGCGGCTCCAGAGAGCGGCCGACCGCTCGGGCTCGGACCCCGCCTGCTCGGACGCCGTGAGCAGTATCGTTTCGTAGCGCCCGAGCTGGAGCTGATTGGCCGACAGCGCCATGTCGCGGCCGTCGCGGACCACGTGCAGGAAGCGCAGGTCGGGGAAGCGCTGGGCCAGGAACGGCAGGACATAGAGGCTCCGCAGGCTCTTCCAGCCCAGTGGCCCTGAATGCTTCCCGGCGGTGGCGAACTGCTCCATGAGGGCGGCCTGCAGATCGCCGTCCATCCCCGGCGGCGCCGGGTGGGGCGGCTCGGCACCGCCGCCCTCCCAGAAGGGCACCACCCAGCGGTCGAGAAAGCGCTCGATCGGCAGCGCGTCTTCGGCCTCGTTGCGGTCGTCACCGATCGCCAGCCCCCCGCGGGTCGCGAGGACGGCGAAGGCGCGGGTGCCCGAGCCGCCGGTGGCGCCGATCACGCAAGGGTGGGCCGGTCCCGTCCGCGCTCGTCGCTCGAAGCGGCTACGGAGCCGCAGGAGGCGGCGCCGCAACCGCAGCGCGCGGCCGGACTCCATCTCGGTCGTGTGCGCCCGCCATGCCGCGAGCGAGTCGTGGAGAGCATGGCGCTGGCGGTCCAGGGCATCGCGCTCCTCCGTACGGTTCCGGAGCTCCTCCGTATGGTTCCGGAGCTCCTCGTCGAGACAGCGGCGGTCGATCTCGAGCTCCTCGACCGCCCGCCGGGCCTCCGCGAGCGCGGCCGCGCGACCGGCCAGAGCCGACTCCGCCTCTGCGAGCCGCCGCCTCGCGTTCTCGATGTCCGCTCGCGCACCATAGAGCGCCGTGAGCGAGCGGCGAAGGGATCCGACGAAAAGAGCGGGGTGCTTGCCGAGCACATAGGCGAGGACCCCGGGAAGGTCCGGCCCCTTCTCGAGCACCTGCAGCATCGAGTTCGGCCGCACGCGGTACTCGAAGCCCGGGACCGGGAGCCACCGTAGCGTCCAGCCGCGCGCGATCAGCGCCAGCCACAGGTCCCAGTCCTCCCAACCCTGGCGCGGCATCGCCTCGTCGTACCCTCCGCAGTCGCTCCACGCCTGGCGCCGGATCACCGCGCAGGCGTCGACGTAGTTGCCGGCGACCAGCCGCTCGGCCTCGAAGCGGCCGACCTCAACGCGGCCGCGCCGGCCGCCGAACTCGGCCCGGTCGCCGTAGACGGCGGCCAGCCCCGGCTCCTCGGCGAGGGCTCCGAGCGCCTGCTCGACGAATCCCGGCACCAGGCGGTTGTCGGAGTCGAGCGGGATGACGAACGGCGCGCGGGCCGCGGCGAACCCGTGGTTGCGCGCCGCCGCGACGCCGCGGTGGGGCCGGCGATGGACGGCGTAGCCCGCCGACTCGAGAAGCGCGAGGACGGCGCGGGTCCGCGCGTCGCGGGAGCCGTCGTCAACGACGACGAGCTCGTGCGGGACCTCGATCGCTCGGTCGACGCTGGCCACCGCTTCGATCAGGTTCTCTCCGTCCTCGAAGCAGGGGACGACCACCGCGACCCGCGGATCGCCGGGCGTCGCTCGGCGCCGCGGCGGATCGGAGTGCCACAGGCACGAGGCCGGGAGGGCGGCCTCGCGGTCGAGAGCGGCGAGGAGCTCGCGACACTCGGGGTGCGCCGCGCCGGCGAGCGCGACCAGCGGATCGCCGGGCGGGACACGGTGGAGGAGCTCCGGCGCGGACCGCGCCGCGAGGGCGTCGGCCGGCAGCTCGAGCCCGAGCGCGGCGCGCAGCGCCTGCGCGAAGCGGCCCGGCTCGTCCACCGCCGCGTCGATCGAGACGAGCGCCGAGCGCTCCGGATGGCGGCGGTGGAAGTCGAGCAGGCGCCGGTTGTAGAAGGCCCAGATGCGGTAGCCGTAGTCCGGCCGCGCCAGGAAGACCTCGGCGCCAAGGCGCTGCATCGAGTCCGCCACCTCCCACGGCAGCCGGTACGGCAGGACGAAACGGGCGTCGGGCGCCTGCGCCAGCCAGAAGTCGAGCAGGAGCGCCGCGCGCGGGTCCTTGAATCCCCAGGGGTGCCCTGCGGCCGTGCGCGCGGCGACCAGCTCGCGCGCCTCCTCGCGGTGCGCCTCGAAGGCGGCCTCGTCGAGCCGCTCGCTCTCCGTCCATCCCCAGTCGGGGTGGCCCGCCTCGCCCGCCGGGGAGGCCGCGGCGAGGATCCGCCGATCGAGCTCGAGGAAGTCGGTGTCCTCGAAGTAGCCTGGCGGGTTGTGCTCGTCGCCGGCCAGCAGCCGCCGTCCCATGTCGACGCCAGCACCGGCGAGCGACGAGGCGACGAGGGACGTGCCCGAGCGGTGCATCCCCGCGACAATCCAGGGTCCTCGGTCCAGGCTCACGCGCGGAGGATAGCTATTTCGGGGCGCCGGCGGAATCGGGTGGCGCCGACCGGCCGGGCGAGATCGCTGGATCCTCGAGGGCTGGGGCGTCGAGCCGCCCCCACCGCCCCCGCCTCGGCGTGCCGGTCGAGGAGCGCCGAGAGGCCCTAGCCCCCCGGCTACGGCAGGGCGCAGACGAAGGCGTCGGTGTCGAGGATCGGCGCGAAAGGAACGCCGCGGGGCCGCGAGTAGGTCCTGGTCGGTCCCGCGAGCACGAGGTCGTTGACGTCGATGTCGACCCCGACGTCGGTCAGGCCGGCGACGAAGAACCACCACCTGCCGAAGGTCTCGCAGCCGTCGATCACCTTGACAAGCAACTCCGGGTTGCGCGGGTCGAAGAACCAGAAGCGCCCGGAGCGCTCGTCGAGCTTCACCGGCGTGCCGGACCCGGCTTCTCCTGGGACCTATGCCGCAGGAGCATACACCCGGTCTCGTCGGAGGGAGGGCTCGAAGCTGGCGCGAACATCCGACGTACCGGCGGCGACTCTGCGTAGGCCGCCCCGAGCCGATCGCCGGTTACTCCCCCGCCCCGCCGTGCCAGCGCGCCATGTGCTCGCGCTGGGTGGGGCTGAGCGCGTCCGGCCGGTAGTGGCGGTCGTAGAAGTCGGGGTCGACGTGGCCGGCCTGGAAGCCGAGGAGGGTGCGGAACGGGGCCGGATAGGCGGGGAAGCGGCCGTAGCGGCGGTGGAGGTACTCGCAGTAGGCGATCGTCGCGTCGATCGCCGCGCGGCTCGGCGGCTCGGCGGCCTCGGCGACCCGCTCGGGGTGGCGCCAGGCGCCGGCGCCGGCCCCACCGCGGAAGATGCCGCCCTCGCCGAACTTCAGCTCGACGACCGCCTCGACGGCGGCCTCCATCGACGGGTGGTAGGGCGGGCAGTACGGGGCGAGCAGCGGCGAGCCGTCGGCGGAGTCGAGGCCGACGGCGTAGGGCACCTCGGGGTCGCGGCCGAGCAGCCGGGCGGCGAAGGCGAGCAGGCGACCCATCCCGAGGTAGCGGCTGGCCCGGAGCCGCCGCATGCGGAAGCCGAGCGCCTCGAGCCAGCCGAACGGGTGGGCCGCCCAGTGCGGGAAGCCGCCGAGCCCGAGCGCCTGGGCCATCAGCGCCAGGTTCTGTAACACCATCCCCATCTCGACGACGACGAACTCGTCGACCAGTCCCTCGAGCTGCTGGACGGTGAACACCCGTTCGTCGCGGGCGTCGTCGTGGAGGTGACCGCCGCGGCTCCTGGCGAAGCGCCCCAGGCCCGCCGGCCGGAAGCCGGCACGGTCGTCGACGACGAAGGCACCGGTCTCCTCGCCGAAGATCTCGAGCAGGCCGTTGACGTAGAGGAGCGTCAGCTCGGCGACCGGCAGGAAGTAGGTGCTCGCCGGATCGTAAAGCGACCAGCGGTTGACCGCCAAGTTGTGGAGCGGCTCGAGCGGCGGCGCGCACCGCCCGTCGCACACCCGCACCCGGCTGCGCCGGTAGTGCTCGACGAGGTCGCGGCGGCGGGCGAGCTCGGCGACCTCGCGGACCTCCTCCGGCGCGAAGTCGCGCGGCCGCTTGAGCAGCCAGGTCGCCCCGTCGTCGACGACGAAGACCGACACCGTGTGGATCGCGTCGCCGCTCGGCGCCGTCCGCCCGAGCAGGCCGGCGAGGATCGTGCCGCCGCCGCCCGGCTGGATCTCGAGGTCGGCCAGCGCCGGGCCGGTGACGCCGCAGGCGGCGAAGGCGAGGGCGGCCTGCTCCTCCTCCGTCAGCGGCAAGGGCGGCCGCTCGCTGCGGTGGGCGAGCGGCCCGTCCTCCATCGCCATGCCGAGGCCGAACCGGCGCGAGCGCCGGTCGGCGAGGGCGTCGAGCAGCGGGTAGCGGGCCAAGTCCGCCAGGGGACCGTGGTCGAGCATGGGGGCCTCCGCGGTAGCGAGGGTGATCGCGTCTTCTTACCACGCCCGCCCCGCCCCCTCGGGAGGCGCGGGATTTGCTCGCGTTCTCTTCCGGCGGGCGTACGCTCGCCCGCCGGGCCATGACCACCCTCCTCGCCGAGATCGATGCGATCGCCTCCGACGCCGGCGCGGCCGGCTCGGCCGTGTCGTTTTACGACTACGGGTCGCACACCGCCTGGTCGTGCCGGGGGGACCGGTGGTTCCACGCGGCGTCGACGATCAAGGTGGCGGTGCTCGTCGGCCTGTTCGCCGCGGTCGAGGAGGGGCGCTTCGCGCTCGCGGACCGCCTCCACGTGCGCAACCGGTTCCTCGGCGCGCACGACGGCAGGGCTTACGCGATCCCCACGAGCCGCGACGCGGACGGCGAGGTCCAGGCGGCGGTCGGCAAGCTGATGCGGATCGGCGTCCTCGCCGAGCACATGATCGCGACGAGCAGCAACCTGGCGACGAACCTGCTGCTCGATCTGGTCGGGGTGGAGGCGGCGCGCGAGGCGCTGCGGACGCTCGGCGTGGCGGCGGGCGTGGAGCTGGTGCGGGGGGTCGAGGACGAGGCGGCGCACGCGGCGGGCCTCGACAACCGGGTGACCGCGGACGGGCTGGTCGCCGTGTTCCGGCTGATCGAGGAGCGGCGGGCGTTCTCCGCGGAAGCCTCGGGAGCGATGCTCGAGATCCTGCGCAAGCAGGCGTTCCGCAGCGGCATCCCGGCCGGGGTGCCGGAAGGGGTGCGGTCGAACGCGGGCTTCGCGCACAAGACCGGCGAGATGTCGACGGTGACGCACGACGCCGGGATCGTCTACCTGCCGGAGCGGCCGCCCTACGTGGTGTCGATCCTCACCGAGTGGGCGCCGGGCGGCACGAACCACCGGCGCGAGACGGTGGCGCGGCTCTCGCGCGCCGTCTACGAGCACGTCGCGGGGCTCGCGCCGTGACGGTGCCCGGCGCCGCGGACGCGCGCGAGACGACCGGGGGGCTGCCGGTGGTCGACGGGCTCGACCTGCCGGACGAGCTCCGCGCCCTGCTGCGGCCGGGCGAGCCGGTCGCGGCCGGCGAGGGGCGGAAGGTCGCGCTCCCGCGCTGGTTCTACGAGATCGACTCGTGGGAGACCGCGCGGCGGACGATGCTCGCCCCGTATTTCGGCCTCTACGAGCTGGTCGCGGTCGACGTGCGCGAGGCGGCGCCGCTGCGCCGGTTCCCGCGCCACGTGCCGCTGGCCCTCGCCCACCTCGCGGCGCACCTGTCGGCCCTGCGCCAGCACCTCGGCACCTACGTCCACGTGGCGGCGAACGGCGGCTACCGCTCGCCGGCCCACGCCCTGGCCGCCGCGCCGTCCGGCGAGCTCTCGCCGCACTGCTGGGGCACCGCCGCGAACCTCTACCGGATCGGCGGCGACCTGCTCGACGGCGAGGAGGCGATCGGCCGCTACACGGCGGTGGCCGCCGAGGCGCTGCCGGCGGCCTGGTGCCGGCCGTGGGGGCGCGCGCCGGGCGGCACGATCGATCATCTCCACGTCGACCTCGGCCGCTACGCACTGGAGCCGCGATGAGCGAGCCCCTCGGGCCTCTCGACCCGCTCGGCCCCGACGACGGGAAGAAGGCCGCGTCGGCGAAGGGCGGGGCGGCCGGTCCGGGTCTCCCGCCGCGGCCGCTACGTCTGGCGGCGATCGGGCTGGAGAGCGAGCTGACGCTGGTCGTCGACGGCCGGAAGGCGAAGCCGGAGAAGGTCTTCGGCGACCCGCGGTCGTTCATCCGCGGACCGCTGGTCCACCGGCGGGGGACCTCCTACCACCTGCCGACCGGCGGCGCGGTCTACTTCGACACCGGCGTCGTCGAGGTGGCGACGCCGGCGATCGAGATCGCGCGCGGCTGCGCGGCGCGGGCCGGGCGCTCGCTCTGGGAGTCACTGCGCTTCGTCCGCCGCGAGCTCGACGCCTGGGAGCGGCGGGAGGAACGCGAGGTGCGGCTGGTCGGCTTCAGCGCCCACTACAACGTCTCCTTCGAGCACCGCCCGCCGCGCGGCGGGCGGGCCCCGCGGCTGTCGATCGGGGACTTCGCCCACCTGCTCGTCCACATCCTGCCGGTGCCGGTGATGCTGCTCGTCGCCAACCCGCGCTCGAGCGGGATCGGCGTGCGGCCGCGCGGCGACCGCATCGAGGTCACCGCCGACTTCACCCCGAGCCCGGCCCTGATGATCGCCGCGATGACCTTCGTCGCCGGCGTCGTCCGCGCCGCGATGCGCTGGCCGTCCTACCGGCTCGCCGAGCTCGCCGAGCGCGGCCTGCCGGCGGTCGAGGGATTCGCGCCGATCCCGCACACCAGCCGCAAGGGCTGGTTGGCGCGGGCCGAGTGCTTCCCGGCGGACCCCTTCCGCACGCCGGCCGACGCACCGGTCTGGCCGACCGCCGCCGGGCCGCGGAGCCTGCGCGGGATCGGCCGCGCGCTGTTCGTCGCCTTCCGCCCCGCGATCCGCCGGATCGCCGACCCGTTCTCCTACCGCCTGCTCGAGTCGATCTTCCTGCGCCACGCCCCCGTGCTGCTCGACCTGCCCGACCGCCCGGCCGCCTACGACGATGTCGGGCGCCTGTGCCGCTGGGACGACCTCTTCCCCGAGCGCGCCCTCTCCCGCTCGCTCTACGAGCGGGTGCTGATCCACGCCATCGCCGGCGACCTCCTGCGCCAGGACGGCCGCTCCTGGCGGCCGGTCGGCATGCACGGCTGGTCGGAGGTCGTCTTCGAGCGCGTCCCCGACCGCACCCGCCGCACCGTCCCCGTCGACGACCTGGTCCGCCACCTCGAGGCGTGGAAGGAGGGCGGACCGGGGCCGCGGGGCGGGAGCCGGCGGCCCCGGCGGCGCCAGGATCGTACGGGGTAGGGGCGCTCCGCGTGTCGCCCGCTCCGCGCGCAGCCGAGACGGTGCGCGCCGCAGGCCGGAGCTCGTGCAACGGGGCTGCGGCTACAATAGGGCCATCGCCACCAGGCTCATCGCACAGCACGAAGGCGACGCTGGCTGATCGCTCCGGGAGCCCGCGAGCCGGCCGCACCGGTTCCGAGCTCCGCTACCTTCGAATCCCCGCCGCCCGCAACGGGCGGGCGGCGGATACGCAAGGAGAAAGGACCATGAAGCGAACCAGCCTGCTCGTCTGCCTCGTCGCCGTGCTCGCGCTCGCCCTGCCGGCGGCGCCGGCCGCCGCCCAACCGCCGGTCGACTTCGGGATCGCCGAGCTCGGCGAGATCAAGACCGCCTGTTTCTCCATCTGCTTCGGGACGGGGGAGTCGGGGTCGGGGGGGGTGTGCAATGACACCGGGACGATCGACTCGGTAACGATCGATCCGCCGTTCTTCGTCCGCGCGCTGCGCCTCGGGGGGGCCAACTCCAACGCCTGCGACACCGCCGGGGTCACCATGCCGGTCGACCTGCCGACGACGGTGGGGGCCGGCCAGGCCCTGTTCTTCGACGTCGACCTCGTGGCCGGGAGCATCGGGGTCATCGAGGACCGGATCGAGTTCAACGGCACCCCCATCCGCGACGTCGAGGCCACGGTCATCCCGGCGCCGACGTGCACCCCGGGCACCGACTTGCTCTGCCTGCAAGACGACCGGTTCACCGTGCGCGGCCTGTGGCGCAACCGGTTCGGCGGCCGCGGCAAGGCGCCGATCGTCCAGGGCGTCCAGTCGGACGACTCGGGCCTGTTCTACTTCTTCAACGCGAACAACTGGGAGATGCTGCTCAAGGTGCTCGACGGCTGCGGCGTCGACGGCCGCTACTGGGTGTTCCTCGCGGCGACCACGAACGTCGAGTACACGATCACGGTCACCGACACCCAGGCGGACCAGGTGCGGAGCTACTTCAACCCGCTCGACAACCCGGCGCAGCCGGTCCAGGACACGAACGCCTTCGCCACCTGCCCGTAGCGTTGCGGAGACCCGGACCGGCGGGGCGGCCCGGTGTTTGACGGCGGCGGGCCGGCGGGTACAGAGTCGCGGTCGGTGACCCGACCCTCCGACTTCACCGAGCTCGACCAGTTCGAGGTCGAGCCGCGCTCCGTGCGGCTGCTGCCCGAGGACTTCTGCCGCGAGCGGATGGTCGTCGTGCTCGGACGGGTGGAGCGCGACGGGGACGGGGCGGTTACGGTCGGCATGATCGACCCGTCGAGGCGCGGGCTGGCGCGGGAGGTGGCCGGGCGGCTCGGGCGGACGGTGCGGCCGGTCCGGCTCAACGCCTTCGAGATCGGCCGGGCGCTCGACATGGGCTGGCGGCTCGTCGACCCGACGGCCGAGCGCTCGGTCCTCCGCTTGGCGCCGCTCCCCGACGGCGTCTTCCGCGAAGCCGGCGCGCCGGAGACGGTCGACCAGCTTCTCGGCCGGGCGGTCGAGCTCGGCGCCTCCGACGTCCACCTCGAGCACTACGGGCACGACGTCGACGTGCGCTTCCGGATCGACGGCGTGCTGCGGCAGGTGGCGACGCCGCTGTCGCCCGAGAGCTTCGGCGAGGTCGTCGCCCGGCTCAAAGTGCTCGCCGAGCTCGACGTCGCCGAGCGGCGGCGGGCGCAGGACGGGCGGATCCGCGCCACCTGGCGCGCCGGCCGCGACGAGCGGACGATCGACTTCCGGCTGTCGGTCGTCCCCGGCCCGGCGGGCGAGGACGCGGTGCTGCGCATCCTCGACCGCGAGTCGGCGGTCCTCGGGCTCGAGCAGCTCGGCTTCGCCGGCGCCGACCTCGCCACCTTCGAGCGGCTGGTCACCAACCCCGAGGGGATGGTGCTCGTCACCGGCCCGACCGGCAGCGGCAAGACGACGACGCTCTACGCCGCGATCCACCGCATCAACACGGCCGAGAACAAGATCCTCACCGCCGAGAACCCGATCGAGTACCGCTTCCCGAAGACCAACCAGAAGCAGGTCTCCGAGCAGATGGGGTTCGCCGAGTACGCGCGCGCCTTCCTGCGCCAGAACCCGGACGTCATCCTGATCGGCGAGGTGCGCGACGAGGAGACCGCCGACGCCGCGGTGCGGGCGGCGCAGACCGGCCACCTGGTGCTCTCGACCCTGCACACGAACGACGCGGTGCAGACCGTCTCGCGCCTGCGCACGCTGGGCGTCGAGCCGGGGATGATCGCCACCTGCCTTCTGGGCGCGCTGTCGCAGCGGCTGGTGCGCAAGGTCTGCCCGCACTGCCGCGAGGAGGCGCCGCCGAGCACCGAGGAGGCCCGGCGGCTCGGCCTCCCGCCGGGCGAGAGCTTCGCCCGCGGCCGCGGCTGCGACGCCTGCGGCGGGCGGGGGACCAAGGGCCGCACCGGGATCTACGAGCTCTTCGTCCCCGACGCCGAGGCGGCCGACAGGATCGCCGACGCCGCCCCCGTCCACGAGCTCCGCCGCCACGCCCTCGCCGGCGGCATGAGGACGCTCCTCGACGACGCGCTGGTCAAGGCGCGGGCGGGGACGATCCCGCTCTCGGAGATCTTCCGGGCCGTCCCCTACCGCATGCTCGAGGCGGCGCGCGGCGGCGAGGACGCCGGCTCGCCGCCCTGATCGGCAGGCCGGGAACGGGTGGCGGTTTCCGGGGCCGCTATCCTCGCGCCGTGCCGGGATCCCGCTCGCGCGCCATCGCCCGTCCCCTCCTCGCCGCCGCGCTCCTCCTCTGCGGCTGCGTCGCCGCAGCCCCGCCCGCGCCCGCCCCGCGGGTGGGCGTCGGCTCCGCGGTCGACGCCGGCCCGCAGGCGGCGGTCCGGGACCTCCTCGAGAGCTGGGTCGAGCGGGGAGCCTTCCCGGGGGCCGTCGCCGCCTTCGGGCGGCGCGACGGCCCCACGCACGTCGTCCCCGCCGGCCGGCTCTCCTGGGCGCCGGGCTCGCCGCCGGCCGGCGCCGACACCCTTTACGACCTCGCCAGCCTGACCAAGGTGCTCGCGACGACCGCGATGGCGATGGTGCTCGTCGACGAGGGGCGGCTCGCGCTCGACGCGCCGGTCGGCGACCTCGTGCCCGCGTTCGCCGGGCCGGGCAAGGACGACGTCACGGTGTGGCACCTCCTGACCCACTCCTCGGGGCTGCCGGCCGGGGCGCCGCTCTACCGGGAGCTACGCGGCGGCGACGCCTTCGTCGAGGCGATCGCGGAGATGGAGCTCGAGTACGCGCCGGGCAGCCGGTCGGTCTACAGCGACCTCGGGTTCGTCCTCCTCGGCGCGGCCCTCGAGCGGGCGGCGGGCGAGCCGCTCGAGAGCTTCGTCCGGCGGCGGGTATTCGCGCCGCTCGGCATGGACGACACGACGTTCCGGCCGGGGCCGGAGCTCCTGCCCCGCATCGCGCCGACCGAGGAGGACCCGTGGCGCGGCCGGCTCGTCCGCGGCGAGGTGCACGACGAGAACGCCTGGGCGATGGGCGGGGTGGCGCCGCACGCCGGGCTCTTCGGCACCGCCTCCGACGTGGGGCGGTTCGCGCGCCTGGCGCTCGGCGGCGGCGAGCTCGACGGGCGGCGGCTCGTCTCGGCGGAGACGCTGGCTCGGTTCACCGAACGGGCCGGCATCCCCGGCTCGGACCGGGCGGTCGGCTGGGACACGAAGTCGGCGGTCGGCTCGTCCGCCGGCGAGCTGTTCTCGCCGCGCTCCTACGGCCACCTCGGCTTCACCGGCACCTCGCTGTGGATCGACCCCGAGCGCGGGATCTATGCGGTCCTCCTGACCAACCGGGTCCACCCGACGCGCGACAACGCGCTGATCCGCGACGTCCGCCCGGCCTTCGCCGACGCGGTCGTCCGGGCGCTCGACGGCTTTCAGCAGGCGTCGCCGATCGTCAGACGGCCTCCGGGCTCGACCCGGAAGCCGTCGCGCAGCACGGTGCGGGTGCCGGCGCACAGGGTGAGGTCGCCGGCGGCGGCGACGGTCACGGCCGGGCCGGCGGTCAGGGTGTCGCAGGCGCGGTGGGTCTCGGCCCCGGTGACCGTGTGGTCGGAGAGGGTGAGGTTCAGGGTCGAGGAGCAGGGGACCACCTCGGCGGCGAGCGGCACGACCTCGAGCGCGAAGTTGCCGTCGAAGGTCAGGCTCTCGTCGACGGTCGCCGGCGCGGACGCCTTGAGGTCGACCCGCAAGCTGCAGCTCGCGCCGGGCGGCAGACACGGCGCGAGGTCGAAGCAGGGCGAGGGGCCGGCCTCGAGATCGAGCGTGAACCGGGCCGGGTCGGAGAGCAGCGCCGAGACCACGCTCGCCGCCTCGGGCCCGGCGTTGTCGTTGGTCAGCGTCAGCAGACGGGAGACGGTGTCGCCCACCTCGAGGGTGCCGAAGTCGAGCGGGTCGGGGGAGGGGGCGAGGTCGGGTCCGCCCGAGCCGGGCGCGAGCCCCAACCGGTGGATCTTGCTGGTCGCCGGCGCGGGGCTGCCGCCGACGTACTCGGCGACGTAGAGCTCCCCCGTCTCGTCCTCGCCGAAAGCGGTCAGGTTGAAGGGCGCGTCGAGCAGCAGCCGGCTCTCCCACGCTCCGTCGCAGCGGGGCACGGTGCCGAAGACCTCGCCGGTGCAGAAGTCGCCGTAGAGGTAGACGCCGCGCAGGCGCGGCTCCGCGTCGCCCCGGTAGCGGTAGCCGGCGGTCACCGAGCAGCGGCCCGCGACCTGCTGGTACTCGAGGACCGGGTCGACGAAGCCGCCGGCCGGGCAGGTCGCGTTCTCGTCGCCGTTCCCGTCGTTGTAGGGGTGCGCCCCCTCCCGGCAGTCCCAGCCGTAGTTCTCGCCGCCCGGGCTCGCCGCCGGCTGGAGGTCGATCTCCTCCCACGTCCCCTGCCCGACGTCGCCGATCCACAGGTCGCCGGTCGCCCGGTCGAACGACAGCCGCCAGGGGTTGCGCAGGCCGTAGGCCCAGATCTCGCCGCGCGCGCCGGCGACGCCGACGAACGGGTTGTCCGGCGGGACCGCGTACTCGAGCCCGGGGTCCTCGGCGTCGACGTCGAGGCGCAGAACCTTGCCGAGCAGGGTGTCGAGCGCCTGGCCGTTCTCGCCCGGGTCGCCGCCGCCGCCGCCGTCGCCCGAGGCGATGTACAGATAGCCGTCCGGGCCGAAGGCGAGCTGCCCTCCGTTGTGGTTGTTCGCCGGCTGGTCGTAGGTGAGCAGGATCTCCTCGGAGTCGGGGTCGGCGACCGCCGGGTCCGCCGACACGGTGTAGCGGGCGATGACGGTCTCCAGCCCGCCCGAGTCGCGCGTGTAGTTGACGTACAGCTCGCCGTTCGCGGCGTAGTCGGGGTGGAAGGCCAGCCCGAGCAGCCCGCGCTCCCCGCAGCAGATCACCTTCGAGGAGAGGTCGAGGAAGGGGGTGGAGAGCAGCCCCGAGCCGTCGTGCACCCGGACCTGGCCCGTCTGCTGGACGATGAAGAGCCATCCCGAGCCGTCCGGGGCGTGGGCGATCGACACCGGCTGGACCAGGCCGGAGGCGATCTCCGCGGTGTCGAGCGCGAGGCCCTGGCCGGCGGCGGGCGAGGCGAGGACGGCGAGGACGAGAGTGGCCGAGACGGCGAGGCCGGTCCGGCGGAGAACGCCGGCGGCGGGCGTGGGGACGGCGGCGCGTTGTCGGATGGCGTGTCCCTCCTTCCTCCGGCTCACAGGAACGGGTCGACGACCGCCCGGAAGGTACCGCCGGTCTCCACCGCGAAGCCGTCGCGGAGGACCACCCGCCGGCCGGCGCGGAAGGTCACGTCCCCGGACGGTCCGACCACGTAGCCGTCGCCGGCGGAGATCGTGTCGCACGCCCGGTAGGTGACGACGTGGTTGACGTACTGGCTCGACAGGACGAGGTTCGAGGTCGCAGGGAAGCCGGCGTCGAGGAAGATCGAGTCCTCGGCGTCGTAGGTCGTGCCGTTGGTGACCTGCGAGTAGACCGCCGCCGGGCTGGCACTCCCGTCCGGGATCGTCCACTGGGCGTTCGGGCTATACGGTTGCCACGCCGACCAGGTCGAGCCGTCGTTCGAGAAGCGCATCTGGGCGGCGCCCGGCGGGCCGTAGACGTAGAGCCTCAGCTCGGCGCAGGCGGTGTCGACCGACTCGCGGTTGATCACCAGCGGGTAAACGCCGCTGCGCCGGCCGAAGTTCTGCGTCCAGTAGCGGAAGTAGGGCCCGAACCCGAAGCCGTCGGCGTTGCAGTCGCCGTTCTGGTCGACCCGGACGTCCGCCTGGTCGTTGCCCTGCTCGTGGTAGCCGGCCCCCATCTCGTAGAAGGCCGTCGACAGGATGTTCGCCCGGTGTCCGGGGCTGTTCATCCAGACGTTCATCACCGCTTCCGGGTTCGCCTGACCGGCGGCGATGTTCTCCGAGGCCGTCGAGAAGAAGTAGCCGGCGTCGTTCATCCGCTGGAAGGGGCTCTTCTTGGTGTCGACGTCGCAGTGGGCGAAGAAGTCGCGGTCCGCCATGTTGAACGAGTGGGTCTCCGACGGGTCGAGCAGCTCCTCGACGCCCTTCAGGGGCGGCAGCCCGCCGTTGGCCAGCCGCTCGCGGTTGACCAGCTCGACGACCAGGCCCTCGAAGCCGCCCACGGCGAACGCCTCGTAGACGGCGGCGGTGCCCGGGTCGTCCTCCCGGCCGGGCGGCACGATCTCACCGGGCGGCGCCATGAGCGGCGGCGGCAACGTCTCGGGTCCCGGCTCCTGCGCCCCGGCCGGCGCCGCCGGCGCCCCTCCGAGGAGCAGCGCGCAGACCCCGGCGGCCGCAACGATTCGACACATAGCCATTGGACGATAATCCATGCCCTCCGAAGGATCAATCCACGTGCCGTCCGTGCCACACGGCGAACGGACGGTTCAGCCAGGGAGCGCCGCCCCTGCGGCACGGGCCGGCGCACCGTCCCGCCGCGGCCAGAGCCAGCTCGCCGCCCACCCCGCGGCGAAGGTCATCGTCGAGCCGGCGAGGGCGAACCAGGTCCAGGCGAGGGGGGTGGCGAAGTAGATCCAGCTCATCCCGGCGAGGCCGGCGACGAGGCCGGCCAGCGCCGCCCGCTGGCCGACCCGGCGGGTGAAGATGCCGAGGAAGAACAGGCCGAGGACGATGCCGATGGTGAAGCCGGCGATGCCGAGCACGGCGGCGACGACCGAGGCGTCGAGCCGCCGCCCGCCGATCCCCACCGCCACCTGGAGCGCCCCGAAGGCCGCGGTGAGCCAGCGGGTGGCGCGCAGCCGGGTGCGCTCGGAGAGCTCGCGGCGGGCGAGCGGGAAGAGGATGTCGTTCGCGGCGACGCTGGCGCACGAGTTGAGCGAGCTCGACAGGGTCGACATGGCGGCGGCGAAGATCGCCCCGAGCAGCAGGCCGACGAGGCCGGTCGGCAGCTCGTCGAGGATGAAGCGGGCGAAGACCCGGTCGTCGCGGCCGAAGGCCTCGGCCGGCGGGGCGAGCGTGTAGAAGGCCCACAGGCCGACGCCGATCAGCAGGAAGAGCGCGAACTGGGCGAAGATCACCAGCCCGGAGAGCGACAGCGCCTTGCGGGCGTCGCGGAGCGAGCGCGCCGAGAGGTAGCGCTGCACCTCCATGTGGTCGACCCCGTGCGAGCCGAGGCTGACGAAGACGCCGCCGAGGAGGCCGGCCCACAGGCCGTAGGGCTCGCTCGGGTCGAGGCCGAGGTCGAAGACGCGCAGCTTGCCGGCGGCGCCGCCCATCGCCACGAGCCCGTCCCAGCCGCCGGGCAGCCGGGCGAGGACCACGGCGAACGCCGCCACCCCGCCCGCCAGGTAGACGACGAACTGGACGAGGTCGGTCCACAGGACCGCGGTCAGCCCGCCGGTGTAGGTGTAGGCGATCGTCGCCAGCCCGAGCGCCGCGACCGCCCACGGCAGCTCCAGCCCGGTCATCTCCTGGAGCACCAGCGCCGAGAGGAACAGGCGCAGCCCGTCGGCCAGGGTGCGGGTGAGGAGGAACAGCGCCGACGCCGTGCGCTGGACGGCGCCGCCGAAACGGTCGCGGAGCACCTCGTAGGCGGTCATCACGCCGCCGCGGAAGTAGTGCGGCAAGAACAGTGCCGCCACCGCCAGCCGCCCGACGACGAAGCCCAGCGCGATCTGAAGCCAGGTCAGGTCCCGGCCGTAGGCGAAGCCGGGGATCGACAGGAAGGTGACCGTGCTCGTCTCGGTGGCGACGATCGAGGCGAGGATCACCCACCAGGGCAGGTTCCGGCCCCCGACCAGGTACTCGACCAGGTTCTTCGCCCCGCGCCCGGCCCACAGCCCGAACAGCACCACTCCGACGAGGTAGGCGAGGAGGATCGCGAGGTCGGCGGGGGCGACGGCCACGGTGGGCGGACTGTACCGGAGCCCGCCGCGCCCGCCGTTTTTGACGGGCCGGCTACCGGAGCCGTTCGCGCGCGCGGTCGGCCAGCTTCGCCGCGAGCTCCTCGGAGATGCCGAGGATCTCGGCGATCCGTGCCGGTGCCGTGGCGGCGAGGGCCCGCGCGTCGTCGATGCCGTGCTCGGCGAGCCGCGCCGCGCGGGCGGGGCCGATCCCCTCGACGTCGCGCAGCTCGATCCGCGAGGCGGGCAGGCGCACGTCGACGGTGTGGACCGGCCGGGCCGACGCGTCCAGCGGGCGCTTCACGGCGTGGCGTGCGCCGTCCCGGTCGACCACGACGACGGCGAGCTCCTCGGCGTTGGCGAAGAAGGCGCGGAAGTCGTCGGTGGACGGGTGGAACAGGTAGGCGCCCGCCTCGTCGGTCGCGGCGCGGGCCAGGACCCTCTCCTGCCGCCCGGCCGGTGCGACGAGGAGCACCGCCACCCGCGCCGCCGGTCGTCCGCGCGCGTCGAGGACCCGCCCCATGACGACCGCGTCCTGCTGCCGCAGGTCCCGGCCGAGCTCGGCCGCCCGCAGCAGCCCGCGCGCCTCCTCGGACCCGGCGGCGGCCGCCCGCAGGCGCCCGCGCGCCGCGCCGACCTCCTCGGGGCCGGCGTCGCGCTCCTCCGCCAGGTCGAGCTCGCGCGAGAGCGCGGCCGCCCGCATCCGCCGCAGGGCGGCGGCCCGCGCGAAGCCGGGGAACCGCCCTCGGTCGACGGCGCCGGCGAGCCCGTGGACGGCCCGCTCGGCCTCTCTCTCGGTGGGTCTCTCTCGCATGGTGTCTCTCCTCGTCGGTCCGCTCAGCCCCGGGCGCAGAGGAGCTGGAGGTTGTTGTGGTCGGAGGTGCTCGGGAAGCTGTCGGATCGCACGAGCTGCCTGCACTCGATGCAGTGGGTGCCCTGGTTGTTCGCCGCCGTGCACATCAGGACCCCGAACCCGAGGAACGAGTAGGGGAAGACCTGGCGGAAGCTCTCCCAGAAGCCGTTGCCGACCGCCCGCACCGTGAGCCCCAGGGCGAGGACGTCGGCGGCCAGGAAGTCGCCGCGGCCCAGCGCGACCTCGACCTGGTTCGTGCCCAGCGCCACGTCGTCGAAAGTGAACAGCCCGACCGCCGCCAGGGCGGTCTCCGCCGGCCCGCGCACCGAGTCGAGCAGCACCTGGTTGTCCTGGAAGCCGACCTTGCCGCCGGCGACCTTGGGGCCGGACTCCTGGGGCGCCAGCGACGCCTCGGCGCGGAGCGCCGGCGCCAGCCCCCAGGCGGCGAGCTGGCGGGCGAAGTGCGATGCCTCGCCGTAGTCGACGACGAGGACGGCGGCGATCGAGTCCGCGGGCCCCTCCTCCGCGCCGTCGGGTCCCGCCAGGACGTCCCGGGCGACCAGGCGGTTGTCGGAGACCTGCATCGGGCCGACCCCCTCGAGCCGCAGCGCGTGGCCGCGGGGGGCGACCACCAGGTTGTGGTGCACGCTCGCCGCCGGCCAGCCGTCCGGCTGAGCGGGCGCCTCGAGGGCGACGTCGTCGCCGCTCGGCGGCGGCAGCGGCTCGAGGGCGACGGAGAGGTCGAGGCCGACGATCCCACCCTGCACTCCGGGGATGCGGGAGCCGTCCGCCGGCGGGCCGTTGCCGACGATCCGGTTGCCCGCGATCTCGAGACCGAGGCAGTCGGCCACGTAGACGCCGGCGATCGGCGGCAGCGCCCGGCCGGCGGACGTGCCGCCCGTGCCGTTGTCCTCGATCCGGTTGTCGCGGACGACGAGGTGCGCCAGGTGGGCGAGGACCACGCCGCCGAGCGGCACCCCGTCCCCCCGCTCCGGTGCCGGCCGCGCGACCCCGGCGCAGCGGACGATCGTGTTGCCGGAGACGGTCAGCTCGTCGATCGGCGTCGGCAGCTCGCCGCGGTCGAAGACGGCGACGGCCGCGGCGGTGAAGCGGTCGGTCGCCGGGTCCGGCTCGCCGATCTCCGGATCGCGGACGATCGCCGCGCGGGTGATCCCGGAGCCGCCGCAGCCGGCGATCTCGTTGTCGACGATCTCGACGTCGCGGGTGAACAGCGACCTCCCGTCGCCCTCCGGCGGGCTGCCGACCGTCACCCCGTGGCCGACGACCCCGAGGATCCGGTTGCCGGCGACGCGGGCCGCGACGAGCGGGGCGAGGAGGTCGACGGCGCCGCGCCGACCCGGCCGCTCGTCCCCGCCGGGCGGGCTCCCGATCCGGTTGTCGACGATCTCGACCCGCACGCCGCCGGCGCGCACCGCGCCGGCCCGGCCGACCGTCATCCGGCACCGCTCGACGGTCAGTCCCACCGCCGCCGCGGCGTGGACCGCGAGACCTTGCAGACAGACGACCTCGAGGTCCGACAGCCACACCTCGACGCCGGTCACCTCGAACACCGGCTGGCGCGCCTGCGAGCGCACGGCGAGCTCGCGCACCGCCACGCCGTCGGCCGCCAGCACGAACGCCGGGCCCTGGGGCGGGGCCTCGACCCGGGTCAGCGGCCCGCAGCCCGAGATCGTCACGCCGTCACGCCCGACGACCACCGTCTCGCGCAGGACGTGGCGGCCGGGGAGCAGGCAGATCCGGACCTCCTGGACGTTCGCGTCGATCGCGGCGATCGCCTCCTCGATGCGCTCGAAGTCGGCGCCCTCGCCGACGGTCACCGTGCAACAGCAGCACTCCCCCTCGCCGTCGGGCAGCTCGGTCAGCGGCGGGAAGCAGGTGCGGCACGAGACGAGGACCTCGTCGAAGCCCTCGCCGCCGCGCCGGACCAGCGCCAGCTTGCAGTAGTGGTGGTCGACGCCGTCGGGCCGCCGCGCCACCGGCTGCCCGGCGTCGTCGCGCGGCCACTCGATGTCGCCGGCCAGCTCGCCGACGAAGGCGCGGGCCGGGACCAGCCAGTAGTCGCCGCTGCGGTAGGTGCCGGCCTCGAAGCGCACCTCGATCCCGCCTTCGAGCGGCAGGTAGCCGTCCTCGGCCGCCGGCTGCTCGACGTCGAGCTCGCCGTCGGAGTCCCAGGCGCGGACCTTCGGGTTGCGGCCGAACGACGCGAGGTCGACGACCTGCCCGCCCGGGTCGACGTCCAGCGTGTCGCCGTCGACCGTCTGCACCCGCACCAGCAGCCCGGGCTCGCCGCGCAGCTCGCGGTCGTCGTCGGTCAGCTCGACCCAGCGGTCGTTGTGGAAGGCGAGCACGTCGTCGCGGCCGGCGCTGGCCACCCGCAGGACGTCGCCGTCCTGCTCCAGCCAGGCGGAGACCACGGTGCCGTTGTCGCGCGACCACTTGAAGGTCGCCGTGCCGAGCTCGCCGCCCCGGTGGACCTCGACCCGGTAGAGCTGGTTCTCGAGCCGCGTGTACCCGGAGCCGGAGGGCACGACACACGGCCCGCCGTCGTCGCCCGGTCGGGTGCGGGCGCGCAGCCGGCCGGTGGGACGGGCGGTCGCCGCGGCCCACGCCTCGCCCGGCTCGGCGCAGGTCGGCGTCTCGTCGCGGCCGGCGACCCGCAGCAGGCGGACCTGGTGGATCGTCTGCAGCCGCGTCGCCGTGTCGGGCCCGCCGAGGGCGACCTCGCGGATCGCCGGGTCCTCGAGGGCGGTGACGTGGCGCTTCCAGACGTCGAGGTAAGCGAGGTAGACGCCCTCCGGCTCGTCCGGGTCGGCGTCCTCCGGCAGCTCCGGCGCGGCGTCCGGCAGGTCGGGCTGGGTGAGGAAGGTCAGCGCCCGCCGCAGCCGGGGGGCATCGCCGGTCTGGTGGGCGGAGACGTCGGCGTCGAGCGCGACCTCGCGGGCGTCGGCGTCGACGGCGGCGACCCGGGCGAAGGTGCCCGGCGTCCCGGCGGCCTCGGTCTCGCGGGTATAGACCTCGACCCACTGCTCGGCGGCGAGGACCCGTCCGTCGAGGGCGAGGTCCGCGACGACGACGGTCTGGGCGTCGGCGAAGCTCTCGACGGCCGCCGCCTCACCGCTCCCCGAGCGGCAGAGGATGCCGTCGACGTAGTAGCGGCCGGCCGAGATCGTCAGGTCGTCGCCGCCGGGCAGCAGCCCGATGGCGAAGCCGCCGTCGTTCCGCGGGCAGCCGCAGCGGCCGATGACGTCGGTCAGCGCGGTCTCGCGCAGGTCGTCCTGGATGTCCGCCTGCTCGTTCCAGTCCGCGTCGATCTGGACGCGGCCCTGCTGCATGCGCACCGACGCGTAGCGCCGGACGGGGCGGTGGGTGTCGCGGGTGAAGTCGCCTTTCATGGCCCTCTCTCCTCAGAAGATCCCCGCCTCCAGCCCGAGCCGCAGGTACTCGTCCAGGCGGATCCGCAGGTTGTCCTCGCGTTGCGGCTGCATGAGGTGGCTGAACGCTCCCATCTCGGACCCGTCCTCGGCGCCGCGCAGCACCTCGCGCGCGGTCGCGCGGTGGAGCTGCGCATAGCCGGGGTCGCCGTAGCGCCGCGAGGTGAAGCGCGGCCGGGTGCGGTCGGCGGCGCGGCCGGCCTCGGCCGCGGTCGCCCCGGACGGCACCGCCGGCTGACAGCGGAACCGGCGCGGCAGGCGCGAGCCGGGGGCGACCCAGGAGAAGCGGACGCACCCCTCCTGGCGGCGCTCGGCCGTCGCCGGGCCGAGGAACATCGCCGCGTCGCCCAGCCGGAGCACCCGGCAGGCGACGCCCCCGAAGAAGGTGACCCGCACGGCGACCAGGGTGCCGCCGGGCTCCCCCGCGGCGAGGCCGGCGAAGGCGGGCGTACCCGGGTCGTGAGCGTCGACGATCGAATCGGCCAGGGTCAGCTCGCTGTCGCGCGCGGTGCGCACGGCGCCGAGGATCGCGCGCTCCACCGAGACCTCGGCGTTCGGGCTCTCGACGATCAGGCTCGGCGCCCCCGGGGAGACGGGCGACCCGTCCTCGCCCAGGCTGAGGCCGGGCACCAGCGTGACGTGTCGGAGGCGCAGCCGGTCGAGCGTCCCGGTCGCCCGCAGCGCGCCGCCCTCGACGACGAGCCCGTCGAGATCGAAGGCGCTGCCGTCGCCGCCGTCGACCACCAGCTCGCCGCCGAGCCGCAGGGTCGGCCGCTGCTCGTTCGCCGCGCGCAGCTCGAGCCGCCGGCCG
>Ga0214468_1000065_pt1 | contig 29840 bp, 30 predicted proteins | sample RVTome_9_FD_187334 | JGI IMG/M metagenome (GOLD analysis project Ga0214468, IMG submission 187334) | Soil microbial communities from uranium-contaminated site in the Upper Colorado River Basin, Wyoming, United States - RVT155D38 HiSeq ...
GCGTTGGGAGCGGTCACGTCCGATGGAGTTGTGGCAGATGGACGTGATGGGTGGGGTGCGGCTCACTGAGGCGAATGGCCGGAGAGTTGACAGTCCGAGATTCAGGCTGTCCTATGAGTCAGAGAGCGTCTGGCGACTCGCCGGTCACTCGCCACACGATCGAGCACAGCTGTTGTCGCGTCCGCATCGCGTCCGTATGAGAACGGAAGATGACCAATAACGAGACGTGTTGTCGCGAACCAAGAAAGCAGCTGTTACCAGGAGATTCTTGGGAATCACCGCCGTCAACATCGAATCCGGAGACGAAATCACCGGAGCAACCGACGCAGAGACCATCGTCATCGAGGGCTCAGGCGGATACGAGGCAACACTCATGGTCAGCATCAACGACATCGACGAGATCGAGGTGGGCCAGTCGACGACACTCGTCGCCGACGGAAGCACCGAGTCGGTGTCTGGTGAGGTGGTGCAGATCTCTGCAGTCCCCGCAGAAACCAACACGACGACCTACCGAGTCACGGTCGGGCTCGATGATCAGACCTCAACCATGCGCAACGGGAACATCGGCAATATCGGGATAGTGACGGGCACAGCCGAATCAGCGATTGCTGTTCCCACGTCCGCGGTATCCCTCGATGGGACCAGTCACACCGTGACTGTGGTCAACGACGACGCAACACTCACCACACTGACAGTGCAAGTGGGAGTGGTCGGTGGAACATGGACCGAGATCATCAGCGGCGATCTCAGTATCGGCCAGCAGGTGGTGCTTGCCGACCTCGACGAGCCACTGCCCGGATCGGCCACAGAAGTGGCCGAAACCGAAGGCTTCCAGGTCCAGGGAGGATTCTTCCCGCCCAATGGGTGATAGCCGGCCCGCGACGTTGGTTGGCGCAGGGCCAGGCCATGACTTTCATGGTCCAGTCTGTGTCACATCTGTGGCACGGCCGGGGCGCGTGGTCTGAGATGACCACCGTCTTGTATCGGGAACGTAGGGAGTGGCGAAGGCCCGGACTTGGCTGCACGGCATCGTTTGCTCCCCGCAGAGTCCGTACAGCTCTTCCCTCGTGTGGTGTCAAGCAGTTCGAGAATCCAGACGGCGGAGGTGGAAGCTTACAAGATCAACGGTCGCCGAGATGTGACCGTTGGTGGGGACCAGGGCAGCGTCTGCGTCCCTGCGGCGACACGCCTCGACCATCGCGGCGTGCTCCTCATTGGCGCTTCCCATCCGCTTAGGCGCCTCCCGCAACGAAGCCGCGATGTAGATGCTGGAACGATTTCGCAAGTTGCGGATCGTGGCTGCCAGTACAGGGCTGCGAGCCGCATTGTCCATGTGAGCATGGAACTTGCTATTGAGTACCACCCATGCTCCGGGCTCGGTCACGGCCTCCATCCGGTGGCAAAGTACGGCGGCGCGCTCGATCTCTGCCTCGGTGATGTTGGCCACCGTTTTGGCGATGCATACCGGATCGAGGAGCGAACGCAACTCGTAGACCTCGAGCAACTCCGACTCCGTCGGCTCGTGGACGATGAAACCTCGATGCGGGTCGAGATCGACGAGACCTTCGGCGGCCAACTCGGCCATCGCCTCTCGCACCGGAGTAGTAGAGGTGCGCATCCTCTCGGCCACTCTGTTCTGAAGGAGACGGGTTCCAGGGAGATGAGCGCCTGAGAGGATCTCGACTCGAAGACGCCCAGCCACCATCGCCTGGGCGGTGAGCCGCGTCAGGTGGTCATCAGTCACCGGGGCGTTGTCTGAGGCGGCGATCACATCTGGCTCGAGCATTTCACGGCTAACTCTAAGCGAGGGACCGAAATCGGCAATGCTTCCTCGACAATCGATTATATGGAGTAGTACCGTCCGCCCTCCCTAGGCCCAGGAGGATTGAAACATCTCGACACAGAATGGTGCGGTTGGCCTCGCCTCGATAGGTCTCGGGTGGTGGGGAAACGTGCTCGCCGCCGGCGCAGCCGCGGGAGACTCCGCCCGTATCGTCTCCTGTTACGCCCGGACCGAAGAGACTCGAGATACTTTCGCTGACAAACACGGCTGTCGAGCGATAGAGAGCCTAGAAGAGATCTGGTCCGACCCGGAGGTCGAGGGGGTTCTCATCGCCACACCCCACTCGGTCCGGGCGGAGTTGATCGAGCGAGCGGCCGCGGCCGGCAAGCACATCTTCGTCGAGAAGCCGCTGGCACTGACCGGGGCAGAGGCGAGAAGCAGCGCCGCCGCCGCCGAGTCCGCAGGGCTGATCCTCCAGGTGGGCCACAACAAGAGGCGCCAGACGGGCAATCGGAGACTGCACGAGATGCTCGACTCCGGAGAGCTGGGTGCGCTTCAGTACATCGAGGCCAACATCTCGGTGCCGGTGGCGTTCAAAACGGACCTTCCCGAGTGGCGCAACAACCCGGAGCAGATACCCGCCGGAGGCATGACCCCATTGGGGGTTCATCACGTCGACACCATCCAGTACCTGGGCGGACCGATCAGTACCGTCTCGGCGATGAGCAAACGGGTCTACGGCAAGCTGGATGTCGACGACGTGACTGCGATGCTCTTCGAGTTGGAGACCGGACCCCTCGCCTACCTGGTCACACTGCTGGCGACCGCCGGGGTTAACACAGTGACCGTGTACGGGACCGACGCGGCGGCTTGGAGCGAAGAAGACGGAACCCGTCTCTTCTTGCAGAAGCGAGGTGAGCCCTCACGAGAGGAGATCCGCGTCTCGCCGATCGACACGGTTGCAGACGAGATGGCCGAATTCGCCCGTTGCATTCGCACCGGTGAGCGACCCGAGACCGGTCCCGAGGCAGCCATATCGGTGGTCGATGTCTTGGACGCGATCATCGAAAGTGCCGAGACGCGTCGCCCGGTGGACGTGTCCGCGTCTTGACTCTGTGTCCCACCTCACCTGAACCATTGACTGGACGCTGCAAGCCGGAAAACACGATGAGATGACCCGGGCCAATCTCGACGGCGATGCCGATGTGGTGGTGATCGGGGGTGGACACAATGGGCTCACTTGCGCCGCCTACCTCTCGAAGTCCGGGCTGAAGGTCGCCGTCCTCGAACGGGAGCGAGAGATCGGAGGTGGCACCGCCACGAGAGAGCTGACCGTCCCCGGGTTCAAGCACAACACCTGTGCCAACTACTTCCACGGATTCGAGCTCTATCCGGTAGCTCGCGATCTCGAACTCGACCGCTACGGATTCGAATGCCTCACGCCGGATGTGCAACAGGCGTATCTCTACGGCGATGGCCGAGCTGTAGTCATCCACCGCGATCTGGAGCCGACCATGGGGTCGGTCGCCCGCTTCTCGGCACGAGACTCCGTGACCTGGCAGACCCTGACCGAGCGTTTCCTCCCGGCGCTCCCCCTCTTCATCGCCAGCCAATTCACGCCACCAGCCGAGGCGTCCTCTCTGGCCGCCTCCGCCCTAGCCCAGGGAATGGTGAGTCAGGATCTGGCCGACGAGTTCGCCGGGCTGGGCAAGATGAAGCCGTACGAAGCCGTCGACGGCTACTTCGAGGACGAGCACGTTCGGGTCCTGTTGAAGAAACTGATCCACGTGGTCCAGGCGACCAACACCCCCGGCGTCGCCTCGATGCTCCCTGCCTTCTTCCTCAACCTCAACAAGAACGGTCTGGCCAAGGGCGGGACTCAGACCTTCCCGGATGCCCTTGCGGCTGTGCTCGAGGAGAATGGAGGGACCATCCTGACCGACACCTCGGTGCGCAGGTTGGTGCTGCAGAGCGGTCGAGCTGTCGGTGTCGAGCTCGAAGACGGTGAGACCATGACCGCCAGGCAGGCTGTGGTGGCGGCGGTCGACTTCCCCCAGATGGTGGAGATGCTCGATCAGGACCACGTCCCCGCCCCGATCCGAAGCAAGGCGACTGGTTGGGATTGGAACAGCGGTGGCAGCCTGGCAACGCTTCATCTCGCTTTGCGAGAGGCACCGGATTACCGGGCGCTCGAGCACGACCCTGACGTCGGCCAGGCCTACAACCTCTCATTCGGTGCCGACAGTTCGGCGGAACTCGAGGAGTCCATGGGCGACGTGAGCCGAGACGTCTTTCCCCGGCTCCCGGTGGGAAACGGAGCCTGCAACTCAGTTCAGGACCCGAGCTACACCGACGGGAATGGCCATGTCGCCTTCTGGTGGCCATTCGCCCCGTACGTCGTGGACGGCTCTCCGTCCAATTGGGACCAGCGCCGCGAGGAGTACCAGGAGCGCCTCCTCGAGGTGTGGAGATCCATCGCCACGAACGTTGACGACGACAACCTGCTCCGTGTGTACCTGCGGACCCCGCTCGACGTCTCCCGGGAAAATGCGGCGATGCGCAACGGTGCGGTGCGAATGGGCCCTTACACCCCGGAGCAATCGGGGGCCAACCGCCCTCATCCCGATCTCGCCGACTACCGGTTCCCCGGATTAGCAGGCCTCTATCACTCCAGTGGCACCAGCCCCAACGGTGGCGGGGTGAGTGGTGCCGCCGGCTACTGCGCCGCCGGAGTGATCGCCGATGATCTCATGGTCGACCGGTGGTGGCCACAGATGACACTGGCCTATGCCACCGAGCTGGCTGGTTTGTAATCGACTCGAACACCACGTCGTCGTAGGTGCCGACGGGAGTCGACGGCCCGGATCGATCGGATCATGCGCGCCGATCAGGATCCTGTTAGACGCCGTCCTGCCGCCAGAAGATCAGCCGCTTGTCGAGCCACTCGAGGACGAAGTAGAAGACGCCGCCGATCAGGCTGAGAATGATGATCACCGAGAACACTCGGTCGATCCTCAGCTGGAAGTTATATGTGTCGAGCAGGAACCCGAGCCCTTCCGAGGCACCGACGAACTCGCCGACAATCGCCCCGATCAACGCGAAAGTGAGCGCCGTCTTGATCCCCGCGAACATGAGTGGAGAGGCACTCGGAAGCGAAACCTTCCGGAAGATCTGCATCTTCGACGCTCTCAACGACCTCATCAGCTGGATTCTATCGTTTGGCACATTCTCCAGCCCCACCATCGTGTTGATGAGCACCGGGAAGAACCCGATGGCGATGGCCATGACGATCTTCGAAGTCTGCCCATAACCGAACCAGGCAATGAAGAGCGGAGCCAGGACGATCTTGGGGACTGCCTGGAAGGCGACTACGAATGGGTAGGTGAGCCGCTTCAGCGGCTCGAAGACCCCGAGGGCAATTCCGACGACCAGGCCGATCGTGGCCCCGATCAAGAAACCCCAGAAGATCTCGTTGAGCGTCACCAGGAAGTGACCCATGAAGAAATCGGAAATGACGAGGGTGTATAGAGCGTACATCGTGTCGGTGAAAGGAGGGAGGATGATCGGTGAGACGAAGCCGGCTCGGGGCAGCAGCTCCCATAGCGCGAACAGGAGCAATCCCGTCGCCACCGTCCCGAGCCGCCACTTCCACTGGCTTCCCTCGACGTCGAGCGGGACATCCTCCGCAGTGGGGGCACCCGTCAGGGGAGCCTCGGTCGTCCTCAGCTCTGTGTTCTCGGTGGTCATCTCTCGGCCTCCCCTCCCTCCCCTTTTACGTCGTCTCAGAACCTGCAGGAGCGCCTGACCGGTCTTCATGCTTGTCCAGGAGTTCGCGGACCTCGAACACGAGGTCGGTGAAGGTCCGCTCTCGCATCACGTCGATCTCCCGGGGATCGTCGAACGGCACATCGATCACGCCGGCCACCCGACCCGGCCGGGAACTCATGACCACCACCCGATGGGAGAGGAACACCGCCTCCGAGATGTTGTGAGTCACGAAGACGACGGTAATCCCCGCGGGCCGGGTGAGGCTGAGCAGCTCCACGTTCATCGCCTCGCGGGTGAACTCGTCCAAGGCCCCGAAGGGCTCGTCCATCAGAAGGACCTTGGGGCGGTAGGCCAGGACTCGAGCGAGAGCTACACGCTGCTGCATCCCTCCGGACAAGTGCTGGGGGAGAGCGTTGCTGAAGTCTGCGAGCCCAACCATCTCGAGTGTCTCCCCGATCCGCTCCTGGACCGAGGAGGGCTCCAGCCCGAAGACCTCGGCCGGGAGCATCACGTTCTTCTCGACGCTTCGCCATGGGAGCAGGACGGGCTGCTGAAACATCACCCCCATGTCGCGGCTGGGTCCGGTTAGGGCCTCTCCTTCGAATAGAACACGTCCGGACGTCGGAGGCAGCAGCCCGGCGATCATGTTGAGAAGCGTGGTCTTCCCACAACCGCTCGGCCCGACGAGCGACACGAACGAACCTTCCGGAACCTGCAGCCGGACCGGGCGGAGCGCTTCCACGTGGCCGCGCCCTCTCGTCCGATATGTCTTGGCTACGGAATCCAACTCGAGGATCACGCCACGCTCACCCGTTTCGTTCTTGCCATTCTGATATCCACCCTCGATAAAGCGAGGTCCCGACGCCGATGGCACGACGCCGGGACCTCTCACCAGTGGGCTGTAGTTCGCGCCTCCGGATCAACCCTCGTAGGTGCGCGATGCGACCTCCTCATGGTCGAAATCGTTGATAGCCGGGATCAGCGAATCCTCGAGCAGGACATCGAGGTCGACCGCGCCGGCATCAATGGCGCCTTCCTCCTCCGTCCCTTGTGAGGCGAACTCGAGGTACAGCTCCCAACCCTCTCGATAGTGGGTTCCATACGGCTCGCCCTCGAGCGCCGGAGGTGGCGTCTTCAGGTCGGCGGTCGCCTGCCAGAAGGCCTCGCCGATCGTCTCGTCTTCCCACAACTCGGGTTCGATGTCCCGGGTGAGCTGCTTGGCCTGGTCCTGGTTGGCTACGACCCAGGCCTCGCCTTTGGCGATCGCCCTGCCGAGCCCGGCGAGGAGGTCCTGGTTCGCCTCGAAATAGTCGCAGGTGACAACCGGGGAAGTGGCCTGGAAGTACTGATACTCCTCGGGCATCAGCTGAACAAGGGGCATGCCCGCCGCTTCGATCGATGCGACGTCGAAGATGCTCGACGAGTACGCCTGCGCATCCCCGTTCTCGAGGGCCTGGAACGTGACAGGGCCGCCCTCACCGATCGGAAGTAGCTGGTAGTCCTCGCCTTCCTGCAGATCAACCGAAGCCATGATCGCCCGGACCAGAGGGATCTCCCCCCCTCCCGGCTCGGACACGCCGATGACGCCGGCGGCGAGCTCTTCCAGCGATCCGATACCGGTCGCCTCGGGCGTGGCGAGTCCGAACACGTTCTTGTATTGGACAGTGAACAGCTGCTTCAAGCAGTTGCCCTGGGAAAACCCCTGAGCGGTGGCCGGTCCCGATGGGTTCCCGACCTCCAGGTTGCCGGCGACGATCTGCTGCACCGTTGCGCTCGAGCCCGAGACGATGACGATTTCGACATCGAGGCCCTCCTCTTCGAAGAAGCCCAGAGCGTCTGCCGCATAGAACTCGGCGTACTGGATCGCCCGTTGGTTGGTGAGGGCGAAGGTGATCGGGGTCAGCTCCCCGCCGGCCTCCTCCGCCTGAGTCGTATCACTGCCTTCCTCGGCCTGAGTCGTATCACTGGCTTCCTCGGCCTGGGTGGTGTCCGTCGCCCCGGCAGTTGTGGTGGTCTCGCCCTCTCCCCCGCACGCCGCGGCCACCAATGCCAACACCAACAAGAGTGCCAACCACACGCGCGCCCGGTTTGCCAGCAGATTCATCTGGGCTCTCCTCCGCTAATGAAACCCTAGTCACGCCTTACTTCGCCGGCCCCAGGGCTCCGACTGCATTGTCGAGATTGTATTATGTTGATTGCACACCCGTCAACTGGTGGCCTTGAGAGGAACGAAAATGGCAGGGAAGTCGGGCCAAAAGCTCACCACCGCCCAGGCCCTGATCGGGTTCCTGATCGCGCAGCAGACTGAACGAGACGGAGAGACGCGCCCCTTCTTCGGTGGCTGCTTCGGAATCTTCGGTCACGGCAACGTGGGTGGCCTGGGCCAGGCATTGCATCAATACCGCCAGGACTTTCGCTACATCCTCGGTCGGAACGAACAGGCAATGGTGCACGCCTCGGCCGGTTTCGCCCGGATGAGTCACCGGCTGCGTGCCTTTGTATGCGCCACTTCGATCGGACCGGGTGCGACCAACCTCGTGACCGGGGCGGCGGGGGCAACCGTCAACCGGCTGCCGGTCCTCCTCTTGCCGGCAGACATGCCCGCTTCCCGCACACCCCGACCGGTCTTGCAGCAGGTCGAGCTGCCTTGGACGTCGACCATCTCGGTCAACGACGCGTTGCGCCCGATATCCAGGTATTGGGATCGAATCGAACGTCCCGAGCAGCTCATCTGGTCGGCCCTGGAGGCAATGCGCGTGCTCACCGATCAGGCAGAGACGGGAGCGGTCACCTTGGCATTGCCCAGTGACGTCCAGTCTGAGGCGTACGACTGGCCCGAGGACTTCTTCCAGCAGCGTGTCTGGCACATCCCGAGACCACAACCCGACCGGGAAGCAGTGGCAAGGGTCGTCGAGCTGATCCGCTCCTCGTCGAAGCCGTTGATCGTGGCGGGCGGCGGGGTCATCTACTCCGAAGCCACTGCGGCACTGGTATTTTTCGTCGAGCGCACCGGAATCCCGGTGGTCGAGACCCACGCCGGCAAAGGGTCGCTCCCCTACGATCACCCGTGCAACGTCGGGCCCCTAGGTGTCAACGGAGTCCCAGGTGCATTCGAGTTGGCGCAGGACGCCGACCTGGTGATCGGGATCGGGACAAGATGGACCGACGTGACCTCGGTATCTCAGACCGCCTTCGCCAATCCCGAAGTGCGGTTCGTCAACGTCAACGTCGCATCGTTTGACGCCCACAAGTTCGCCGGTCATCCGCTGGTCGGAGACGCCCGTGTGGTGATCGAAGCCCTCGGAGAAGGCCTCGCCGACTTCGAGGTGAGTCCCGAGCGCCGCGAGCTGGCGAGCAGGCTGAACAAGGAGTGGGACGCCGAAATCGAACGATACACCGGTCTGGGAAACCAGCCACTGCCCTCCCAGGGGGAGGTCGTCGGAGCGGTGAACGAGGCCGCCGGTCCCCGCGACGTCGTGGTGACCGCGGCTGGGAGTCTCCCCAACGATCTCCAGAAGCTATGGCGATCTCGGGACCCGAAGAGCTATCACGTCGAATACGGCTACTCGTGCATGGGCTATGAAATCCCTGGAGGGATGGGGGCGAAAATGGCGGCGCCCGACCGCGAGGTGTTCGTAATGGTCGGTGACGGGGCGTACCTGATGATGCCCTCCGAGATCGTCACCGCAGTGCAAGAAGGGATCAAGCTGATCATCGTCCTGGTGGACAACCAGGGTTTCGCCTCAGTCGGCGCTTTGTCGAAACGTCTCGGAATGGACGGATTCGGAGCGGACTACCAGCGCCGCGGCGAGGACGGGTTGCTCAGCGGAGGGCGGCTGCCCGTGGACCTGGCGGCCAACGCTGCCTCCTTTGGCGCGGCGGTCAGTCGAGTGTCGAGCATCGATGAGCTGCGAAACGCCCTCGAGGAGGCACGCTCTGCCGACGAGACCACCGTGATCCACGTCGAGACCGATCCTGGGGCCCATGTCCCCAGGTTCTTCTGGTGGGACGTGCCAGTAGCCGAAGTGTCGACCTCGGATGCCGTAGGTCGGGCGCGAGAGACTTACGAAGAGGAGAGGGCGAGGGCCCGCCTATATCTCTAGATCGCCTCGATGGGCATGGGCCGTATGACAGGACTAAGGAGGGAGCATGACGACAAGTCTCGGGGTGATCGGACTCGGGAACATGGGCGGGGCGATTGCTCAGAACCTCCTTGCCGCCGGCTTCCAAGTCGTCGGGCTCGACATCGACACCGAAAGGATGGCGCCCTTCACCGCCGGCGGGGGGAAGCCCGCCGCCACTCCCGCCGAGGTGACCCAGGAGGCCGACATTGTCATCCTCTCCTTGCCCAGCGTCGCCGCCCTGGAACAGGTTGTTCACGGCTCCGGGGGACTTCTCGAAGGGGGAAGGTCCGGGGTCATCTGCATAGAGAGCGGGACGTTCCCGCTCGCAGCCAAGATCTCGGCCGCCGAAGCTCTGGCGAGCAGAGACATCGCCCTGCTCGACTGCACCGTCAGCGGAACCGGGAGCCAGGCTAGGAATCGGGACATCGTCGTCTATGCCAGCGGTCCTCCCGAGCTCGTGGCGAAATGTGAGCCTGTGTTCAAGGCGATCTCCAAGGCGGCTCCTCGCGTTGGCGACTTCGGAGCGGGATCGACCATGAAGTTCGTATCGAATCTGCTGGTAGCAGTGCACACCGTGGCCGCCGCCGAGGCCCTCACCCTGGCCGCGAAATGTGGGCTGGACCTGGGGGCCGCCCTCGAGCTGATCACCTCAGGCGCAGGCAACTCGCGCATGCTGGAGGTCCGGGGTCCGCTGATGGTGGCGGGCGACTACGACGTCGGATCGGCCACCGTCGAGACATTGAACAAGGACACCGAGATCATCATAGGCTTCGCCGCCGGCCAGAATTGCCCGGTGCCGATGCTCTCGATGGCGGCAGCATTCCTGAGGTCCGCGGCGGCGAATGGGTGGCATGACCAAGACCCGGCCTCGGTCAAGGAAGTGCTCTCCACCCTTGCTGGGATAGTCGACGAGAAGAAGGCAGGACCAGGTGGTTGATTCGCATTTTGCCATCGTGACCGGAGCGGCCGGCGGCCTCGGTCATGCGACCACGATCGCTCTGCTCGACCAGGGATACCGCGTCGGCGCATTCGATGTGAACCACGAGACCCTGGAAGACGTGGCCAAGGAACATCCGGATTCGCTCTCGCTGGAGAAGGTCGATGTGACCTCGGCGGACTCGATCGAGGATGGGGTGACCCGGGTAACCGAGCGCTTCGGACTGCCGACGACCCTGATCAACATCGCTGGCACCAACCGGATCGCTCCCCTCACCGAGACCACCGAGGAGATCTGGGACCTACTGCTGGACCTCAACTTGAAGGGCACATTCTTGTGCTGTCGTGCGGTCGTGCCGCGAATGCGGGAGGCAGGAGGGGGCCGAATCGTCAACATGACTTCGAACCTCGGGCTGCGCCCGGAAGCCCAGCAAGTGGGTTACGCCTCATCAAAGGCCGGTGTGGTGGGACTGACCCGAGCCCTAGCGCTGGAACTAGCGCCCGACAACATCGCGGTCAACGCCGTCGCTCCGGTGATGACGCTCACCAAACGCGTCGCCGGTCTTCCGGAATGGTGGAAGGACCTCCAACTGTCCAAGATTCCCTTCGGCAGATACGGGACCGTCGCGGACACGGTGAACACCATCCTCTTCCTCCTCTCCGACGGGGCGTCCTTCTACACCGGACAGGTTCTCTCGCCCAACGGCGGAGACAACATGTCATGAACGACCCATATCTCGTCAGACGGGCGGTGATCGATCCCGAGAGCGGGTCATCACAATCGTGGGGATGGCTCAGCTTCCTCGCCGACGAGGAGACCACCGGGACATCCGGTGTCACCGTGGGGACTGCCCGGATCCAGCCCGGTGCGAAGAACCCACTCCACAAACATCCCAACTGTGCCGAGATCATCCTCTTTCTCGCCGGCAGCGTCGAGCACGTCGTCGACACCGAAGTGGTGGAGGTGGCAAAAGGCGACATGCTCATCGTGCCAGCCGGCATGCCCCATAGGGCTCACAACGTCGGATCAGAACCGGTGGAGATGATTGTGATCTACAACTCAGGTCGGCGGGGATTCGAACTCGTCGAGGAGCGGTTCATCAGCACATGACTGCACGTGTTATCCGACACACGGGGCTCCACTCGGCGAGCGTGTCCAGCGGACGAGGTGCACCAAGGGAGTGCGCAGCTGGCGGCGCATCTTCGAGCCTCGCGGCCGAGGTCGGGGTTGCGACTCGCCGGACAGGAGGGACGATCCCGACGCCTTCGTCTCAACGATGACGTTCGACGAGCGGGCCGGTGACTGCAAGGTGACCCTCCGATCGGTGTTCAAGACCAAAGAGTTACGAGATCACGCTGTCGACCGTTACCACGCCATCGAGGGCGCCGAGCAGGCTCTCTCGTCTCGTTGAATATGTGAAGAGAAACATGAGGACATCATGAGCAAGGTCTTCGTCAACGTCGGTATGACCCTCGACGGCTACATGGCGCCGGAGGGGATGGATATCGCCCATGCCGACGATCCCGAGTATCTGGGTTGGATGGCGAAGTGGTCCCAACTTCAAGACTGGCTCTTGCGTCAGGAGTTCTTACGACAACGCCTGGAGCTGGGCGAGGGTGGCGAGACCGGTGTGGACAACGACATCGTGCGCAGGACGTTCGAGCGCACCGGTGTGAGCATCATGGGCAAACGGATGTTCGAACTGGGTGAGCTGATGTGGCCTGAGAAGGCGCCCTTCCACATGCCGGTGTTCGTGCTCACCCACGAGGTCCGTGAGCCCTGGGTCCGCCCCGGCGGCACCACCTTCTACTTCGTCAACGATGGGATAGAAAGTGCCCTCGAGCAGGCACGTGAGGTGCCGGGCGAACGCGACATCCGGATCTCGGGAGGCGCCAACGTCATCGTCCAATATCTCAACGCCGGTCTCGTCGACGAGTTGGCCATCGATATGGCTCCCGTGGTGTTCGGCGGCGGCACACCGCTATTCGGCGGCCTCGACAGCGACCGAATCGGAATCGAGATCGCAGAGGCGATTCACTCGCCACTCGTCACCCATCTTCGCTACCACGTCCATCGCAAGAATTGAGGAAGCGGGCGACCCGGCGAGAATTGACCATGGTGAAATGACACAGTGTCAAACCGGCCAGCGACCAGGAGCTAATAGAGCGGCAATTCGTGTTGCGGGCCGAGGCGACGGAGCTGCTCGTGGATCCGAGATGGACTGTCCTCTCCGCCGACATCGACCCGCCGCTGGTCACGGGGAGCTACGTTTCCGGCCTGATGTCCTGGCGGGAGCTAGACGTCATGGTGCGGGGTGGCCCCGACTCCACGCCGCACGACGTTTGAAAGTCTCCTGGCACTCGACCAGCACGCTCTCCTCCGAGAAAAAGGTTGGGAACCGCACATGCCTCCGAGATCGGCACGATGCCGGGAGTGTCGAAGCAGGCAGCGCAGTGGAAGTACGGCTCGAAGGTCACCGCGTAGCCAACTGACCAGGACGAAGGCGGTTCCTGGTCGCACCGACACTCGGTGCCGGGGACCCAATCAGGGACCAGCGTGACCTTGGCTGAGACAGCGCCGTCTCACCTCGTCTCACAACGTCTCACGTCGCTCGGCCCACAGCCGCTCCACAGACCTGCCAAGTCGTGCTGTTTCCCCTGGTCAGAGCGTTTTGACCGCATCTTTCGCAACGAGGGGGTCACGGGTTCAAATCCCGTCAGCTCCACAAATCATCCACCTGGTTATGGCGATATCGGCGTGCTTGTCCGCTCGCTGGATTCACGATCCTGTCGTCTGACGCTCCACAGGATTTACGCCGCGCTCGACCTTATCGCCGGTACCGCCAGCCGTGACCACATCATGCTCGAGAGCCGTCTCGTGGTCAGGGAGTCGGTGGGCACGGATCCTCGAACGAGGTCTTGACAAACGGCTACGGAACGATCTAAGTCTCATGCCACTCGCGCCACAGACGCGCGACAGAGCCGAGAATGGGCATCGTTTCCCCTGGTCAGAGTGTTTTGACTGCATCTTTCCCTAACGAGAAGGCCGCGCGTTCAAATCCCGCCAGTTCCACTACTCGGCTTGGTCTAGGGTGTGAAACCAGCTTTCCCCATTTTCCGCGCGAGGTGGTGTACGGGACCAGCGCGCCACAGGGACTCCACAGCGGTCGCTGCGATTCACGCCATGGGCACATCTGAGGAGACGAGGTGCTCTTCGCCCCTGTGGTCAGGCGCACCCGCGTCTCCGAAGATTGCTCTGTCGATGCCATGCCGATCTCGGCAAGGCCTTTGGGCTGGAGTCTCGACTCGCGATACGGACGCATGGCGCTCTGGTTTCATCCCGCGATGCGTCCGGCAGAGCACCGAAGACTCACAGAAGAGTGAAGGGCGGAGACCATTGCTATCTATGGCTTGGACGCCGAGCTCAGTGAGGAGTGTGTGCACCTCGTTGGCGTGCCGTCAATCCGCCATGTCAGGGGATGATCGGTGACTCGGTCGATTGGAGTCGATTCTTCGACGGCATCTGAATTCTCCGCGTTGATGCCCGGACTATGCGTGTAGCGGACACCGTGTGGGGGATCGGCTAGGTTGCGGTGCTGTTGGGAATCGTCGCCGCACGACGTGCCAACCAAGTGGGACCGCCGCCAAGGTCGTCGAATCACTGCAGATGAGACCAGCTCTCGGGGGTTCCCTTACCAGGTGCCGGCCACTCGTGGGTGCGGGGCAGTGGCATAGGTAGAGAGGCTTTGTGAACACATTGTTCGCGTCGTGTGCGGGTGTGAGCTGATGCGATTGTCATGGCCCCGCCTTCTTCTGATTCTGGCTACGGCTGGCTATGTGATTGTCCTGATCGCGGCGGCGCCTTCGGATACGCCGACGGTGGCTCTGCTGGCGCTGGTTCCTCTGGTCATCGCCGGTGGTCTGTTCGGGCTACGTGTTGCGTTGGCTTTCATGGCCGGCCTCACGGCTTTCACCGTTCTCGTGATTGAGCTGATCGGGCCGGGAATTGGCGGCGTGGTCGAAACCTACCGCGGCATCCCTTTCCTCATGTTCGTGATGATCGGCATCGTGGTCGGTCGATTGCGCGACCTACGCATCGAGATCGAGAAAGAGTTGGGCCATCGCCGCCGAGTCGAGTTGGAGCTAGGTGACACGCGACGTCAACTCGGAGACCAACTCGATGCCAAGGACGAGCTGATCGCCTCGGTCGGCCATGAGCTGCGAACTCCATTGACCGCAGTGTTGGGATTCGCCGAGATGCTTCGGATTGGAAACGAATCCGAGATGACGCCGGCAGACCGAGACGAGATGGTGGAATTCATTGCCCGAGAAGCCTTCGACCTCTCCGCGATCGTCGACGACCTCTTGGTCGCGGCCCGTATCGAGATCGGCAAACTCGAAGTGACCGAGGTTCCTACGGCATTGCGGGCACAGCTCGCCCAGGTCATCGAGAGTTGGGATTCGGAGACGATCGCCCGGATCGAGGTCAATGGCGACAATCCTCGAGCTATCGCAGATCCGGCGAGGGTTCGCCAGATCCTCCGCAATCTCATCAGCAACGCTCTTCGCTATGGGGGCGATCACATCGAGGTCGAGGTCGGCACGGACAGGGACGCAGTGTTCTTAGAGGTCCGAGATGATGGTCCCGGGCTACCAGCAGATGAGTGGGAGAGGATCTTCGAGTCCTACTACCGCTACCACTCCGAGGCGAGCCAGCCCGGTTCGGTCGGTCTCGGGCTGACCGTCGCCCGAGGCCTATCCGAGCTCATGGAAGGAAGCCTGACCTACCACCACTACAAAGGGCAGAGCATCTTCACCCTGCGCCTTCCCCGGGCGGCCAGCTGAGCACATGTCCGCCAAGTACGACCTCGCGGGGATTCCTGAGGAGCCGACGCAGGGGACGTCCCGGTGAGCATTAGTTGCAGCGCGATTCGAAGGAGTCGTGGGAATCGATTTGGCCCCGGGCTTCGCCAGCGGGCGGCGCGTAGCTCGTCTCACTTTCAAGTCGTCACGACCTCACTCGAAATAGAAATCTGCACCTCCAGCCCGCTGGCTGACAGGGTTGTCGACGCTATGACGACAGGGATGCGAAAACCCAAAGGTGGCTCTCGCGACTAGTTGCCGATCACAAAGAATGCGGCACGCAGGTGTGGGTCGGAACACGAGGTACATCTTGCTGAACGATCCACTCATGATCCTTGGGAAAGGGTGATGTTGCGAAACGCCTTGCCTTTTCACGCAAGGTGCGATAATCAAGCTGTGAGAAGGCGAAGGCGCGCCGCTGGCGGCCTGATCGCCGGAACAGCTTTTGTTGCGGCGTCTATCGCCCCGGTCCTGGCCCAAGGCACATCGGGTGTGCTGGTGACCGAGGTCGACGGGCCGATCACACCGGTGATCGCTGACCACCTCGCCGCGGCGGTGGAACAGGCATTGGATGAGGATGCCCTCCTGGTGGTGACCTTGGACACCCCGGGGGGTCTGGACGCCTCGATGCGTGACATCGTGCAGACCTTCCTCAACGCTACGGTGCCGATTGTGGTCTACGTCGAGCCGGAAGGGGCACGAGCCGCCTCGGCAGGCACCTTCATAACCATGGCCGCCCATGTGGCTGCGATGGCACCGGCCACCTCCATCGGCGCCGCCACACCGGTGGATCTTCAGGACGGGGAGATCAGCGACAAGATCATCAACGACGCGGTTGCCTTTGCCACCTCGCTCGCCGAACGTCGGGGCCGCAACGTCGAGTTCGCCGAGTCGGCGGTCCGTGACGGCACATCGATCACGGCCAGCCAGGCCGTGGAGGATGGGGTGGTCGACATGGTGGCGGACGACCTCGACGACCTCCTCTCCGCCATCGACGGGATGACGGTGGAGGTGCTCGGCGAGCAGGTGACCCTGGCCACGGCCGGCGCCGTCCCCGACCGCTACGAGATGTCGGCGTTACGGCGCATTCTGGCGCAGATCGCCGACCCCAATCTGGCCGTCTTGTTCCTGTCCATAGGAACCCTGGCAGTGGTCTATGAAGCGGCGAACCCGGGCTTGGGGTTCGCCGGCGTAATCGGGGTGATCCTGTTGTTGCTTGGTTTCTTCGCCCTCAGCGTGTTGCCGGTGGCAACGGCCGGTGTGGCCCTCCTCATCCTGGCCATTGCCCTGTTCATCGGGGAGATCTTCGTCCCGGGGGTAGGTGTGCTGGCCGCCGGCGGAACCATCGCCTTGCTCTTGGCCGGGGTCTTCTTGTTCGAAGGCGAACTCCAGGTCAGCCCACCGGTGCTCTGGCCCACCGCCCTGGTCATGGGGGCCGCCACCACCATCGCCGGGCGAGCCGCGCTCAAGGCCCGTCTCCGGCCTTCGACCACCGGCACGGCCACCCTCATCGGCAAGGCCGGTACGGTTGTGAACGTGGAAGGCGTGAACGGATCCGTCTTCCTGGACGGCGCCTGGTGGTCCGTCCGGTCCTCGGTCGGCGAGCTCGAGCCCGGGGAGCAAGCTCGGGTAGTCGGCATCGAGGGCCTCGAACTTATCGTCGAGCCGATTGGAGCAGACCATGAGCACTGAGACTGCGATCGGCCTGGCCATCGCGGCCGTTCTTTTCATCACCATCCTTCGGGCGGCGGTCAAGATCCTTCCCGAATACCAGCGGGGAGTCCTCTTCCGCCTCGGCCGAGTAACCGGCGAGCCAAGGGGCCCGGGTCTGATCCTCATCATTCCCATCGTCGACCGACTGCTCCGGGTGAGTCTGCGCACCGTGACCCAAGACATCCCTCCCCAGGACATCATCACCAGGGACAATGTGACGGTCAGGGTGAACGCCGTCACCTACTTCCGGGTGGTCGACCCCAACCGGGCCATTCTGGAGATCGAGGACTACAAGTTCGGGACCAACCAGGTGGCACAAACCACCTTGCGCTCCATCATCGGTCAGGCCGACCTCGATCAGCTGCTGATCAACCGCGACGAGATCAATCGCCAGTTGCAGCAGATCATCGACAGCCTCACTGACGCCTGGGGGGTGAAGGTGAGTCTGGTCGAGGTCAAGGATGTCGAGCTGCCCGATGCAATGAGACGGGCCATGGCCCGTCAAGCCGAGGCGGAGCGGGAACGGCGGGCCAAGGTGATCCACGCCCTGGGCGAGAAGGAAGCGGCCGAGACTCTGGCCGACGCGGCCCGACTGTTGGAAGACCACCCGGCGGCGATGCAGCTTCGTCTCCTGCAGACCATGACCGAGGTTGCGGCGGAACAGAACTCGACGCTGATCTTCCCTCTTCCCATGGAGATCCTGCGGGTGCTGGATCCGCTGCGAACCTCGGGCGAAAGCTGAGATGCGACCGAGGGTCGGTCATGCCTGACCGGCATGACGGTGCCGTCCCCAGCAGGAGACGTTGCCTTGCCGGCGTTTCGCCGAGCACTAGTTCGCTCTCCGATGGTCATACCGGCGGTAGGCTCAGACTCCCCGCTGATAGCAGCAAGGAAAGGTTGGAGCCTATGCCCAACGAAGTGGAAGTAGGGCCGGTGTCTGAGCTGACTCCCGGAACCGTGACAGGAGCCGGCCGGTATGCCGTAGGCAACGCCGACGGGGATTTGTTTGCTGTGACCCGGCGTTGCCGCCACCTTTACGCCGATCTGGCCAATGGCAGCATTGACGAGGAAGGGTGTCTCGTGTGTCCATGGCACGGCTCGAAGTACAACGTAGAGACCGGCCGGATGGTGCGGGGTCCCCAGGGTGTCTTTGCCAAGATCCCTGGCCTCGGCACCGCCTACAAAGCCCTAACCCTGGTGTTGCCGCTCGGGCGGGGCCGGGTGGTCGAACGCGACGACGTCCTCTTCGTCGAGTAGACCCTGTCAGCGAACCTGGCCAGTCGAGTTCACGGTTTCAACGCTCAGGTGCCAGCCACTGAGACAACGACGAGGTCCTGTCTCCTCATACCGGGAGACCGTTCCTCCCAGCGCAGTCAACGACCCGCGACGCCCTTCAACAGAAACACCCGGGTCGGGACGACTGCTCACTGAGGCTATGGCCGTTCGATCGGCACCTTGACCGCGTTGCCGTACTCGGTCCATGAGCCGTCGTAGTTACGAACCTTTTCGAATCCGAGCAGGTGGGTGAGCACGAACCAGGTATGAGAGGACCGTTCGCCGATCCGGCAGTAAGCAATGACGTCGTCCGATGGCGAGAGCCCGACCTCTCCCTGATAGAGAGCGTTGAGTTCATCGGCCGTCTTGAAGGTGTTGTCTTCGTTGGCCGCTTGCTTCCACGGTACGTTCTTCGCGCCGGGGATGTGACCACCACGGAGCGCACCTTCATTGGGGTAGTCGGGCATGTGAAGTCTCTCTCCCCGGAACTCCTCGGGTGAGCGAACATCGATGAGAGGCTTGTTGGACTGGCTGTGGGGGAGAACGTCGGCCATGAAGGCCCGGATCTTGCGGTCATCACGTGGCGGTACCGGATACTCGGCCGGCTCCGGCTCCGGCACATCGGTGTCGAGCGGCCTTCCCTCAGCCACCCACTTTGCCCGTCCCCCGTCGAGAAGCCTGAGGTCTTTGTGGCCGAACAACGAGAAGACCCACAAGGCGTAGGCTGCCCACCAGTTGAAGTTGTCCCCGTAAAAGACCACAGTCTTTTCCGGCGTGATGCCCTTCTGGCCGGCGAATGTGGCGAAAGCCTCTGCTGTTAGATAGTCGCGGACCAAAGGGTCGTTGAGATCGGCAACCCAGTCGACTTTGATTGCGCCCGGTATGTGACCGGTGTTGTACAACAGCACATCTTCATCTGATTCGACGATCACCACATCGGGATCGTCGAGATGTTCGGCTACCCACTCGGTGGAAACGAGACGCTCCGGGTGGGCATAACCCTGGAACTTCGATGAGGGGTCATTCTTGGCCGTCATGGGCGCTCTGCGTTCGCTTTCTTTCTAAACACTATCACTGTAGTGCTATTTCAGCTCTGGGCTAACCTGGCTCCATGGCGTTACCTTCTCGCCTCGCCCAGATCGTCGAGGTGTTCTCCTCCGCTCCCAAAGAATTCAGAGTCGAAGCATTGCTCGACTTCGCCAAACGCCTTCCTCCGCTCCCTGAGGAGCTTGCCTCCGATCACGATCAACTCGAGCAGGTGCATGAATGTCAAACACCGTTCTTCCTGGCGAGCAAGATCGAGGACGGAAAGGTCAGGCTCTTCTTCGACGCACCGCCCGAGTCGCCGACGGTGCGAGGCTACGCCGGCATCCTTGCTGCCGGGCTCGATGGTGAGACGCCCCAGGCAATCCTAGAAGTCGACAACGACTTCTATCTCAATATGGGTCTGGAGGAGGTTGTGACTCCACTCCGCCTGCGAGGCATGGGGGCGATCATGTTTCGGCTCAAGCAGCAAGTGGCATCGCTAGCCGCGTAGAGGCACCGGCTGACCAAGTGCGGGCCTCTGAGGCGGCTGATCCGCTTGCGACCGGCTTCGTCCGGTCCCAGAGGGGCCAAGGAGGTCAGGGTCATGTCTTTTCCTGACGGGCCCCCTGTGGCTCGTCTGTCCAGCGCCTACGAGCGTCAGGAGCCTGCGACGGCGACCAACGCTTCGGTATTCTCGATGGTCCAACCCGATGGCGGCAGGATCAGCGACCACGCTTCGGCTTGAGCCGGCCCGAACTTGTGTCCGTGGCCGACGGGGGCGTTGGTCCCCAGAACCAAGTCGATGACCATCTGGAAGTAGGTGACGACCGGCACATATGGGGTGTGCGCGGAGACGTCCGGGCCACGCGGGGGATCGAGCCACTCGGGCTTGTTGAGGAAGACGTCGAGGCCGAGCCAGGTGATCGGGTCGGAGGCATGCTGGAGATAGACGATGCGGGGCTGGGCCCACCGAGCCACTGGCGCGAGAAGGGACTCGACATCAGGCCCGAACCGGACCGTCTTCCCACCCTCGTAGATCGGCCGCCAGATGGGCGAGCCCGGATCCCGTTCCGACATCAGACGGCGCCACAACGGGTTCACTCGAGGCGGTCCCACCCATAGGGCGCCGTCGGAGCCGTCCACGACGTCGTCGAGCCCGGCGAAGGTCCTCTCCCAGCCGAACGAACCGAGACTCTCCCCGTATAGGAGCAACATCGGACGCGACGACTCCGGCTCCTCCTCGATACGACGGCTCACCACGCGGTACAGCGCGGCGCTGGCGTCCGTGGCGATGTCTTGGTTTTGGACCATCACCAACCAGCTCGCCAGGTAGGAGTATTGAATTGCCACCGCCGCGGTGTCCCCGGCGTACATGTATTCGAGAGGTTCGATCGCGTATGGGTCGATCCATCCACTACCGGTGGGAGCGACCAAGACGATCACTTCACGCTGGAACGCGCCCGTTCTCTCCATCTCGGCGAGGGCGAGTCGCGCTCGGGACTCGGCCGTTTCTGCCACCTGGAGACCGACGTAGATCCGGATCGGATCGATGGCAGGTTCCCCGGAGAAGGCCTCCAGGTCGGCCGGTGACGGTGCCTCGGTGACAAACACCCTTCCCTGACGCCCCATCCGCTCCCAATCGATCAGCGACTCGGCCGATCCCGATCGAAACGACGACTCGGGCGGGTTCACGCCCGGATCGAAGCTCCGATCCGACCTTCGGTGGGCGGCCTCCAGGGAGGGAATGGCCCAGCTGGCCACTACCAGGTCGTAGAACACCACGATCCCGATCAGCGTGACAACAGACATCGACAGGACCGCCAGCCACCCCGGCATCAACCGCATCAGGAGCTGGCGGAAACGCCGGCAGATCCATCCCGCCCCACGTCCGATGAGGACGAGAACAGGGCCGAGAGCGAGGCCAAGGAAGACGGCGAGCGCCAGGTACAACCAGACCCCGCGTTCCATGTCCATGAGGACTCTGATGTCGGATTGCCAGCGGAGATGGATGACCAGCGTCCAGATGACGAGCCCGACCGGCGCTGCCAGCACCACAGATACCGTGGCCCGGGACGGCTCGGCGACGGTCGGGCCTCTGAGACGATGCCAACCGAGTGCAATCAACGACCCCACCCCGTAGCCAAGTGCGAGGGCCAAACCCATGAGAGCTCCCTGTACGTACCAGGGGCGGGGGAGGAGCGAGGGGACCAGCGATGCCGCCATGAACACAAGACCGGTCAGCAGTCCGTTAAGGGATGGCGGGCGCAGGAACGTCAGAGCCGTGGATTTTCCGGGCTTCTCTATGGACGCGTAGGCATCTATCGGTCCCGAATGCCCCTCAGGATCGACCGGGCCGGCACCAATCAAGTCGGCGTTGCCTACCACCGCGACGAAACGGTAGTCCCGGGGCCGGAGCCTGCCCCCAACAAGACGCCGTGGTCCTCAACAGGGCTCCGATTGTGGTGGATCAGTCGAAGTCGATGCGCATCACGACTCTGCGACGCGATGGCCAGCTGACTTCGATGAATCCGGCGTCGGCGACGGCGTTGCGGCTACCTATGTGGGACTCTCCCCAGGTGATCTAAAGCCGGGCTGGGTGATCATCGGGCACCTCTCGACGGCTCGAGCACCACGCTCGCGGGCTAGCGAATCACCGAAGAGCGTAGAGGCCTGACCGCCCCCACCATGTAGACGACGAAGACCAGGGCCGAATCCAGACCCATGCGAAAGACGACCCCCTTCTTCCCCTGCAGGATTCCGGCGACGTATATGCCAGTGAGGATGATGCCGAGTGATGCGGCGAACACCGAGAAGTCCCCGACCTCCTCCAAGGCCACCGCATCCACGAGCAGGAGGTCGGCGACGAAAAGAATCCCGATGTCGATCAGGTTGGTACTGAAGATGTTGGAGAAGGCGAGGCGGTAGCGTCGCCTTCTCACCGCCTCCACCGTCGTGCTGACCTCGGGCAAGGAGGTGGCCACGGCGAGGAAGATGGCCCCCACCAAACTCGCCCCAAGCCCGTTTGCATCGAGATGGCGTCGGCAGCGCGTGTCACCACGTATCCGGCCAAGACCACGACTGTGCCGACGGCAGCTGTGTGGGCGACGACTCGACGGGTGGATCTCCCGGGGAAAGGGTCCTGGCCGTCGTGATGCTCATCGGGCTCGGTAGATGGAGCTGCGAAGCCTGGGACGGATGCAGAAGGGATGCTCCTCATAGCGCTGGATGGAGGCGAGCACTTTCTACTCTCGATCCGGCGGCATGAACGAAGAGCGACCAGACGTGATCGACGGCCCGCACCCGGAACAAGACTCCCACGCTCGACGCTGACTATCACTAATCAGGGGGGTCACCACCACAAGAGGTTCGATGTTGGCTCATCCAGACGGCAACGGCTGGATCCTCCAGAGGTCGGTCCCGGCTCCACACGCGACGAACGCCACTTGAGCTGAGTGCGGACCAGCTCTGAGCAGACCGGGAGGGGTGACTCCCAACAGGAGTCACCCCTCTCCGACGAGGCTGACCCGTTATCGGGATCCTGCCCCTTGCTGTCTGAAAATGTAGAGCCCACCGTTGCGATCGGATCCGTAGATCCACGGCGAGTTCGTCTCCTTGTAGACGCCCCAGAAGTCGTGGGGATTGCCCCCATTCGACTCGAGGAACTCCTCGGAGTTGTCGAAGTAGCGAGCCACCTCGACCGGGTTGTAGGGATCGGTCACATCCAACACCAGCATCCCGTCCCAGTACCAGGAGACATAGGCGAACACCTTGTTGCCTCTGGTCTCGACGACCACGTTGTGGACCGAGTAGGTACCCAACGGGTCGCACTCGGGTAACGGCTCCGGCGCGGCGCTGCATACCGTGTCGAACAGCGACGCTAGGACCGGGTTCTCGGGATCCGAGTAGTCCCAGATCCTGATGCCACCCCAAGGGGTGTCTTCAGTCTGGTTGTTGGCAATGACGATCCCGATCGCCCCGGCCGCCTGAGCTGCGCCGAGCTTGCTCGTGAACGAGCATCCGCCGCGACGCACGACTGCGATCTTGTCGTCCGGGTCGTTCAGATGCGGGTCGACGACACCAGGGACGTCGATTTCGGGGTTGATGAAGTTGTCCGTGTCGCATCCTTGGCCCACCCAGACCGCCTCGGCCTCGATCGGACCGGTGTCTGCGATCTTGGGTTGGTTCCCGGTGAGCTCGGCTGCCGGATAGACGTTCCCGGCGAGCGGGCCGGAGTCGACCGTCACGCTGGTCGCGGTCATGGTCACCAGGTTCCCGGTCTGGTTCGCTTCGAAGTCGTCACCCGCAGTGGTGCTCACCGCCACCCCAGGGATGGTGTTCCAAGGGAAGTCCCCGAAGGTGAGATTTCCAGGCGGTGTCACCGACACCCACGCGCTGAAGTCCTCCTCGGTCTCGACCACGATCGAACCATCCTCGTTCGGCCAAGCGGCGTGACTGTTGACCTCGCCATCACGTGACCCGTTGGCCGGATCCAACGCCACCGAGACCAGACGGTCGTTGGGCAGGCTGACCGAGGCAAGCGAGGCGAGATCGCTGATGTCCAACAGCACCAGGCCCGCGTCCCAGTTCGAGAGATAAGCCTGGGTCCCGTCCGCGGTGATCGTGATGTCATGCAGGAACCGGTTGGCACTGTCGCCGAACCCGTCAACAAGCCACAAGGCGGCGTTGAGAACACGATCGACCTGATCAGGATCGGCGAGGTCGGTGAGGTCGCCGACACCAGGGTCGAAGATCTCCTCTGCTCCCCAGGCCGCAGCCAACGTCGGGTTGGTCGGGTCGGTGATGTTGAACACCATGAAGGTGTCAAATGCCGTTTCGGCGACAACGGCCACATAGTCATTGGAACCCTGGGTAAACAACCACTGGTTGTGCGTCCCGACATTGGCGATGCCACCGAACAGAGCATCGGAGATCGGGTTCAGCTCATCAATTGTCACGGAAGCCAGCTTCACCGGGTTGGCCGGATCGTCGACGCTGTAAATCTCGAAGCCACCATCTCCTCCGCCACAGGACTCGTTTGTCATCACCAGGATGTCACCCGAGTTCATCGTCGCCACCTTGACGTCGTTGGTTCTATCGCCAGGCTCCGACTCAATGACACCCACGAACCCGGGGTTGTTCTTGTTGTGGACATCCCAAACCCACACGCCGGCCTCCGGATCGGGTGGGCACGGGCTATTGAATGTGCCGGTGTAAGCGAATCCCTCGTGGGCCCAAACATCGGTCGTCGCGTCCAAGACGAGTCGCTCACCACGACCACGCAGCTCCAAGTTCTTGGTCACCTTTGCAAAGGGTGCGTCGCTCACGACGTCCCCAAGCTGGGCGTGGTCGAGTGTCTCCAATTCCTCGTTCGGACTCGGACGATCAAGATGCTCGCCACCATCTGGATGATCCGCCCCTGCGGCGGGTGCGATGAGGCCGAGGGCAATAACTATGGCCACCAGGGCCATCGAACGTTTTCGTGCCATGGGCTTTCTCCTTTTGAGCCAGCCCTACCCCAGTGGTGTCAAACATACGCGATCTCGAGACGGTGTGCGGAACGAGGCCTTGGAGATCAGCAACCAGGGGCCGACTTCACTCCAACGCTGTCGGTTCATTGCTCATGCCCCACCTCCTGTCTCATCCCGCCGCCATGAGGCCAGGGGTGGTGGAAAACGCCCGACCTATACACCTTCCAGTCGAATGGACCCCCGTAGAAACGGTTGTGGTCGGTGACGGCCAGCGCCTGGTAACCGAGCTCCACCGCCGTCTCGACGAGGTCTTCCGGATGAGAAGCTCCGTCGAGAAAGGAGAAGTTGGCGTGACAGTGCAGCTCGGCGTACCCGCTCACCCAGTGCACTCTTGGTCGAACAGTGTTCGACCGCTCCAATGCTGCCGTGTGCAGGAGTCAGCGTATTTCACGGACTGAAGCACACACATGGTTTGGCTCCCTAGCGCACTCCCACCTCGTCCAGATGGGCCAGCAGGTCGGCCGGGTCGGCGTAAACCCGGTAGGCTCCGGCGCGCACGAGCTCCTCCTCCCCGTATCCTCCTGAGAGCAAGCCGACACCCAAGGCATTGGCCCGCCGGGCCGCCAGCAGATCCCACACGCTGTCGCCCACAACCACCGCATCGGTGATCGGCTCGCCCAACCGAAGAGCCGCCTCGACAAAAAGGTCGGGATCGGGTTTGGCATGCTCCACATCGTCCCGGGTGACTACCGGGACCTCGTCGGGGATCTCGAGGTACTTGTGAGCGGCGGCCGCGCTGGTCTGCCGTCCGCTCGTAGCGATAGCCCACGAAATTCGGCGATCGGTGAGATCATCGAGCAGCTCCTGTGCACCCGGGAGGGGCCGCACCTGGTCCATGCGGCGCGCATACGCCTCCGCATGTGCCTGCTGCAGCTCCGTCGCCAGCTCCAAGCTGAGCGGCCTGCCGGTCTCTCGTAACAGAGCCTGGGTGAGCAGGCCTCCGCTCATCCCGATCCTCCGGTGGATGCGCCAGACCGACAATTGGATGCCCCGGCCCTCGAGGGCCTCCCGCCACGACAGGACATGCTGGTAGACGCTGTCGAGAAGAGTCCCGTCGAGATCGAACACAACAGCGGTCACCCAGCTCAGCGTATCTGGTCCGGTCAACCCCCGCTCAGGGAGAAATGCAAGTGAGCGACCTCTCGTAGATGTCGGTAATCGAGTCGTTCAGCGGCGCGTCGAACTCCTAATCGCTCTGCTGGACCGAGGTCTATCGATACCGGTAGGGGACGGGTCTCGACAGCGACGAGGGCCCCTTCCTGCTTTGCACCTTCTGGTTGGCGGCGGCGTTGGCGATGACAGGACGGGCCGAACATGCTCGCGAGGTGTTCGAGCGGGCTATCACCCACGGCAACGATCTAGGTTACTGGCTGAAGAGGTCGATCCTCACAGTGGCGAGCTTCCGGGCAACTTCGTCCAAGCTTTCAGCCACATCGGTTTGGTCAATGCAGCCTGGGCGATTGCCGAGGCAGAGCAACCGGCATCGGTATCGTCATAGCGATCTGCCTCCTCACTCCCCGGCCTTGACGGCGTGGCCCCCGAACTGCTGGCGCATGGTGGCGATCAGCCGGTCGGCGTAGCCGAACTCGTCGCGTGAGCCGATCCGCTGGAACAGCGAGAGGCTGATCACCGGGGCCGACACATCACAGTCGATGGCCTCGACCACCGTCCAGCGGCCCTCACCGGAGTCGGGAACCCAGGGCGCAATCCCCTTCATCTCCGGGTTTTGCGCTGTCGCCTTCGCGATCAGGTCGAGTAACCAGGAGCGGACCACCGAGCCGTCGCGCCAGATCTCTGCGATCTGATGTGTGTCCAGGTCGAAGGCGTGCGCGCCCTTAAGGATTGCGAATCCTTCTGCGTAGGCCTCCATCAGCCCGTATTCGATGCCGTTGTGAATCATCTTGACGAAATGGCCGGCTCCACTGGGCCCCACGTGACCCCAGCCTCGATCGGGTGACGGTGCCAGGGTCTCCAACAACGGTCTGATCCGTTCCACGGGCTCCCTCTCGCCCCCGACCATCATGCTGTAGCCCTCCGCTAGACCCCAGATCCCACCGCTGGTCCCGACGTCGATCAGATGATGTCCGCTTTCCCGGCACGTCTCGGCCCGCCGGATCGTGTCCCGGTAGTAGGAGTTGCCGCCATCGATGATGATGTCGCCGGCGTCGAGATGTGGAAGCAGTGCTCCGATGGTCTGCTCCACCGGATCCCCGGCGGGAACCATGATCCACACCACCCGTGGGGTGGGCAGACTCTCGACCAGGTCCTCCAGCGATTCGGCCCCTCTGGCACCCACCCCTGCGACTCTTCGCACCGCCTCGCGGTCCAGGTCAAAACCCACTACACGGTGATCTGCACCGACCAGGCGCTCACTCATGTTGGCGCCCATCCTTCCGAGGCCGATCATGCCGAGATCCATCGCTGCTCCTTTTGGTCAGACAGTGACACCTCGAAGTTCGAGGTCGTCCTTCAGTTGGGCGGGGTGGGTCGGGATCCCTACCCGGTCGGCGCACTCCACGTTCACCGCCCGATCGTCGATGAACAGGCACTCCTCCGGGTGGCGAGTGGCGCTGAGTGATATCCAGGGCCAGGCGATATATCTCTTCGTCGGGCTTTCTGATACCCGGGTAACGCTCTGGTCGAGTACCGCGATAAACCCCTTTCCCAACCTCACCTTGTGGAGCTGCTGCTCGTCCATGCGAGGGCTCAAATCCAGCCGTAGATACTTGCGCGGCCCCGAAAGTGCGGACGTTGGATGCGGGTCAATAGCCCCAGCGCGCGTAGGTGCGCGCCGCCAGAACCAATGAGTTGCTCGTTCGCGAACTCGAGAGGGCGTCGCGTGCGCTTAGTAGTCTCGCGTGATGGGCTGGCAGATCAGAGCGAACCTCGGGTCGCATGTGCGTGGGGGTGTCGACGCGCGCGGTTGGCTCTGGGAGATCACCCGGGGTGCGCAGGTTGGGCACGTTGTGGTCGAGATCAGCGGATCGGCTTGGTCGAGCGATCCTCTCCGCCTGCCCGAAGACACGCGACATGCCCTCGAGACCGACGGACGTACCGAGATATTGAAGGTCCTGGACCACGACAACCCACCCGGCGTCATCCGATGCGGCTCCTCCGGCTGCTCGTATCTGGCTGCCGACTAGCTCTCGGTGCGACGCGTCCACGCGACGCGCGCGGAGGCTCAAGAGCTCACGCCGGCGGGGGCATCTCGACTTGGAGTGCTTGTACTCCCTGGAAGTCGAGCCAGGCGCGGTCGGGGGCGCGCACCATGCGGACCTGGACCGCGCCGCAGGTCACACAGCGCAACACGGCGCCGGGTGCCTGCAGATAGGCCCGCAGCCCGCCTATAGGAGCGACGGCGCCACATGTGGCACAGGTCGTGACCGCGGTGGTGACCTCCGAGACGAATACCTCGCCGAGGATTCCCGCAGCGGCGTTCCCGTCGAGGGTCATATCTTCCATGTCAGCCTCCTCCTGTCGGTCCGAATCGTTCGGTCCTGACGTTGTCGGCCTCGTGGCCGATAGCGACGAGGTCGTTGGCGACCGCTTCCACGAAGGCGGTCGGGCCGCAGACGTAGCAGCGAGGCTCGTGGGTTGGCGGCCAACCGGAGTCCGAGAGCAGGTCGCTGTCGACTCGGCCCCGACGACCTGACCACTCGGAAGGCGACTCGCGCGTGAGCGTGATAGTGACGGCTCGATGCGCGTCCACCAGCCCGTCGAGTTCGTCCCGATAGAGGATGTCGTGCTGGGTGCGTGCCGAGTAGACGAGTTGCATCGCTGCTTGGTGATTCAGGGCGGCGTGGTGGCGGAGCATCGCCATGAGGGGGACCACACCGGATCCGCCTCCCACGAGGAGTACGGGCCGAGTGTCGGCCTCCTCCCAGACGAAATATCCGCCGATCGGTCCCCGTAATTCCAGTTGGTCGCCTACCTCGACGACCGTGGTGAGATATGGGGACACCTCACCATCGTCGATGCGGACGACGGTCAACTCCAGTCGAGCGGCGCCCGGCGGGGAGGCGATCGAGAAGCTCCGCTGCGCCGAGTAGCCGTCTTCTGCCGTCAGACGCACGTCGACGTGTTGACCGGCCCGGTGTCCGGGCCAGTCGGGAACATCGAGACGCAGGCTGACGGCGTCTACGGTCTCAGGGACGGTCTCGGCCACCGTGGTCACGAGCCATCGCACCGCTCAGTCCCCCCAGTAGCGCTGTTCCCGCCAGGGGTCGGCGTAGTTGTGGTATCCGAGGGCTTCCCAGAAACCGGGCTCGTCCTCGTTGAGTAGTCGCAGGCCACGGACCCATTTGGCGCTCTTCCAGAAGTAGAGATGAGGTACCAGGAGCCGCGCCGGCCCACCGTGCTCGGCCTCCAAGTCGGCGCCGTTGTAGCCGAAGGCCACCCACGCCTGGCCGTCGAGCACGTCGGCCAGCGGAAAGTTGGTCGTGTAATCGCCATCGGCGAAGGCGACCACGTAGGCCGCGCTGGTCTCAATGCCATCGAGCAGCTCGTCGACGGATACACCCGTCCAATCGGTGCCCAGCTTGGACCACTTGGTGACGCAGTGGATGTCGACAGTGATGCTGTCGGCCGGCAACGCACGGAACTGTGGCCACGTCCATCTCGCCACTTGGCTGCCGGTCTCGTCGACGATGGTGAAATCCCAGTCGTCGAGCGATGTGTGCGGGGTCGGACCGGCCGTGAGGACGGGGAAGTCGTCCACGATGTACTGGCCCGGTGGGAGCAAGCCGACGCTGGGCTGGCGCCGCCGGCCACCAAAGCCGCGGCTCACGATGGGCATTGCGTCCCTCCTATCGCCGAGGAACCGAT
>Ga0214468_1000066_pt1 | contig 29458 bp, 26 predicted proteins | sample RVTome_9_FD_187334 | JGI IMG/M metagenome (GOLD analysis project Ga0214468, IMG submission 187334) | Soil microbial communities from uranium-contaminated site in the Upper Colorado River Basin, Wyoming, United States - RVT155D38 HiSeq ...
CGTCTACGGCGTTGCCGCTCCTCAACGATGCTACGGCATCGCCTGCGTCGCGGCGCCTGGTATCCGACCCCACGCCGCCGCAACGGAAGGAAAGGGATGGGTGACTCAGACCACTAGGTCTCCGCCGGAAGCTCCTCGGCGGGAAGGTCCTCGTCGGGGCGGTCGCCGGCCTCGGCCTCGGGGGAGAACAGCGAGAGGACGGGCAGGCCGAGGCGGCGGCGCAGGACCTGGCGGCGGAGGCGCTCGCGGGCGCGGTCGACGTCGCCGGCGAAGAGGCTGCCGAACAGGCCGGCGACGGTCTCGTCGAGCTGCGCCTCGACGGCGGCGCGGTCGGTCTCGGAGAGCTCTCGCTCGGCGGCGGCGAGGAGCTCGCGGTCGAGCGCGGCCAGCGCCTGCTCGACGTGCTCGGTGTCGCCCTGGAGACCGGCGATCCGCTCGGCGATCGCGGCGCGGTCGGGGGTTTTCTCCGGGAGCGCGGCGGCGAGGGCGGCGAGGCGGGCCCGCAGGTCGATGCCGGGGGCCCCCGTCCGCTCGCCGCCGGCGCGGAGCTCTTCGACCGCTTCCCAGGAGGACTCGACCGCGCGGGCGTAGTAGCGCAGGGTGTTCGTGCGCTCGCGGGCGCCGCGCTCCTTGCGCTTCGCCGCGATCTCCTCGATCACCCGGAAGACGTGGTCGAGCGGGATGCCGCGGCGGCGCCAGCCCTGCGCCACCCCCCACTCGGCGGGCGAGAGCACCAGCGGCGCGCCGCGCAGGGCGAGGAAGCGCTCCTCGATCGCCTGGAAGTAGCGGTGGTCCTCCGAGGCGGGCAGCTCGCCCTCGCCGGCCTCCTCCGGCGATCCCTCGAGGGAGGGAGCCTCCTCGCCCCCGGCGCCGTCTCCGGCCGCGGTGCGGTCGTCGCCGCCGCCCCCCTCAGGGCCGGTTGCGCTCATAGATCAGCCGCAGGCCGGTGAGGGTGATCTGGTCGTCGACCTCGCGGATGTAGCGCGAGCCCGAGGCGATGAGCTCCGCCTGGCCGCCGGTGGCGACGACGTTCTTGATCCCGGGGAGCTCGGCGAGGAGGCGCTCGAGGATGCCGTCGACCAGGCCGATGTAGCCGTAGTAGAAGCCCGACTCCATCGCGCCCGCGGTGTCGCGGCCGACGAGCTGCGCCGGCTTGCGGATCTCGACCCGGCGCAGGCGGGAAGCGCGGGCGAAGAGCGCCTCCGCCGAGATGGTGATCCCCGGCGCGATGATGCCGCCGGCGTACTCGCCCGCCTCGTTGACGATGTCGAAGGTGGTCGCGGTACCGAAGTCGACGACGACGACCGGGGCGCCGTAGCGCTCGCGGGCGGCGAGCGAGTTGACGATCCGGTCGGCGCCCACCTCCGAGGGGTTGTCGTAGCGGATCGGCAGCCCCGTCTTGATCCCCGGCTCGACGAACATCGGCTCGCGCCCGAAGTAGGTGCGCGACAGCCGCTCCAGGGTGGGATGGAGCGGCGGCACGACCGAGGAGACGACGACGGCCTCGGCGTCCGCCGGATCGATCCCGGCGCGGGCGAAGAGCGGCAGGAGCAGCGCGCCGTGCTCGTCGGCGGTGCGCTCGGCGTCGGTCGACAGCCGGAAGACCTCGACCAGCCCGCCGTCCCGCCAGACGCCGAAGACGGTGTTCGTGTTACCGACGTCGACGAGGAGGACCGGCCCCTCCCCGGCGCGGCTCCCGCCGGTCCGGCCGCCTCGCCGGCCCGTCCCCCCGCGCGCCGTCATCCGACGACCTCCCCGGCGGTGACCAGCACCTCCTCGCCGGCCCGCCGCCCGGCGGCGGCCGCGGTCAGCTCGAGCCGCAAGAAGCCGCGCTCGTCGAAGCCGAGGAACGAGCCCTCGAGCCGGCCCTCCGGCAGGCGGCAGGCGAGCCGGTCGCCCTGGCGGTGGACCGAGCGCTCCCGGTAGCGCGCGACCGCCCGCTCGGCATCCGGCTCGGCGGCGAGCTCGCCGAGCACCGCCTCGATCAGCTCCCAGGTGAGCTCGGCGAGCGCCGGCGGGTCGCCGCCGGCCGCGAGCGCCAGCGACGTGGCGCCGCGCTCCCCGGCGAGCCCGGCGAGGGCCGCCTCGTCCTGCGCGAGGTTGACCCCGAAGCCGATCGCCGCCGCGCCGGCGGCGTCCTCCGGCCCGGTGATCGCGTCGAGCAGCAGGCCGCCGAGCTTCCGGCCGTCGACCAGGAGGTCGTTGGGCCACTTGATCCGGCAAGGGCTCTCGGCCGGCAGGTACCGGTCGAGCGCGGCCGCCAGGGCGACGGGCACGCGCAGCGGCAGGAGCGGTAGCTCGGCCGGGTCGGCGAGCGGGTGGAGGAGGGTCACCCAGGCCCCCTCCCCGGCCGGGCTCGCCCAGCCGGCGCCGTGCCGGCCGCGGCCCGCCGTCTGCTCGAAGGCGACGAGCGCCGCGCGAGGCGGCGACATCGACTCCTCGTGGTAGACCTCGACGACCCGCCGCGCCAGGGCGTTTGTCGAGCCGACCGTGCGCAGGACCGCCACGTTGCCGCCGAGCGCCGCCGCCGGGCCGCCCTCCTCCGCGGCGCGGCGGGCCCGGTCGAGAAGTGCACGGGCGTGCTCGGCGAAATCCACGGCGAAGAGCTCCTCGAGCCAGCTGGCGCGGACCGTGGCGAACGGCTAATCGACCTGGCTCTCCAGCTCGCGCAGCCGGTCCTTGATCACCACCTCGGCGAGGTCGGGGACCACCTCCCAGGCGACCTCGCGCACCACCTGGTCGCCGAGCAGCTCGGCCACCCGGCGGGCGACCCGGTCGACGTCGTCGTCGGAGAGCCGGCCGGCGGGGGCGGCGGCCGCGGGAGCCGGCGGGCGACCCAGGTCGGGGAACGGCTCACCGCCGCCCGCCGCCGCAGCCGGCCGGTCCGCCGGGGTCGCGGCCGGGGCCTGCCAGGCCGGGGCCCAGCTCGTCTCCTCGCCCGTCGGCTCCGGGAAGCCCACCTCGCCGCCCTCGAGACCGCGCTCCTCTGCCGCCGCGAGCGCGTCCGGCTCGAACGACGTCTCGGCGGCCGGGCGCGACGGCCGGGGCCGGTCCGCGGTCTCGTCGACGGTCGGCTCGTCGACGTCGTCCGACGGCGCGGCGTCCTCGCCCCACGCCGCCGCCCCGCCGGCCGCCGTGGACAGCGGCCCGGTGTCCTCGTCGTCCCAGGCGCTGCGCCGCCACGCCGGGGCCTCCTCCTCGCCGGCCGGGACCGCCGGCGGTGCCCACCCGGCCGCCTCGGTCTCGAGCCGGGACGGCCCCCGCGCGCCGAACGCGGCGTCCGTCTCCTCCCGGGCGCCCGCGGCCGCCTCGGACTCGGCCCGGTCCTCGGCGCCCGCCGCCTCGTCCTCGTCGGCCGCCTGCTCGTCGCGCGCGGCGAGCAGCTCGCCGACCCGCTGGAGGAGCTCCTGCGAGTCGAACGGCTTCTTCAGGTAGCCGTCGGCCCCGGCGGCCTCGACGTCGCCCTCGTCGAACGGCTCGAACGTGCCGACCAGCACGAGCACCGGCGCGCGCGGGTGGAGCTGCTTCGAGCGCCTCGCCACGTCGTAGCCCGAGGCGCCCGGCATGTGGACGTCGGCGATCACCACGTCCGGCTCGATCCGGTCGAGCTCGTCGAGCGCTTCGTCGCCGTCGCCGACCGAGACGACCTCGTAGTCCTGGTCCATGAAGGTCAGCTCGATGACCTTCTGGATCGTGACGCTGTCGTCGGCCAGCAGGATCGTGTTCGTCATGTCCCCTCCAGCGGAAGCGGGAATCGAGAAGGCGCCGGGCGCGGGGCCGTCCTCACGCAGCGAGGCGCTCGTTGAGGTAGGCGACGATCTGGCGCGTCGAGGTGCCGGGCAGGAAGATCTCGTCGATCCCCGCCTCCTTGAGCGTGCGGACGTCCTGGTCCGGGATGATGCCGCCGGCGAAGACCAGCACGTCGCCGGCCTCCTGCTCGCGGAGCAGCCGCACGATCTCCGGCAGGAGCTTGTTGTGGGCGCCGGAGAGGATCGACAGCCCGATGCCGTCGACGTCCTCCTGCACCGCGGCGGCGACGATCTGCTCGGGCGTCTGCCGGAGCCCGGTGTAGATCACCTCGAAGCCCGCGTCGCGCAGCGCCCGCGCCACCACCTTCGCCCCCCGGTCGTGCCCGTCGAGCCCCGGCTTGGCGACCAGGATCCGGTAGGTCCGCTCGCTCATCGCCCGGGATCATAGCAAGGAAGCGGCGGGGTGCCGGGGCTCGCCATGCCGCTCGGCGGGTCGACCGCCGAGCCTGCACGTACCCGGCAGGAGCCGGGCCGAGACCGGGGGATGAACGATCGGCTCGCGGGCCCACCACGGCGCCCGAGCAGCCGCGTCCTACCCGGGCGCGTGCTCGCCGGCACGGAGTGCAGCGGAGGTCCGCTGAGCCTCTGCGCGGACCGCGAGGTCCTCCGCCCAAGGTTCTCCCTCGGCACCGGGGATCCGCCGGCCGACGGCGGCGGCGAGCTCGGCCCAGCCGGCCGCCTCGTCGGGCTCGGCCTCCACCCTTCGCCGGCTCTCGGCGAGCAGCAGCTCCGCCAGGGCGCGGGTGCGGAAGCGCAGCCTGGAGTCGGCCGTGGTGACCCGCTCCATCCGCTCGTCCGGCGGCAACCCCCGCAGCAGCGCCGCTTCCCCACGCGCCCGGCGATCCACGTCGAGCAGGTGCCGGTGCAGCAGGTCGGCGACCCGATCGTCAGCAACAGGAGCTCGAGCGACAGGTGCACCTTGGGACCTCCTGCCAAGCGCGGCCTCATCCTGTACAATCACTCGGTACAGGAGATCCCGCTTGACCTCGACCACCTACTCGAACGCCCGCCGCCACCTGAAGGCGCTGCTCGACCGGACCTGCCACGACCACGAGCCGGTCGTCATCACCCGCCGCAACGGCGGCAACGTCGTGGTGCTCTCCGAGGACGACTACCGCTCGCTCGAGGAGACCGCGTACCTACTGCGCTCCCCCGCCAACGCCCGCCGCCTGCTCGAGGCAGTCGAGCGCGACCGGCGGGGCGCCCCGGGCCGGCCGCTGGATCGGGCGCTCGCCGAGCTGGGCCTCGACGAGGAGGCGGAGCGTGCGGATCGAGCTGGATGAGGGCGCCTTCGAGGATCTCTCCCACTGGGTCGAGAAGGACCGCAAGAAGGCGCTCCGTGTCCTACGTCTGATCCGCGACACCGCCCGGGAACCGTTCGCCGGAGCCGGCAAGCCCGAGCCGCTCCGCCACGCCCTCACCGGATACTGGTCGCGGCGCATCGACCGCGAGCACCGGCTCGTCTACAAGGTCGAAAGCGACACGCTCCGCATCGTCGCCTGCCGCTACCACTACGACTGACCGCCCCGACGTTTCTCCTAGCTGCCTGTTTTCGGCTCGAAAGCGGGCTGCTAGAACACCGCGGGCTCTTCGTAGGTTCCGAAGACGTCGCGGAGGGCGTCGGAAATCTCGCCGATGGTGGCGTAGACCTTCACGCAGTCGAGGATCAGCGGCATCGTGTTGGCGTCGCCGGCGGCGCCCTGCTGGAGGGCGTCGAGGGTGCGGCGCACGGCACCGGCGTCGCGGCGCGACTTGACGCGGTCGAGCTCGGCGACCTGCTGGTCGGCGAGCTCGTCGCCGATGTAGAGGATGTCGATCGGCTCCTCGTCGGTGACCGCGAAGGCGTTGAGGCCGACGATCACCTTCTCCCCCTCCTCGACCTCCTTCTGGTAGCGGTAGGCGGCGTCGATGATCTCGCGCTGCGGGAAGCCGGCCTCGATCGCCTCGACCATGCCGCCGTGGTCGTCGATCCGCCGCACGTAGTCGAAGGTGCCGTCGACCATGCGGCGGGTCATCTCCTCGACGAAGTAGGAGCCGCCGAGCGGGTCGACGGTGCTGACGACCCCCGACTCGTGGGCGAGGATCTGCTGGGTGCGTAGCGCGGTGCGGGCGCTCGCCTCGGTGGGGAGCGCCAGCGTCTCGTCGAGGGCGTTGGTGTGCAGCGACTGGGTGCCGCCGAGGACGGCGGCGAGCGCCTGGACGGTGGTGCGCACGACGTTGTTGACCGGCTGCTGGGCGGTCAGCGAGCAGCCGGCGGTCTGGGTGTGGAAGCGGAGGGTCCACGAGCGCGGGTCCTTCGCCCCGTAGCGCTCGCGCATCACCGTCGCCCACACCTTGCGCGCGGCGCGGAACTTGGCGATCTCCTCGAAGAAGTCGTTGTGGCTGTTGAAGAAGAAGGACAGCCGCGGGGCGAACTCGTCGACGTCGAGCCCGGCGTCGATCCCGTACCGGACGTACTCCATGCCGTCGCGCAGGGTGAAGGCGAGCTCCTGGAGCGCCGTCGAGCCGGCCTCGCGAATGTGGTAGCCGGAGATCGAGATCGTGTTCCAGCGCGGCACCTCGCGGGCGGCGAAGGCGAACTGGTCGGTGATCAGCCGCATCGACGGGCGCGGCGGGTAGATGTACTCCTTCTGGGCGATGTACTCCTTGAGGATGTCGTTCTGAAGCGTCCCGGTGACGTGGCGGGCGAGGTCGACCCCCTGCTTCTCGGCGACGGCGAGGTACATCGCGAAGAGGATCGGCGCCGTCGAGTTGATCGTCATCGAGGTCGACACCTCGTCGAGCGGGATGCCGTCGAACAGCGTCTCCATGTCGGCCAGGGAGTCGATCGCCACGCCGCACTTGCCGACCTCGCCGAGCGACATCTCGTGGTCGGAGTCGTAGCCGTAGAGCGTCGGCAGGTGGAAGGCGACCGAGAGCCCGCTCTGGCCGTGGTCGAGGAGGTACTTGAAGCGGCGGTTCGTGTCGGCGGCGGTGCCGAAGCCGGCGAACTGCCGCATGGTCCACAGCTTGCCGCGGTAGCCGGTCGGGTGGATGCCGCGGGTGTAAGGGTACTCGCCGGGGACGCCGACGTCGGCGACCAGGTCGAGGTCGGCGACCTCGACCGGGGTGACGAGGTGCGGCACCTCCATCCCCGAGACGGTGGTGAAGTCCTCCTTCCAGAACGGGCGCTTGCGCTGGGACGCCTCGGCGGCGTCGTGCCAGCGGTGCTCGGCGGCCGCGGCGCGCTCCAAGACGCCCTCGCGGAAGGCGACGTTGCGGTGGGCGACGTCGTCCGGATCGGGGACGGTCTCCGGCGCGCGGGCGGGGCCGGGCGTGGAGGCGGCCGCGGCGGCGGGCTCTGCGGTGTCGGGGGTGGGGGTCTCGGTGTCGGGCTCTTTGACGGTCATCGAACGGCTCCTTCCAGGGGCGCCGGCGGCGGCGCCGATCGGGCCCCGGGTGCAGCGGCGGGCGGCGAGGGCGGGCCGGGCGGCCCGCGGACGGCCCGCCGATTATACCGGCGCGCCCCCGGCCGCCTCCTCGGCCCCGCCCGCTTCCGCCCGGACCAGGTATCCCTCGCGGACGAGACGCCGCGCGACGACCCGGCGCGAGGCGTCGTCGATCGCGCCGGGCAGCTCGGCGACCCGGAACGGACGGCCGGACTGCATGTGCGCGACAGCCGGCCCGGCGGCCGCCGGCAGCGTCACCCGCTTGCCCTGGAAGACGAGCTGCACGAGCTGCACGGAGCCGTCGCGTCGCCCGGCACCACCGCCGTCCCCCGTCGCCTCGCCCGCCGCCGGACCGCGCAGGTAGGCGACGACCGTCGGGGCGCGGCAGAGGACCGTGTCGAGCTCGACCCACCCGGCGCGGTCCCGCGCCGCCAGCCGCCCGCGGGCCAGCGGCAGCCGCCCGGAGGCGAAGGTCGCGGCGAGCCGGTCGAGCACCGGCGCGAGCTCCGCGCCCTCGGCGAACCGCCCGACGAGCCGGCGGAACTCGCCCTCGAGCTCCGGCCAGCGCGCCGGGTCGAGCAGCGCCCCGGCCGGGAGCGACCGCCGGAGCTCCGGATCGTCGCCGGCCATCGCGAGGGCGCGCGCGAAGACATCGGCCCAGGTCGTGGTGACGACGCCGAGGGCGACGTGCACCGAGGTGTCGTCGCGCGCCGCCGCTTGGTGCGGGTAGCCGCGCGGCAGGTAGAGGAGGTCGCCCGCCTCGAGCGTCACCTCGAAGAGCGGCTCGCCCGGGTCGCCCGGGTCGAAGTCGTACGCCCCGCCGCGGGAGGGCAGCTCCGCCGCCTCGGGGTAGACCGTCCAGCGCTTCGTGCCGTGGACCTGGAGCACGAAGACGTCGTGGCGGTCGAAGTGGACGCCGAGGCCGCGCTCGCCCGGAGGGGTCAGGTAGACGTTCGTCTGGAAGCGGTGGGCGAAGCGGCCCTCGAGCGCGCGGCACAGCCTGGCCAGCGGCGCGTGGTTGCGGTGGAGCGCCTGGAAGACGACCGTCGCCCCGTCGCGGTGGGCGGCGAGGACGCTCTCGACGACGACCGCCCGCGCGAAGCTCGCCCCGCCCCACGGCAGGTCGCGGGTGTACGCGCGCACCGGCACCTGGGCGCCGCCGCGGACCAGCCGCACCGCCGGGTGCTGGAGCCCGCCCTCGGCGAGCAGCCGGTCGAGGTCGTCGAGGGTCAGCAGCCGCCGGTAGTGGCCGGGGTCGCCGCGGCGGACCGGCAGCGGCTCGCGCTCCCAGTGGCGGGCGAAGAACTCGTCCGTGCCGGTCGGCGCGACCAGCGCCTCGAAGGTGAAGTCGATCACCCGCCCTCCGCCCGCCGCTCCATCCCGACCAGTCGGTACTCGGGGACGTGGCTCTCCCCCGCCGCCTTGCAGGTCGGGCGCACCCGCTCCGCCGACCGGCAGCGCTCGATCTGCGCCGTCCACACCTTGCCGCGTGCCGCGAAGTCCATCGCCCATCGTCCCTCCCCTTCCTTGCGCGAGCCGAGCAACCGCGGCCCCTCGGCCGTCGTCTCGCCGCTCTCCCGCCGCACGAAGTACTCGCCGGCCTGGACCGGGAACGGGTAGCAGCCCCGGCCGCGGAAGCGGTCGAGGAGCACCTCCTCGCGGTCGGCCGCGGCGAGCACGCTGTCGAGGTCGTCGCCGGTCAGCCGTCCGTAGAAGACCCCCCACGGCAGCCACAGGAGGTTCGCCGCGAACCGGTCGCCGCCGATGTGCGACGCCTGCCAGCTCGCCTCGGGCGCCCGCCGGCAGAGCTCCCGGTAGAGGCGCATCCCCCAGCGCGCGCAGCACGGGTCGTGCCGCCCGTGGGTGCAGACGAGGAACAGCGGCCCGGAGCAGCGGCTCTCCGGGCTGCGCTCCGGGTCGCGCGCCTCGGCCGCGAGGTCGATCCCGAGCAGGTCGCCGTAGTCGTCGAGCCGCCATCCCTTGAGGAACGGCTCCCGCCGCCGGACGACCGCCAGGAACAGCGACGGCCGCTCGACGGCGGCGAACCCCCGCCGCACGAAGACGAACCGGCAGCCCGACCTCCCGGCGAAGGCCGCCAGGTGCGCGGCGACAGGCTCCGCCAGCCCGCACGTCTCCAGCGGGTCGTAGCGCCAGCTCCGGGGCACCTCGAGGAGCGCCCAGGCGAGCCCGCGCGAGGCGGTGGCGAACAGCGGCTCGTCGCGTCGCCGGGACTCAGCGGCGCAGAAGAACACGCCGCTCCCGGAGCTCACGCTCCGCCGTCGCCACTATCGCGGGCCGCCCGGGTCCCGGGCGCCGCTGTCGGCGTCCGTGTCGTCGCTGTCGGCGTCGTCGCTGTCGTCGCTGTCGTCGCTGTCGTCGAGGGCGTCCGCGTCGTCCGCGTCCGCGTCGTCGTCGCCGGCGTCGTCGTCGAACGCCCGCGTCTCCAGCAGCTCGGTCTCGATGTCGTCGTCGTGGATCGAACGCTCGTCGTCGGCCATCGTCGCTCCTTTCGTCGTACCGCTCGTCGAACCGCGTGCCCGGCTGCGGCGCATGCGACCCTCATGCCGGCAGCCGCCAGACGAACGGCGGGTCGGACCGCCTCTCGGCCCCCCGCCACAGCGCTTCCGCCGCGGGGTTGGAGAGGACGGCGCCGCCGGGGCCGACCTGCCAGCGGGGCGGCTGGCCGGCCAGCGGGTCGGGGCCGGCCAGCGGGTCGGGGCCGGCCAGCGAGTCGGGGCCGGCCGGGACAAGGAGGGCGTCGAGGGTGGCCGGGTAGGCCCCCTCGTCGAGGGCGTGCAGGCGCAGGGCGAGGGCGAGCCGGGCGAGCTGCCGAGCCGAGCCCGCGGCCTGGATCTTGAGGACCCCCTCGACCATGTTCGGGATGGCGAGGCCGACGACGACGTCCGCGGGGCTGTCGGGCGACTCGGCGGCGGCGATGCGCCGGTCGTGCCGCTCACGGACGGCGGCGAACGGGGTGGTCGCGAGCTCGCGGTAGGCGCTGACGATCTCCGCCGCCGCGAGCTTGACGAGGGTCCCGTCGGCCGGTCCGTCCGAGGGGAGCTGCTCCATCGCGGCCAGGGCCTCCTCGGCCTCGGCCCGCATCATCCGGCGGAGAGCGGTCTCGGTGTCGAGGTCGGAGAAGGCGGCACGCAGGCGCTCGAGGTGGCCCCGGCCGACGGCCGGCGAGGCGACGAGGTCGGCCACCGCCCGGAGCTGACCGCCCTCGACCGCGGCAGCGAACATCTGACGGACCATGCCCGGCGCCCCCTCGAAGGCGCGGACCAGGGCGCCGAGGTCCTCGACCCTCTCGACCGCCCGCTCCACGTCGCCCTCGGCGAGAGCGACGCGGGCGTCGACGGCGAGCAGCCGGGAAGCGCGCAGCAGGGGGACGTCGCCGGCATACGTGTTCGCCCCGCCCGCGTCCTCGCCGGCTCCGCGCGCGGCGGTGCCGGAGCCCGCCGCCGCGCTCGCTCCACCGGTCCTCACCAGCTCGCCGAGCCGGTCCGCCTCGGCCCGACGCGGGCCGACCAGCTCGCGCGCCGCCGCCAGCTCGGCCGGGCTCCACGGCCGGCCTTCGGCCGCCTCGAGCCGGTCGAGCAGCTCGTTCTCACGCTCGGTCCACCGAAGGTCCGGGGTCGCCGACCGAAGCCCGGTGAGCGCGGAGCCGGTCCCCTCGCCCGCGGACGAAGTCTCCCCTCCGGCCTCCGCCGTCTCTTCGTCGAGCCACGCCGTCGCCTCGCTCAGCCGCCGATCCGCCCAGGCGTCGAACGCCCACCAGCCGGCGGCGACGACGACGACCGCCGCGACGCCGAGGAACGCCGCCCAGCGCACCGCCTTGCCGCGTTTCGTCGTCATGGCTCCTCCCGTTCTCGGCCGGCTGCGGCCGCCCGGGTCAGCGCCCGGAGGTTGCCGCCTTCTCGGCCGCCTGCTCTCCTATTCTCTCCACGGCTCCGATGACCGCCGCCAGCCTGTCGCCTCCGACGCCCTCGCCGGTCGCTCGACGCGCTCGGCCGTCTCCCTCTCGTACGTCTTCGACGACCTCCCGATTCCTACGCAGACGTCTCCTGCCCTCACGCTCTCGCCTCCGACCTGCCGCCTTCCTTCCTCTCCGTGCCCTACTCGTGCCGCAGCGCCTCGATCGGGTCGAGGCGGGCGGCGCGGACGGCGGGGTAGATGCCGGAGGCGAGGCCGACGGCGGTGGCGACGCCGGTGGCGAGGACGATCGACGGCAGGGTGACCACGGTGTCCCAGCCGGCCCAGGCGGCGACGCCGCGGGCCAGGGCGAGCCCCATGACGACGCCGGCGACGCCGCCGAGGAGGCTGATGGCGAAGGCCTCGACGATGAACTGGAAGCGGATGTCGCGCTCGCGGGCGCCGACGGCGCGGCGGACGCCGATCTCGCGGGTGCGCTCGAGCACGGTGGCGAGCATGATGTTCATGATCCCGATGCCGCCGACCAGGAGCGAGATCCCGGCGATCGCGCCCATCACCAGGTTGAACAGCCGCTGGGTGCGGCGGCTCTGGGCGAGCAGCGCCTCGGGGACGACGATCTCGAAGTCCTCGGCGCCGGCGTGCAGGCGGTCGAGGAGGTCGGCGACGACGTCGGCGGTCTGCCGGGCCGGCGCCCCCTCCTCCAGCCGCACGACGATCTCCGAGAGCGGCGAGTCCAGCGGGTCGGTGTCGAACTTGCGCATGGCGGTCGTCACCGGCACGTAGATCTCGCGCGCCGGGGCGCCGAGGGCGACCCCCTGGAAGCTGTCGGCGGCCGTGCCCGAGCCGGCGAGGACGCCGACGACCTCGAACCAGACCTCGTTGACCTTGAGGTCGCGGCCCAGCGCCGGCTCGAAGCCGAACAGGTCGCGCCGCACCTCCTCGCCGACGACCGCCACCTGCGCGTGGTCGCGCTCGTCGAGCGGGTCGAGGAAGCGGCCCTCGGCGACCGCGAGGCCGGCGAGGCCGGCGTGCGCCGCGGCGACCCCGTAGACCTTCGCCTCGCTCTTGCCGCCGGCGGAGATCACCTTGTAGGCGTCGACCTCGACCCGCGGGAGGGCGAGCTCGACGCCGGGGACCGCCTCCTCGATGGCGGCGATGTCGCGCGGCGCCACCCCCGGCGAGCGCTCGCGGACCTCGTCCGCCTCGTCCTCCTCGAGGTCGACGGCGCGCACCAGGACGTTGCGCAGGCCGAGGCTCTCGATCATCCCCATCGCCTGCCGCTCGGCCCCGGCGCCGATCGCCAGCATGGCGATCACCGCGCCGACCCCGAAGACCATGCCGAGCATGGTCAGCGCCGAGCGCAGCTTGTGGGCGCGGAGGTTGTCCCAGGCGGTGCCGAAGGCCTCGCCGGGGCTCATCCCGGCCCGTCCCCGCCGGCGCCGTAGGGGAGCGAGACGCCGGCGTCCGCCTCCTCCTCGTCCTCCTCGTCGCCGGCGGGCTCGGCGGTCGGATCGACGAGCGCGATCTCGTCGCCCTCGGCGAGGCCGGAGGTGACGACCACCCGGCCGAGGGACGGCGGCCCGAGCTCGACCGGCACCGGCTCGAAGCCGCCGGTCGCGGCGCGCCGCCAGACGACCCGCTGGCCGCGGTGCTCGAAGACCGCCTGCCGCGGCACGACGAGGGCGCCGGCGTGCTCGTCGAGCCGGATCGTCGCCCGCACCCGCTGGCCCGGCTTCTTGAGCGCCGCCGGCAGGCCGTCGAGCTCGAGGACGGCGCCGAAGTACTGCACCGGCGAGCCGCGGCGGCGCGGCTTGGCGAGGGCGTCGACCCGCTTCACGGTCGCCGGGTAGACGGCGCCCGGGTGAGCCTCGAGGACGACCTCGGCCGGGGCGCCCGCGGCGAGGCCGCCGGCGTCCGCCTCGAGCACCCAGACCTCGGCCTCCATCGCGGAGAGCTCGGGGATCTCGGCGAGGGTCATGCCGGGCCAGACGGTGTCGCCCACCCGCACGGTCTCGTCGCGCCAGCGGGCGAGGACGACGATCCCGGCGTGCGGCGCGGTCACCTCGAGCTCGTCGAGCGCCTGGCGGGCACGGTCGACGGAGTGGCCGGCCTGCCGGCGCTCGATCGCCAGCAGCTCGATCTCGGCGTCGGACAGCCGCTCGCGGCTGCGGCGGGAGGCGGCGGCGTGCTCCCGGCGGTGCTCGGCGAGCTCGCCGTCGATCGCCGACTCGAGGATCTCGTGGCGGGAGAAGATCTCCTCGTCCTTCTTCTGGTAGGTGCGCGCCTGCTCGAGCTCCATCGCGGCGAGCTCGGCGTCGCGGTCGAGGTTGGCGAGGTCGGCGCCGCGCTGCGCCCGCTCCTTGCCGGCCCTGAGCTCCGAGGAGCGCAGCCGGTCCTCGGCGTCGACCAGCTCCTTGGCCACCTCGGTGGGGTCGAAGCGGATCACCGGGTCGCCGGCCGCGACCCGGCTGCCGTCGTCGACCAGCCAGCCGACCCGCATCGGCCGGCCCATCGTCGTCGGCGCGGTGATCGGGGTCGCCTCGACCGCCTCGAGCGAGCCGTCGGCCGGCACGGTACGCACCAGGCGCACCCGCTCGACCCGGGCCGTCGGCACCGTCGCCGCGACGTCCTCCTCGCCGGTGAGCGGGCCGGCGACGAGGGCCGCGATGGCGAGGATGGCCGCGGCCGCCGCCCCGCCGGCGAGGAGCCGGCGGCGGCGCACCGGCCGGCGAGCCCCGGCGCCCCGGCTCACCGCGCGAGCTCCTCGCGGCCGACCGGGAGCAGCCGGTCGCCCGCCGCGAGGCCGGCGAGCACCTCGACCTCGTCGCCGCCGGCGCGGCCGAGCTCAACGGAGACGAGCTCGTCGCCGAGGAGCGTGCGCCGGCGGACCACCGGCCCGTCCGGCGTCGAGGCGACGGCCGCCGGCGGCACGAGCAGCGCGTCGCGCACCCGCTCGACGACGATCTCGCCCTGGAAGCGCATGCCGGGCCGCATCCGCTCGGCGTCGGTCGCCGCCAGCGCGACGACGACGTCGACCTCTTTGACCGGGTTGCCGCGCCAGCGGCGCTCGACCGCGTTGGCGATCCGCCGCACGGTGCCGCCGTAGCGCTGGTCGGGGTGAGCGTCGAGCCGGAGCGTGACCTCCTGGCCGACGGCGATCCGGCCGACGTCCGCCTCGTCGACCTGCCCCTCGGCCTCCATCCGGCGGAGGTCGGGGATCTCGACCACCTTCTGCATCTGCCACACGGAGTCGCCGACCTTCGGCTTGTCGCCGCCGCGGTCGGCGACGTAGATCACCGTGCCGGCGCGCGGCGCGGTGAGCGTCATCCGCCGGATCTGCTCCTCGATCTCGCCGACGCGCGCCGCCGCCCGGTCGCGCTTCTCGCGCAGCGCGGCGAGCTCGGCCCGGCCGGCCGCCTGCTCGAGCTCGCGGCGGGCGGTGAGCGAGGCGACCTCGCGCTCGGCGATCCCGCGGTCGATCCTCGCCTCGGCGAGCTCCTTGGCCGAGGTCAGCTCCGGCGGCACGTCGGTGGCCAGGCGCGCCCGGCGCAGGCGGGCCTCGGCCTCGGCGAGCTTCAGGCCGGCCTCCTGGCCGCTGCGCTCCAGCTCGACCCGCCTCTTCTCGAGCTCGGTCTCGGCGGAGTCGCGCTCGGCGAGCTTGGCGAGGAGCTGGCGCTCGAGCTCGGTGGCGTCGAAGCGCACGACCGGCTCGCCGGGGCCGACCTCGCTCCCCTCCGGCGCCATCCACGAGACCTCGTAGTTCCAGGTGCCGGGGACCTGCGGCGGGCCGAGCTGCTGCGAGTCGGTCGAGCGCAGGGTGCCCGAGACCTCGACGGTGAGCGGCAGGTCGCCGCGGCGGACCGTCCACCCCTCGCCGCCGCCCGCACCCGTCGCCGGCCCGCCGCCCGCCGCCCAGGCGACGGCCGCGGCGGCGGCGGCGAGAGCGGCGCCGAGCCCCAGCGCGCGGCGCGAGCGGAGGAAGGCCGCGCTCACGGCACGGCCCCCGCTCCGGCGGCCGCGCCCGTCGGGGCCAGCCGTGCGCCGGGCTCGAGACCGCCCTCGATCACGCAGTCGGCGGCGTCGCAGGGGCCGAGCTCGACCTCGACCTCGCGGCCGCCGGCGAGCCGCGCCCGGGCGGGGTCGGCGCCGAGGTCGAGCCCGGCGCGCGGCGCGAGCAGCGCTCCCTCGCGCTCGGCGGTCACGACGTCGGCCTTGACCGACATGCCGGGGCGCGCCCGGGCGGCGGCGGCCGGGTCGAGCGAGAGCCGCGTGCGGAAGTGGCGGCGGAGCGAGCGGCGGCCGGCCTCCTGCGCCACCGGCGCGACGTCGACGACCGTGCACGGGTAGACGGTGTCGAGGTAGGCGTCGAGGGTGCAGGCCGCCGGCATCCCCGGCTGCACCCGCCCGTCGTCGACGTCCGGCAGGTCGGCCTCCACCTCGAGCGAGGTCAGGTCGGGGAGCCGGCCGACGGCCATCCCCACCCAGACCGTGTCGCCCTCCTGGAGCTTGCGCCCCTCCCACGGGTGCTCGGCGACGACGAAGATCCCCGGCTCCGGCGCGGTGAGGGTCATCGCCCGTCGCGCCCGCTCGGCGACGTCGATCTCGCGCCCGGCGGCGGCGAGCTCGAGCCGCTCGATCGCCAGCTCGGCCCGGTTCGCCCCCAGGGTGGCCGCGAGGTCGGCCTCGGCCTTGGCCAGCTCGACCCGGGCGCGCTCGAGCGCCAGCCGGCGCTCCTCGAGCTCGCGGTCGGGGAGCAGCCCCGCGGGCACCGCGGCCTTCTCCTCCGCCTTCGCCAGCTCGGCCCGCTTCTGCTCGATGACGAAGCGCTTCTCGGCCTCGCTCACCCGGCCCTGGGCGCGCGTGCGCTCGAGCTCGTTCTCGCGCTCGGCCAGGGCGAGGCGCTTCTCCTCGAGGTCGGAGGTGAACTCGGTGGCGTCGAACTCGACGAGCGGGTCGCCGGCGGCGACCTCGGCGCCGTCCTCGGCGAGCCAGCGGAGCTGGACCTGCCAGGTCGGCACCGGGGGGACGGCGAGATCGATCCCGCGCACCGCACGGAGCTCGCCGGTGAGGACCAGCCGCTGCCGGAGGTCGCCGGCCCGGACGACGAGGTCGTCCGCCTGGACCACGAGCTCGCCGGTTGCGGCCTCGTCGCCCGGGCCGGGAGGCGGCTCGGCGCCGACGCCGAGACAGGCCGCGGCCAGCCCCGCCGCGGCCAGCGGGGCGAGGAGGCGGAGGGCGGCCCTCCGCAGGGTCGGGGCGGGCCGTGCCGGCGGTCCGTTCCGCGGCACGGTCTCGTCAGACGGCATCAGCTACTTCCTACGCGTCGGTTCGGGACGGCGTTTACGCTCTTTCCGGTCCTCGCAACAAGGCGCGCGGACGTGCGATTTCCGCGCTCGGTCTGCGGGGCGTCGACGCGCAGCCTGCCCGAGCGAGGTCCCCGTCCGCCTTGCCGTTCCGCCGCCCGGGTGGCTCCGGCCCGGAGCGAGGCCTGGCGGCGCAAGTGACGCCGCTGACGCCATGCGGCCGGACACGAGCGGGCGCCGCCGCGGGCGCGCCCGCCCTGCCGGCCGGCTCAGGCCCCGAAGTCGAACTCGACCTCCGGCACCTCGTCCGCGCCCGGCCGGCTCTCGAAGTAGACCTTCGGCTCGAAATCCCAGCCGAGAAGGGCGATGAACCAGGCCGCCGGCACCCGGCGGATCGCGGTGTTGTAGTCGCGGGCCACCTCGTTGAACCGCCGGCGCTCGACGGCGATGCGGTTCTCGGTGCCCTCGAGCTGGACCATCAGGTCGCGGAAGGCGGGGACCGCCTGGAGCTGCGGGTAGCGCTCGACGGTGACCAGCAGCCGCGAGAGAGCCCCCGACAGCGCGTCCTGGGCCTGCTGGAAGCGGGTGAAGGCCTGCGGGTCCTCGAGGATCTCCGGCGAGACCTCGAGCTGGCCGACCTGCGCCCGCGCCTCGATCACCTCGTTGAGGGTCTCGCGCTCGAACTCGGCGGCGCCGCGGACCGTCGACACCAGGTTGGGCACCAGGTCGGCCCGCCGCTGGTAGACGTTCTCGACCTGCGCCCACTGCGCCTCGACCCCCTGCTCGCCCGCCACCAGGCGGTTGTAGGTGCCGAAGACCGCGCCGCCGACGATCAGCGCGACCAACAGGAGCAGCCCGGCGACGACGATGCAACCGACCGTGGTGCGACTCATCTCTCCTCCTCGCTCGCTTGGTTCGAGGCTTCGAAGGCGGATTCTACGGGAGGGCGCGGCCGAGCGCCCCGCCGAAGAGATCGGCGCTCCTCGGGGGCTGGCAGCCCGCCACAACATGTTGTACACTCTCCGCGCCGAGACACCACATGTTGGATCTTCCCTCCTCGCCGCCTCCCGACGCGGCGCTGACCCCCCGACCCTCCGACGCCCGCCCGCCGGAGCCGTTCCGCTCTCCCGAGCCGGTCGTGCGGCTGGTCAACCGCTTCGAGCTCGCCTACGACAACGCGGTGGCGACGGCGCGCACCTGCTACTCGGCGAAGGGGATCGTCTCCGCCGAGCAGGTCGCCGGGATCGGCGAGAGCGAGGCGCGGCGCGGCGAGCTCGCCGCCCGCCGCGACCGGCTGGCGCGCGACCTCTACAAGGCCGGCCACCACACGACCTTCCAGCACGGCCACTTCCAGTTCGCCCTCGACCGGGTGAGCCGACACTTCCTGTGGTCGTTCCTGCACAGCCACCCGTTCTACAACTCCGAGCAGGTGAGCCAGCGCTACGTGACGGTCGAGGACGGGAGCTACGCGATCCCGCCGCTCGCCGGCGCGGCGCTGGCCGTCTACCGCCGCACCGCGGACGGGATGGGCGCCGACTACCGCGACCTCTGCGCCGCGCTCGAGCCGGTCGCCGCCGAGGCCTACTACGAGCGCTTCCCCGCCCGCCGCCACGACCCGGACCGCTGGGCCAAGGAGGTGCGCAAGAAGGCGCAGGAGGTGGCGCGCTACGTCCTGCCGGTGGCGACCTTCGCCTACCTCTACCACACGGTCAGCGCGGTGACCCTGTTCCGCTACTGGCGGCTCGCCGAGCAGTTCGACGCGCCGCTCGAGCAGCGGATGGTCGTCGGCAAGATGGTCGAGGCGGTGCTCGCCGCCGAGCCGGGCTACCGCGAGGTGCTCGAGGAGCCGATCCCGCTCGAGGAGACGCTCGAGGCGCGGGCGTTCACCCGCCTGGGCCGCGACCGCGGCGCCGACCCGGCCTTCGCCGAGCGCTTCGACGGCGCGCTCGCGGGGCGGGTCAGCCGGCTGGTCGACTGGAAGGTGGCCAACGAGGAGACGGTGGCCGAGTCGGTGCGCGAGGTCCTCGGCGTCTCGGCCGCCGAGCTCGACGACGACGCGGCGCTCGCCCTGGTGCTCGACCCGGCCGAGAACCGCTACTTCGGCGAGGCGCTGAACCTGTCGACGGTCTCGAAGCTCACCCGCTGCCTGTCGCACGCCCACTACACCTTCCGCAAGAAGCTCTCGCACACGGCGGACAGCCAGGACCAGCGCCACCGGATGACGCCGGCGTCGCGGCCGATCCTCGCCGCCCAGGTGGACGGGAGGCCGGACGTGGTCGAGCCGGCGCTGGTCGCCCTCGACGACGGGGTTCGCCGCCGCTTCCACGACGCCTGCGAGCGCGCCTGGGAGGGGATGGCGAGGCTGCGCCGGCTCGGCGTGCCCCAGGAGATGGCTCACTACCTCCTGCCCAACGCGGTGGCGGTGCGCTTCACGGAGTCGGCGGACCTGCTCCACCTGCACCACAAGCTGACGATGCGGCTCTGCTACAACGCGCAGGAGGAGATCTGGCGCGCCAGCGTCGACGAGGCCGAGCAGGTCCGCGCCCGCCACCCCCGCCTCGGCCGCTGGCTGCTGCCCCCCTGCGGCCTGCGCGACCGCGCCGGCACCCGGCCGCCCTGCCCGGAGGGGAGCCGCTACTGCGGCGTGCCGGTGTGGAAGCAGGACGTCTCGGAGTACCTGCGGGTTCTCTAGAGAGACGCCCGGCTGGAGGGCTCGGGCCGGCGGGTGGGCGGTGCGGAGTGTCGCGGATGCGGGCCGTGCTCGGCGGCCCCGGCTCCGGATTGGACGGCCGGCGAGATGGAATGAGGGTTTTGTCAGGGGAGCTGGGCGGCACGGTCAGACCCGCGGGGTCGAAGAGACGAAGGTCTCTCGGGAAGCTCGGCTCTCGTCCCGTAGACTCGGGGGTGTGACCTATCTCTACTGCTGTCGCCGCTTCCCTTCGCCGTCTCGCCCTTGTCTTTCACCGACGTTCCGTTGCGCTCTCGGATCCACGAGCTCCCGTCTACCCCTCTCACTGATCTGTTGCCTTTTCCTCTTTCTTGGCCTGGCCGGCTGCGCCGGCGACGGTGGGCCTGGCGAGGAGGCGGAGGCAGTGGCCGTCGCCGATCCGGCGGACGAGCCGCCGGAGGACATCCCGCCGGACGAGCTGCTGCGGGAGATCGAGGACGGGAGCGGATCGGAGGGCTCGGCTCCGGGGGCCGGCGACGCGACCGGAGAGGAGCCGACCGAGGCCGTCTCCTCGCCGATCGAGGAGGCGGAGATCTTTCTCGTCGAGCTCGAGGCCGGGGGCCAGGGGGCGTTCGGGTGCGGGGACCGGCTGCGGGCGGTGCGGGTGCCGGTGTCGGACGCGGCGGGCGAGGGGGTGCCGGGGAATGTCGGAGCGGCGGTGCGGGCGCTGCTGGCGGCCGAGGGGGGGCCGGAGACGCCCCGCGGGCTGTACAACGCGCTGGCCCGCTCGCGGCTCGAGGTCGAGGCGGTCGAGGAGGTGCTCGCCGAGGAGGGGATCTACCGGGTGCGGCTGACCGGCGAGCTGCGCCCGGGCGGGGTGTGCGACCACCCGCGGATCGCCGAGCAGCTCCGCGCGACGGCCGAGGCGGTCGAGGGGGTGGAGCAGGCCGACGTCTGGATCGACGGACGGTCCGTCGAGCAAGTGCTCGCCCAAGGAAACTGAGCAAGCCCTCGCGCGAGAAACCAGGCGAGCGGTCGCCCGACCGGCTGCACCGCGCGGTTCGACGTGCGCGGAACTCTCAGGCGCCGCGGGCGCGGGCGGCGGCCCGCTCGCGGAACCAGGCGGCGGTACGGGCGAGGCCCTCGGCGAGCGGCAGGGGCTCGGGTAGGGCGAGCTCGCGGCGGGCGCGGGAGGGGTCGATCGAGGAGCGGCGCTGCTCGCCCGGCTTCGGCGGGCCGTGCTCGGCGGGGCGGTCGGAGCCGAGGGCCGCGGCGATCCGCCGGTAGAGCTCGACGACGGTGGTCTCGACCCCGGTGCCGACGTTGAAGACGCGGAACCGCGGACCAGGTGAGGCACCGTCGTCGCGCGCGGCGGCGAGGTTGGCGCGCACGACGTCGGAGACGTGGACGTAGTCGCGCGTCTGGAGGCCGTCGCCGTTGATCGTCGCCGGGCCGCCGGCCAGCAGGCGGTCGAGGAAGATGGCGACGACCCCCGCCTCGCCGTGCGGGCTCTGGCGCTCGCCGTAGACGTTCGCGTAGCGCAGGCAGGCCGCGTCGAAGCCGCTCTCGCGGTGGTAGTAGTAGAGGTAGCGCTCGACCGCCAGCTTGGCGACCCCGTAAGGCGACAGGGGCTGCACCGGGTGCTCCTCGGGCGCCGGGTAGGTCTCCTGCTCGCCGTAGATCGCGCCGCCGGTCGAGGCGAAGAGCACCCGCCGGGTGCCGGCCCGGCGGGCGGCCTCGAGCAGGACCAGGGTGCCGCGGACGTTGACGTCGGCGTCGAAGGCGGGGTCGGCGACCGAACGGCGGACGTCCATCTGGGCCGCCTGGTGGACGAGCAGGTCTGGGCGGGCGCGCTCGACGATCTCGGCGGCCCCGGCCGACCGCACGTCGAGGACCTCGAGCGCAGCGCCGGCGGGCACGTTCTCGCGGCGCCCGCTCGACAGGTCGTCGACGACGAGCACGCGGTCGCCGGCGGCGAGGAAGGCCTCGGCGAGGTGGGAGCCGATGAAGCCGGCCCCCCCGGTGATCAGCACGCTCCGGCCGGCCGGCCGGTCGGGGGCGGTCGTTGCCACGGGGGCGCGACTCTAGCAGCCCGTGGTGGCTGCCCGGGCCGGGCTCAGAACGCCGTGGTGTCTCCGCGGCCGCAGATCTCGCCCGGCGCGTTGCGGTAGCTCCGGGTCTCGCCGGTCGCGGTGTCGCGCACGTGGACGGTGTAGTCGACGTCGGACAGGCCGCCGTAGAAGAACCACCAGTGCCCGTTGACCGCCCGCCCGTCGATCATCTTGGTCACCAGCTCGACGTTGGCCGGGTCGAAGAACCAGAACAGGCCGCTCTTGGTGCCGGGTGTCGCCGGGGGCTGACCCTGCCGACGCCGTGCGCGCCCGCGACCCTCTGGTTCGCCCAGTCGACCCGGACCTCGAACCGGCCACCGGCGAGGCACAGCCGGTCGCTCGACGGCGCGCAGACGCCGCTGGCCACCTCGGCGGACTCGGCGATCTCCCAGGGTGCCGCCGCGGCGGCCAGCGGCGCGCCCGAGAGGCTCGACGGGGCGGTGGCGGCGGGCGCCTCGGCGAGCATCGCGGTGTCGCCCCGGCCGCAGATGGCGCCCGGATCGTTGCGGTAGGTCCGCCGTGCACCGGTCACCCCGTCGAGGACCTCGATCGTGTACTCGACGTCGGACAGCGCGCCGTAGAAGAACCACCAGTGGCCGTTGACCGGCCGGCCGTCGAGCACCTTGACGACGAGCTCGACGTTGTCGCCGTTGAAGAACCAGAAGTACCCGCTCTTGCCGCTGCCGGGGATCGGCGTGCCGCCGCCGCGGGCGCCGGTGCGCTGGTCGCCGATGGCGAGCACGCCGCCCGAGCAGTCGAACGAGCCGTCGATCTGGTCGTCGGGGTCGTCGAAGGTCGATGGAGCACCGGCCGGGCGGCGAGCAGACGCCGCCGGCAGGCGGAGTGGAATCGGCGGATCGCGCCTCCGAGAACAGGGCGGGCGGAGGCTCGATTCCCGATATGGCGATTTGTCGATTTGCGCAGAAGGAGGTCGGCGGCCGCCGCCGGGAGGGCTGCTATCCTCCCGCTCCCGAAGGCCTCGACCGATGCGATCCACGCCGTACACCGTCCCAGCCGTGCCGCCCTGGGCGCTCGGTCTCGTCCTCGTCGCCGGCGGCCCGTCGGCTCAGGGCGTCGAGGCCGCCGAGACGCCCTACTTCGCGGAGGTCGCGGACGACGCGGGCCTCGACTTCGTGCACTTCAACGGGATGCGCGGCAAATTCTACTTCCCTGAGGTGATGGGGGCGGCCGCGGCGCTGCTCGACTACGACAGCGACGGCGACCTCGACCTGTTCCTGCCGCAGGGCAGGCCGCTCGTGCCGGGCGAGCGGCCCGAAGCGTCGCTGCGCCCGCCGAAGGCCCCCCTCGGCGACCGGCTCTACCGCAACGACTCCCCTCCCCCGCCGGCAGACGGCGGACCGCGGCGGCTCGTCTTCACCGACGTCTCCGAGGCCGCCGGCGTGCGCGATACGGGGCCGGGCGCCACCTACGGCATGGGGGTGGCCGCGGGGGACTACGACGGCGACGGGCGGACCGACCTCTACGTCACCGGCTACCGCGGCAGCCGGCTGCTGCGCAATGCCGGGGACGGCCGGTTCGAGGACGCGACGGCGCGCGCCGGCGCCGCGGACGACCGCTGGGCGGTCAGCGCCTCGTTCACCGACTACGATGGCGACGGCCGGCTCGACCTCTACGTCACCCGCTACGTCGACTTCGACGTGGCGAAGAACCCGGCCTGCTTCGCGGCCAGCTCGCGGCGGGACTGGTGCGGCCCGGCCGACTTCCCGCCGCAGCCCGACCGCCTGCTGCGCAACCGGGGGCCCGGCCCCGACGGCAGGGTGACCTTCGAGGACGTGTCGGCGGCGAGCGGCATCGCCGGCGCGCCCCGGCCGGGCCTGGGGGTGGCCGCCGGCGACTTCGACGGCGACGGGCGGACCGACTTCTACGTCGCCAACGACGGGGCGCCGAACCAGCTCTGGCTCGGCCGGCCGGACGGAACGTTCGAGGACGGCGCCCTGCTCGCCGGGGTCGCCGTCAACCGGGAGGGACGCGCCGAGGCCGGGATGGGTATCGCGGTCGGCGACCACGACAACGACGGCGACGACGATTTGCTGGTCACCCACCTCAACGGCGAAACCAACACTCTCTACTCGGCGCTCGGCGGCGGTCTCTTCGAGGACGTGACCGACCACGCCGGCCTGGCCGCCGACGGCCTGCCGTGGACCTCTTTCGGCACCGCCTGGATCGACGTCGACAACGACGGCTGGCTCGATCTCTTCGTCGCCAGCGGCGACGTGCGCACGCTGGAGACCCAGGCCGCGGCGGGCTCGGACTTCCCGCTCGCCCAGCCGAACCGGCTGTACCGCAACCTCGGCCCCGACGCGCGGGGGCGGGTGCGCTTCGCGCCGGTCGAGGAGTGGGCGGGCGCCGGTTCCGAGGCCGAGGAGGTCGGCCGGGCGGTCGCGATCGGCGACGTCGACGACGACGGCGACGCGGACCTGGTGGTCGCCAACGACGCCGGGCCGGTGCGGCTGTACCGCAACCTCGTCGGGCAGGACCGGCCGTGGATCGGCTTCCGCCTCCTCGAGCCCTCGGGCCGCCGCCTCGAGCCCGGAGGGCGCGAGGTGCTCGGCGCGCGGGTCGAGGTGGTCCGCGCCGGCGGGCCGGCGCTGGTGCGGCGGGCGGCCCGGGACGGCAGCTACGCCGCGGCGAGCGACCCCAGGGCGCTCGTCGGGCTCGGCGACGCGCCGCGGATCGAGGCGGTGCGGGTGCACTGGCCCGGCGGCACGGTCGAGACCTGGGGGCCGCTCGAGCCAGGCCGCTACCACACGCTGGTCCGCGGCACCGCGCCGCCGCCCGCCGGGGCGGGCGAGGACGGCGGCGGCGGAGACGGTGAGGGAGACGCTGAGGGAGACGGCGAAGGAGGAGCTTCTCGATGAGCCGCATGAGCCGGATCGGTCGAGAGCGGACGCGGCCGCACCGCGTCCGCCGGAGGGGCGCGACGACCGCCCTCGCCGCCGCGCTGGGCTTGGCGCTCTTCGCTCGTGGCGAGGCCCGGGCCCAGCTCGCGCCGCTGCCGGCCCCGGCGCCGCAGGAGACCGCCGAGCCCACCGCCCGGCCGCCCCAGGAGACGGCCCCCGCACCGGCCTCCGGCGGCCTCGAGCCCGTCCCCGCGCCGGCCCTCGACGGCCTGGAGTCGGAGGTGGCCGAGCAGCTCCGGCTGGCGCGGGAGGAGATGGCCTCGACCCTCGCCGCAGTCGCTCCGGGCGCCGAGCTCGCCGCGGTCGACCCGGCGCTGCTCGGGGCGGACGAGCGGTCGCGCCTCGCCGAGGCCCTGGGGGAGCTCGGCCGCAACTACCACGCCTACACCCTGGACGGCGCGGCCGCCGCGGCCTACCGCGACGCCGCGCGGCTCGACCCGCGCTCCTTCGGCTGGCTCTACCTGCTCGGCGTCGCGGAGCAGTCCGCCGGCCGCCTCGACGCCGCCGGCGACGCCTTCGGCGCCGCGCTCGCCCTGCAGCCGGACGACCTCGCCGCCCGGGTGCGCCTGGCGGCGGTGCGGCGCGGGCAGGGGCGGCACGAGGAGGCGCTGGCGCTCGCCCGCCGTGCGCTCGCCGACCGGCCCGGCTCGCCCGCCGCCCACGCCGAGGCGGGCCAGGCGGCGCTGGCCCTCGGCCGGCACCGCGAGGCGGTCGGCCATCTCGAGGCGGCGCTCGCCGCGGTGCCCGCCGCCACCCTCCTGCACCATCCGCTCGGCCTCGCCTACCGCGGCCTCGGCGACCTCGAGGCCGCCGCCGGGCACCTCGCCCGGCGCGGCGAGGTCGGCCTCCGCCCGCCCGAGCCGCTCGTCGACGCTCTCGCCGAGCTGAAGACCGGCGAGCGGGTCCACACGCTGCGCGGGCGGCGCGCGTTCCGCGCCGGCGACTTCGCGGCCGCGGCCGCGGCGTTCCAGGAGGCGCTCGCCGCCCGGCCCGACAGCGTGGGAGCGCGGATCAACCTGGCCACCGCGCAGGCCCGGCTCGGCGACCGGGAGAAGGCGATCGAGACCCTGCGGCCGGCGGTGGCCGCCGAGCCGGACCACGCGACGGCCCGCTACAACCTCGGTGCCCTCCTGCTCGCGGCCGGCCGGCCCGCCGAAGCCGTCGAGGAGCTGCGGCGGGCGGCCGACCTCGCGCCCGAGGACGCCGGGACGCAGCTCGCGCTCGCGGACGGGCTGCGGGCGACGGGCGAGCCCCTGGACTCGCTGGTCCACTACCGGAAGGCGGTCGAGGCCGACCCGGCGAACGTCGCCGCCTGGCTGCGCGGCGCCGAGACCCTGACCGCCCTCGGCCGGCACGCCGAGTCCGCGCGGGTGCTCGACGCGGCGCTCGCCGCCAACCCGGCGGACGGACGGATCGCCCAGAACCTCGCGCGCCTGCTCGCCGCGAGCCCCCACGCGTCGGTCCGCGACGGCGAGCGGGCCGTCGAGCTCGCGCAGCGGGTGGTCGAGGCGAGCCGCACCGCCTGGAACGGTGAGACGCTCGCCCTGGCGCTGGCCGAGGCCGGCCGGTGCGACGAGGCGGCGGCGCTGCAGGCGCAGCTCGTGGAGACCTACGCCGAGGGCGGGGCGACGGACCGGCTGGCGACCGCGGAGGCCCTGCTCGCCCGCTATCGCGAAGCGCGGCCGTGCCGCCTCCCCGTCGAGCCGGTCCCGGCGGCGAGCGAGGAGCCGGAGGGATGACGGAACGCGAGGCCCCGGGGCCGTATGGACGGCGCCCACGGTCCGTGCTATAGTCCGCCGATAGTCAGGGAATTACCATGGAGTCGGTCACGCGGGCCCCACGCGGGGCGCGCCAGTGATCCACCTCGAAGACCCGAGGGGCCAGCCGCCGTCGTGCGGCGGATTCGCGGGCGACGGGGTATCGAAGATCCTTAGGAAGAGAGGAGTCCACGGCAATGAAGAATCGTTCCGCCCTCCGCGCCGCCCTGCCGGCAGCGCTCGCCCTCTGCCTCGTCGCCCTTCCGGCCGCGGCGGTCCCCCAGGACGTCGCCGACGTGACAACGGGCATCACCCAGGTCGAGTGGACGCCGCACCACGGATATGCCGGGTTCCGGCTCGTCGTCTCGGGTCCCGACGGCGTCGTCGAGCGTCACTTCGACGGCGGCGACCGGCCGCTGTTCAGCCTTGCCGAGCTGTCGGTCGCCTCGGACGGCATGTACAAGTGGACGCTGACGGGCACCCCCGAGCTCCCGAACGCAGCGATCGCCGAGCTCAAGGCCGAGGGCGACGCCCCGAACCGGGGTCTCGTGACGCGACCGGCGTCCGACCTGCCGACGCGGATGAGCGGGAGCTTCCGCGTCGTCGACGGGGCGATCGTGCAGCGCGACCTCCGCGAGGAGCCCGGCGCCCGGCTGGCCCCCGACCGGGCCTCCGGCGGCGCCGCCGCCGCGAACGCTCCGCTCTCCCGTGCCACCGCCGCCGACCAGGTGATCCCCGACGACCTGATCGTCCAGATGAGCCTCTGCGTCGGCTTCGACTGCGCCAACGGCGAGAGCTTCAGCTTCGACACGATCCGGCTCAAGGAGAACAACACGCGGATCAAGTTCCAGGACACCTCGACCGGGAGCTTCCCGACCGTGGACTGGCAGCTCACCGCCAACGACTCGGCGAACGGCGGCCTGAGCAAGTTCTCGATCGAGCAGACCGATCCGAGCCCGAGCATCCCCTTCACCATCGAGGCCGGCGCCGGCAGCCATGCGCTCTACGTCGACGACGGCGAGAGGGTCGGGCTCTCGACGAACAGCCCGGTCGTCGAGCTCCACATCGTCGACGGCGACACGCCGACCGTCCGCCTCGAGCAGGACACCTCCTCCGGATTCCAGGCCCAGGTCTGGGACGTCGCGGGCAACGAGACGAACTTCTTCGTCCGCGACGTGACCGGAGGCTCGCGGCTGCCGTTCCGCATCCGGCCCGGCGCGCTGACGAGCTCGATCGACATCGCGGGGGACGGGGACGTCGGCATCGGGACGGCGTCGCCGGGCGGACAGCTCCACGTCCAGGACGACGTCGCTTCGCCGACCCAACCGACCCTGCTGGTGACGAACGGCTCCGGTCCGCCGCGGCTCGAGCAGACCAACGGCGCAGGCGGCCACACCTGGCGGCAGACGGTCACCGGCACCGGTGAGTACAACGTCGACGACATCCTCGACGGGATCATCGAGTTCAGCCTGGCGCAGAACGGGAACCTCACGATCTCAGGCAACGTCATCACCACGAACTGCCCGGCCGGCTGCGGACCCGACTACGTGTTCGAGGAGGGCTACGACCTGATGACCTTGGGGGAGCTCGAGGCGTACATCGAAGAGAACGGCCACCTCCCGAACGTGCCCTCGGCCGTGGAGATGGAGACAAACGGGATCGACATGACCCGGCTCCAGCTCAGCATGCTCGAGAAGATCGAGGAGCTCACCCTCTACCTCCTCGAGCAGGAGCAGAAAATGGTCGGTCAGCAGCAGAACATCGAGGGCCTCCTGCAGGAGATCGAGAGCCTGAAGAGCGGCGCAGAGAAGTAGCGCGGCTCGCAGTGAGCGGCCGGTCCGGCGAACGCAGGTAGTGACCGGGCCGGCCGCTTCGCGTCTTCTCCTCATCCTTCTCCTCCTTCTCCTCCTCCTTCTCCTCCTTCTCCGACGACCGCGATCCTTCCTCCAGACCCCCCGCAGGGTTGCACCGGTCAACGTGCTGTGATATAGAGAGCTGTATTGACATATCTATATACGCAGCAGCCAGAGCGCACTCGGCAGCCTTGCGCCCGCCCCTCCACCTGTAACGCTCCCGGCCCTGGTTCGCCGGTACGTGTATGAGAATCAGCAGTCTTCAAGGACCCAAGTCGGGCGTCGGCTTTCCGCGCCCTCCGTCAGACCCTCCACAGGAGAAAGCGTATGCGCAAGAGAAGCAGCCCCGTACTTCCGCTCGTCGCGGCTCTCGTCCTCGCGGCGACGGCAGCGGCTCCCGCCTCCGCCCAGTTCGCGCCGCTCTGCCCGATCGACGAGAACGGCCGCGTCGCGGACGTCTTCTACGAGGGCACCGTGGTCTTCTTCGAGCCGATCGTCGAGCACGAGCGGCTCCAGCTCTCCGTCTCCACGCCCTGCGGCACGATCGTCAAGGACTTCGACAAGGGCGAGATGCCGTTCTTCGACATCCGCGAGGTCGTCGGCGAGGTCGACGGTGCGTACTCGTGGGAGCTGCGGGTCGTCCCGGTGGTCGACCCGAGCGTCCGCAAGGCGCTCGCCGAGGCCCGCGAGTCGGGTGACCTGCAGACACCGATCGAGCTCCAGAACAAAGGGCTGCTGCCGAGCGGCCCACTCGTCGACTCGGCCGGCTTCACCGTCGAACGGGGCGAGATCATCGATCCCGCTTCCGGCAAGGAGGAGTCGAGCGCGAAGTCGACCTTCGCCGGAGCCGCGCTGAGCCCCTCGCGCGCGAACGGTGACGGTTTCGCCCTGGCCAGCGACGAGCTCGGCACGGCCGACGCCCCGCTCACGAGTGCGAGCGCCGGAGTGGTCCTCACCAACGGCGACGGCGTCATCCGCAACAGCCTGTGCGTCGGCTTCGACTGCCCGAACAGCCCGACGTTCAGCGACACGACGATCCTGATGATGGAAAACAACACGCGGATCAAGTTCGACGACACGAGCTCCATCAACAGCTTCCCCCGCAACGACTGGGAGATCGAGGCGAACAGCAACCTCAACGGCGGCCAGAGCTACATCGGCTTCAACGACTGCGGCCAGAGCTCGCAGGGCGGCTGCGCCACCGACCTCGTCTTCGCGGTCGAGGCGGGCGTGCGGCAGCACGCGCTGTACGTCGAGAGCGACGGGGACGTCGGGCTCGGGACCCAGAACCCGGTGGTCCGCCTCCACGCGGTCGACGGGGACACGCCGGCGCTGCGCCTCGAGCAGGACGGCTCGTCCGGCTTCGAGGCCCAGGTCTGGGACGTCGCCGGCAACGAGACGAACTTCTTCGTCCGCGACGCGACGAACGGCTCGACGCTGCCGTTCCGCATCCAGCCGGGGGCGGCGTCGAATCGGGTCTTTATCGACGACAACGACAACGTGGGCATCGCCACCACGTCGCCGAGCGGACGGCTCCACATCCAGGACAACGTCGCTTCGCCGAGCCAACCGACCCTGCTGGTGACGAACGGCTCCGGTCCGCCGCGGCTCGAGCAGACCAACGGCGCAGGCGGCCACACCTGGCGGCAGACGGTCACCGGCACCGGTGAGTACT
>Ga0214468_1000067_pt1 | contig 29245 bp, 29 predicted proteins | sample RVTome_9_FD_187334 | JGI IMG/M metagenome (GOLD analysis project Ga0214468, IMG submission 187334) | Soil microbial communities from uranium-contaminated site in the Upper Colorado River Basin, Wyoming, United States - RVT155D38 HiSeq ...
TTCGCCTCGGGCCCGGGGTCACAAATCCGGTCTCGCGCCACCCGGCCGTCACGGCGAGCGCGCTGAGAACGCTCCAGGAGCTGGCCGGGGGCCGCGCAGCGCTCGGCCTCGGGCTCGGCGCGAGCGCGGTGCGGACGGTCGGCGCCAGCCCGGCGCGGCTCGCCGAGCTCGAGCGCGCGGTGGCCGACCTGCGCGGCTACTGGGCCGGCGGGGAGAACGGCCTCGGCTACGGCGCCGACCTTCCTCCCATCCCCGTCCATCTCGGGGCGAGCGGCCCGCGGATGCTGGAGCTCTCGGGCCGCATCGCAGACGGGTGCCTCGCGGTCGTTGGGCTCCATCCGCGGCAGCTCGAGGCCGCGCGGGCACGGGTCGCCGCCGGGGGCGCGGCGGAGGGGTTCGAGCTCACCTTCTGGGTGCCCTTCGCGGTCTCCGACGACCCGGTCGAGGCGCGGGAGGACGTCAAGTCGTACGTCGCCCGCTCGCTCCGCCACCCGCTGCCGGCCGAGCTGACCCCGGTCGAGCGCTCGGCGGCCGAGCAGGTGCGGGCCGCGTACGAGTACGGCGAGCATCTCGCGCCGGGCGCCGCCCATGCGCGTGCGGTCCCCGACGAGATCGTCGAGGACTGGGCGGTGTCGGGAACGCCGGCCGACTGCCGGGCGCAGCTCGAGCGGCTCGAGCTGCGCCCGGGCGAGCGGATCGGTCTCGTTCCGATGGGGCGCGACGCGAAGCCCGTCCAGGTCCGGCGCTTCCTCGGCGACGTGCTGGGGAGACCGGTGTGAGGCCCTCAGTCAGGCGCGATGCCCGGGGTGGCGCGCTCGACCGTCTCGAGCAGCCCACGGAGCTCGACGCCCTGGACCGGCTCCGGATCCCGGCCGAGCCGCCTGCGGGCGTGCGCGAGCTGGCGCTCGGCGCGGAGAACGTCGCCCTGCCGCCGCCGGCACCCGGCCGCGGCGAGGTGGAGCAGGCCCCGGACGCGCTCCCGCTCGCCGCGGTCGGCGATCGCAGACGCCCGCCCGAACGCGAGCGCGGCCTGGGCGTACTGCCCGCGCAGGAGCCGGTGCTTGCCCTGGAAGAGCGCGCCCCGAAGGCGCTGCTCGCGCGGCGGCCAGGCGCTCACGGCTCCCCGGGGAGGAACGCGAACGCCGCGAGGGACGCCTCGACCTCCTCCTTCCCGATCCCGCGCGCGATGAAGACGAGACGCGAACGCCGGTCGTCGTCGGGCCAGGCGTCGAGGTGCTCGGGCGGATGGACGACGTGCTGAACGCCGTTCAGCACCACGGGCCCCTCCGCGCCGACGTCGAGGAGCCCCTTGACCCGGAGGACGTCCTCGCCGCGGCTCCCGAGCAGCATCGTCAGCCAGATCCCGAACGCGGTCCAGTCCACCGGCCGGTCGAGGAAGAGAACGAAGGGGTGGATCCCGTCGTGGGCCGGTGCGCCGTAGGCGGGGAGGTCACGGGGATCCCGCGCGCCGGGCGCGAGGAGGAGCGCCGGGTCGGTCTCGCCGAAGGAGACCTCGAGCACCTCCGCCGCCGGATTCAGGGCGCGCAGGCGCTCCTCCAGCGCGGCGACCGCATCGGGCTCGGCCACGTCCGTCTTCGTGACGACCAGCCGATCGGCGACGACGACCTGCTTCACCGTCTCGGGCTCACGGTCGAGCTGACCGAGCCCGTTCACGGCGTCGACCGTCGCGATCACGGGGCCCGGCTCGAAGTGGTGCTTGACTACCGGCTCGGCGAGGAGGGTGTTCAGGACCGGCGCGGGGTCGGCGAGCCCGGTCGTCTCGACGACGACCCGCCGGAAGGGCGGGATCTCGCCCCGGGTGCGCCGGCTCAGGAGATCGCGGAGCTCGTCGGCGAGGTCGCCGCGGAGCGTGCAGCACAGGCAGCCGTTCGCGAGCAGCACGGTGCGCTCGTCGACCCGTCGGAGCAGGTGGTGGTCGATCGCCACCTCGCCGAGCTCGTTCACGATCACCGCCGTCTCGCCGAGCTCGGGGCGGCCCAGGAGGCGCGAGAGCAGCGTCGTCTTTCCGCTCCCGAGGAAGCCCGTGACGAGCATGACGGGGAGACGGTCACCCACGGCGCAGCGCGGCGACGAGCGCGGGATCGAGCGGGTCCAGAGGACGTCCGGCAAGCGCTTCCGCCGCCGTCCACAGGCTGCCGAGATCGTCGACGACGGCCGTCTTGCCCTTGCGGTCGCGCAGCATGTACACGCGGCCGCCCCAGTCCCCGAGCTCGAGGCCGAAGTGGCCGAGCACCCGGTTCAGCAGGCGTACCCGGAGGACGCGGTCGCGCCGGCCGGAGCCGCGCTCCGCCCAGTGGCTCGTGAGGAGAACGCCACAGAGAGCGCACATCGCGCTTGCTTTCTAGCACGAGGCACGACTACGTTCACGTTCATTCCGGACAAGGAGGGACCATGGCGAAGGAGATCTTCTGCGCGTACGGCATCGACGTCGACGCGGTGGCCGGATGGCTCGGCTCCTACGGCGGCGAGGACTCACCCGACGACATCTCACGGGGGCTCTTCGCCGGCGAGGTGGGGACGCCACGCCTCCTCGACCTCTTCGACCGGCACGGCCTGACGACGACCTGGTTCATCCCGGGCCACTCGATCGAGACCTTCCCGGGCGAGACCCGCATGGTCGCCGAGGCAGGGCACGAGATCGGCATGCACGGGTACTCGCACGAGAACCCGATCGCGATGACGCCCGAGCAGGAGGAAGAGGTCCTCCTCAAGTGCCTCGGCCTGATCGAGGAGGTGTGGGGCAAACGGCCGACGGGCTACGTCGCGCCCTGGTGGGAGTTCTCGAACGTCACGAACGAGCTCCTGCTCAAGCACGGGATCAAGTACGACCACTCGCTCATGCACAAGGACTTCCACCCGTACTACGTGCGCGTCGGCGACTCGTGGACGAAGATCGACTACTCGAAGCCGGCCTCGGAATGGATGAAGCCGCTCGTGCGCGGCGAGGAGACCGACCTGATCGAGATCCCCGCGAGCTGGTACCTCGACGACCTGCCGCCGATGATGTTCATCAAGGCCTCGCCGAACAGCCACGGGTTCGTCAACCCCCGCCAGCTCGAGCAGATCTGGATGGATGCCTTCGACTGGATCTACCGCGAGGAGGACTACGCGGTCTTCACGATGACGATCCACCCCGACGTGAGCGGCCGACCGCAGGTCCTGGCCATGCACGAGCGCATCATCGAGCACATCAACTCCCACGACGGCGTGCGCTGGGCGACGTTCGACGAGATCGCCGACGACTTCGCGCGGAGGAGCCCGAGAGGAGGCTGAGCCCTACCTGGTCGCGCCGATCAGCGCGCTCCCGGCCACGACGAGCGCCGCCGCGAGCACGAGCCGCCATCCGATCGCCTCCGACCGCCCGAGGAAGGCCGCCGCGAAGACGACGGCCCAGAGCGACTGGGTCGCGTTCAGCGGCGCGACGACGGTCACCGGCCCGCGCGAGAAGGCGAGCAGGAGGGAGGCGTACGCGAGGCCGAGGCAGACGCCCGGGACGACGAACGGGCCCGCGGCGGAGCGCACGCGGGCGACGAGCGGGTAGCGGCGCCTGAACGCGACGAGGTAGAGGAGGAGCATCCCGGAGGCGGCGCCGAGCGACACCGTGGCCGCCGGCAGCGCGTCCACCTCGGTGTCCACCGACGCCCACCGCACGAGGTTGTCGCGAACCGCGAAGAGCGCCGCGGCGGCGAGCGCGAGCAGCGCTCCCGCGACGAGGAAGTCGGGCGGCCGGATCCGCTCCCCCGCGAGGAGCGCACCGCCCAGGACGATCGCAACGGTCGCGACCGCGAGGGCGGGCCGGAGCGACTCGTCCAGAAAGGCGACGGCAAGCCCGGCCGAGAGGAGCGGCGCGGTGCCGATCAAGACGGCCGTGCGCGAGGCGCCCGCGCCCTGGACCGCGCGCACGAAGAGGATCTGGGAGAGGCCCGGGACGAACGCGCCGATGAGGGCGAAGACCCACAGCCCGTCCAGCGCCGGCGCATCGAGCACCGCGAACGGCACGGCGACGAGCGCGCAGACGAGGCAGCCGACGGCCGCGGCGACGAAGGCGCCCGCCTCGGCGTCGCGGCGGCGGCCGAGCGCCAGGCGGACGGTGACGGCGAGTGCCCCGAACAGGGCGCCGGCAAGGCCTGCGAGGAGGACTGCGTCCACGGAGCGCGACGGGAGGAGGCGGGCGATCCCGCCTCCTCCCGTTGAGGGGTTCTACGCCGGGGCCCCCAGGCGGGCCGGAACGCTCTCCAGGTAGTCGAGCGCCTCCGCGACGGAGACGACGTCGGCGTACTTCGCCTGGATGTCGAACAGGTTCGCCTCGTGCGGGGCCTCGGCACGGTCGCCGACGCACTCGCGGGGAACGAGGGTCGGGAACCCGTTCTGGAGCAGGTCGATCGCGGTCGCGCGGATGCAGCCGCTCGTGGTGGCGCCGCAGAGGACGACCGTGTCCACGCGCTGGCTGACGAGGATCGCCCCCAGGTTCGTGCCGAAGAACCCCGAGGCGCCCTTCTTCACGACGACGGTCTCGTCCTCGCGCCGCCCGAGCCGCGGGTCGATGTCCACCCAGCGCCCGCCGAGCTCGAGGTCGCCGAGCGTCGGCACCTTCTGCAGCCAGAGCGCGCCGTCTTTTCCGTTGCCCTCGAACCCGATCGTGGTGAAGACCACGGGCAGGCCTCTCTCACGCGCGACGTCGAGGATCCGCCTCGTCGCCTCGACCTCCGCGGTCAAATCCGACCCGAGAGCGCACTCGGGATCGGTGAAGCCGCAGCTGAAGTCGACGACGAGCACGGCCGGCCGCTCGCCGAGCGTGACGCTTCCGCCGAGCCGGGCCCGCTCGTAGATCTGACGCGCCTGCTCGTCGCTCATGCGAGCGCCCTCTCCTTGCCTGCGGGCGCGAGGTGCTCGCCGAAGCGGGCCCGCTTCACGAAGCGGCCGGCACCCGGCTCGGCGACGAGCTCGTCGTCCTCGACGATCACCTGGCCGCGCACGAGCACGACCTGCGGCGCGCCCTGGACCTCGGTGCCCTCGAACAGGTTGTAGTTGACGTTCGTGTGGTGCGTCTCCGCCGAGATCGTCAGCTTCTTCTCGGGGTCCCACACGACGAGGTCCGCGTCGCTGCCGACCGTGATCGTCCCCTTCCTCGGGTAGAGCCCGAACAGCTTGGCGACGTTCGTCGACGTCAGCTCGACGAAGCGGTTGAGCGTGATCCGCCCGGTCCGCACGCCGAAGTGGTGGAGCATGTGCAGGCGGTTCTCGATCCCGGGGCCGCCGTTCGGCACCTTCTCGAACTCACGCCCGTTGATCCCCTTCTGGTCGGGCCAGTTGAACGGGCAGTGGTCGGTCGAGACGACGGAGAGATCGTCGGTGACGAGCGCCTTCCAGAGGTGCTCCTGCTGCTCCTTCGGCCGCGGCGGCGGCGTGTAGATGTACTTCGCGCCCTCCCAGCCGGGCTTCTCCAGCGCCGACTCGTCGACGAAGAGGTACTGGGTGCACGTCTCGCCCCACGTCTCCCAGCCCTTCTCCCGGGCGAGCGCGATCGGCTCGACGGACGGCAGGCACGAGACGTGGACGACGTAGAGCGGCGCGCCGGCGACCCGGGCGAGCTGGACCGCGCGGTTCGTCGCCTCCGCCTCCGTCTCCATGGGCCTCGTACGGGCGTGCCAGATGGGATCGGTCTTCCCCTCGGCGACCGCCTCCTTGACGATGACGTCGATCGCGTCCCCGTTCTCCGCGTGCACCATCACGAGGCCGCCCGTCTCGTTCGCGACTCGCATCGTCTTGAAGAGCGTCTCGTCGTCGACCATCACGGCGCCCTTGTACGCCATGAAGAGCTTGTAGGACGTGACGCCCTCGTCGGGCAGCTTCCCGAGCGCCTCGAGGCCGCCGCCGCCCTCCAGGTCGGTGACGCCGATGTGGAAGCCGACGTCGATCACCGGCTTGCACCGATCGATCTTCTCGAAGTAGTTCTCGAGCGCCTGCGGGAACGGCGTGCCCGGCGCCTGCATGCAGAAATCGACGAGCGAGGTGGTCCCGCCGAACGCGGCGGCCACGGTTCCCGACGTGAAGTCGTCGCAGGTCGTCGTGCCCCCGAAGAACATCTCGATGTGGGTGTGCGGGTCGATCGCGCCCGGGATCACGTACTTCCCGGAGGCGTCGATCACCTTGTCCGCGTTGACGTCGAGCGACTCGCCGAGGAGCGTGATCGTCCCGTTCTCGACGTAGATGTCGGCGACGTAGTCGTCGGCGGCCGTGATGATCCGGCCGCTCTGGATCAGTAGGGACATCTGGCCTCCTTTGTCTGACATCGAGCCTATCCCTCAGCCCGCCTCGGCGGCAAGGGCCTCTGCCACGTCCATGCCGGCGGCGAGCGCGAGCTGGAGGAGCACGCGGGCCTTCGGCCCCGCGAGGTCGCCGGCGAAGAGGGCGCCGGCCTCTGCAAGATCCTTGCCGCCGCCACGTCCGTACACGGGCTCGACCCGCCCGGAGAGGCAGCGGGAGCAGACGACGACGGGGACGCCGGCGCCCACCGCTGACTCGACGGCCGGGAGCACCGACTCGTTCGCGTTGCCGCGCCCCGTGCCCTCGAGGACGACGGCGCGGCCGCCCGCGTCGAGCGACGCCCGCACGAGCGTGCCGTCGCTGCCGGCGTGGAGCCGGATCAGGTCGACCCGCGGCAGCGGCTCCGACGGGCGGGCCAACGACGGGCTCCGGTCGGGCCGCCGCCGGAAGAGCACGCGCTCGCCGTCGACGTGCCCGATCGGGCCGTAGCCCGGCGAGTCGAAGGCCCGCAGCGCGCTCGTGTGCACCTTGCGGACCTCGCGCGCGGCATGCACCTCCCCGGCGAAGGCGATCGTCGCGCCCCTGCCCCGCGCCGTTCGCTCCCGCGCGACGCGAATCGCGTTTGCGAGGTTGCGCGGCCCGTCCGTGTCCGGCTCGTCCGCGGCCCGCTGCGCCCCGGTGAACACCACCGGCACGTCCGAGTCGAGCAGGCGGTCGACGAGGTAGACGGTCTCCTCCATCGTGTCCGTGCCGTGCGTCACGACGACACCGGCAACTCCGTCCCGTGCGCAGTGCTCGCGCACCCGGTCGGAGAGCGCGAGCGCGAGGTCGCCGTGCATGTCGAAGCTGGGAACGCTCGCGAAGTCGTCGAGCTCGAGCGGCGGCGCTTCGGGCCACCGGAGCATCTCGACGAGCTCCTCGCCGCCGACCGCCGGGACGAGCTTGCCCGTCGCCGGGTCGGGACGCATGGCGATGGTGCCGCCCGTGGAGACGACGACGACCTTCACGAAGCGCCTAGCGCTCGGCCTGCACGACTTCGCTCTCGAGAATGCCGAACTCCTCGTCGACGGTCGCGGGGGCCGCGCGCCGGCGGCGGAGGATCAGCGCTGCGACGACGAGGAAGATCCCGACAGCGATGAGCGAGACCAGGGTCGTCGCCGTGCCGAGCGCGTAGAGGTCGGGACGGATCACCGAGCCGATCGTCAGCGCGAAGATCTGGAGCGGCAGCGTGTTCTCGCCCCCGGCGAGGAGAGCGGTGCGGTCGTAGTCGTTCCACGAGAGCGTGAAGCCGAAGAGGAACGCTCCCAGGAGGCCGGTCCAGATGAGCGGCAGCGTCACCTCGCGGAACGTGCGGATCGCCCCGGCGCCAAGATCGCGCGACGCCTCCTCGACCGCGTTCGAGTAGCGGTTCCAGACGGCGACCATGACGAGGAACCCGAACGGGAGGCCCCAGACGACGTGCGTGCCGATCGCCGTCCGCCAGAGCGAGGTCGGCTCCTCGAGGAACTGCCAGTAGAGCGCCGTCCCGAGGCTGAGGAGGATGCCGGGCGTCATGAGCGCGAGCATGATCAGGTAGAAGAGTCCGTTGTCGCCGCGAAAGCGCCGGCGGTATCCCATCGAGAGCGTCAGGGCGAGGACGGCCACGATCGCCCCCGAGAGCAGGCCGAGGCGCAGCGACCGTCCGGCCGTCTCCCGGATCGTGTCCGCGCGCGGGCCGTTGACGAGCGCCTCCCACCAGTGGAGGCTGACGCCGCGCATCGGGAAGCTGATTCCTCCCTGCGGGCCCTGGAACGAAAGCACGGCCATCACGAGCATCGGCCCGTAGAGGAAGAGGAGGAACACGACGAAGTACGCCGCGAGGATCCGCTTCGTCCAGCGGCCGCGCGTCACCTAGAGCTCCTCCCTGAGGTTCGACACGCGGAGCAGCAGGAAGACGCCGACCATCATGGCGAGGACGAGGAAGACCGCGGACGCCGCAGCCTGCGGGAACTGAACGGACACGACCTGGTTCGAGACGATCGTCCCGACGGAGGAGACCTGACCGCCGCCGATGATCCGGACGGTCCCGAACTCCCCCATGGTCAGCACGAAGACGAAGATCGAGCCGATGACGATCCCGGGCATCGACTGGGGGAGAATCACCTCGCGGAAGCTCTGGAACGAGTTCGCTCCCAGGTCGCGCGCCGCCTCGAGCGAGCTCCGGTCGATCTGGGCCAGCATGAAGAAGATCGGCGCGACCATGAAGAGGATGTAGAGCTGCAGCATCGCGAGGGTGACGGCGAAGTCGGAGAAGAGGAGGATGTCGAGCGGCTGGTCGATCAGCCGGAGCTTCTGCAGGATCGTGTTCAGCGCGCCCTCGCGGCCCATCATGGGGACCCACGCGACGGCGCGGATCAGGTAGCTCGTCCAGAACGGCGCGAGGGCGATGATGAAGAGCGCGATCTGGTTGCGGAGGCTCGTGACGCTGATCGCGAGGAAGTAGGCGACCGGGAAGCCGAGCACGAGCGAGGCGGCGACCACGACCAGCGAGTGCCAGAAGCTGCTCCAGAGCTGCGACCAGTAGACGTTCGAGTCGAAGAGCGCGCGGTAGTTGTCGAGCGTCCAGACCTCGTCGAAGCCGCTGATCGTCCGCGTCCAGAAGCTGACGAGGATGATGAAGAGGACGGGGGCGAGCAGGAAGAAGATCAGCCAGGCAGAGCCGGGCAAGAGCCAGAGGATCCTGCGCAGGCCGGGAGCGTCGGCGACACGTCCGAGCCGGGAACGCCGCCCGGCCGCCTCGGCCCCGCCCGCCGGGCCCTCCGGCGGCGCTCCTCCCGCGCCCGCGAGCGCAGGCGCGGGCTCTCTACGGCCGGAGGAGCTGGACATCCGCCTCTTGCCAGGAGATCCGGACCGTCGACCCTTCCCGTCCGCGCAGCATCGCGTACTCGTCGCCGGGGACCTTGGCGACGAAGACGTTCTCGTCCAGCCGCAGGTGGAGCTTGACGAGATCGCCGAGGTACTCGACGAACTCCACCTCGCACTCGAGCTCGTTGATGCCGTCGCCGGAACCGCGCTCCTGGTCGACCCGCAGCCCGGCGGCACGGACGGACGCGGCCGCCTCGGAGCCGGGCTCGAAGCCGGCGGGGGCCCTGGCAGCAACCTTCAACCGGCCCGCGTCGATGACCAGCCGGTCGCCCTCCCGTGCCACGACATTGCCGCGGAAGATGTTGTTGTCGCCCATGAAGCGCGCGACGATCTCGTTCTCGGGCCGCGTGGAGATCGTGAGGGGGTCGCCGACCTGGGCGATCCGGCCCTCGTGCATGACGACGATCCGGTCGGCGACGGAGAGCGCTTCCTCCTGGTCGTGCGTCACGTGGATGAACATCAGGCCCAGCTGCCGCTGGAGGTTCCGGAGCTCGACCCGCATCCGCAGGCGCAGGAGCCGGTCGAGGTCGCCGAGAGGCTCGTCGAGGAGGAGCGCCTTCGGCTCCATCACGAGGACGCGGGCAAGGGCGACACGCTGCTGCTGGCCGCCCGAGAGCGCCGCCGGCTTGCGGTCGGCGAACTCGGTCAGGCCGACCATCTCGAGCGCCTCCTCCGCCTTCCTCCGCCGGGCCTCCTTGCCGACGCCGTGCATCTTCGGCCCGAACTCGACGTTGTCGAGCACGTTCTTGTGCGGGAAGAGCGCGAAGTGCTGGAAGACGGTGGTCGTGGGGCGCTTCTCCGGCGGCAGGCCGAGGAGGCTCTCTCCGTCGAGGATCATCTCGCCCGAGGAGGGCTCCTCGTGGCCGCCGATCATGCGCAGCGTGGTCGTCTTGCCGCAGCCCGACGGCCCGAGCAGGACGACGTACTCCCCGTGGTCGATCGTCAGGTTGACGTCGTCCACGGCGACCACGCGCTCTCCGTGGTGCCCGCTGAAGAGCTTCGTGAGGCTCCTGAGCTCGAGGCCCGAGCCTCGCTGGATCTGGGAGGGGGCCGCGGCCCCCTCCCTGTGTGCTTCGACTATCGGTTCGGCCATCTGATCCAGAGACTAATCGCCTACGCAGCCAGGAACTCGTTCCAGCGCTCGACCTGGTACTCCTGCTCGTCCATGAGCGAGTTCCAGGAGCTGTAGTTGCACGCGCGGTCCGTGAAGGAGCCGCCGTCGCGCACGAGGCCCTCGGCGATCGACTCCTCGCCGAAGGGGCTGTCGAGCGCCTCGGGCGCCGCCTGCCCTTCGATCCAGAAGTTCCACTCGTCCTCGGAGACGTACTCGCGGGCGGTCTCCTGTACGACGTTGTAGTACCCCTGCCGCATCATGATCGCGCCGGCCTCGCCCTCGTGCCACCAGTTGATGTAGTCGTAGCAGGCCTGGAGCTTGGACTCGTCCTCGGCGACGTGGCTCATGATGCCCATGCCGCCGGCCCAGCCGCGGAAGCCGCCGGCCGGTGCCGCGTAGCGGGTCGGATGGGCCTGCGCCTGGAGCAGCGAGACGGCAGGCGACCACATCGACTCGATGACGACCTCGCCGGACGCCATGAGGTTCACGGACTCGTCGAAGGTCGTCCAGAACGCGCGGAAGTGGTTCTGGCGCTTGAGATCCAGAAGCACCGTCAGGAGCTGGTCGATCTCCTCGCGGGTCATGTTGCCGAGGTCCTGGAACTCCATGATCCCGCCCTGTACGGCGGCATTTGCGACGTCCTGCATGCCGATCGACGGGTCGTTGAGGATGGCCACTTTGCCACGGTGCTCGGGATTGAAGAGCTCGTCCCAGTTGACGTCGGCCGGCTCCTTCTGGATGACCTCGCTGTTGTAGCCCAGCGAGTCCATGTTGAAGTTGCCGCCGACCATGTTCACGAACTGCGGCTCGTCCCCGGACGTCTCGCCCGACTCCGGATCGGCCCACGTCGTGATCTCGCCGTCCTCGGTCGTGTACATCTTCCGGAAGGGCGCGTCTCCGTCGCCGAGGCTGCAGTCCGAGCTTTCGGGATCGACCCGGCCGGTCTTGTAGAGGCTCGTCACCTCGCTCCAGCGCTCGATCCGCGACGTGTCGACCGGGATCATGTTGCCACTCGGCCAGATCTGGTCGATGTCGTTGAAGTAGCCGGAGAAGATGTCCAGCGAGTCCGGCTGGGTGATCACCTTGTTTCGGCCGGTGACGGTGTCGGTCACATCGAAGGCGAGGGTGAAGCCCAACGCCGCCTCCGCGGCCTCCTTGATCGGGTCGATCAGGTCGACCCCGAGCCCCGTGACGCGGAGCGTCCCGGTGAACTGAGCGGCCTCGCCTCCCCCCGTGGCAACGGTCGCCGCGTCGTCGTCGTCGCCGCCGCACGCCGCCAGCAGGCCGCCGAAGCTGAGCGCGCCGGCGCCGACGATGCTTCCCTTCACGAACGCCCCCCTCGTGAGGCGCCTCCTCTCCATCTCCCTGAACCAATCTCTGTCAGTCACGGGACCCTCCTTTCTCCTTCGCCGAACGCGTCCGAACCGGGGCTGTGGACATTGCTCTGCGGCGCCGGACGACGAGACGAGCCCCTGCGTGCCGTGACCGATGAGGCGGTTGTATACGGACTTGCACGGCTCCGGTCAAGGGAGCGTGCAAAGTCCGACATCGAAAAGAACGCCGCGAGACGACCTGCCGCAGAACGATCATCCTGCAAAGTGAGACGACGATCGGCCGCAGTTGTCAGGAGGAGCCGCACCGCTAGGACTCCACCATCGAGTGACGGCGGAAGAAGTCGGTGACGACGCGGTTGTGCTCCGCCGGGTTGTCGAAGGTCGTCGAGTGGCCCGAGCCGGCGATCACGTGCTTCTCCGCTCCGTCGATCCCGCGGTAGATCGCCTCCTGGCCCGCGCCCCCGGGGCCCTGATCCCACGGCGTCATCAGATCCTCGTCGCCGCCGAGCACGAGTGTCGGCGACGTGATCTTCGCCAGCCAGCCGGTCAGGTCCATGTCGCACATGGCCTGGCAGGCCGCGGTGAAGACCTCGACGTCGTTGGACTCCCGAAGGATGCGCTGCGTGTTGTCGATGGCCACGCCGGCGTCGGGCGCCTCGAGAAACGACTTCGAGAACGCCTGCCAGGAGATCAGCTCCGCGAGCGTGCGGCTGCCGGGACCGTCGGGATCCAGGCGGGCGATGTCGATCCAGTTCCGGAACACGAGCCGGCCGGCGTGGCCGAGCTTCGCGGCGGCGCAGTTGATCACGACGGACGCCGTCCGCTCGGGATACTTGCCCGCGAACACGATCGCGATCGCCCCTCCCATCGAGGTGCCGTGCACGTGGGTGCGCTCGATCTCGAGGGCATCGAGGAGCCCCGCGAGGTCGTCGGCCCACACTTCCATGTCGTACCGCTGCACGGGCCGATCGGATTGCCCGTAGCCGCGCATGTCGTAGTCGATCACCTTGAAGTGGCGCGAGAGCTCGGGCGTCGCGAGATCGAAGTTGAAGTGCCCGAATCCGGCTCCGTGAATCTGGGCGACCGGTTCGCCCTCGCCCGTGATGCGATACCAGAGCCGAACCCCGTTGACCTCTGCAAATCCCTCCATCGCACCCCTCACTGCGGAGACCACGGGCTCGATTATCTCACGAATGTCTGACATCTGTGCTCACCTGCGTTCGATCGTGATGTCGACGTCCTCGGGCGGAGCGGCGGCGAACGCGCGCCGGAAGGTGTCGCCGTCCGGCCACGACGTCTTTGGCAGGACCCGCCGGACGAGGCGGAGCCGGGCCGGGGTCTCGGCGAACGGATACGGGTCGATCCGGACGTGCCAGGAGCCCACCGGCTCGATCGCGAGCGTCGCCTCCGCACCCCGGTAGTCGCATGGCGCGGGATCGAGCGCGTCGGCCTCGCCGCCCTCCAGATCGCGGAGGCAGAAGTAGAGCGACAGCCGGTCGTAGACCTGCAGCAGCCGGTAGTTCGTCCACCGCTCCCCCTCCGGGACGCCGAGACGGCCGACCAGCAGGCCGTGGAGCTCCTCCTGCTCGGCGACGAACGCCTCCACCTGGTCGCGGACCTCGTCGGCGAACGTCAGCTTCAGCGACGGCTGCGTCCCGTAGCGACCGCGATAGATCCCGGCCCCGTGCATCGAGACCAGGAGTCCCGCGTAGGGGTCGTGGTCGAGGACGGCCGCGATCATCGCTCGGTAGAAGGCGAGGTGCGAGGGCACCTCGACGTCGAGAAAGTTGCGCGGCGCGACCCCGTCCCGGTCGAGGGCGGGGGCGCGCTCCCACACCGCCCAGCCGTCGTCGTGCCGAGCGGCGGCAACGACGACCGACTCGAGCGGGGAGGGGCGCTCGAAGCCGTTCTCGCCGCCGTCGCCCCACGCGCGGGCGAACTGGGCGGAGAGGTCGGCGTGGTCGGGCTGGAGCACGACCTGCCAGGCGTCGCCGAGGTCGCGGACGATCACGAGCGCACTCCCGCGAGCTCCTCGAGCCTGGCGATCGTCTCGCCGAGCGAGACGACGTCGCCGTACTTCGCGTCGATGTCGTAGAGGTTGGCCTCGTGCGCGGCCGGGTTGCGGTCGCCGACGGCCTCGCGCGGGACGACCGGTGGATAGCCGTGCTGAATCGCGTCGACCGCCGTGGCCCGCACACACCCCGACGTCGAGGCGCCGGTGATGATGAGGCTGTCGCAGCCCGCCGTCGCGAGCAGGCTCGAGAGCGCGGTCCCGAAGAAGGCGGAGGCGAAGAGCTTCGTCAGCACCGGCTCGTCCGGGCGCGGCGCGATCCGGGAGTCGATCTCGACCCACCTGCTCCCCGCCTCGAGCGTGAGGAGCGCGGGGATCTTGTCGATGAAGGCCGCCGCCGTCCGCCTGGCGCCCTCGTCGTAGGCCACCGTCGTATAGACAACCGGCACGCCCGCGCGCCGCGCCTCGTCGAGCAGCCGGGCAACGGCGCCGACCACTGCGTCGAGGTCGCAGGCGAGTGGGCTCTCCGGGTTCGTGAAGGCGACGTTCAGGTCGACGACGAGCAGCGCCGGCCGCTCGCCGAAGCCCGCGCGGCCGTGGAAGCCGGCGTATTGCCTCACGTGGCCTCGCTGAGGGTCGTCTGGCGGTCTCCCTTCTCACGCACACGCCGGAGCGCCTCCTCGGCCGACTCCACGGGTGCCCACGGGAGCGGCTGCGGCGGCGAGGGCGGCTCGTGGCCGGTCTCCGCCTGCGCCCGCTCGCGGATCTCGTCGAGCGAGGGCCCGAAGTCGAAGTCCAGGACATCCCCGCGCTCCTCGCGCAGACGAGCCCGAAGCTTCTCGGTGGCATCCGCGTCGCCGACGACGACGCCGTAGTCACGCTCGGCCTTCTCCTTCGACACGAGCCCCTTCGCGACGTCCGCCTCGACCGTCTCGGCAGGCCGCTCGAGCGGATCCTTCCAGCCGCCGCCGCCCGCGGTCCGGTACACGAGCACGTCTCCAGGGCCCACCTGCACCTCGTCGCACTTGGAGGGCAGGAGCTCCTCGGTGCCGTCGGCACGCCTGAGGATCTTCTCGGAGCGCATGCCGGGCGTCCCGCCGAGGATGCCCCACGGGTACGTGAGCCAGCGATCGTCGTGGATCGAGATCTCGCCCGGCTCGAGGTAGATGTAGCGCTTCTCGATCCCGTTCCCGCCGCGGTGGAACCCGGCTCCGCCGGAGTCCTGCACGGTCGTGTACCCGTCGATCCGCACGGGGTAGTAGGCCTCGAGGTACTCCGTGGGGATGTTCTGGAAGAGCGGCCACCACGAGTGGCCGTCCATGCCGTCGCCGATCGGCCGCCCGGGAATGCCGCCGTAGGAGATTTCCATCAGGTAGAAGAAGTCTCCCTTGCCGTCCCAGCCCGAGTAGAGCATGTACGGGCTCGTCCCGTAGCCGGCCGCCGTCGTGTGCTCCGGGCTCTTGCGGGCGAGCGCCCCGCCCAGCACGTCGAAGAGCCGCGAGAGGGCATGCGTCCGGCAGCCGAGCGCGGACGGGAACTTCGGGTGGAGCAGGCTTCCGCTCGGGATGACCACGTGAAGCAGCGGATAGAACCCGTCGTTGAAGAGGATCTGGGGGTCGAAGACCATGATCAGGTAGACCCCGATGAACATCTTGAACATCGCCTCGGAGAGGTAGAAGTTCACCGGGCCGAGCGCCTGCGGATCGGTTCCCGACCAGTCGAAGTAGGCGTGCTCGCCCTCACGCCAGATCGTCAGCTTCATCTTGTACGGCCCGTTGCCGAGGCCGTCGTCGTCGATCCAGTCCTCGAAGGACTGCGGCTCCTCCGGGATCGCCGCGAGGATGAGCTTCGCCATCGCGCTGTACGTCCGGTCGAGCAGCGCCTGGCAGGCCGCCAGGTACGTCTCCTTGCCGAAGCGCTCGCAGAGCTCGAGCACGCGCTTCTCCCCCGTCCGGCACCCGGCGATGATCCCCATGAGGTCGGCGCGGTTCATCTCGGGCATGCGGACGTTGTTGAGGATCAGGTCGAGCACGTCCTGGTTGAGCACGCCCTCACGGAAGATCTTCACCGGCGGGATGCGCACGCCCTCGCCGAAGATCGTCTGCGCGCCGGTCGGGAGCGAGCCGGGAAGCGGCCCGCCTGCGTCCATCTGATGGCCGAACATGCTCGCCCAGCCGATCAGCTCGTCGTCCCAGAAGATCGGCAGGCAGACGAGCCAGTCGTTGATGTGCGAGATCGACCCGCCGCACTTGTACGGGTCGCTCGTGAGGATCACGTCACCCGGGCGCACGGGCTCGTCGATCGTGTCGAGCATCTCCGAGATGTACGAGCCGAACTGCCCGACGACCATTCGGCCCTTCGGGTCGGTGAGCATCGGGAACTCGTCGTGCTGCTCCCGGATGACCGGGCTCATCGCCGTTCGGAAGAGCACGGCGTCCATCTCGAAGCGGGCGCTCTTCAGCGCCCCCTCCACGATGTCGAGCGTGACCGGGTCGACCTCGATCTGCGGGATGTCTGCGATCTTGACGCCGTCCATCGTCACTCCTCCGTGGGGTTGATGACCAGGTTCAGGTAGCGGTCGACCTCCGCCTCGTAGCCCGAGAGGACGACCGTCGTCGAGTCGAACTCCGTCACGATCGCGGGCCCCGGCACGCGGTGGCCCGGGCGCAGCTTGCCGCGGTCGTAGATCCGCGTCGGCAGCCACCCCCCCTGGAAGTAGACCTCGTGCTCGTCCACGACCGCGTCCGAGGCGTCCGCCCCCTCGACCGGGTCGCCCTCCGGAAGCTGCGGCTCGGGCACCTTCCCGTACCCGATCGCCCGCAGGTTGACGATCTCGCACGCCGACCCCTCCATGCGGAAGCCGTAGAACTGCTCGTGGATCTCGTTGAACCGGTCGGCGAGCATCGCCGTGCCGTTTCCGGCGAGGAGGCCGGGATCGATCTCGACCGGGATCTCGTAGCCCTGCCGGTAGTAGCGCATGTCGACGTTGAAGGCCAGGCGCCGGTCGCCCTCGGAGATTCCTTCTCGCTCGAGCCAGGAGCTCGCCTCCCGCCCGAGCTCCTCGAGGATGTCGCGGAGCTCGTCGCCGGTCACCGAGTCGATCGTCCGGATGAACGTTCGCGCGAACTCGTCGCGGAAGTCGGCGACGAGGTCGCCCGTGGCGCAGAGGAGGCCAGGCGCAGGCGGGACGAGGACGGGGAACGAGCCCATGATCCGGGCGACGGCGTTCGCATGCATCGGCCCGGCGCCGCCGAACGCGACGAGGGCGAAGTCGCGCGGGTCGTAGCCGCGCTGCACCGAGACGAGCCGGAGCGCCCCGGCCATGTTCTCGTTGACGATGTCGAGAATGCCCTCGGCCGCTCGGTGGAGGTCGAGGCCGAGCGCGTCGCCGACCTTCTGCACCGCAGCCTTCGCCGCCTCGACGTCGAGGGTCATCTCGCCGCCGAGGAGCTGCGGAGGCAGGTGCCCGACGACGACGTTGGCGTCGGTCACGGTCGGATCCTCGCCGCCCTTCCCGTAGGAGGCAGGGCCCGGGTCGGCGCCCGCCGACTGCGGGCCGACCCGGAGTGCGCCCGTCACCTCGGGGACATGGGCGATCGAGCCTCCTCCGGCTCCGACCGAGCGGACGTTGACGCTCGGCACCTTCACGGGAATCACCTCGCCCGGAAGGCCGAGGCCGTAGGGGATCTCGGTCTGCCGCTCGATCGTGGGCTGGCCGTTCTGGCACAGCGCCACGTCGGTGGAGGTGCCGCCCATGTCGAACGTGAGCACGTTGTCGTAGCCTGCGCGCCGGGCGATGTAGAGCGCTCCCGCGACGCCTCCGGATGGGCCGGAGAGAATGCCGTAGATCGGGTTCTCCGAGGCCACGTCCACGCTCATGAGGCCGGCGTCGGAGCGCAGCAGGTTGAGCTCACCGCCGACCCCGAGCCCGCGAAGCGACTCCTGGAGGTTCCTGACGTAGGTCTCGACCCGCGGCCGCACGTACGAGTTCATGCACGCCGTCAGCGTCCGCTCGTACTCGCGGAACTCCGGCAGCACGTCGGAAGAGATGGTCACGGGAAAGCCCGGGTACAGCTCGTGGATGACGTCCCGGATCTCGCGCTCGTGCGCGGGGTTCGCGTACGAGTTGATGAGCGAGACGGTGAGGGTCTCGACGCCGGAGTCGACGAGGTCGCGGACGATGCTCGCCACCTGTTCCCGGTCCACGGGCTCGACCTGCTCGCCCTGCGCGCTCATGCGCTCCTTCGCCTCACGGGTGTCCTCGAGCGCGGCGGGCGGGTCCGGCTTGACCATGATGATCCAGCCGGCGAGCGGCCCCGGAGTCTGGGAGCGGGCCAGATGGAGGATCTGCCCGAAGCCCTGAGTGGTCACGAGCCCGACCCGCGCCCCCTTCGCCTCGAGCATGGCGTTGGTGGCGACGGTCGTCCCGTGCATGACGTAGTCGAGGGCGCCGGGCTCGACGCCGCTCTCCTCGCAGATCCTGCGGACGCCGACCAGCACCCCTTCCGACGGGTCGGCGGGCGTCGAGGGCGTCTTCACTCGAGAGAGGTCGCCCGTCTCGTCGTTGACAAGGAGGAGGTCGGTGAAGGTCCCGCCGACGTCGACCCCGAGCCTGTGTGCCATGCCTCTCCTTTCAGCCTGCGACCGGCGCGAAGACGCCGGCGCGGTAGACCTGTCCTTCGAGCGGGCGTTCCAGCACGCCCTCGAGCCACTCGGCGACGCCGATCAGCGCCCCGAGGTCGATGCCGGTCTCGATGCCCTCGCCGTGGAGCACGTAGACGAGGTCTTCGGTGCAGATGTTTCCGGTCGCCCGCGGAGCGAACGGGCACCCGCCGATCCCCCCCACCGAGGCGTCCAGCACTGTCGCTCCGGATTCGATCGCCGCGAGCGCGTTGACGAACCCCGTGTTGCGCGTGTTGTGCAGATGGACGCCCACGGGCGTGTCGGGCAGCGTCACGCGGCCGAGGACGTCGCGGATCTGGCGCGGGACCGCGACGCCGACCGTGTCGGCGAAGACGATCTCGTCCGCCGACTCCGCGAGCCGCTCTGCGAGGGCCGCAACCCGGCCGGGATCGACCGCGCCCTCGAACGGACAGCCGAAGGAGACGCCGATCGTGGCGGTGGCGCGGATCCCGTCCGCTGCGGCGCGCCGCGCGATCCGCTCGGCGGCCTGGACCGACTCCTCGACCGAGGCGTTCTGGTTGCGCCGGTTGAACGATTCCGTCGCGGCGAATGCGAAGTGGACCTCGTCGAGCCCGGCCGCGGCCAGCCGGTCGTAGCCGCGCTCGTTGAGCGCCAGCCCCGCGTAGACGACGCCATCGCGGCGCTCGATCGCCTCGACGACCTTCTCCGCGCCGGCCATCTGCGGCACGAGCTTGGGGTTCACGAAGCTCACGGCCTCGATCCGGCCGAGGCCGGCGTCCGCGAGCCGGTTCACGAGCTCGGCGCGGACGTCCGGAGCGAGCGTCTTCTCCTGGTTCTGCAGGCCGTCGCGCGGCCCCACGTCGCAGATGGTCACGCTCACAGGACTCCCTCCTCTGCGAGCTCGGCGAAAGCCTCGTCCGAGAGCCCGAGCAGATCGCAGTAGACCTCCCGGTTGTGGCTCCCCGGCTCCCACGTGGCGGACCAACGCACCCGACCGGGAGTCCCGGAGAACTTCGGCACGATGCCGGGCCCGAGGTAGGCGCCGAACTCCGGATCCTCGTGCTCGACGAGCATCTCACGGGCGCGGAAGTGCTCGTCCTCGAAGATGTCGGCGATCGTGTAGATCGGCCCGCAGATGACGCCGGCCTCGTTCAGGGTCCGGTCGATCTCCTCGGCGTCGTGCCTGCCGGCCCATTCCGCGACGATGCCCTCGAGCTCCTCCTGCCGCTCGCCGCGGGCGAGGTGGGTCGAGAAGCGTTCGTCGTCGGCGAGCTCGGGCCGGCCCATGGCATCGCAGAGCCGCCTGAAGACGTTGTCCGCGTTGGCCGCGATCACGATCCACTTCTCGTCGCGGGAGCGGAAGATGTTCGAGGGCGCAACGCCCTTGAGCCCGGTTCCGCCCGGCCCGCGGACGATGCCCAGGCGGTCGTACTCGGTGACCGTGCTCTCGAGCAGGGCGAAGCACGACTCCATGAGCGAGACGTCGACGACCTGGCCCTTCTCGCCGCCGAGCGCGTCGCGCCGGTAGAGAGCGGCGAGGATGCCCTGCGCGGCGAACATCCCGGCGAGGGAGTCGCCGAGCGACAGATGCATGCGGGGCGGCGGCTCGCCCGGGAAGCCGTTCAGGTGCCGCATGCCCCCCATCGCCTCGGCCACCGAGGCGAAGCCGGCCCGAGGGGCATAGGGGCCGGTCTGCCCGTAGCCCGAGACGCGGCACAGGATGAGCGCCGGGTTGGCGTCGGAGAGCTCCGCCCAGCCGAGGTTCCACTTCTCGAGGGTGCCGGGACGGAAGTTCTCGACGACGACGTCGCTCCGCTTCGCGAGCTCGAGCAGGAGCTCCTGGCCCCGCTCCCTGCGCAGGTCGAGCGTGACGCACATCTTGTTCCGCGACTGGACCGGCCACCAGAGCGAGCGGCCCTTGTAGCGCGCCTTGCCCCACTCGCGAAGCGGGTCCGGCTTTCCGGGCGGCTCGACCTTGATGATCTCGGCGCCCATGTCGCCGAGGAGCCGGCCGGTGAAGGGCCCGGCGAGGAGCGACCCGAGCTCGACGACGCGGATCCCCGCGAGCGGCCCCGGCCCTTTTGCCGCCGCCTCGGCCCGTTCCGCCGCCGGCCCCGAGACCTCCGTCACCTTCCTGCCCCATCCGCGCCGAACCGGCGGTGCTGCTGCAAAAGGAAGTCGCGCGCCTCGAGCACGTGCTCCTTCATGATCAGCTCGGCCCGCTCGGCGTCCCGGGCCCGCAGCGCGTTGGCCAGCTGCCGGTGGTAGTGCTCCGAGATGAGCTTCTGCTCCGGCGAGTACCAGTAGTACGACTTGTAGACGAGGGGGATCTCGATCACCTTGCGGACGAGGGTCTGGAGGCGGATGGAGTCGGCGGCCTCGAGCACGACGCGGTGGAAGAAGAGGTTCTCCTTGACGAGGTCGAGGAGATCGTCCTCGGCGCGCAGCCGGACGAAGCGATCACAGCTCACCTCCAGGCGCTCGACGTCCTCCGGCGAGATCCGGGTCGCGGCCCGCCGCGCCGCGTAGCCCTCGAGGAGGGCACGCAGCTGGTACGTGTCGTCGAGGTCGTCGACCGCGTACGACCGCACGCGGGCGCCACGTCGCGGTATCGACTCGACCAGCTCTTCGCTCTGGAGCGTGAGCAGGGCCTCGCGCACCGGCGTCCGGCTCATGCCGAGCTCGCGGGCGAGCTCCTCCTCCTTGAGACGCCGGCCGGGCTCGAGACGCCCGTCGATGATCGCCTCGCGGATCAGATCCGTCGCCACCGCGCTCGCGCTACGCGAGAGCGGCGGATCTCCTTCGACGAGGATGGCGCCCACCACCGGACGCGGGAGCATACAGTATGCAATCGTGCGTTTCACCCTCCTACCGGAGGAGAAGGCGGAGGGTCGCGTCCTGTCTGTGTATCGGGACGTGCGGGAGCGCATGCCCTTCGTCCCGGCGCTGTTCAAGGCGCTCGCCGCCGACCCCGCCGCGCTCGAGCAGGCCTGGCTCCAGGCGCGCGCTCTCTACGACGATCCGCGCGCCAACAGGGCGGCGGCTCGGCTTGCCGGGCTCGCGCGACCGGATCTGCCCTACCGCCCGTCCCCGGCCGTGCGAGCGGCGGCCGCGCCGTTCGCCGCCGAGCTTCCCCTGCTTCTCCTCGTCGTCACGTCTCTCGGTCTGAGCCTCGACGGCGCGCTGGCGCCGGTCGCGTCGCCCCCTGCACGGCTCCCCGAGCCGGCGCCGCTCGCTCCCACGCCCGTTCCGGAGCTCCGCGGCGAGCACCCGCTCTTCGCCGAGGTCCGAGCCGTCTACGGAACCGAGCACGTCCCGAGCATGATGAGGGGCCTCGCGGCGCAGGGCCTCCTGGAGGAGCCTTGGGCGGCGATCGGCCGGTTTCTCGGCAGCCCGGAGGGCGTGACGCTCGTGGCGCGCCTCGAGTCGGCGGCCGACCTCGAGGCGCGCGCCTTCAAGGAGTACGCCTTCTTCACCTCGGAAGGCGCGCGCCCGGTGCTCGCGCAGTTCCGTGTCGCGCTGCCGCGGAACGTCGTCTTCGCAACGGCGGCCGCCGCGTAGCCTCAGCGCCAGGCGACCGCTTCGGCGCCGAGCGGCAGCACGTACTCGGGCCCTCCGCGGCCGGGCTCGAGGATCCGGATCTCCTCCGCGTTCGAGATCGCCAGCCAGGCCCCGTCGGGCGACCAGGCGAAGCCGTGTTGGCTGACCGGCCCCAGCACGACCTCGCCTCGCTCGAGGTCGACGACCACCATCTGCATCCCCGAGCGGGGGAACGCGACCGCGACCGCACGGCCTCCGGGGGCGAACTCGACGCGGTCGCCGAGCCGCCCGGCGCCCGCCGGCAGGCTCAGCTCAGGCAGCTGGATCACCTGCTCGAGCCGCCCGCCTCGCCAGAGCTGGAGGCGGCGGCTGGGTCGCCGTCCGCTCTCGAAGCGCACCGTCACGACCGCCAGGAGCCCGTCGGCGCGGACGTCGAAGCCGACGACGTCGAGCGGCCCCTGGACGTCCCGGGGAAACGGCCGCAGGAGCTCCTCCTCCCCGAGCAGCACCTCGCCGTCGCGAAGAAGGGTCGGCGTGAGCAGGGCCGCGGGCCTCGTCAGCACCGAGCCGTCCGGCGCGATCGTCGGGCGGCAGCCGTCGACGCGGGTCCGGGTCCCGGGCTCGACGTCGAGCACGACGGTGTGGTCCTCTGCCGTGCACCAGGCGACCCGCGTGCCGTCGTCCGACCAGGAGGGGTGGCCGCGCACCACCCCAAGCTCCCCGACGATCTCGGGAGGATCTCCGAGCCGGAGCAGGCCGACCACGCTGCCCCGCCCGCCCAACGCGGAGGCGAGCGAGACAGCGGCGGTACCGCCCCGAGGCGGCACCCAGAGATTGCAGCCCACGGATGGTCCCGCGGGCCCGAGCGTGAGCGTCTCGAGGCTCAGCTCCTGCGGCCGGCATTCCCTCAGGTCGCTGAACACGATCGTCCCCTCGAGCAGCCCCGGCGCGGGGAGCTCATCGCCGGTCAGCCGAACGGCGCCGGCAGGCTCCTCCGCGGCGACGGGCGAGGGCGCGCGGCGGAGAGCGTCGAAGACGGCCACCGCCGCCAGGAGCCCGACCGCTCCGAGGACGAGCCACGTGCCGACGGCACGACGGCCGACCCAGCGGTTCCTCACGGCAGCGACGGCGCCGGCGCCGGCCCGGCGCGCCCGGGCGGAAGCGTGGACGCGACCGCGGCCCCGGCTAGGGCGAGGACGGCCGCGGTGAACCAGAATGCGCTCCACCCGGCGAGCTCGGCGAGGGCACCGAGCGCCGGCGTGCAGAGCGCGGCGACGACGAAGACGACGGTGGCCGCGAGCGCGACGGCCTGCCCGGCCAGCTCCCGGGGAACCCTCTCCCCCGCCGTCACGTAGACGAGCGCGTTCCAGCCGAGCGCCCCGAACGCGAGCACGACGGTCGCGGCGAGGAGGCCAACCGGGCCGCCGGCCGCGAGCGCGAAGGAGAAGACCACGGCCCCGGCCGCCGCCACACCGCCCGCCTCGACGAGCGTGCGGACCCGGCGGTGACCGCCCCCTCCCTGGTCGGCCAGCCGGCCCCACACGATGCGGGCGACCCCCGCGACGACGTTGACGAGGACGAAGGCGGCCCCGGCCACGAAGGGTGAGAAACCTGCCGCTCGGGCCGCGGGGACCATGTAGGCGACCACGGCCTGCAGGACGACGATGTAGAGCGCGGCAACGAGGAGCAGCCGTTTCATGCCGGGCGTCCGCCACAGCCGGGGGAGGGCGAACGGCACCCGGACGCGCACGGGCTCCACGGCGCCGGCGATTCCGGCGAAGACCAGGCCGGCGACCGCGACGAGCACCGAGCTCCCGAGGAGGGCAGCCCTGATCCCGCCCAGCGCGACGAGCCCCGGCAGGAGCAGCGCCGCCACGGTTCCGCCGAGCGGCACGGCCATCTGGCGTACGCCGAGCGCCCACCCGCGCCGGTCGACGTCGTAGGCGCGGAAGAGCGCGCGTGTGCCCGCGATCGGGACGACCGCCGAGCCGGCGCCGGAGAGGAAGAGGAGCGCGATGAGCGCCTCGGGGCCCGGCGCGAAGCCGGCCGCGGCAAGCCCGGCCGACCCGAGCGCGGTGCCCACGAGCATGGAGCGGCGGGCCCCGTAGCGATCGACCACGAACCCCGCCCCGATGAGGAAGAGCCCCGAGCCCAGGATCGTGGCCCCGAGCGCGGCGCCGAGCATCGGCAGCGAGAGCCCGAACGCCTCGCGGATGTCGGGCCCGATCGCCGGCAGTCCGAACGCGACGACGGAGACGCTCGCCTGCGCGGCTGCCGACGCGGTGAGCACCGCCCGCGGGGACGAGCTCACGGCCGGCGCGCCGAGAAGACGGCGGAGTAGTCGAGCGCTCCGAGCCCCCGGCTCTGCGCCTCGCGGTAGCGCGCGAGGCTCGCCGACCCGACGGGTGCGTCGACGCCGCGGGCAGCGGCGAGCTCGAGCACCAGCTCGAGATCCTTGGCCATCAGGTCGAGCGCGAAGAGCGGGACGAAGCCCCGCGAGGCCGGGTGATCCTCCGTTACGCCGGCGAGGGGGAAACGCGTCCGCAGAACGCGCGAGTCGCCGGTCGAGCGTGTGAGCAGGTCGTAGAGCGTCGCGGCCTCGATCCCCTCCTGCTCGGCGATCGCACAGGCCTCCGCGACGGCCGTCATCGTCGCTCCGGCGATCAGGTTGTTGCAGAGCTTCGCCGCCTGCCCGGCGCCGGCCGGACCGACGTGGACGACGAGGCTGCCGAGTGCCTCGAGCAGAGGGCGCATCCGCTCGAACCCCTCCCGGCTGCCGCCCACCATGACGGTGAGCGTCGCGTCCTCGGCGCCGCGCGGCCCGCCGCTGACGGGCGCGTCGAGCGACTCGATCCCGGCCGGCGCAAGCTCGGCCTGGAGCTTCCGGGCGAGCGCGGGGGGAGACGTGGACATGTCGACGACCGCAAAGCCCCGCGCCGCTCCCTCACGCACTCCGTCGGAACCAAGGACGACGGCCTCGACCGCGGCGGGGGTCGGCAGGGAGAGGAGTGCGACGTCGGCGGCTGCTGCCGCCTCGGCGGGCGTCGTGACGGGCGTGCCGAGAAGTCCCGCGCGGTCGGGATCGGCGTCCACGGGAACGACCTCGTGGCCGGAAGCAAGGAGGTTGCGGGCCATCGGCAGCCCCATCGTCCCGAGGCCGATGAAGGCGACGCGAGCCATGCGTCAGGACGCGTCGGCGGAGAGCTCGCTGCCGAAGGCAGGCAGGCGTGCATGCGGTCGTCCCGTGACCGCGAACGTGACCCAGACGACGATCTCGTCGGCGCGCGGCGCGTCGGGGATGCGGACCTCGAACGTCTGGTGGTACGACCTGGCCGAATGGTCTTCCTTGTGCTTGAGGGCGAGGTCGAGCGTCGCCCCGGCAGCCCCTCGCTTCTCCGCGGAGGGGAGGAGCGACGTGCCACCGACGAGCTCGCGGACCGGGTTGCCGAAGAGGAGGTTGTGAATGATCGCCGACCCGTGCTCGACATCGCCGTCCAGGCCGACGAGCGCGCCCTTGCCGAAGGCCTCGGCCTCGCCCCCTGAGCCGAGCGCCTCGAGGGCGCGCTCCCCGAGGAGCCGGCCGAGCGGCCCGCAGTAGCGCTCCGACAGCTCCCCGAGGTCCTCGACGTAGCGGCCGGCGAGCGGGTTCGTCACTACGGCGCCGGCCGCCGCGATGCGCGTCGGCGGGTCGACCGGACGACCACCCTCCGACCGCACCTCCTCGAGAACGACGTGGAGCTTCCGGACCCCTGTCATGCGCAAAGGATAGGGCTCGGGCTCGAGCTCGGGCCAGGCCGCGACCCCGGGGATCCTGGTTCCGCCTCGGCGCCCACTTGGACCGGGCTCAGAGAGTTGCAGTCGAGATGGGTGAGGGGCGCGCCGCCTCGAAGGCGGCGATCTCGTCCTCGCGCCGCAGCGTGAGCGCGATGTCGTCGAGGCCCTCGAGCAGGCGCTGCCGCTCATAGGGATCCAGCTCGAACCCGAAGGGGCCGATCGTCTGTTCCTCCAGGTCGACGACGAGCGCCGCGCCGGAGCCGAGGTTCATGAGCGCCCGCACGTCCTCCTCGGGCAGCACGACCGGAAGGAGCCCGATCTTCAGGCAGTTCATCCTGAAGATGTCGCCGAACGAGGGTGCGACGACTGCCTCGAAGCCCGCATCCTGGAGGCCCCACACCGCGTGCTCGCGGGAGGAGCCGCAGCCGAAGTTCCGGCCGACTACGAGGATCGACGCACCGCGGGCCTCGGGCCGGTTCAGCTCGAAGTCGGGCTTCTTCGCCCACTCGAAGAAGATCGACTCTCCGTAGCCCGTTCGGTCGATCCGCTTGATGAACTGCTTGGGCATGATCTGGTCCGTGTCGACGTCGGCACGGTCGAGCACGGCGATGCGCCCCTCGACCCGCCGGACCGGCTTCACGCGACCGGCTCCAGCGCCAGCTCGCGGACGTCGACGAAGCGGCCGGCGAGCGCGGTCGCGGCCGCGGTCTCCGGGCTGACGAGGTGCGTCCTGCCCCCGCGGCCCTGCCGCCCCTCGAAGTTGCGGTTCGAGGTCGAGGCGCAGCGCTCCCCCGGCTGGAGCACGTCGGCGTTCATGCCGAGGCACATCGAGCAGCCGGCGCGACGCCACTCGAAGCCTGCCGCCTCGAAGATGCGGTCGAGCCCCTCGTCCTCCGCCTGCCGCTTCACGCCCGCGGAACCGGGGACGACCAGCGCCCGCACGCTCGGCGCGACACGCTTCCCAGCCACGACACGTGCCGCATTGCGGAGGTCTTCGAGGCGTGCGTTCGTGCACGAGCCGATGAAGACGCGGTCGACCTGGATGTCCTGGATCGACGTCCCCGGCTCGAGCGCCATGTACGTGAGCGCGCGCTCGGCGTTCTCGCGGTCGCACGGATCGGCAAAGGTGGCCGGATCGGGGACGACTCCGTCCACCGGCACGACCATCCCCGGGTTCGTTCCCCAGCTGACCTGCGGCGCCAGCTCGCGGACGTCGATCTCGACGATCCGGTCGTACGTCGCGTCGGGATCCGACGCGAGCGCGCGCCAGCGGTCGAGCGCACGCTCCCATTCGGCGCCCTTCGGGACGGCGGGGCGACCCTCGAGAAACGCGAAGGTCGTGTCGTCCGGCGCGACGATCCCGGCCCGGGCTCCGGCCTCGATGGACATGTTGCAGATGGTCATGCGGCCCTCCATCGAGAGCCCGCGGATCACCTCGCCCGCATACTCGATCACGTGCCCGATCCCCCCGGCGACGCCGATGCGGCCGATCACGCCGAGGATCACGTCCTTCGCCGTGACTCCGAAGGGGAGGTCGCCGGAGAGGTCGAGGAGCATCGTGTCCGGCCTGTGCTGCGGAAGCGTCTGCGTTGCGAGGACATGCTCGACCTCGGAGGTGCCGATCGGGAAGGCGAGCGCGCCGAACGCGCCGTGCGTCGACGTGTGACTGTCACCGCAGACGACGGTCAGGCCCGGTTGCGTCAGGCCGAGCTCGGGCCCGATGATGTGGACGATCCCCTCGCGGCCGCTGCCTGTCGCAAAGAGCGGGACGCCGAACTCCTCGCAGTTCCGCCTCAGCGCCTCCAGCTGGGCGCGGGCAAGCGAATCGGGGGGCCGCTCGTCCGTGGGGACGTTGTGATCCATGGTCGCGAGCGTGAGATCCGGGCGCCGCACCTGCCGGCCGGCGAGCCGAAGGCCGTCGAACGCCTGCGCGGAGGTCACCTCGTGGACGAGGTGGAGATCCACGTAGAGAAGCGCCGGCTCGCCGGGCGGCTCCTCCACGACGTGCGCCTCCCAGACGCGGTCGAAGAGCGTGCTTCCCATGCGTGCATTGTGCCCATCCGCGACCGGCTCGGCAGGCGTCTCGGCGCCGAGGGTGGCCTGGAGCCGCACACAGGGCACCGAGCCGGACTATCCTGGCCGGACGTTCCCCAGCCCGAGCCTTGCGGCCACCGGCTCGATCGAGAGCTCCATCAGGAACTGGAGCTCGTCCGTGGGGAGAAGGCGCGTCATTCGCTCGACGACCGCAGCCTTGGCGGCGGTCGGCTGCGACCAGTCGGCGCTTCGGACCGCATCGACGAACGTCTCGACGTACTCGCGCTGCTCGTCGAAGCGCGCCGGCGTGACCGGTCCTCCGTGTCCGATCCGGAGGGTCGCGTCCGCCGGAAGCTCGCGCTTCAGGCGCTCGAGGTTGGCGAGCCACTCCTCGTGGAAGCCGTCGGCGAGGTAGGCATGTTTGCGGTCGTACACCTGGTCGCCGAGGAACACCGTCCGCCGCTCGTCGCCCAGGAACCAGATGCTGTCGTGGGGCGACTCGCCCGGGCCAAGGTCGAGGACGGTGAAGCGTGCTCCCCCGAGCTCGAGCGTCTCACCGTCCGCGACCGTTCGGGTGGGGAACGTGCGCGCGCGAGGCCACTCGTCGCCGAACATGGGCCGCAGGATCTCCTCCTTGAGCGCGTCGTCGCGGCGGATCACGGCGTCGACGCCCGCGGTTGCGATCACCGGAACGTCGTCCGGGCCGACGACCTCCACGATGCCGCCGTAGTGGTCGGGATGCGCGTGCGTGACCAGCATCGCCAGAAGCGGCTTACCGAGCGATTCGACTCGCGCCCGGAGGGCACGGCCATCGGAGACGGTCAGCGTGCCGTCGACCGCGGCGATCCCCTCGCTCGTCTCGACCAGGTAAGCGTTGACGAGGGCGCCCCCCGGCCCGGTCGAGTGGCGGTGGATGCGAATCTCCGGCGTCGCCGCCTCCTGCGTCACGCGGTCGCCTCGGCCGGCAGGCCGTGACGGGCGACGACGCGCTCGTAGTTCAGGCGCATGAGCGCGATCACGTCCTCGACGTCCGCCTGGGTCTCGATCGCTCGGGCGCCGTAGCCGGCCTTGCCCGGGAAGACCGGGTGGTAGTCGATGCGGCCCTGCTCGAACAGGGCCTGCCAGATCTCCTTCGGAAAGCCGAAGTGGGCGACCCGGTCACCGTGGAGATGACCGATCTCGCGCCTACCAAGCGTGAATGCGAACTCGCCTCGTCGGCCGGTGCCCGCCCGGACGCCCGGCCAGGACGCCACCTCCCGCGTGATCGTCTCGCTCGCCGTCTGCCCGGTCGACATCGTCGCCTCCTCGTTGGACACGGTGCTAGGCTACAAGCTCAAGTTAACTTGAAGTCAAGGCCACACGCCCCTCTCGAGATGTCCGACTTGCTCACGATCGGCGAGGTTGCGCGCCGGAGCGGCGTGGCCTCCTCGGCACTTCGCTTCTACGAGCAGCGCGGGCTCATCGCCTCCACTCGGTCCGGCTCCGGACACCGCCGCTACCCACGTCCCGTGCTCCGGCGGATCGCGTTCGTCGTCTTCGCCCAGCGCATCGGCCTGACACTCGAGGAGATCGGCGCCGAGCTCGCCAAGCTCCCTGCCAACG